>Ga0210059_1017231_pt1 | contig 10327 bp, 5 predicted proteins | sample Ectturendosymbi2_FD_188042 | JGI IMG/M metagenome (GOLD analysis project Ga0210059, IMG submission 188042) | Ecteinascidia turbinata endosymbiont from Florida, USA - Sample 2 (SPAdes) (version 2) | ecosystem: Host-associated > Tunicates > Ascidians > Unclassified | place: Key West, Florida...
CAGTAACCCAGTCAGAGCCACCAAGCCACCTCAAGAGTGCGACCCGTGATGTCAGCTTTTTGCGAATGACTCAAGGTGTCGATGATAACCTACGTGAGCGACCTGTCCAACGTTGCTCCGAGGTATTTGGGTTCGGAGCAGAAGGGCAGGGTTTCGTTGTTGTAATTGACTTTTAGCTCACGTTTAGCTTCCTTGTTGATGAGGTGGGGAACCTCCATCAGCATGCAAAATTTCTAGGTCATCAGCATATGCGTACTTTCTGGAGACGGTGGTTGGCACGTCAGAAATGTAGATGTTGAAGAGGAGTGTCAGGATGGATCCCTGTGGGACGCCATTCTTGAGGCGTCGTAACGTGCTCCGTTTGCCGGTGTTAAGGGTGAAGCCAGGGGCGGATCCAGTCAGTGAGTATAGGGGGGGGGGCGATTTAAGCAATATTTGGTAGTCAAGTCTCATAACGGCTTCGCTTCAGTAAGAGAGATGAAGTACACTTCACAACACTGCTGTGACAAAACAATGGACAACAAAATGGCCTTACATCGCTATTGTTGTATTCCTAATTGTACAAAATTATGGTGAATGAAGTTACTTTCGTAGGTTTTAGGGGTAGCAATCTCCCCCTGGATCCGACCCTAGGTGAAGCTGCGATTGCCAATTATCTCCATGATCATGCAGACCATGTGTCTGTCAGGTAGTAATCGCAGAAACTTGCAGGTGAGGATGCGATGCCATACAGTGTCGTAGGCTGCTGCGAGATCGACAAACACAGCTCCGGTCTTTTTCTTAGCCGATAAGCTATCCTTGATGTCCTGTGTCAGCGAGGTGACCTGACCATCTATGGTCGACCTCCTGTGCCGAAATTCCGCCTGCTCCTGTGGGATCAAAGAGTCGATGATTGGTTCGACACGAGCATAGATGAGTCTCTCGAGGATCTTGGAGGGGACACACAGAAGAGATATAGGGCGATAGCTTATTGGGCCCCCAATAACTTTTTCGGCTTACCGATTGCAACTATTGGTGCTCTTCTCCAGATCTTCGGAATTTTGAGTTGGCGCCCGCAGGAAATGAGGAAATCGCAAAACCCAAATTCGAAAGCCGACCCAGCATGGAGTATAAACCAGGCCCGTCGCCAGGATTTAGCAGCAGGGGGGGACACATTTTTAAAATACAGTATTGGATGTATGTAGCAAACGGGGGGCCAAACGTGAAATGGGGGGGCACCGATTTCAAATGAGGGGCCGAGCACCACTGGCCCCCCACTGGCGACGGCCCTGGTATAAACACTGGAAAGATAGAATCCAGACCCGGAGATTTTCCTGGCTTTACACGCCAGCAAGCTCCCATGGCGCAAAGGGGCCAGAGATACTGTTTCCCTCTGGTGTTCCGACCTTCCATAGGTCAGACAGCTCCTTGTTGGTGAACCTTGTGCACTCGCGGCTCACAGTCTTGTGTAGTGTTTCCAATTCGGGTCAAAATTTTAAAACCCGGGTTTCGGGTAGCTGAGAAAAAAAACGGGACAACCCGGGCTTTTTCGGGTTTTGAAATTATGCGATTTTGACCGATAATAACTCAATGCCAATGTGAAACTACTACTGTTGGTCACTGCGCAACTTATTAGCGAATTATTAGTTAAATTCAGCACAGTTTTTCAATGATCTTTATAATACTAACGCATGATAGTCAAAGCACATTCTCATCATTCAGTCTGTTTCTGAGTTTGTGACAAATAGTCCCGTGGCTGAAAAATCCCTCTCTGGTTCCACTGACGTGGGCTTGATTGTAATTAGGCATGGCACAGTTTTTCAAGGTTATTTGACCTCTTCTTTGTAGCCTCAAAAAAAACGCATTTCCTTTATGACAATTTGTGATCCGATCTCTTCTTGTGCCGGAATAGTTTTGCAGTCTTCTCTCTCAAGGATTACATGGATTCTGTGCTTTGATTTCAAATCGTTAAACGTTTAGTGCTTGAAACTCCTCCTTTTGTATAACGGAGCACAAATTGCGCTTGATGTTTGCTGAGCCTTATTGTATAAGAAATGGCTCTAAGCTTCTGAGTTTTTTTGAATGCTAACGTCCTTAAACTGAATGTGTATGTTTAAAAGTCTATCTAGTTGAAGTCGCTTCGAAGGGAAAGTTCAATATTTTGTGGAGAGTCATTGCACACTGAAAAGGAACGTGTTCGATTTTGCAAAGAATCACAGTTTGTATATGAACTAGCACATAATAGCTTATAAATGAACTAACTAGTAACTACGAAACTACGGCATGCCTTTGAAGAACTATCTAACATGGTGGTTATTTAACTAGGTTAACGAAAAGACTAAAGTTCGCGTAGCCACCTATCATGTGCAAAATGACGTCACGATCCGTCTGAATAGGTCGACTGACCAAAAATATAAACGTACTAACAACGAACGTACGGTGGTCATCAAGCAAAACCGCACCTTATGCCTCATTGGTAATAGTTGAAAGTTCAAACGTGCTAGTTTGGCCGTTACACGCGCCAATCTGCAACTTCAGTGTTATCAGAATTACTAATATTTGAATGCAATAGCAATTCCAGTTTTTTTTAAATATCCTGGTTTCGTGGTTGAAAAAAATCCGGGTTTCTGGTAGTAGAAAACAGCCGAAAAACCCGGGTTGGAAACACTGGCCTTGTGTGTCCTGTTCTTCATAAGTTGTGGGGCGATGGAGTTTGCTGAGATGGGGCACAGGCAAAAGAAGCGTCCAGACCTACCAGTAAGTTTATTATAGTGCTTCATCCCTGCGGCTGGAGTGCGAGAAGTCGATGAAATTAACGGCTTCTTCCCATCGCTTCTGCTTCTTCTGTTTGAGCCGAGACAGTAGGGACGAAGCAGCTCTATCAGATTCAGTCCCGTTTGGGGCTTGAAGGAAGGAGCGATGAAGAGTCTTGGACTTTCTTCCCTACACGGCATATAATTCTTGCGACAGCTGCATGGGATGCATTGTTTATCTGCAGATAGCGGGCTCTAATAAAATTCTTGGTATGCCTTGTCGATGTTTGTTGTGTCTGGAGGTGGCAATCTTTCAACAGATTCACCTGTGAGGAGGCAAAAGCGTTTCCAATCAGTCTTACGAAAGTTGCAACACTTCAACACATCGCTGTGGGCAGGAACTTTGAGCCCCTGTGGCGTTATGAGCGAGGGTCGGTGTTGTGACCACGGGTACTTTCCTAGAACACGTCTGTCTGGCAGTCGTCTGTGGTGGCCGACACTCGCAAAGGCCAAGTCAAACTTGATGCCGACGTTCCACCAGTGAGAGGAGAAAGTGGCTGCTCCTTTGGGTCGTACAGCAGCCCAACATTTTTGACTGTTGCCCAGGAGTCCAGGCTCTCACCGTCAGGAAATGTTTTGCTGTAATCCCAGTTGACATGCTGGCAGTTGAAGTCGTCAACATAGAAACTGAGGAGTGGGAATGACAGTTGGTGTGAGTCGTGACGGTGGAGGTTTGTAGACGTTAATGATCTCATATCCTGTGACGTCTACGCACAACCACCCAATCTCTGATTGCCGTGGAGACTGGTCAACCAGTGACCATTCCAACCACTTATGAACAAACGTGGCAAGGGCTTGCGTCCTGCCCAGGACTGACCTAGCTAGTGAGAAGCTGCCAATCACTAGCTTGTCCGCAGTTGGTCTCCTGTAGGACGATGATGAATGCCTTGCTCTTACAGGCTAGCTGCTTGATGACACTGATCTTGTTTGTGGTGAGCCCCTCGCTGTTCAGCTGGAGTATGCTGGGTCTTGGGTCATCTTCGGCAGCATCTCTGCTGCTGTGCCTGAGAAGGGCATATTCCTCCCCTGTCTGCCGTAAACACATCCAGCATCTTCATGACTTGTTTGATGTTTAAAGCGAAATAGAGTGCTTTGAATGACAAACATCAAAGAACGTAGACAAAGGATTGCCTGCAATAACGGTTATGCATGTGATATCTGTGATATATCGATCTGCAATACCTGTGATACTTACATTTGCAATGCCTGTGATCATTGTGATATTGCTATACCTACAGATGTCCTCTGAAATGCATCGTATTGCAACAGATTAAGCTGCCATGTCACATCAGAAAAATTAGGCTAACATGCAGTACAATTCTTAAGTTGTCTGAAGTTTTATAACAACTAGTTATGAAGGTCTGCAACTACAAATTTGATGAAGAAAAATTAAAAGTGCAGTTGAAGAAAGTGGGGGAATTAACATCGATATTTTTAAGAAACAAACTGGAATTGAAGAAATTGCAACAAATTAGCAATTTGCTCTTTAATCAATAATGACCTTTCATTGCTGCAATCCACAATTTACAACCCTAGTATCCAATAACATCAAAAGTCAAAAACAAACCTGATAAAAGCTAGCGATAAATATGCCATATTTGAATTACAAGTAAAATCTAAATTGCCAGGTTAAAACCACAAGAAACTTCCTTAACAGTCCCAAAGCATGATGCAATAATTGCATGGATTAAGTCACCAGTTCAAACAACATACTAAAAAATGAAACCTGGTTGGTGCAGCATCTTCTTCTCCTTCAGAAGATGTGGTGGATGGTTTCCTCACAAGTATGTCATGAACTAAAAAAATACGATGCACAATAGTGGCCTTTTGATAACATCACAAAATTTACCTATTTCAACATGTGAAATACTTTTTCATTTTTATTGCTTTCATTTTTTGGAAGATAGTTGGTTAGTATGATGCATGCTATATTTTTAATGATAGTGGACACTGGACACATGTATCTCAACTTTCATATCTACCCGAAATGTAAATCTAGCCAAAAATTAGTCACTGATCAGTGCATTCTTCATTTCATAAAATACTAAATTAAAAAAAAACATAGGGCTAACTCACTTTTTTGCTTGCCAGTGTCTTGTCTTTCCCCAGTAGTATTGCCAGTGGTGAATTTTTGTTTATCTAAAAGCATAACTGGCTTTTTCCTTTGTTTGATATTTGATCTAGGCATTGATGGAGGTTTTGATCTTGCAGAAAATGATGCTTGAGTTGTAGTTCCCTCTGATGATACAATGGCTGGCATCTTTTTTCTTTGATGCTGTGTTTGCACTGTTGCCAAAATAGGATTACCAACCTGCTTACGTTCTTTGTCACTTTTTCTTAAGACATCAGAATTTACACAGCTCATCAGTGAACCACCCACTAACATGACATCCAAGTTTTTTATATCAGAGCTTTTGCGGACAGGTAAAACCCCAACAGTGGTAATTTTAGGCTCAAGCAAAACATCTGCAGAAACTTCATCTTTGGTATAAGGTAACTTGTTGCTTTTCTGAGGTTCTGGAGCCACATTACTCTTGTCCAAAGGATTATACAACTGCCACTGGTGGATCTTTGCTTTGGACATATTGATTGTACCAGAGTAACAAATCTATGAAAGTTTTTTCTTATGAATTGTTTGTGGCTTGCATTAATTGATTACCAGTTTTTAGTCGTGAAAAAACATTAGACTTTCTGAAAACAAAATATAACAAAACTACTGCAGAATAGAAAAATATTCTGTAAATTTTTAACATTCTTTTTAACTTCAGCATATGAAATCATTTGCTTAATTAATAATATAACTTGACATTCAGTTTTGAGATATGGTATATATATTAAAGCTTATATTCCACTAAATAATAGAGAATGCATTAGCAACAAAGTTTTTAAAGATTAGAACAACAAGTACAAAAATATTTTTTTAAAGTATTGTACACAGTTAAGGTCTTCACAATTGTTATAGCATCAAAAACATGTAATCACGGTTCCTATGCAATTTTGAATAAAATTTTCCACACTTTTTCCAGGCCATTTCCAGACTTACACTTCTCCGAATTACATACCCAGTTCAAACACAGGGTCGATTAGAGTTAACACACAAGCAAAATTATCAATCTTGAATAAAATATTATAAAAATGTACATCAAAAGATTAAGTGTGGAAAATCATTTTCTTTTTCTATACTAATTATTTTCTTTTTCTAGACCAAGAAAAAAATTTTACAGACTTTTCCAAATGGAAAATGACCAACTTTTTTCCATACTTTTCCAGAGTCTCTAGGAACATGTAATACAAAATCAGGTAAACATACATAAAATCTAAAAAGCTATGAATTAAAAGTTTAATGCTTCACTTGAGAAGTTCATGTAGCCTTTAACACCAAGTTAGTTTTAGATGTGGCAATGTGAAATCTTTTTGCATAGTTGTTCAGAGCAAGATGCAGTATGGGAAACATGGTTATGAACTATCTGATGTTTGATGACGTTACTGTATATGTATGGGTGTTTGGTCCTAGTATCATTAGTCTTCAGTGCTTTGTGAATATTCGTTGTGATCATACTAGTAAACATGAAACTGTTTTTAATTGTAAAAAGGCGGTTGATGCAGTTTTTCCTATTAAAAAGTAGAAACAGCATGCTATACCAGTTGTTTCCCTGAATGGCATGTGTTACAAACAATTTGTTTCACACCTATTGCATGCCAATGTGCACCTGCTAATTGTGGTGCAACTATAAACAATCTACTATTAAGCATCTCCAAGTTGCTTACAGCTATATATACTTATCATATTTTGCATGCATCCCAAGTATATGTGTTCACCTACATCAAGTTATTTATTTGACCAGAACATTCAATGCTTTGCTTAAAAAAATTGTATGTTTTTGTTCAACGGTGTGTACCTTCATCCAATTTCTCTATCCACTCACTTTAATTATAATTGAAAGCATTAGATAATTATCTGATCCCTTTTACAAATCACCATTTTTCCCACTATGTAATGCTTCTGTATGAGAATTGCCAAATGCAGTACTTATTGGTGCATTGCTTGCTTCAGTATTTATTCATCTTTAGTATTGTCTATATGTGTTACCTAACATCTACCAAGTGATGTGGTAGGTCTAAGCATTTTATATCCTTATTTTCTTTGACTAGTCCCTGTGAGAAGGACCATGTGTCTGAGCCAAACAAATAAACAAAAATTTAAAGAAAACATACATATAAATATGCTAATATAAATGAGCTGCTTCAAAACAAACACAGAATAACCAATCTGCTATATACCACAATAATAATAATACATCACATAATGGACTAAACAACTCAAAACTCTTTTCAATAAATCAACAGATCAAACATTGATAAGTTTATTGTATAGCATACTATGCAAAAATGGCAAGTTTAAAGCTTCAAAACAAAAAGTACTGTATTTATCTCTCTAAGCTAAAATTATGCATCCTGTATATTATATATTTGGGCCTACTGTGCTAAGCAATGCAGTAACAAAAGAAAAACATTATTGCAATGAAATTCAAATCAAATATGAAGCTTAAAAAACATCATAGAAAAATATTATAACAAGAAGTGTAATAATTAATATTGAAAACTTACAAGAACTTATAAATATATACACATAAGTAAGTTTAAAACGCAAGACTATTGTGAATAATTCACAAATGCCTAAAAATGTGGGAGTGTCTAGGTAGCTGGCAATGGATACACAAGGTAAAGTGCTACGTAGCCGGAAAAACTATGCAGGGTGAACTGCTAGGTGGCCAGCAACATAAAAACCAAAACCCTGGCATAGTATACATAAGAGATCACCCGCCAGCAGTGAATATGCAGACAAAAGTGATAAAAAGTAAAACTGAAATCTGCATCGCCTTTGACTAAGCCTACAGCTATGCAAGCCAAGTTCTGCAGTTATGACACTAAAAATTTATAGTCATGTGACTGAGGACATAGTTGTATGTTAGGTGCGGTTAAGGCTCGGAATTTCATAATTTGAATTAATTGAAAGTTGGTTAATATAGAAATGTAAACATTTTGTTAAAAAGCAATAAAAGCAACTGAAATATAACAAAATGCAATAACTGGGAGCTATATTAGCATAATTCGATAGACTAAAGAATACTGAATAAGCTAACCTATGCGACTCTAAGCCTGTCTCTACACTGTTACGCAAAACCCTAACACTAAGCCTAAAACTCTAAACCTAAAACTGTAAGCCTGCAAACCCTAAACCTAAAACTGTAAACATGAAACCCTTAACCTGAAACTACAGCGAAAACCCTAACTAAAGTTAAATCTAAAAGTGCAAATGCTCGTTTACACTGAAGATCAGAAAGGAGTTGCTAGGCATAATCCTTTGTTTCTTTCGTTGCATCAAGTAATTGTGTGTACAGCTTGTTATGGCAAATCCTGGAATCAATGAAACAAAAGGAAAGATTGCACCTAGCAAATCCTGGATCATCATTATCAGTGTATATGCTAAAATGCTAAACTTGACATTGCAAACCGAGCACCATTTTAGTAAAATCATAGCAGAAACTCAAGCATAGTGCAAACATGACCTCCAAAAACGCCACTCTACCATTGAATGTTCATCCTGCAGCAGGCCTTCATGACATACAGGCTGCATGTGGCCCGCGAAAGCTTTTCTTGCGGCCCGCAAGAGCTTTCTCAATTGTAAGAAATGTTGCAAAAGACCAACCTCAAATAAGTAATTGTCGTTTTAGAGTTTTTTCCATACTACGATGAAATCTCTACATTGCAATGAAATAGGCTTTTGCAGCCCACAGCAAATTTATGTTGATAATTTGGCCTTTCGAGCTTTCTGAGTTGTACAGGCCTGCCCTAAAGTGACATAAAGAAAAACTGAACCTGCTTTCTGTTTGTAATAACTAAACCTAACCATGCACTGAATCATGTGGGTGCTGGCTACCTAGCAGTTGGCCTTGTGTATGCATCACCAGCTACCTAGATACTTCCAAAAATTTATACTGATTTGCTGTATATGATAATCACCAAACAAAAACATTTATTGCATTATTTGTGACTGTGTATTTTATAGAGCATTACAGCTTAGCAAATCAGAAAGACTGTGCCTTCACTGGATGTCTCTAACTACAGATTGACCTAAAAATACTAGTAAATATTGTAATTACAGTCTGTTTTCTTCAGTCATAGACCGAAATGTTTTTGAAATGACCGAAAAAAATTAAGTCATTTTAGTCAGAATGTCTAAAAATATAGGTTAAAAAACACTTACTATGAGTTTTAATACAATTGTGAGACAACTGACCGAAATGTTTCAGTGACCAAAATGTCTCAGCAAAAAATGACTGAAACATCTCAGCGAAACAAAGCAGGTTACAGTACATCACAACTCTAAGACATACTATAGGCCAGTGAATGTACAACAAAGACTACTTATAATACCACAGTAACAGCTATAAGTATTAGCATTGCTTCTGTTAATTAGCTAAGTCATATCAATCCATCATACTGCATTGCAGCACTGGTTTTCTACAGGTTCTGTAATGTTCAATCAATGCCAATCCCATCAACATGTACACTGTAAACAAGACAAGTCAAGATTGGCAATTTTCGAACCACTTAAAACAATCAACATACAATAAATAGGTCACATTCGATTCATCTGTATAAACCGTTTTGCATGATAAATACTAATTGCGGTTACAGTTTTACTTATAGCCAGTGTTGCCACTCAATTTTGAAGAAAAACCCCAGAATTTACCTTGAAACCACCCCAGAAAATAATAAAAAAACCCAGACATAAAAAATATTGAAAAAGTCAAAACCAAGCCCTTGAAACGTATGTTACAAGTACTTGTAGATGAAAAATTAAGGTAAAATGCATTAGTTACATCAAATTTTCAATACGTTCAAGGCTATTTTCATACATACTGACAATATGGCTAGTCAGTGCTTAAATCTGTACAACATTAGATTTCGAACAATTTGGTTAAGTCTAGCCCTACTCAACTGCACTGGCTGCTGACTCTACACACCACGCCTATGAAACCACTGTCTTCTTCAATGAAAAATCTAAAATTTGACCAGAGTCAAAAAACCCAGAAACCCAGATAAAACAGAAAAAAAACAGATCTAGTGAAAAAAAACAGCAGTATGGCTGGTTTTTACTAGTCGAGAGTCTCACCATTGTATAAAAACTCAAACCTTATTAAAATTAATGATATACACATTGTTGAAATAGGTAAGTTCATGCATAATTTGCACTGGGGTAGAATACCTGTTAATTTTTATCATTTGTTTACTTCTGTAAATCAGGCCCACTCCCATGCAACCCGTGCTGCCACACGAGGTGGATACATTTAGCAACTGGCTTCGACAGTCAAAGGCAAAAGATCTCTAAAACACCTTGGCGCAAAAATCTGGGACTCCATTGATCCTTCTTTATATGATATTTCACCACCTGCCTTCAAAAGGCAGTTAAAAGACAAACTGGTTAATGAATATAGTGATTGATTATCCTATGCGATATTATGAAACTA
>Ga0210059_1017232_pt1 | contig 10327 bp, 7 predicted proteins | sample Ectturendosymbi2_FD_188042 | JGI IMG/M metagenome (GOLD analysis project Ga0210059, IMG submission 188042) | Ecteinascidia turbinata endosymbiont from Florida, USA - Sample 2 (SPAdes) (version 2) | ecosystem: Host-associated > Tunicates > Ascidians > Unclassified | place: Key West, Florida...
ACAGATATCCAGAGAGTGACAACTTGGTTGTTCGACAAAAGTAACGGTGTATGCTTCGTGCAGAGGTGGCTTGTTTATAGTGCCGTGGTTTTCTGAATAGTGCCGCGACAAGGCCATCTGGTCCTTGCCACTGTCAGTTTTACAATCTTGTTTGTTCCAATTACTGCGATGCGCTGACCATCTTTTGGAAAATTTTTTGCTAGTTTGACCAGCATGCTGTTCATGACATATCACACAAGTCGCGACGTAAATGCCAAAATCTGCGCAAGTCAAGCTTTGGTTTAGCTTAAAAGTTCTGGCGTTAGTCAGACCGATCAAAATCGGACGTCCGTTGCAATTAATAAACCGTTTCCTACAACGCCATATTTTCAAATTATTTTTGTTAGTAATGTGTTCCCAGTATTTGTTAAAAAATTCCATCTTAAGTTCTTCTCTAGTTATCGTTACTCTGCTGGCAATGAAACCTTTCCAGAATGACCCACAAAATATCGCTCATCGGAAAAATGTAAATTCCGATGCTTAATTGAGTGGCACTTGTCTCACTTGCTTTCCTGTTTGCGTTAAAAATTACACCGACTGTGAGCAAACAGCGAGACGGGCAGAAAGCGGCAGGGCGTCAATTAAAAGCATATGTTCCGTTTGTTTGACGGAAGACCACATATGCAGCACTTCTGACGATGAAATTGAGACACACGCTGATCGGAAACTCATTTTCGTGATAAGCTTTGAAAGGAGCTTTGCCACGTTAAAAACACGATCTTGATCGGTTTGACTGGGTGAAGGAGACTTTTCTGAAAAGAAACTCGTTTTGTGTAGCAAAACGGTTATTCAGAGAGAAATCGTAAAAACATGAACACGCGCAAGAAGTTGAATTTGACAGCAGGCCACAATAAACGTGCCCGGTTGATTGACAAGACCAGCGCTTTCAATCATTTCCCATTTGTATCTCGGCCGCAGAACGCTGAACTGTACATTCACAGTAGGAAGGATGTGCCCCACATAAATATGGACTTGAGGTCAGCGGCCGCTTGTTCAGCTGCTTGATAACTGGCCGCCAAACGAAAAGTCTACGCGAAGGCTTCCGGCAGCCTTTGTTATAAAATTGCTGTTAGAATATTTTCCTGTCTCTTCTCCGAGAAACAGTACATGGATCAAAGAATCATCGAAAACGTCAAGATGAAAAACCTGCTTTAAGTAAAATTCGCTAGGTAGGAAATCGATTTCGCGAGGCTCTGCGTATCCTCGGTGCTAAAATCTCATTCAAATAGAGGTTGCGCAGTGTTATGTGAAATCGATTTCCTCTTGTTAAAAAATGTGCTGATTGATTCGACCCCCCGCCTTTGTGCCATGGAGACTGTAGTTGCTTGGTTAAGTAAAAGTTATTTTTGGTCCTTGTTTGAAAACAGTGCTTTTGTATAGACGGTCGCTTCAATCTTTTTGCAGATGAAAAATCTTCCTAAACTTGTTTCTCGTAAAAAAAGCAAATCGTTTTTATGTCAAAACGAAGGTTCATGAGGTTAAACTGGCGCACGGCAAGAAATGCGACTGCGCGTCATTTATCAGGAGTCCTATGCCGCAAAAACAATAGAGGGCTTAAATCAGTGATCGCTCGAAAAGCTCTCCTCAAAACGAACTTGAAATTCAATAAGCAGAGTGTCGGGATTCCGAGAGTCAACGAACCAATCGCGCGAAGTTTTCCGAACGTGCAAATATCATAAACAGTGAAACTGCAGAAAAAGCCGGTGTATTTCTCGAGCTGATAGGGACGACATCTATGAGATATCTTTGTGCACTGGAACTCATCACGGAAATTTCGTCGATAACAACAACGCCTCCCTTCATTCCCCGTCACGAAATTTAGCAATCTTTCATTGACGAACTTCCAACAACAATATTGGAAAAAAATCCAACACAAGCAAGCTTCATGTAACTAGCCTCCACAAAGGTAACAAGCAAGCGAATCAATCGGAAAATTTTTATATAGGATATATATTCACTTGTCTTTGAATATATATATTTTTTCTATTTCAACAGATAAATATTTGTCTATCTGAATAAGCTTTTAGGGCTCAGCATGGGTAGTATCACATTATATCGATTTCCTAGATGAAAATTTTGCTAGATGAAAACTTATTCACTTCACTTGTTTGTTACCTTTGTGGAGACCAGTTACTTGCATACAGATGTGCGCAAGTTTGAATCATCGAAAAAAGATGAAAGCAGAGCCCAGTCGGCTGATTCCTCGAAAGCTTGCAAAAAACTTAGAGTTTTTAATTTCGACCTAGCTTTTGCACACTAAAATGAGTTTTAGAAAGGAACTTGCACAAGCACTATGCACTAACAATAACGTCCTGCTGCATGTGGCCAAGAGAGGATTTCGAATTGGTCTTAAAAATTAGAAGAATTGATAAAACTGACAGTCAAATACAACGATGTCAGTGAAAATTTGATTACTTCGAAACGCACGTTTCAGAAAAACGCGATCGAAAAAGTTAGTATGATCTGCCCAAATTCAACTTCTGTCCGTTTAATTCTTAACAAACTATAGAATTTTAAATTTTTGAAACAAATGAAAATTGGCATTGAACATAATATGCAAAACCCAACAAAAGACAGTCATTTTCTTTGCTCTGAAAGCAGCTTTTCAAAATATATAGCGTCCTGGAAAAACTTTCTGCAGTGCACGATGTCATACTTCAAACTTTTCAACGTATCCTACCCAACAAACTCGGTAAGAGCTTCACTACATTATGTACTGTGGCAGCAGTGATACTTATTTTTGCTTGGGCGTTTCAGGACAGACAACAGTACATGCAAGCAAACCTTTTATAGTCCTCTCGGCAATAAAGCCGTTCTCCTCGGACGAAGCAGGAGGTCTTGAGCTCCGTGGTGCAGACGCAACAGCGCAGGCATTCCTCGTGCCAGGCGAAGTCCCTTACGCCGTGTACTCGTAACGATGTTTCGCTCTGAAAAGAGTTATTCGCGCTTATACACTCGCGCCAGCACTGTTACGCTGCAGCTACCAGTGAAAGGTAGATTTTTGGCGGCATAGCATAAGTACCAGCGCCGATCCGTTTATGTCAATCAAAATGACGTGCGGAAATTCTGCATCGAGCGCCAACTACAGGCATTACATTGTTGAGAAATCTCACAGAAAATTTCTTATCGGAACAACTGGAAATAGGAGGTTTTCCGTCCATTCAAGGCAGTGATTTTCGACCTGGGGGCGCGCCCTCAGGTTGCAAACATTAACGAACAGCTTACAAAAATGTACGTACAAAAGGGTAGAAATACGAAAACCTTAACAACATGCTTCAAAAAGGAAATGCCAAAAAATAGTGAAAAGCTGCTTGAAATGCAGAGGAGGTTAAAACTGTTCGTAACTTCTCTAAACTCAGATTAAACAAATTTTGAAGCATTGTCAATGAAAAACTACAAAATGTAAGCTGCGGAAGTGTTCATTATTGAGATAACACTTTCTAACTGAAATCAGTATTTCATCAGTGTACGTGGGCGCAAGCAAAAAACAGAGCAAACTCCGAAATTTCTGGAAACCAGCTGTAAATTGTAAATGTTTGAGTGAAATGTGATTTGAAGGAAACGACGGTGTTTGCAGATCGTTTGTTAGACATGTCGGTGACAAACTGCCTAACCAATTATTATTTTTCCATAAAGTTTTCTCCAAATGTTTCGGATTTTTGTGCATAAAACATTTCTAGCAAAGCTCCACATCTTGTCTCTCCAGAGCGCCAACTCAGTGGGCTGCAAGTAATCGGGAGTACACTGCAACAGGCCGGTAGGTTCAATTACTTAGGGGTGGTATTCACGAACGACAGGAGGCAGGAGATTGATACTCAGATTGACAACGCATACGTAGTACTGCGTGGTCACAAAATGGGAAGTTTCACACACCGCAATGCTGTAACTGTTCAAATCGGTCTTTGCTTCGATCATCGATTGTGGCCATGAAGCTTGGGTAATGGCCAAACCACTGCTATCTCAAGTAAAAGCGGCAAAGATGGGACAGAGTTCACGGTGAGACACTTCGCGACAATGTTAGCAACTGTGAATTTCGTTAAACTCTGAATTTTGAACTATTTCGCCTCCGAATAGAAAGATCCCAACTGCAGTCGTTGGGCCATGTGACCAGAATGCCCAGAAACGGTCGTCGAGGCCATTCCTATTGCTACATCCACGGGTCGACCAAGGACCAGGTGACATGATTACATCTCCGACCTTGCGCCTCAGCGTGGGTTCAGCATGCAACAGAACAATCAGAGACTGCTGAAAACCACGAAGCTGCTGCCCCAGCGAGTCTCCCAAGAGGAAAACCGGGTGCGAAAAATGAATGCTCCACAACCTTGCGTTGCTTGCAGGAGTGTAAGGTCAGGAATTAAAGCAAAATAATTCCTGTACAAAAAGGGTAACTGCAACTGCATCATCAAGTATACGACTGCTTGCTTTACAATACGCTACAAATAGGTTTTAGATACTTCCTTTCGACGCCATTAAAAACCTTAAATCCTGAGGGGCGTCAGCCCATAACAGTGCAATGCCACAGTATCAAAACCGCTGGCAAGAAAATAACACTGACATGGGAGTCACTGATGAAGTGGATGTTTACATTGGTTTTTCTTAATGTAATGCTGAAAGATCTCAAGATTAACATAATCATAATGCTGAATGTGTGGCAAACGTAGACGGTTTCGAACAACTTAAAAAATACCCAGTGGTAGAACTCGGCCGAAATTATTGTAACAGCCCTGGACTAAAATTTTTTGTTTCGTTAGTTATAAAAACTTTTGACAAACTTCAGCACGTTGTCTTTTTGGCTAAAGAGAAACAGCTGAAACGCGCAAACCACCAGGAGAACGCATTTTGTCTTGTGCATTGCCAGAAAGCCTCGTGTATACACTAACCGCGGAACTCCAAACAGAATAAAGTTTTTGATTGCAAACAAAGTCAAAATACTAAACTTTGCATTTTTGTTACAATCTCGTTATATGTTATTTTATGTTCCATATTGGCTTCACGCAGACGCCAAGCAGACACTGAAAATCTATTCGAATATTTACCCAATAACATCCTTCTACGCACCTCAATTATTTTACGGCAACCCCGACAGGTAGGTGCCTTGCTTTCAACCGATAAAACCGGATCGCCACCAGTAAACTCTTCGCTTTGGGTCGGATTAAGCAGAAACTGTTTTGTCTTGTTATCAAGCAATACTTTCGAACCTCGCTCATTCGCTTCGGGAGCCTTGAGCAGGGCTGGAGATTCAGGCGGACAGTCTGGCAAGCACGTGTCTTGGAAAGACTTGTCGTTCGCGAGCTCTTCGTTCGCGCAAACGTCTTCAAGCGCACCGCAGCTGCCCAGATCGCCAAACACAGGGCACTGCAAGAAGGACACGGGTGCCAGATTCGCTTCCGAGCAATGTGTCCGTTTCAGGCTGAAGGCGGCTCCACCGCCGCTGCAATTCAGTCTCATTCCTTCTTCAACGACATGCATTGCCGATCGCAAGGTTGGGGGTTCAGAGCTCGATGACGCTGCAGGTGTGTCGAGTAGCTGACATCGTCGTAACATCAAACGCGCGCAGCGTACAGTGTATCACCAGTTCACAGGCTAATTGCAGCATGCAGGACGTTAGTGCCACCTACAAAATAAAAAGACGTGAATTCCGCGTCAAATACGCCACAGAAGCCGGTAGGCTTGCTCGATAGCAGCACGGCCGCCAAACCGGCCGTGACAATGCGCCGACGCGAGCAAATACGCCTGCGGCTTTTTGCCAGCAGTGTATGTATCGGAATAAACATTGTAGGAACACCAGGTGACTGCTGATTTGAACACTTACTTTCTGCTGGAGAATGAATCTGTGTCTGCGTCTGCCAACTGCTACGAAGATTTGTCAGGCAAAGGGGCCGATGAATAGAAACAACTCCGAAACAATTGCGGCCCCATCCATGGCGGTGCTGATACCCACATACCGCCCCCCATATATGAAAACGCAGTTTTATCCATTGCTTTTACAGCCCGCGTATCTAATTTCAAAAGAAAACGATTGTAATTTGTGCGCTACAAACGCCCTAAAAATTTGAAAACTTCGACGAGTTACAGCCTTTTGGAACTTCAGCATTTCATATGGCAAGGCACGTACTTCAAGTGAATTCATAAGCAGCGAAAGGAACAACGATATAGTCGTGAAACTTTTAAGAGCGTGGAAAAATTACAAAATGACGCATGTCGCTGCAAAGTTTGCACTCCTGCAACCATCAAGTAGCCCTGAGATAGTCGAGATAGGCTGCAGCAACTCATGCCTCCCAGCACGCTTGCACGCTTTCGGCAGAGCAGCTACTTCACAGAGTTTGGCTTAGGCACGAAGGCCTCATATCAGCCAGAATTTCAAGGCACTTTTGGAACATTTCTTTATTGTGGACACTATATTTTGTTAGTTAGAAACAAGGTTTTTGAAAAACATCAAGCTTTTCCAAGCTCACAATTAGTTTACAGCATACACTGTACTTTCCGCCTCTCTTTTGCTCCCATATATAGGGAAAATTCAAGGTGCTCAGCCATTAAATGTGCAACTCTGCCACACACCACGATTTCTGTTTCAACGCGTTCCAGTTAGCACTACAATCACACCTGTATAACGCTGCTCGAAGTACTGAAGCACGCTTTGAACTTAGTGTTCTCCTGGCGAAAAAAATCTGCCTCACCCCTTCCGCATGCAGGTCTGCTGAAGAATGAACGCTCACAAAAATGGCTGACAACTTTTCCCGCTTGTTACGTAATAGTAATACAGTAGATATGGCCTCGCTCCTGTGAGTGATGTTAATCCGTGAGACAGCTGCATAAGTTTAGGAATACATAAAATGGACCATGATTCAAAGCTTTTTCGGATACTTGCACCACAGCGGCATCGAATTGCTAGAACGCTCTGGCCAGTTAAGCAATGCTACGCGACGATGAGATGGTGATCGTGATACCACTAGCATTTTTTCTTAGCGACCCAGAAGGTATGTATTCTTCGAGTTCGCTGGTGCCCAGTGGGCAGCTTACAATCCAAGGTTGTCAGACCCAGATGGACCAAAAATGCCAAATCGCTTCACAAAATATGCCAAATAGCTTCAAAAATTGCCCAAGAAACCGAAACAGGTGCATACTGTTGATTTAACGTGAAAAATGTTGATTTTTAATCAAGTAGATCAGCAATGGCAAAAAGGCGATGTTGCTACAGAACCAAGCCTGGAATCATTGCATGTAAATTAATAAATAATCATTGTACTCCAAAACTACACACAGAATCAAACTAGAAATCTTCTTGCTCATTCTACAACCTTTGATATCGAAGGATTTCTCCAGAAGTAGGCATATTCAAAACAAATTATGCTACAATTTCCTTTCATAGAAAATGCTTAATAGAAAATACCTATAAATGCCTGACACAATAAGATGCAGGTTATGAAAATGCAAACATGCACCATATCATAGCTTTCAATCATTGAATCTCGTGTACAGGCGTTTTACTTGTTAGATATGTCCCATTTCCACAAAAGATCTGTTATAAAATACAAAATCTCAGGACACCGGCAGAAAGACTATCAGGCTTGCCAGGGTCAAATTGATCAAATACGCAAAACTGCTGGTCAAAACATGCCATACAGCTACATATGCCAAACACCCCAGACAAATTCTAAAAGTTTAAGCTCACAGGAGCCAACTTTTGAAAAATGCCAAGCAACGTTTTCTTTCTGCCAACATCATTAAAAGGCTAAAAGCATGCCAAAGTATGGTGTACACGCCAAAGAGCATTTTCTCTTGCTAAACCACATTTTTTGAAAAAAGGCCGAGTAACTTAGCGATCCTGATTACAATCTTATGAAAAGAAAAGCAGATTCTTCTACGGCTGTACAAAATCGAATAACTATAGATCAGTGGTTCTCAAACTTTTCTGCAAGTTGACCCCCAATTAAAGTATACAATTTTCTGTAGACCCCGTGGCCTAACCCAACAGTTACTGATACAAGAAAAGTATGTTTCAAAATAAATTTGAGTCTTTTTACTTGAAATGTATGGTAAAATAATACACAATCTGAAAATATGCTTAGAACTATAGATGTAAGCAGCAGTTCTTCATTGACCCCCGGGCCATTAAGTGACACCCATTCGACCCCTTGACTATTTATCGACCCTTTGGATGGTCTAATTGACCCCTGGGGGTCGATATCGACCACTTTGAGAACTACTGCTATAGATAGACGCATTGCCAAACTTAGCGGTACTCTTACAATCGAAATTCTAGAGCCATGATGTTCTTCCTGAACTTGGCCTAAAAGTGTATGGCATTTGTGGGAAAAACACAAATTCTGTATCTTATTTACCACAATTTTTATTTACTGCATTTCAACAGCATGTTACAGTTTCACACTAAAACCTCCATACAAAATTTGTAGAACGAACATCTGATCTGTGAGAGAAGTATGTCATGAATTTCACAAACATAGTAGAATTCGTAACTTCTTAAAATACCGCTTGTTTCTAATACATCATTACTCTTTTAACCGCAATTTCGTTAGTTCATGGGCTGAAAGAAAGAACGTTCTGTTTGACAATAAAGCAGCTGGATATAGATGAATAACTTCTTGCGTTGCGGTAATTTGGCAGGCTGGTTGTGTAGAAGTTTTTTTTTCTACACAAAAAAATCATATAAATCACCTGTTTATCTAGGTGAAACTTTACCAGCGGCACTCCCCGCCAAAAAAATACACAAAATAAAAAAAAATTGATCAGCAACTGCAAAATGGAACGGTCAAAAAAGGTAAATACAGCACTATGCAGCGGTTTTAATGTGTAAAATGCTTAAGCAACTTAAGCTTTAAAAATATGTACTTCAAGCGTCCTGCGATTTATTGAATTATGAACTTGTGAATTTACGGCTCAAGTCGATGCCTAACATTTCGTGCAACGGAAAGGTTTCAAATCAATGACTCTGCCTCCGAATGTTTACGTTTAATCCTAGCCTTGCGCAAAGGAAAGACCTGGCTTGTGTTGACTGACAAACATCTTCCCGATAATAACAAGGGCATAGTGTAGGTTACGGGACATTTAGATCTCGTTAAACGTCACAAAAACATTCACTGAAAACAACGAGTTGCACAAATGTTTAAGGTTTCGCGTCCCAATCCTGGCGGATCAAAGCACCTTCTGTTGATGCCTGTTTCTCAAGCTTGATCGGTCCAGCGCAGTCACTTTTACCAAAATAAGCAAACCAGGCTTTCCTGAAACACCCTCTGTTTGCATATTTACAGTAGTCGCTGTTTGGCTCGCCGCAACGCGTGGTCCAGTCTCTGTAGGGTTGCACCAGTACAGATCGCGATAATCGTGTACGTCCGCCAGTCGCAAAGTATCTCGAGCCAGCTGGTTTGCAAGTGAAGACCTTAATTTTGGCGGAAAGTGTTCACCAATCGTGTTAAAAAGGTCGTTTTAGCAGTTTTTCTTTGTTTTTGCAGGATTGATGTTAAAACACAGGCCTTTATTCATTTTTTCGGCTGCTTGGTAGTCGCCAACCGGTTGTACTTTTGTGGAAAAATCATTTGCTTCTACTTCTGTGACCTCACACAGAGGCCCGCCACAATTAATTCTTTAAGTTATTAAAAGCTGTTCAAGAAGCTTCACAATACCAGCATATGCACCACAAAAATTCAGATGATGAGGAAATATTACCAGAATTTTCATTGTTATAGTTTTCTTTTATGAAACATTTCGCTTTTACAGACGTATGTTTTGTATAAAGTTTGAATATATTTTTAATATAAAAGCATCGTTGATCACATATTTTTTGTCACAAATAAGATTTTGTTTCATTTTTCCATGACGAACACGTTCACCTGAAAAGAGTAGTAAAATTCTTTAGTTGTGGATTCTCTAAATATAATTTTGATAACACCAAGATTACTGGAAACGTATTACACGCGCAATTTAAAATAAATAAAGTGAAAAACATCGCGCAAGGAGCACAATCTGGGAGCAAAATCCATGAAATTTACGGAAAATTACTTTTAAAAATTCCCAAAACCGAAACTAGACAAAATATCTGAAGAATAGTAAATGTATTGTTTGTCTTTGTTCGCTGCTTGACTTCATTAAGCTGCTGGCCTTGGTAAACCCAGTCTGAATTATTGAGTGTCAGCGCTGGTACTTCCTGTGGATAGATACATTTCTCACATTGATCATCAGCAGTGCAGTTAAAAATTCGAAAGGCTATTTTGATCCCCAACCATCGAAAACGCCTGAACATACCACATAAACTCATTGTCAATTTTTGTCT
>Ga0210059_1017235_pt1 | contig 10326 bp, 4 predicted proteins | sample Ectturendosymbi2_FD_188042 | JGI IMG/M metagenome (GOLD analysis project Ga0210059, IMG submission 188042) | Ecteinascidia turbinata endosymbiont from Florida, USA - Sample 2 (SPAdes) (version 2) | ecosystem: Host-associated > Tunicates > Ascidians > Unclassified | place: Key West, Florida...
CGTACGCCCTTGGCAGACAATATAAAGACAATGGTTTCGGATAAAGTGAACTGTCGCGGAACACGACCTTAAACATGCGTAGTGGACGAAAGGTCTGCAAAATGTGGTGGGATGGTTTCTGGATGGAGACAATAACCCAGATTTCCACCAATACCTAATTATTACTTTTTTAGCCCATTTACAATGCTCCTTGAAATTTGCATGCAAATTTATTCCGTGGTATTTGCATTAAGTCGACAAATTAACAAGCAAAATGTATGCGAAAACACTTAATCTCCTTGCGAAGGTAATAAAGTTTTTGTAAAATATCAAGCTCAAGGCGAGGGTTTTAACCCCAAACCCCCCCCCCCCTTTCGTACGCCCTTGGTCCGAGTTGAGCAGAAGCGACATTTTGTATTTGCGAGATGAGGTAAGGGAAACTATGCTACTTTTTACCAAAAGTATCGAAACAGCAACCGGTCTCTAATGTGTAGTGTGTGCGCATTACAGCTAGTCGCTACTTTCTCGCCGACCCTGGTGAAAGAGCAGGTTGAACAAGAGTGAGACTACTGAAAAACATGACAACAGTGTGTTTTTCCACTGTGCTACGCGTATCACACATGCTCCGTCCAACAGTTTTGCAGCTGCAGTAATCGCTCAAGACCAAAGAATGCAATCAAAGTGTAAGCGGAACAGAAAAAGTTGTAAGCGGTGGGTTTTAGCCAACCGTTATCTAACCGTTGTTTTTGTTTGGGTTTGGAAACCGTAACACTAACAGTAACTAAACTGTTTCCAAATATCAGCGGTTCCCGGTTAAATGCTTGCCGAGGTGCATGATAGACTGCATCTGAATTTTTTCAGAAAAAAAGCCCTTGATTGGCCATCTACCATTAGCGGTTAGCAAGTTATGGCCAAAAAACGATAATAATTAATTAATCCCCTAATCAACCCCAGGAGGAAAAACTAAAAAGTTGCTTGTTTCAAAAATGAATGAAAGCTTTCTCACAGAAGATGATTAGATTCTTATTGCCAACCATAAAAATCTTATCGTTTCGCAATTGTTTGCAAAGTGTTCAACATTTATTTCAAAAAGTCCGAGCAGCAAACAACAAAAACAAGCAAGCTGGCAAACCTTATTTAGGGGACCTTTTTGTAACGTTCAATGCGAAAACACATTTTTTAAGCCTAAGGTCCCAGTTTGGTGAACGTCTTGGTAAATGCGTTTGGCCCGTACAGATTTATTGTTGGGTGTTTTAACCTATTTTCATTTGTGGTAATCATTATAGTTACAGTTAAAAACACTAGTTTTTCCAAGCACTGCGGTTGCGAAGCACTGCGGTTCTGACGAATTTTCAGGTATATTGTTAAGCCTAATGTGTAAATCAAGATAAAACAGTGGATAAACTGTTGCAATAAGTAGTTTGGTAGTTTGTTGACCAAGTCGTTGCATGAGCAGCGTCAAATAAGGGCATTAAACATTAACATTTGCAAGTCTGTAGACATGTCAACACGCGCGGAATTTTGGACTTTTCTCGTAGACGTAAACAGAGTGCATTAGTTCGTTTTATTACACTTATGTTGGTTGAAAGCAACCAATAGTGTTATAGCTATCGGAAAATGCTTAGTCGGACGAACTCCATTTCTTAAAAGAGGCAGCGCCGGATTTAGATGGTGGGGAAGGTCCGGGGCCCAGGCGTGGTGGGAGGCCCCATGTGCGGATCGGATATAGAATTTTTAGGTAAGTGATGGCCGATGAAGTCACTAGTATTTCCATGGATCGTAATATTTATAAAGCAATCATGTGGAGTCACATTTGTTAACTCAAGTACACCTTTTCCGCAAATGTTGGCATTTACTGAAAGAACTATGAGACAGGAAAAGGGAGAACTGACGAACTGCCCCACCAACAAAAAAGTTGTGTTTGGAACAAGGAAAAGTACAATTTGGCTTCACTGCACGGTTCCAGTGTATTATTTGTTTGTACCCAAAATTTTTTTTCTGTTTAACTAATTGTTCTATTTGATTGAAATTAACCACTTGAACAAACTTTCTAGTTTACATTGAAAAGCTCGGCCTTTCTTGATTTTTCGTGAACTGTTACGCTCTATTTAACCCTGCGCAGGTAACCTCTGCCCAGTTTTGGCAAAAGGTTCTTTCACTTAAATTAAAAATTAGTTAACGTTCACGTCATGGCCTAAAATAAGTATAAACTGGGCGGCAAAACTGCCGCCTAGTTGTAAAAATTTGCCGCCCAGTATCACCGAATTGGAGCCACTGGGCCGCACTGGAATTTTCCACTGCGCTTCAAAACTTTACTAAATTTTCTGGTTATACCTGAAAACCTTTCTACATGCGGTGTAAGTGCAGAAGTCACGCATTCCTTCAAACTCATACCGACACTATGGTATTTCACGTTTGGTGATGCAACAAAGGGCCATGTCTGTCTTCAAACCTTAGCTTCTTATTGGATCATATTAAAAATCAGACCTGCACAACATGCGACCCGCGAGAACTCCGCATGCAGCCCGCGAGAGCTTTCGCAATTGCAAAAAATGTTGCAATAGTCCGGTTTCGGAAATGTAATTAATTGTCGTACCAGAATTCCTTTCAAACTACAACAAAATGAAATCGATTTTGCGACCCGCGGCAAATTTGTGTTCGTCAATTTGGTCTTTCAAGCTTTCTGAGTTGTTCATGCCTGTGTTAAATCAAGAAAGGGGCCAGAGATGCTGACACTTTGATTGTGCAGGTTGTTATAGGGAGCAAGTTGTATATGCTTCAATCCTCGAGCGTAAGATGTCTTACAAGCAGCTAAAACAAAAAAACATTCGTGCTTTTTGTTGAAAGGTACCACGAATAAATTGTAGAAGCACTCTGAAAGTGCAAATGTTGACTGCAAGAGCAATGCGTGCGCTTCCACACTGCTGCTACAATGTAACTACGCATCACGACTCATTCACATTGATGCCACTGGACTCAGTCATTTCAGCATCAAACTTTTCAGGTATAAACATTGAAAAACGACACAAGTCTGTGTCTTGTCTTTTCAAAACTTTCTTTACATAACCTACAGAAAAAGACATGATTTTGTTTAATTTAGAAAATATAACATACAGATGTAACTGCAAGTTTCTTTTCAAAACTGTTTGTCATAAAAAAGAACTCTTTCTTTTAGTGAATTATTCGACGTCTTCAAACTGAGACCGAAACTTTGACATTACAAGTTTGGTGATGCAACAAAGAGAATTGTCTGTCTTCAGTTATTAGCTTCGATATCTTGCAGAACACATATAAATTGGAGGCATAAACGTTAACAACTATTGTGCCATTCGTTTGTCCTTAAGAACTACGCGCATTTATTTGCTACCCTTTAAACGCGTCTCATATCCGAATTCCGTTTTCAGGCCGAAATTTGTGATAGTTGATATTTTTGGAAAGGAGAGGTTGAGGATGTGGACAGTGGAGTATGTGACGGGGAAAGGGGGGCGAACCGCTCCCTGGCAAGCTAAATATAAAAACAGGGATTCAATATTCTTTTGGTTTTCAGTAGGTTGTTTTTTTGCGTTTTTCGTAGTATTTTCCGTTGATTTCAGGTTTTGGTATATACTGTACATCCACATCGGGATTCACCATCATTTCTCAACTTTTTTAGATTGTTGGCTAGTGGGCCCGGCCCCATTCAGCTAAATTTTCGCCCCATGGCTCAAATCTTTAGTTACGCCACTGGTTGAAGAATACGCTGAAGACGCCGTAGGCTTGTTCACTGAGGAAGGAGCGAGAAAATTTGGAGTAAGTGACTTAGTCATTGCCAAGTGTTTTTAGCTGCTAAAGAAGTCGATGAGAGGATCAGTAGCCTGCTCAACTAGCTTGCTCAGTGTTGTTTGATTTGTTGTCCTCATGACTGAACGAGCTGTCAAGGCAAACCGTAGAGTCGTGAATCAAAGACTGCTCATAGTTCTCAATGGCACAGGAACTGCCAACGATTCCAGACCCACACAGTCTTCTCGCCACGGGAAACTTTGGTGGGATGAGTCCAGCCCCCCAAGCAAAGCTCCAATCATATAAATCAGTGGAGTTTTTATCAAATCTTAAGAATCTCCAGCTACCCTGCACAAACGAGAAGTCCCCCTACTGATGACTTTCTGTTGACGGTTCTGGAACCTGGACCCGCAGTTTGTAAGTTTCTCACCACGAAGAATAGAAGACCCAGCAACAGTGATTTGGGTCTATCTCAGGCCCGTAACCAGCTTGGGACACCAGGAGGGGCGAAGAGTTTTCAGAGAGGGGCTCAAATTTTTGAACTATGTCCAATATTTTTAAATTATGTCCAACACATTTTTCCAGGGGGACGAAAAATTTTCTAGGAGGGGCTTCGTCCCCCCTGCGCCCCCCTGGTTACGGGCCTGATCTATCTATACAAACAATGCGACTTTGTTGAAACCTTTTTCCAAAGAGAAAGCAATGTGTGAAATTCCGCAACGTTTGGGCTATTTTTTCAAATGAACAAAATTCAGTGAAAGAAAGATTTGGTTATTTGGCTTTCACGACATTAACACAAAACCAAAAACTGCATCACTGCGTAATTAAATTGAAAGACCATCAGATTGCTGAGTCAGGTGGACCAAAGAGCAACCAAAGCAAGAAATTTACAGGAAAATGGGTAGGCTTAACTTTTGTAACTTTCTTCAGGTTTCTGGGGATGATTTCTCTCACGTAGAAATCAACCGGGATGTCCGCGGGACATGTTTCTATTTCCACATGACAAAAACTAGTGGTATTCATAAAGTACATTTTCTAGAAATCTGCCTTGCCGTTAGACACGTTTTGATTAGGTAGGAAATTGCCATGAAAGTATAGAAAAATCATGCCGCTTTTGATGATTTACCTCCTCCCACATGGACGAACATGTAACCTCGATTGGTCATCACCAGGAGTAGGCCTATTGCAGTTTTCCCAGCCAACTACAATTCCTAATTACTCTTGCGATTGCCGCCCAGTGAAAATTTCTTATTTTAGGCTATGGTTCACGTAGGAAGCTGGTTCTTTCCGTAGCTGCATTTTTTAGACGCTCTTTCGGGAAGTCCTATCAAAATCTGCACAAGTTTTGTAGTTTTCGATGGGGAACAAAAAATTGCCAAAATTGACCCATGGTTACCTGAGGCGTAACAAAATTCCTTCACAAAGTTCCCTTCTAAGGCAACCTTGACCAATTTGGGCAAAAGGAGTTGGTGCATGTAGGTTCACTAGCAAGCCATGCCAGCAACCTTTGACCGACGTCAGCACGAGAGTAGATCACACGAGTGCAAGCCCTGACGACACAAATCAATTTGGCGCGAATGGCTCCTGCTCAGCTCGTGGTTTTGATTGAGAAACAGGCAGGATAATGAGTGACGCCTTCTCCGTCAGAGGAAAGAAATTGGAGCCAGAAAGGGCCTGCAACGTGTGCACTTGTGGTGAAAGGTCAAAGCATTTTATTGAGGATATGATGAACCTTGTGCTTCTCGTTACCTAATTGAAGTTTCTAGAACTTTGGCTTAGCCAAAAAAAGCTTGCTCCCAGTTGTGCGTGCACTTGTGGTTAAAGCCAAAGCATTTTATTGAGGACATGAACTTTGAGACCAGACAACGCTGTGGAACCTGTCCACCATCAAATCAGAACAAAACGAGGTTCACGTTCCAGCTGCCAACGATGGGGAGCACTTGTCTGCATTGATCACTTTCAAGTTTTCTGCAAAGATTACGCACAACCTTGGAATACTAACCTCGGGTGATATCAACCCAGACAGGAGTGGTGGCCACGTGGTCCCTAGGTGAAAATCACCCGACCTTATGGTTGATTGTGAGTTCGGGTGAAAATCACCCACGTTGTGATTTGCTTGAGTTTGGGGTGAAATCACACGACGTTATGGTTAGAGTGAGTTTTTAGTTTCCCTGTTAATGCCTTGACATTGTACAAATTGACAAAGCTCCACCAATTTATAGTTTTCATATTTCAATTTGGGGGGATTGGTGCATTGTTTGGGTGGGCTTAGCCCACCAAACCCCCCTGTGGCGACGGGACTGGCCGTATGTGAGACATGAAAGTCAATATCAGTGACGCGATCAATGTGATTGCCCAACAATTGTTGTAAAGTATTTGCCCATTTTGGGCGAGGTTGATTAATGTGGCTGAAAACTGCAATGAAAATAGAAAAATTTCATGTCTCAACCTAATTTACTTTTATTGCAGATAGAACCACAAGCTTGAAATGAGGTTCTGTTTAAACCTTAAACCGACCACCAATGACGTCTACTGGCGGAATTTTTGGCTTTTTCTTTACTTTTTCGTTCATTTGTTAAGAGCACTTCCCACATTTTTGTTTGGAAAATTGCTTTTGTTCTTCATCATATAAAAAAAATTCCAAAATCAGCACGTTGTTTTTTTCTGATCGGATGAGCTTGAGAAGACTTGCTAAGCTGTACAAAATCCGCGCGAGCGTCTAACCTTGTCAGTTAGTCCAGTATAAGCGAATAAACACAATCTGCCCATTTTGGGAAAGGACAGCAACGGTGTTTGCGTTTAGAGGTTAGCTGAGCAGGGTTAATTAATCGCGTGGTTTCTCTCCGGCATTTGTCATCGCGCACGTGTGTTATCTCCAGAGGAAAAAAGTCTTTGTTAGACCGCTACCAAACGCCGTTTTTCTTAGCAGTGACTGGTTTATGAGGCTCTGGGAAGGTCAGCCTTTTAGCTTCGAAATTTTTTAGTGATGTCGTTGCAACTAGCCACAGTTCATGTGTTTTTCTTTACTTGTTTTCAAGTGCCAACATTTCGCCTGTAAGATGTGTCTTACATTTACAGGACTGATGATGCGTTGGAAAACGCGAAACTAGTTTCCCCGTCAATAAACTGTGACTGATTTACTTGCCGCCATCTTTGTGGCCTATGACTATGAAAAATAGATACGCTTGCAAGTTTTGATCGTCGCAGAAGAATGAAAGCAGAAAGCAGGCAGATTCCTCAGAAGCTTGCCGCAAGGCTAAAGTTTGTTTGTTGTTAACTCAAGTGTAACAAAACTTTATGATGCAACATGATAATTGACAATGATTAGCGATTTGTGAAGTTGTTGCAAAACCGGTCACTAGAAGCATCGTGTTTCCTCATTTGAAATTTTGCTTGAAAAAAGTTTCTGGGCGATCCAACGTTTTCATCATGTCTAAGCGTCAGTCCTAACTCAGCAATAAATTTTACGACAGAAACCATACGTTGCAGAAGCGATTTCCAATATTGTTCGCATTGATTGAACTGAGTAGCTAGCTCTGTATTAATTCTTCATAGTGATTAATTACATCTGCGACTAAATGTAATTGTGTCATCTTTATGTTCCATTGATTGCTAGTGGCTCCTCAGCGTGCTTCCAGTCGCAGATTCCTTTTCTAATAAAGAAATGTGCACTATAGATGGCACGGTCCTAAATTTTTCAGGCCCGGACCGCCCATAGCCCGCAACATCCAGCCCATTAACTGCCCGTGGACAGAGAACATTTATTTATTTCAAACCGGCCTGGCCATGGCCCGCTAAACAGTTGGCAGGCTTGTCTATTTTGCCTTCCGAGGCAAAATATCTGCTGAGACTATTTTGTATTTTGTCTTTTGTGGAACATGGTTGGTGGAAGTGGTCATGTCACGTTGCAAGCAGAAGATACAAAGTTACATGTTTAAATTAGTGTGTAGCCTATTGTAAGCCTAAAACCCTAAACTTAAGACCCTGAACCTAAAACTCCTAACCTAAACCCCAAACCTAAGCTTAAAACCCTTAACCTAAAACCCTCAACCTAAAAATAAAACCCCAACCTAAAACCCTCAACCAGTCCCGTAGCCACAGGGTTGCTTTATTGGGCTTAGCCCCTCCTCCAAAAAAGCTCCAAACTGTAGGCTAATATGAAACACCACGGTATAAATCAGTGGACTTTTTGTCAATTTTAGAATGTCAAGACCCCTCACAAACGTAAGCCCCCCAGGGAAGACTTTCTGGCGACGGTGTGCTCTCAACCTACAAGCCTGAACTTACAACCCTCAACCAATAAAAATGAACCCAAATCCCTAAACCTAAACACCTAAACCTAAAACCCTAAGCCTAAAACTCTGAACGTAAAGCCCTCAACCTTACTTGTAAAGTTATTGTGATTTGGTACCTAGCCTATACAAAAAACACCTATAACAAGCAATCAAAACGTTGCATAATACGTTCCTTCCAACAAGCCACTCAGCACCAAAATTGCTGACCGCCACACTCATGCAAGAAGTTGTCGCCATATACTAAAAGTTTCTTGAAGTGTACCTGCCAGTCGCGCCTGACGGAGTGCTCACATATGGGAAAAGCAACTTTGCCTGAAAATGCAGCATTGGCAAAGCAATGCCAAGTGGTTTCACTCACTTCTATTGCCACTGAGTGGTTGTTCTAACTCAAAAAAATTTTGAAGGTTTTTTCAACATTGGTGGGCGGCTCGTAGCGGCTCGGTGAAGTCCAACCGCTAAAATATCGTCAGCGGCCCGCTCGTTCAACCCCAGCGTCCCGCCCCAAAACCGGAATTAGCGGCCCGTGCCATCTCTAATGTGCACATTTAGTCATACCCGCGCACATCAATCTACACGTGAAACAATAAACACAAGTTTGTGAAGGAGAAAAACAAAACCAGCTTCTTTCAACGACTTCGGCGTTGTGGTTCTGGCGCCGAATAAGATTCGCGGTGCATTTCCGTGACGAGTTTGTCTTTTCCGTGTTGTGGAACATCATGTTTCAAAAATAACTTTTTGTTTTTCAACCAATGTTCCCGCAGTTTTTCCGGTATATTGGATGACCAGAGACCGATATCTTTGCCTCCAGTGATAGCGTCACACAACTCATCGATCGTGCTTTTAGACTATACTTCTTGACGTTCTTCTGCTGCTGCACCGCTGGTTAAACTATAGGTCTTGTCATCGTTACGTAGATCTAAGTCTTTAACAACTTCGGATTTTCTGTCCTTTTACAGGTTCCACAGAAATATCTCCGCTGGATGTCACTGCCACTGTAAAATAGTAACTTGAATGTTTATTGACTTAGCTGCAACTTCCTCTCTCGTTTTTTGGCTCTTTTGTTTTTAATGTTTTTTAGAACCACTTGGATAAGCTCTACGTTTGTAAAGCGGACGATCTCCTTTTTTCTGTCTATGTTTATTGATTAATAAGCTCAATGGGGCTGCCATATGTTCAGCGCAAAAAGGGAGGACAATTTACGACTGTCACCTACTCGAATATATTATCTCCACTTAACACGGCAACTAACAAATTGGCCTATTGACTAGTTTTAAGTATTGAAGTAAAGCGTCCAGTGTAGACAATGTTTCATTCAAAACACACAAACCAAAATCCTTGTTTACTTAACCTATTTAACCCATGAATATTTTGCAGATTTCTTAAATTTCCTAAAAATGTAGAATCGCCTTGTCCTATGTGGCGTTATTTTGTTTTCTTGTAGTGTCACGCGCGCGAGTGCATTTTTGTTGCGCGCCGTTAAGTGTTTGGCTTGCGTTGATTGTTTGCGACGTGGCGTTGGTTCTTTGCGCCTCCAGCTTTGTTCAGAAGTCGCTGTTCGGTTGACATCGCTCATGTTGTTTCATTCACTCTATGTCGCTTGATCGTTCGCTGCGGACTCGACGAATAAGTTTAATAAAGCCTTCATTAGGCCACATCACGCCTTTTACAATTTTATGAAACCGCTTGCAGGAAAGGTGTTTTAAATTGCACACCAGCTTTGTACTAGAGACTGGTTCAACCAGAAAGGTTTCTCTTCTTTTTAGTTTGTGGCTGCATCAAGGAAAAAATCGATCCGTATTAGCATAAAGAGCCATAGCGTTGAAGTAAAACTGTGCAATCTTTATCAGTTCTTGAAGCGTTTAATTGTATTGCAAGTTGCAAAATATTTTGCCCATCTTTCATGTTCCATCATTTCACAATAAATTGCATTTGGTTGATGCTCTTTTTGGACAAAATCGCGCAAGTTTTGGTGTTGGTCAAACAGTTCACTTCAGCTTCATCAATAGAAACACTTCTATCAAACAGATACTAGTCACATGTTTCATCCTTTTCCCAATTAGTTGTTTGCAAACGGAGGAATCTAGTCAAAGCATTTTATATTCAGAAAATAAAGTGTGTCCATTTAGCCAGATGTGAAACACGCGACTTGTACAATACAGATACATCTGAGACCGGTTGCGACCCAGCACCCCCGTGCGCAACTGTGTTGATCATCTAGCAGCTCCTCCCACATATATGCACCACCACGAGTTGAAACTGGACAGTAACAAAGCAAATTTAACTGCTGAGGGGC
>Ga0210059_1017236_pt1 | contig 10325 bp, 7 predicted proteins | sample Ectturendosymbi2_FD_188042 | JGI IMG/M metagenome (GOLD analysis project Ga0210059, IMG submission 188042) | Ecteinascidia turbinata endosymbiont from Florida, USA - Sample 2 (SPAdes) (version 2) | ecosystem: Host-associated > Tunicates > Ascidians > Unclassified | place: Key West, Florida...
TAGAATAATTGTCAGACAGTATTGTCCACGTTCTTCTTTCCATAATTCCTCCAGGGATGTTTCATGCACTCAAGATCTTTCATGCGACAGTGCTGATAACGTGTTAAGGGTTAACTTAACCTTAACATCTCGCAGCTGTTGAAAATCGCATAAAGCTGTCATAGCTGTTGAAATCACAAAAAGCTGTGTTTTTACTTTCAGCGACAGCAAATACAAGTAATTATCTTACATGTACTGACGTTTTGATTACTTGCTTGCGTGTGGCGTTACATGCAGTTGTTTCTTGACTTCAAACGTAAAATTGGCTTCTATACAATGTGCTGCAACTTTTTTGTCTCAGATGAACGTATAGTTTGGTCGATTCAACATCAACCGGTTTCAGAAAAAATGTTCACCTACCAGTTGGATATTGAACTTGATCTTGGCAACAAATTTTACAAAGAAGGCACAATACTTAATTTGAAAATAGCTCATCATCTGTCGCTTTGTGTAAGATGGAGTGACGTCACTATGGACTGGATAACCGACCATTGTAAAGTGAGTTTCGTTTTCTCATGAAACATGTCATTGATTCAATCAGAGACTAATATGCGAATTTCTTGTTTTGTTTGATGTTTTTAAAAGTACGATCTTCACGGTATAATCTAGTGTGATTCAGTGACGTGCAGATCAGCGACTTAGATTGTTGTGGATATTACTTTCACGTCTTAGACTTGATTATGACAATATCCCGTTTTTGATAAAACACATTTAAAGTTCGTCTGAAGTTCACACAATTGCCTTTATGATTTATTAATGCGTCGTTTTGGCGTTATGTTATTTTTTTCGTATTTTTGTTAATCTTTGACCTGGAAAGTCTTATTTCTGGTGTGGTGATGTTGGAACTAAATTCTTACTCGTTCCCAGACATTTGTACTCAACCTCGACTCGCGGAAGCACGAGTCCTACTGTGGGTGTCGTACCCAGGTTCATGGAAATTCTGCTATTTTCGCTAAAATCGGTTTTCAAGTTGAAAAACAACTTTAAAGAAATATAAAATTCCTTCAATACGTGGCTTCAGCCACATAATCGGTCTTTCCAGTTGAAGTGTGGCTCGATAATCCGATGAAAATAAAACAAATCTTTAATCCCTACAGCAGATATTAAACTTTAACACTGTCTTAAACAAAGGGGCCTTTAACCTTTATTTAGCAGAGCTTAGGTTTCGAAATCTCACACAAAACGTCTGGATGAAATCGTTTAAAAGTCATCTCAATACACGAAAAATAAAAAGCATTTTCTAGATTAAAAGGAGCTACACATGAAAATATTCGCTCACCCACACCCAAACACTTTCTGTACAGATAGTGACGCATGGAGTTTATATGAACCTCGTTTTACTTTTACCTTTTGTAACCTCACAAAGCTGATGTATGTTATTGAACAGCCTATCATCAGCAAGCAGCTGACGGATCGTGGTGTTTGTCAATGCGCGATCTCCAGTGCTTTGACGTCACCAAATGTAACCTGGGACCGGACACGCAACTTCTTCGCATCGAAGAGGATTTCGTTCCTGGCAAGTGGTGCAAAAAGCGAGGTTAGAAAATAATAATGATAGCAGCGTAAATGATCGCGGATTAAGTCAACTGAAAGTAGGTCTTTCCTGGTAAACGAGGTTTGAATATTACCGCTAGTTGCATCGCGTTTCTGATAGATATCTTTGTGGCACTAACGTGCGTTTTTAAAATAAGTTTTTTTTGGCCTTGATGTAGTCTTTAATTGACTATAGCAAAGAACTTGTGGTAGCGTGTGGTTTCAATCATCACCTTCAGATCGGTTGTTCAAGGGCTTCACTGATCAAACAAACTTTGCAGTGAAAAAAAGCTTTTGATTCATGACTGTCACGTGACTTACAGGATTGTAAAATGTTATACAAATGCTTTTCATTAAATATCTTTTGTATTTTTTTCACCTTGCAGTACTTTCGGAATGACCGCAAAGGAACGTTGACTCCTCTTTTGATGAGCTTGTCATTGATTCTGCTTCATCTCTGTTTGTTTTAGCGACCAAGCAAAACAAGGCGGACAATATCATTCGTACGATATGAAATAAATAAAAAAAATTCTTTTTGAAAATATTCCCTCTTGAAATCCTCGTTGCTGTTTGTAAGTGGTCCTCAAAATTGGAGAAACTGAGTATGATCACGAGGATTGTTGTGGAATTTTTGTCGAATTTTGATGAAAGCTTCTTCGCAAAATACAACTGTACATCGCATATCGCGCCGCTTTCGAATTACTTTGCAGTAAGCTGTCACAGCATATTCAAACAACTTCCTGCGTTGAATTTCTAATTCTTTTCAAAACAGAATTCTGGACGTTTCATTGCAAATATGTTTATCTTTAGAGAAGGTTTTAGGTGCAGGTCTTTGTAGGCAATGCTTTTGTGGTTACTGTAGGGAGTTTGGTGTTGTGGAACTCAAGAAGGTGAACCGGGCTCAGGCGCGTAGCCGGAGGGGGTCGATGGGGACAATCCCCCCAATTCCAAAAGTTGCACCGAAAATTTTTAGGTCAATCAAGCTTTTGATATGGAAGCCAAAGAAATACTTCAGTGCAACTCAACAAAACTGCTTAAGGAACTCCTTTTGGAAATTGGGACCAAGAACCAAAATTTCTGGCAAACTTGAAGTCAGGAGCTTAATTCCGTTAAATTGGTTTAATTCGTGCATTGACAGTTTGTTTGCCGGTAATGACACCCACAGTCAGGCGCGTAGCCAGAAATGTTGATAGGGGGGCAAACAAGTCTCAACATTTAAACATTTAATGCCCCTTGCTTTTAAAGGATCATCCATGAAACGTGCATTTTTCTGGCGCTTTTTTTCTAAATAATTATGTTCAGATTTAAGCCGGCAAATAGAAGGGCTATTTCATTGAATTAGCAAAGTTCCAAGCTTGTACTTTCGATGGAAGCCACCATTTGCTCAAAACTTTCAAAATTACTTGTGAAAATCTGTATGTTATAAGTGCAAGATCTGCAGTATGCTGCTTGCAGCCAGTGTTGCAGTTAACAAGAAGTCATTGTGGAAATGTGGCGGGGTCACCAATAGTATTTGTCCATCACACAGGCAAGCACTACCGGTCTCCAAACGTCGAATGACGTCCGTCGGAAGCCTGAAACGCATTTACGTAATGTTGCTAAGTGCTCTTTGTTTATGTGAGAACGTGATCATTGAAAAGTCTTCTAAAACTCATCAACGAAAAAACTGAAAGCTGACAGTTTTACAACAGGAGTTAATTGGGACATCCATGCAAAGAAAACGAAGACAGAACACCAGCATGAAAGACAAATGGCATCAATAAAAAGTATGCTTACGACGTTAGTTTGGCTTACAATACAGTACTTAAGAAAAATAAGCATGGTCACTGAGGACACCAAGACAGCTGAACGATATCTAAAGATGGCATCCAGCGTCTTTCAGAACGAGACAGTGACAGAACAGAACTTTATTTGCATTTGGAAAAATGTGATTGGAAGAGAGGGGAGCCAATATGTCTCCAAAATGAGAAGATCAAACAGGGAAGTATAAATACCCGGTAGTTTCGAGTAAAAAGGTCGGAGTTGTTTTCTTTCCCGGAGCGGTGGCTTGCCGAAGCAAGCTATGGCTCTGAAAAAAGGATTACGCGAAAAAACGGGTGTGCAACAAAAAGCCGATGAAATAAAGGCTTCTAAGAATGCACAATGTACGATTAGGAACTCCAAGTGAGTTGCATGATGGCTCAGTGTTCGGGTTGGATTGGAAACCTTGCGGTATCAAATCCTTTGGGAGTAACTGTAGACTTGCGAACAATATGTAGGAACGTTGTTCGCCTAATCCACCACGTATGAATGGTGATTGAAGACGCAACGTCCAGGACAATCTGTTTTGCAACTTTGGTGAACTAAATGGTGTTTGGGTTTCAATTTTTATTTAAAAATGCAGTAGGCTATGCAGCAAACCTCAAAATACAAATTTAATTCGGTGATTAAGCTTTTATTTTTTGCGTGCGATGATCTTTCTTGCAATTATTAATAAATTGCAAACTCAACAACCAAAATTCAAATTCCAGATGACAACAGCTTGTTAAAAACTAAGTTGATGTTTGTAGAACATTAAGTGCGCTGCTGTGTGTTCAACAGAAGAAAAAGAAGTAGTGAGGTTGAATTGAGTAAGAATTCTCGATGGCACGTTTGATCGGCACTTTAGAGTGTCGAGATCAGTGGTTCCTTAAGCTAATGATCGACGACTTTCACGCGTTACGTGTCATGAAAGCGAAAATATGAAATCAATTGAACTTGCCAATGTGACGGGAAATCATTCGTAAGATCAGTCTATGGTCATGAGCTATTAATGGTGACAATACGAGACGCTGATCAGAAGGTGCCGCCATCAATTGCTAAAATTATCGCTAATTGTCGTGTTTGAGGAATGAAGCCGACTTGTATTTGAGTTCTGGATATTTAGGAATGGTGCACATGCTGTTTACAATACTAAGCCTGACTGGGATTGCGTAGGTTAAACTAAGCCGATTTTAAAGATATTCGCCTAGAAATAGCAGATTATCATTGACTGATTCCTGATTATCGGATGGTCATCGTCGTGACATTATCGTGTCCTCTGGCGCTAGCAGTGGCGCATCTGACGGCGGTGATGGGAGCAGGGGGACGAGTCGCACCCTTGGCAAGATAAATGCAAAAACCGCCCCCCTTGAGCTGACATTTTAATTTCTAGTATTCTTTTGGTTCTCAGTAGGTTGTTTTTATCGGGGTGTTTTCGTTTATTTTGTCTTGTATCCACATCCACGACATCTGGATTCACTTTAAATAAAATGCAAGGCTGACGATGCGTAGTGTTCGTGAAATCAATTTCCTATTAAAAATTTGGGATAGATTCCTTGCCTGTTTCACTTGTGGAGTAAAGTTACTTGACGCCGGATTCACTGTCATTTCTTAAACTTTTTCTGAGTGTTCGCTAGTGGCCTCCCTTCTGCTAAATTTTTCCCCACCTGTCTTAAACCTCTAGTTACGTCACTGAGCAGTAGATTTCACTGCTGAAATAAGCAGCGTGCTCGTGGTTCAGCACACAGATTGAATAGCTGCGCTGGTCTTGTTCAACTGGAGGAGCAACAAAAAATTGATATCAGTTCAGTTTTGCCTTGCAGTTGCACATCTTTTGTTTCCATCAATCATGTGTTGCGATCGGAAAGCCAGAGGGGGATGTGCGCAAAGCTTCGCACTGTGGCAGCAAGCAACAATAGAGTTCACATGCCATGATCACTCTGTTATTCCTTTTCGCGCCACATATATTTGGTGTTGTTCTTCGCGCACATCCCGTTTGTGGTAAATCACACATTCAACGCAACGCCAACGGAGAGGTTGCAACACACAAAGTAACAATAGAATAAGCAGATAGAACAGCTATGTCCAACCAAAATGGCTTACTGAGCCAAAACGCATGTCACTATCTTAACCAGGGGCGCAAATTGAATAACATATTAATGAGGGCCGCATATTGAATGGCTTACTTTGATCTTAGCAAACAAAATTTAGCTGAAGCTAATGTCCCGAAAGCGTTCGAATCCTAGCTGCAATGATAGCAGAAGTGATAAAGTGGCACTGAGCACCACCTGCAACTAAAATGTCAAATTCAAGATTATCAAAATAAGGACAAGTTGTCATGTAGGATACTTTTACCACAGCGGCAACCTAGACTGGGCTGCACACAACCTTCGACTGGGCCGCATGCGGACCGCGCTTGGACAAAATGAGATAGAAAGTTTCGTAGCAGCTTTCGGTAACTTCCAATGCATTGCTCTGTTGAGATGTTCAAACTATCAAGATATGTGCGTAATGTCTGCCAATTTTTTATTGTGCGTTGTACCATGTTTTAGAAAAAAATAGGGTGATTATATAAAGAGGATAGTTTGAAATACGTTTACAACAACACAACAGGGTTTTCTCATCCGCACCGTGTTTGTCATCCGCACCGCACGGTTCTCTCATCCGCATTAGTGCTCACTGTCGCACAGGTTGAAAAGCACTACTATAAGCTATTATATTTGTATTTTTGTTTTGGTTAAACTCACGTCTTTTTTACTATGCCGCAAAAAATATCTCTATAGAAGAATGAGCGGGAAAGACTGGAGTGAATGACTATGAGCATTCTCTTTTCATGGCGTTGAGAATTGGTTATTTTTATGTATAATGTGTGGAACAAAACGCCTTAATCCATTTTTCAGATTACACGAGGCCAGTGAGGTACTCAATAAATATGCAATTCGAATGTGATCAAATAACTTCACTGCTGCCTTTTTCGTTTGTTTCATTGTGACTCCTTTTGGTCCTGATATCGAGGGAATTCAGAATAAAGTAACATGTTTTTGAATAGGAACAATTTGTTAACGAGCATGTGTAGTGCTAATTTGTATGACATCAGTAGTCGCAAACCTTCCAGAAGGGCCCCAATTTAAAATAGCCTAGGGCCCCGAAAATGAAAATTCGCCTGTGATTGCAGGAAATGTTTTTAATTTTGCACAATTCGAAATATTGAAGAATAGACGAGGGCAATTTTCTCTCCAATATTTTCGAACTGCGAGGAAAGGAACAGCCTTTACGCAGCAAATCTTTAGTTCAAGCTTTCAGTTCAGGCTGGGTTTTGGATTTAGATCCGCAACAGCGCTGTGGCAGAAAGCAGTGGCGTAACTACGGGTTTGAGCCAGGGGGAAAACTTAGATGAAAGGAACCCACTGGTCACTGTAGGGGACCCACTACCCAACACTTGTAAAAAACTTGAAAAATGATGGTGAATCCGGTTGCGAATGGCTACATCACAATCCTAAATCACCGGAAAATACTCCGAAAAATGTAAAAAATCAAAAACCTCCTGAAAACCAATAAGAATACGAAAACCGAAATGTACCAGCAGTTGTGACCCGGTTTTTACAATTAGCGTGCCAGGGTGGGGTGGCGATTCGTACCTCTGCCCCCCGTTAATTATGCCACTAATAAAAAGTCCTTACTGGACATTGCTCACTACAAATTGCTAGAAAAGATCATCTTTTCGAGAGAGTACAGAGTCGCGAAAGAACCGCTTGGTTTAGGAAGCAGTAGTTTCCAGGACCCACGATTTTCGCTCACCTTGGCCGTACCACTAAAAACGAGCTAGCGCCGGCTCTGCGCTAAAAATACCGTCAGAGGCCATTTAGTTCAACCTCAGCAGCCCAACCAAAAACCAGACCATTAGTGGCCCGTGCCATCTCTACTCTGGGACTGGTGGACGGCCGTATCAGCTAAACTAGTGATGCATGGAAATGTCAGTCAAATCAAGCAAGTTGAATTGGAAAAGCTTTGAAATTTGCTTCAGAAAATTAATGAGACGTACATATTTATCTTTCCAGTTCTTTGTGATGTTTTCTTGATCGCACGGCCTGGAATATGCCAGGCGAAAATGCTCGCCTTTGAATTCAAGCGATTTCTATAATTCATCTTAATTGATAAACGAGCGAATATACCTGATTCGCAAGGCATGTTGTAACGAATGGAATGAGCATAGCTAGCGCATTTTCGCAATATCTTGGAAACATCACCATACGCGAGCACCAATACTTTTCCAACGTTTTACTCTCAACTTGCATTTTAAGAGCCAGGGATACAAGAGGTGCATTGTACCCAGGCCCGGGATGTTGATGGTACGCACACTGAGATTTTCTGTAAGCAAGCCCAAATTTACTTGTACAAAGCAGTTGCCAGTATGACAATTGATCTGTTTCAAAATGTTGTAATGGAAACTGTTTTGTCTGTGACATTTTCTCCAAGTTGAAGGAGTATGGATTCATAATCCATTCTTCAAAAGTTTCCATATTCTCTACGTCAAAATATCTATCAAATGACATCGGAAGCTCTTCCAAATGAGCCACAATTTCTTCAAAAATACTAGGAATCAAAATCGAAAATTTAGTGTATCCACCATTTCTTCAAGTGATGGAAATATCGAGTAATTCCCTCTTTTAACTCGTCGACGCAGCAGAGATAAGTTATCATTTAACGCACTTAGTTTGTAACAGCATTTCATCATGTTCGTATTTTGCCTTAATTAAAGTGATAAACTCAGATCATTCATACGAGTGAATATTTCAATCAAATGCGCTAAGATTTGGGCAAAAACTGCCTTCTCTTCTCCGCTGACATGTTCAAAGTATAAAATGAAGATATAGGCCTCAGGGAAGACAATTGCAAACCCATGGTAAGAGACTGGGAGTTATTGCGGATTTTCCGAAATTATTTCCAAAAATGAAGTGATAAAGACAAATGAAAACGTTTTAATTATTTTCAAATTTTTCCCCGTGTACTACAAATTTCATGCAAAATGCTAAGAGATTCGATTTCCGATGCTTTTAATTTTTCCCATTTAGGGTTTTGAAAGGGAGGCAACGGTGGCGGAGAAACCCATTCATAACAGCACCATTGGTAATTTCATGGCTTATCAAGAAAGTTTATTGTAGCTATTCGCGGACCCAAAAAATTCAGAATGGTTTTCTGTACTTTCTCTTGTTTTTGTGGCCAGCATTGTTGCTGAACAGAAACAAGCACAACTGGTAACGATTCTTTGTTTTTATGTTTCCCTTGCCCCCAACTTATTTACTGTACCCCTCTCCCTACCGCTATTCCGGTACCGCTGGTCACAGGTCGCATGAAATCTGCCCATTTATAATTGTACACATGCAAAATGCAGAAATGTAGCTGCATCACTGGAATAGTTCATGCAGTATAAAGAAGCAACAAATTGAATGACAAGCGTTTCACCCAAAAATCTTCAATCATAATGACAACCTTCAATTTTTTTACGTCTTATTTGCTGATATGCATTGCCATAGGTGTACGGGAATATGCAAAAATTACATATTTTTGGGGATGCAAAAACGTTTTGCCCAAATATTCCCTTGTTTTTCCCAAATAACGTATAAACAGCAAGCCATACTGTTTACACTAAAATTTACAGCACCACTGTAAAAAATCAAGGTGTCTGCATGCCAAAATCCTATTCGCTTACATGTGTTAGTCACGTTCCTGCAATTCCTCGTGTACAAATTAAATTCAAGACCGCAACACATTCCCAAGCAACTTTGTTGATGGTTGATGTAGGTAGCTCCATCTCGTAGATGAATTGCAAACTGGCGGATGCCTCGAGTTCTCACCAGCAAAGCATTGAGTTTGAAATTACTATTGTTTATACGCCTCTTCAACACCAAATCGTACAAATGACGAGGCAAATAAACGAAAATCTAAAGAATGTCTCACTGTGGAGATCAAAGCCTTATCCCTTGGACTACCAATCAATATTCTAAATGGACATGTGTTAACAATGGCAATACTTATTGTGTTGAAAAGATGTTAGCTAATCCCAATTAAATGCCTAAAATAAATTGATATCCATACGACCATGTGTGGAAGGTGTTGTTTAACTTCTTCACTTTCAATCTCTTATTAACGCTTATTTAAAAAAATCATGCTAATAGCTAAGATTTGTTTCTATTTAGCATGGATGGTTGCACTTTTTTAGTCACAATCAATTAATCAGGAAATGAAAGTAAATATCGGGTTAAGATCTAACATACTACATTGCAGCAAAAAGGCAAGTTTCAAGTAAGTAGGAGGTAAGGAGGCAATGCAATTAGCCTAGCCTTCCACTTTAAGTATTCTTCACTACAATGTCTTGTACAAACAATACCACAACTTCTTTAAATGCTTACAGCTAAACGCACAACATGAAAACCAAAAAATACTGCAGTTTAGATATGTGCAGTGTGCACTGACCACAGGATGCTAAAAAAAAAAATAGCAACATGGAGCTGATTCAGACATTAGTACTGCAGCCCATATCGTCAAGTACCAAGAAATGTATATCAGTGCACGATGCACATTTCCAATGCAAATGACTTATCTCCTCAACACATGATATATATATCATGGGGAGGAAGACAGATGCCTTCACGTGGCCTTCCCTGTTGCGGCATTTATCGAAATGATTACTAAATCTGTCAACTTGAGAGCAACCGCTGCTACCCGTACTGGATGTGTTCGGCATGGGGTGGGTCATCAAACGCCCTTCTCAGGGCGCGGCAGCAGAAATGCTGCCGAAAACCTACGACCCAACGTACTCCAGCTGAACACTGAGGGGCTTAGTGCAGACAAGACCTTTGTCATTGAGCAGCTAGCCTATAAGAACAAGGCTTTCATCATATTCCTGCAGGAGATCCACTGCACAACTGCAGATAAGCTAGTGATTCCCAACTTTTCACGAGCTGGGTCAATCC
>Ga0210059_1017237_pt1 | contig 10325 bp, 5 predicted proteins | sample Ectturendosymbi2_FD_188042 | JGI IMG/M metagenome (GOLD analysis project Ga0210059, IMG submission 188042) | Ecteinascidia turbinata endosymbiont from Florida, USA - Sample 2 (SPAdes) (version 2) | ecosystem: Host-associated > Tunicates > Ascidians > Unclassified | place: Key West, Florida...
TAAACCTGCCTGTGTTGTCGCTGCTGTGCACTTGAGCAAGGCACTTAAAGACGCGCACTCAAAGGAGCCAAGCAATCTGCACGTCTGTGCTGCCCGCTTCTAAAATCCTGTTAATCAAAAAATCTATCATCTTAACACCTTGCACCTCTACCCAGCACAAACTCGAAAACAAACAAAGAGTTAGCGAATTGTAATACCAAGCTGTTCAACTACCGACATCCGATTGTTCGATTTTTACGGAAAAGGAGGGCTTGGACCAGATCAAAGTCACTATGACCAACAACGACTTTGGTCCAGATTACAAACTACACTAGCCCAAATTAAACGGATCGCCCCCAAGTGAATATACACTGTATTCAAAATTTTTTCACCGTTCACGATTTTTGAGCAACTTGCGCTTGCCCTGAAAAATCAGAGTTGTCCTGAAAATTTTCACTGTATTGAATATACTTTTTACATTCAGGATTTTTAACAACTTGCGCTTGTCCAGAAAACAGTTTCCCCTGAAATTTTTCACTGTATGGAATATATTTTTTATCATTCAGGATTTTTGAGCAACTTTGTGCTTGTCCTGAAAAACAGAGTTGCCCTGAAATTTTTCGCTCTATTGAATACACCTTTTACATTCAGGATTTTTGAGCAACTTGCACTTGCCCTAAAAAACAGAGTGTGCCCTGAAATTTTTCACTGTATTGAATATGTTTTTTACATTCAGGAGTTTTGAGCAATTTGCGCTTGCCCTGAAAAAACAGAGTTTCCCTGAATTTTTTCACTGTATTGAATATGTTTTTTACATTCAGGAGTTTTGAGCAATTTGCGCTTGCCCTGAAAAACAGAGGATGCCCTGAATTGACTGTATTGAATATGCATTTTTTATCATTCAAGATTTTTGAGCAACTTGCGCTTGCCCTGAAAAACATAGTTGCCCTGGAAATTTTCACCGTATTGAAATATATTTTATCATTCAGGATTTTTGAGCAACTTGCGATTGCCCTGAAAAACAGAGTTGCCTTGGAATTTTCCACTGTATTGAATAATGTGTACTTTTATTATTCAGGAGTTTTGAGAAACCTGCGCTTGCCCTGAAAAAACAGAGTGTGCCCTGAATTCACTGTCCTGAATATGTATTTTTTATTATTCAGGATTTTTGAGCAACTTGCGCTTGCCCTGAAAAACAGTGCTGCCCTGGACATTTTCACCTGTATTGAAATACATTTTATCATTCAGGATTTTTGAGCAACTCGCGATTGCCATGAAAACAGAGTTTGCCCTGAAATTTTTCACTGTATTGAATATACTTTTTACATTCAGGAGTTTTGAGCAATTTGCGCTTGCCCTGAAAAACAGAGGGTGTCCTGAATTCACTGTACTGAATATGTATTTTTTATTACTCAGGATGTTTGAGCAACTTGCGCTTGCCCTGAAAAACACAGTTGCCTGAAATGTTTCACTGCATTGAATATGTATTTTTTATCGTTCAGGATTTTTTAGCAACGTGCCCTGAAAAACAGAGTTGCCCTGGACTTTTTCGCCTGTATTGAAATATTTTTTATCATTGAGGATTTTAGCAACTAGCGCTTGCCCTGAAAACAGATTTTGCTCTGAAATTTTTCAAGCCCGGGGGGGCCGCCACCCTCACCGACCCCCGCCTCGTACGCCTATGGTTCTTGCAATAACAATTTGTTTGCCGATGTGTCACTCACACCACAAAAGAGTCAGGTTCACTGTTCTGGTAGCCTAACATGCAGTGGTGAGTTTGCAGTTCACTGAATTCGCTTCTTTGCCTGCAGAGGCAGGTTGCGAAACGCATGAGCGAATTGTTTTACTATTGGATGTTTGTTGCGTAACAATAACATGGCAACACATCTTCGAATATGCACTTGAAGTTACGGTGGTAGGCGTTTTGCCGCATGTAACTATTGAACGCAGACATGGCAGGTAATGCTTCGAAAGAGTGACTGCTGATAGCGGTAAGCCAAGTAGGTTTATATCAATGGTGGGCGAACTGCGGCTCGCCGACATATTTTGTGTGGCTCGTCTAGATAAATAGCAATATCTCAAATTCACAGAGGGTTGTTTACCTCATATTTAACGTTTGTTTCATTTATCAAAGTATTTAAACAAGTTCGTAAAGTTGGTCACCAGGGAGTCTGCGCGATTTGATAACGACAGCGAACCTAAATCGTAAGTTAGGCTACTTAAGTTCCCTGAAGAAAATTAAACTTTTTCAAAGACACGTATTGTCAAAAGCATTCTGTCCTTTTCCCAATGTCAGAACGAGAACGAATGTTTTTCGCGAAGAGGCAGTTGCAGACCACAAAGTGGAAGAATATTAAAATACATTTTAAGACTATTGGAGGAGTTCCAAGCCAGATTTGAGCATTTCGAAGAGTTAAAACCATGCTTCACATTCCTTGTAAATCCATTCAATGTTAATGTAGTCGGCACTGGCATAACTGACGGGGGGCAAGGGGGCGAGCCTCCCCCCCTTGGCAAGCTAAATGTAAAAACTGGGCCCCCTTCAGTTGACATTTCGATATTTAGTATTCTTTAATTTGTTGTTTTTTTTGCGTTTTTCGGGGTGTTTTCGTTTTTCATCTTGGATGGACATCCACGACATCCAAAGATTCACTATCATTTCTCAACCTTTTTCTGAGTTTTGGCTGGTGCCCCCCCTACGGTGACCAGTGGGCCCCTTCGGCTCATCTTTTCCCCTCCTGGCTCAAACCTCTAGTTACGCCACTGGTAGTCGGTGATGACTGTTCAGTTCACCAACCGTTTGTCACAAACTTGACTGCTGCAGAAATTAAACTGATCAAAATGCAAAAAATCTGGCTCTTAAAAAACTTCAGTCAATGCCACTCCACAGTTAATTTCTGGCAACAGGTTCCAGAAAGTAAATACCCAGAATATAAAAGACCAGTGTACAACTCATTTGTGTATACAGCACGGCATATTGCTACGAATTTTGTTTCTCTGTAATGAAGTTCGTAAAATCAAACCATTGTGCAACCCTGAAAAATGAACACTTGGGAGAATTAATTCGCATATCTAACAACGTACTGTCCAGATTTTCGGGAAAATCAAACAAAAACTTAATATTGACAATCACTGTATATTTGATGTAAAATTTGCATTCTTTACAGTATTTGTGCTGACACTACAAACTGACTTTGTGACTCGCCGGTGTTTTTGATTTTCTGCAAGTGACTCTTCCATTGAACAGGTTTGCCCATTCCTGGTTTATACCATGTGTAAAGAAGCCATGACCGTAATTAGGGGCGCAGGGGGAGAAGGCCCTTGGAAAATTTTCGCCTCTCCTGGAAAAGTATGTTGGACAAAATTTAAAACTATTGGACATAGTTCAAAAATTTTTCGCCCCTCCCAGAAAACTCTTCGTACGCCTTGGTGTCCCAAGCTAGTTATGTGCCTGAAAGAAGCATATGTGAAAAAGAAGCATTGCTGCCAAAAAAAACGCATTTTTGGAACCAATGCTCCTTCTAAACAGGGGCGGATTCAGGTGGGGTCGATCGCCCACCCTAAAATCTAAGAAAGTAACTTTATGCACCATGATTTTGTACAATTCGGAAAACAACATATCAAAACCAATTCCGAATAAGACTTTCGTCATGTTCGAATTGTCTTATTTTTCGCGATATAAGGTCATTCTGTCGTCCATTGTTTTCTCACAGCAGTGTAGTGAAGTATACGCCATCTCTTCTTACAGTAGCGAAGCCGTTATGAAACTGACTACCACTGAAATATCCCACCTTAACGTTACTAGCTGGACCCGCCCCTGCCTCTTACGTGCGAAAGTGCGCAGTACACCACCAGACCATTTGCACAGTGAAATCTCATTCTCGCGCACTTGCAACCATAGGTGTAGAAGCAAGCAAAATTTTGGGGATGCGAAGGATTTTTGCCCGAATTTCCCCAAACTTGCCCAAAAAGTTGTTGTGCGACTTTTGCCTACAAATTTTCTCCCACAAAGATCATGAACTGAAGACCTTTTTTGGTGTGACCTTTGAAAAAGGCTTCCTTTGGTTTTCTGCAAACGTTGGGCGCCATTGTCTTGAAGTGAAACAACATTGGGCGCCATCTTTGCTCAGATTTTCATTTATTTTGCCCGGACTTTCGACAAATCAAAACTTTTGAGGGCGATCTTGCACCCCCGCCTCCTACACCATTGCTTGCAACCTTCCATACCATTGGAAAAACACGAAAACAAGGAGAAGCTATTTGAATTAAATATGTATTTTGTTCGTAATTTGGCAAGATTTGTACTTATTCTAATAATAATTCACAAAGTTTGTAATTCATTGAGAACTGTGCTAACTCAGTCTAAAAATATCCATTCTCACTAAAACAAACAATTGCTCATAGGGAAAACACTGTAACTGTTGCCGTAACATTGGACATTTTTTGTGTACGTCCATTTGCGTTGCATCGCCAACAAAGTGAAAAGGATAAGCAAAATATCGACTTTTCCGCCCCCTGGAAAAATTTCTGCGGACGCCCATGCTGCATACATCTACGTTTAAGTGATTAGTTTCCACGAAGGAGACACAATCGGATCAATCAGCAATTTTTTTATTAGGAAATTGATTTCACGTAACTCTACGTATCAGCTCTGAAGTCGTATTGGAGTAAAATCTCAATGATTCAACTGACAAGCTTGCAGTTGCAAGTTTTTGCCATTGCTACAGTCGGACTGTGTCTCCAAGAAGTTCAAAAAAGCAGACGACACGTTTAGCCTTCGCGGTTTCAGCTAGCAGTATAAACCCATGGACTTCACTCCATTTATTTACTGCTTGTTCACCTTAATTTTATATAAGGAAGGTCTTCAGCGTGTTTACTATCTGCGGCCATTTTATATATGACTCAGTTTTATGTGACGTCACCCTCACACTATGCAATTAATTACTGTATTTAAGCTATCCAAGTTCATGACTTTTTTAGGCTACAACTCCAAAACAAAGCATCGCAAAAATGATCTAACGATTTTCGTTTCAGAATATTTGATTTATAATAAAAACAGATATAAAAAGGAATGATTCACTTATATTTACCATACTAAGTCTTGTTGGGATTAGTTAGTTAGGTAGAACTGAGGAAATTTTAGCATTCAAGCTTAAAAATAACAAATGATGATTGCTTCCTTTTGATGCTCATCACTTTGGGACTTCGCTCGTATCCACTCAACATGACTTGACAGCAGAACCGTCGCCAGAAAGTCGTCAACAGCGGGGCTTTACGTTCGTGCAGGGGGGGCTTGACATTCAAATTTGACAAAAATTCCACTAATCCATAGTGTTTCTTATTTCAATTTGGGGGGCTCAGAGCTTTGTTTGGGGGGGCTTACCCCACCAAAGCTCCCCCGTGGCGACGGGACTGCTTGACAGCCTGTGCTAGATTTCAACAGAGGACATCCTGTGCGTAGCTCTACACACATGTTAAACGGCTATCAAGGTTGACTAATCTGATTTTGCACCAGATCTGGGTTTTTCTACGAAAGATCTGAGCCTTTCAAAGTTAATAAAGATAAGTAGGGTGTGATAGATTGAACTTATATTTGCTATTGTGATTTTTCTAAATCGTAGGCTTAGTCAAGTTTCGTTGGTCTCGGCTACTGCAACCAACGCTGCTGGGGTGCCAGAACACAAATTTCAGGCTTCGGCTCCAGGCATCTAAAACGTTTTTGTTCCAGCTCCGATTCTGGCATCTAAAGTATTTGGCCCCGGATGTGTCTCCAGAACTGCTTGGTCCAGTAAAAACTAAAAACTATTGCATTATTTTTATTTTTGCACCAGCATAGATAAGGAGTCGCGAAATGATGCATTTGATGGATAAGGAGTCGTGTGAAGGATTTTCGGCCTTGCGGTGTTTACGTAGTGTACAAGTGGGGTACCAAGCGCGAACAATAAATCACGATTTTGTCAATCACAAAAGAGACACGCTTCCAACTCAAATGCGCTTTTCAACTCTTTGAAGTTGAATGTTAGCTCAGCTTTCGTCGAAGCTTTGAAGTTAACTTTGCCCTGCAGTACGAGCATTGCAAAACATTTCACTACACAGTATGAAATGAAAAAATTACCTTGCAGCAGTTCCAGCTTTCAAATGAACCTTTAGCTTTCCTCAAGCATGTTACTCAGGCAACAAGTAACTGTTTACTCAACAATGAGACAAGAAAACAATTGTGAGAACTGTACACATTAAGTTTTGTACTCATTAAGTTTTCACTAAACGTGGTATCCTTGTTTCACACACTGAATTTTTGCTACTGATAATGTTCAAATTAAATGAATATTGTTTGAGAATAGTTTCATTGATTAACAGTTGGTGTGATGACTGTTACATTTGACGTTGGAGAAATGAAAAGGGTGTCCAACACAGTGCATGTTTGTCTTGCAGAAAGTTGCAGTTGCGCTAGGTTTGTTTCTATAATGACGCAAAAATAAACCAAGCATATAGATCAGGGTTCGGCAAACCAAGCATATAGATCACGGCCCGCGGGCTGGATCTGGCCCGCCAAGCAAAGTCATCCGGCCCGCAGCCCCTTTACCAAATTATAGTAACCGTATATGGCCAGCCTAGGGGTAGTATATTTTAGGAATCTGCCATCCTTCCGCACTGTGCTATAAATGTACTCTACGAAACATTTTGGGCTTTCGTTACGAACTGTGAAAATCAGGAGTTAATCTGATTAAATTTCCATAAATTCCCAAGATTTAACTACAGCAAAGGGAACGGAATTGTTGGTGGAAAATTAGTACGGCCCGCCATACCTCGCAGAGTTTGTTTTTGGCTCGCGACTAGGGAAAGGTTGCCGACCCCTGATATAGATAGAAAGTTTGGAGTGCTTTTAATTGACTTCTAATATCTGTTCTCTACTGAGATGTTTAAAAAATCAAGATATGAGCGTGATGTCTGCTAGGTTTTCATTATGTGCCGTGCCATGTTTCGCGAAATGCCATACTTTGGTCAGTGCCATATTAGCTATGAGGCCCGTGAGGCACAGGCCTCAGGGCCCCTGCAGTCAAGGGGCCCTCCACATGAAGGCTGTGGCATTCAATACAGTTATAGCCTGCCTACGCACTATGATTTGTTGTTCATTGCAATATACCAGGAGTCCGCAAATAGTGGGTCGCGAGACCTAGCCCACTCTGGGTCACGAAATAATTTAAATTTAAATAATAAAACTTAAATTTTTTTCGTAGTGAAGGTTGTGGTCTTTGAGTGTTGAGAAAACAGTGTGCCTCGTACCTGAGATTACGGATATAATAAATTAAGGCCAAATGCAGCGGAAATACAAAATTGGAGCGACCAAAAGAAAACTCAAGAGTAGAGCAAGAAAAACGAGATGAGCAAATTAAGAAAAAGATGCCATGTCTACTGACATATGGGTTTGAGACAAGCTTGATCTCTAACATCAAACGTAAGAACTAAGAAGTAATCATTCGATAAGAATGAGTGCGGTAAAACTAACGAAGCCAAAATAACGTCACAGTCTAGTTATCAAATCAGTGTAGCTGTAATTGAAAGCGATGCCAATGTTAACGTTTCACAACCATCAACAACGTTTAAATCATTTGTCGCTGATGAGTATTGAGAGCGAACAATTACGCAAACAAAACTGTAACAAGCTGATACATGAATTTGCTTGCAAAAAAGCACGAAAAGTACTGTTATAGTTTGAGTCTCTAACATGGTGGGAAAAAACTGAGAACTTCTTCGCATTCCTGAGTTTGTGATAGGACAAACGTTTTCATTTCCGCATTGCCTATCTACCCTTTTCATTTGATGTTGCAGAGTGTTATTTCGCGTGATGAACACGAGTATTATGGGGACACCATGGGACACTGGTTGTTATCGAAAAGATGGGGCCCTCGAATAACTGTGTCTCGGGGCCCCTAAAAGCCTCATCTGGCACTGACTGCGGTTGAATAAAACGAAGGTGTTCGGCGTGTGTTTCCAGCATCGTGTGTTATCTCAGCGTGCTCCGTGCCCTTGCTTGGAAACCCCCTCGCGGCATCATTTCTTGTAGGCCCTGACGTATAGGAATAAAAGAAACGTCAATTTGTTCTCACTATCACTCCGCCATATTGCTCATAGCTCGTCAGGAGAAGGAAAGTTTGTCGATCACGAAACCTTTAGTGACGCTTACATGGGAAAGCTGGAAGTTTGATGGTCCTATTAATTGTATATCGACCCAAAATAAGAATAACTTAAATTCATTTAGTGTGACTACAAAGGTCAAATATAGGATAGGCGACTAGACCTTACCGCCCCTCTGAAGCATGCCGTCAATGGCTCAGCCATAGCGTCCATTGTGGTCCAGAGATAAACACGGGGTACGAGTGCCAGAGTGGGCTCCGGCCGAAGTTTGCATTTTACGTCGGAACAAGAGCCTGTAATTCAGTATCACTATTTTTTCGTCCTTATCGAAGCTGCAAATTACTATATGTCTGTTCTTTACGAGAGTTGAGCTTATTCAAACTGTTTCTTTGCTCTTTCGGGAAATTATATTTCTTGCGGTAGTTTTTCTGAACTTCTTTTAAATTGCGCAGTTTAGAGAGAACCATATCAACATACGCATTAATCTTTTCATCACGTTGCTTCCTATTAGGTCTGGAGTTTTTTGGAATTTTTAACTTTTTAGGTAAAGGGTTGCTCATTTTAGTTTCGTCACCGAGTAGCACTCGACATTCTTCCTTTCTGATATGCTGGTAAGCATTTTGCCTGTTTTCAACCGATCTTCCCCATGCAGGTGTTGGTACAAAATCAAGATCTTTAGATTGAACTTCTTTATCATACTGATTAAGTTCTATGTCAGACTTATTCAATATTATGTCAAAGGTTTCCTCGGACGTGGCTTGGATCTTCTTCTGTTTTTGGCGCAGTCTGTATCTCTTCCTGTCACGTACATTTTTTGTGGCAACCAGATTTGTTTGAAAATTTTTAATTTGAATGACTTCTATCTATTGAATGAAAGAAAAGAAAACTACCGTACAAGCCTAAATAGATTGCAGAACAAAGCAAAAAAATCGAAATTTCCTGTCAATATGACTAACGACATGATTATACTGGTGTCCAATTGGGAAACTAGACTGCACCCACCAAATCCTATTTATAAAAAGAATTGCAGTGTCTGGCCTTTTTCCCCAATCTGCTTCGTCTAACAAAAAAGGAAAAAGCTTTAAATAACGAAGCTATGGTCACATATAAAAGACCGACCATAGTTGGCCAACTTCTAACAAACTGCAAATCACAGGCGCACAGAGAAGCTTCGAGCCAACAGCAGAGCTTACTCGGGACCAGGCGGACACTGCGCGTTGTGCGGCAAATTTGGCAAGCACGATGCAAACATGGTGCTTAAAATCACTGCCCTGCACTCAAAGAAGAAATTATTTCCTTTAAGGCAGATGCTAACTTGCGCCAATTACGGGATTTACGTTGCAACATGTTAATTATGCGGAGAACAGTATGTTGGCCAAACCTCAAACAAATTTTCGAAACGTTGGAATTCCCACCGCTTGTGTTTTAACTTATTGTCTCTAGTTGGTCTTGTCTTATCACACCCAGTCTGTTTTACTACTCACATCCAGTGTGTTTTAGTGCTTATTCTAACCAACCGGGTGGTTCCCAACCGGGGGTCCGCAGAAGAATTTTTGGGGGTCCACGGCCTTATATACATAATATTAAGCAAATTAGGGACATGCCAAACCACGTGCCGTGGTGGTCTAGATTGCAAAAGACAAACATGGGAGAAACTCTAGAACTAGAATCCAGGCCACAGGCGACACAAGATCTCGCCTGTATGAATGAACATGTTTATGCACTTCAACAAAGGTATGCAAGTTATCATTAAATCAAATTCTTTGCTCTTGTTTCAGCCTTTCAATTTTTCACTCGTAAGTATTGCTTGCAGTTTTCAGGCAGAACCGTCGCCAGAAAATTTTCAGTAGGAGGGCGCTTTTGTGCGGGGGTACTTGACATTATAAAATCAACCAAAATTCCACTTATTTGTAGTGTTACACTTTCGATTTGGGAGGGCTAAGCCCACCAACCCCCCCACCAACCCCCCGTGGCGACGGGACTGTTTTCAGGACTGAGTGTGCGTAGAGTTACACTTACATGAAATCGATTTTCTATAAAAAAATTGCAGATAGATTCACTTGTGTTGCGTTTGTGGAGACTAGTGTAGCAGACACTTTATGGTCTGCACATATTCTTGAGAAATCTTCCATTTGCTGGGAATCAACAATGCAAAACGACCCTCTCTCACTTTGAGAAATCTTCCATTTGCTGAGAATCAACAATGCAAA
>Ga0210059_1017239_pt1 | contig 10324 bp, 6 predicted proteins | sample Ectturendosymbi2_FD_188042 | JGI IMG/M metagenome (GOLD analysis project Ga0210059, IMG submission 188042) | Ecteinascidia turbinata endosymbiont from Florida, USA - Sample 2 (SPAdes) (version 2) | ecosystem: Host-associated > Tunicates > Ascidians > Unclassified | place: Key West, Florida...
TAGTGCTGTAACAAGTGTTACGTGTTAGCTAACAATAGTGTTAAGAATGTGTCTGTAACCCTATGGTTCTGTCTTCAATGCAGTTGCAAAAAGTGTCTGTAACCCTGTGATTCCGCCGGCTTCAATGCCTTGTACTACGTTCTGTTTTGTCTGTTTTTATCAACCTGCGTTCTGCAGAGTGTGTGTGTTCATACTATGGACTTCGTGTCGGCTCATAAACAATTAAATTAAATTAAATCACTCAGAAAATGGTTCAAGCTTAAACTTGCTGTTCTGAAACAACTCCCACAAGCAATGATGATGTATATCCAACAAATGTTTCACGATACAAATCATTATTTTGCGAAACCTGGCGATTGTTTTTTTGAAGCAGACGTTTTGCAGCGAATCATTATCTTCTCTTTTCTAAAATGAAATGAACAAGGACGAGTTGTAAATTTATATGGCAGGAAAAAGTTAACGATTTTAAGAACACGCGATGGTGTCTAACAAAAGGCAAATTGTTTACAAGATAAAGTTATCGAGGAATTCGATAAAATTTGCAACTTTTGTATATATTCCAAGAACGTTCTTCTGAAGACACGTATCGTAACTGGTTCCATACGACACGATTCCGCTCAAGAACCATTTGTTTGAAATTTTATCTCGAAACATCAACGGTCCACCAGAATCGCCTTTGCAAGAATCTCTGACTTTTGTTCTGTAGAAAAATGTTTCAACTTTCATTGAATATAATGAATATAAATACGTGGAACAGGTCTAACCCTGGCTCATCAAAACCATCATCGGTTTGTTGTGTTTAGTCAGACTCTTCTGAAAAGAGGACTGGAAAAATCAGGCCCAATAGTTCACTCACGGTCAGCTTATAAAACTGAACTTATTTAGGATCAATATTCTGCAGTTGCATGTTCGTACAATCGGGCACAGCAAAAGAGGATATTGTAGTTATTTCGAGAAGTTTGACATGAGCATTCTTTACCAAACAATGCAAAACAATGTACATTTCAAACCTTTTTTTGGAAATCAAGCAAATAGCGTTTTCGGAAATCAAGCAAATATCCATGAGTCTAGTGAGATCATTGTAGCCTCAACAATGACCATGCAAGCATTTCAAATTCAAGCAAAGGTTTAACAGTTGAAGAACAACAAACAGTTCAAGGTTGTTACGAACCCGAATGATGGACTGTAAAAGCAACAACAGTTTTCAGAATTTGTGTTGCATTCAAACCAAAGGAGGTTAATTATTCCACCACAAAAATATGCGAATGTATTAGCAGGTGCATAACGAGGTTCGATGGCGCCCAGGGCAAGAAGCAAGTTGGGCGCCCCCATTTTCGAACCTGAGGTCTTTTGGAAGAAATGTGCTGTATTGAAGAAAGTACTTGTGACATTGTTGGGACTTTTCGGCGCCCCCTGCAGTGATTCGGCGCACGGGGAATTGTGGTCCTCTTGCCCCACCTTGTTACGCCCTTGCGTGTTAGTATCCACAAAAGCGCGTTTGAATCCATCAGCAAATTTTATATAGGAAATTGATTTCACGTAACACTATACACATCCTCAAATTAGTAGAATTTATTTGAATCTTGATGGGATACTTCTTCACTAAGGTTCCGATTACAGCAACGATCACCGACCACACCAAAGCTGTGGTTGCTCACTGAGCAAAGACAGACATATAGCTACATTCACTGACATTTATAAAAATTTTTCTTGCCAACTGTTGGAACAAGTATATAAAGATTTTGCTCTTGATAAATGCTTAAAACAACCTTTACTAATCGTTACCGAAAAGGAAAACTTGACGTGCGTGATAAAAACAACTAAGTACCAGTTCAGAAAAAAGCAACATATATCAAATAAAATATACATAGGCCTAATATTCAAACTTAATCTTGAATTTAGGCGATGTTTCAGCTTCTTTTCAGAAACAGTGGCATCTAAAACGCACAAAAACATCTGTATACAAACTAACATACAATGCCTACATGCCGATTTGTTTGATTTCAGTGATGCAGCAATAGAACCAATTCGTTATAAATGATTACAGGTCAACCAAATCTGCAAAGTTAAGGAAAACTGAAGCAGCGATATCCAACACTTTTGTATTTACCTGGTTATTCTTCTGCAAATATTTTTGAAACTTATTAGCAAAATGAACAGGAGGTTGAGCAAAACCTGGGTTGAACGTTGCTCGTTCTGATTTCCAATGAAGTTGCTAAGCGAAACATGCTAAGACAAGGTTCGTGGCGTTATAATTATAACATTTTAAGAATAATTCTCAAAAAATGGTTTAGCACGTCGTCTTCACGAAAGTATGTTTTAAGCTTGTTGCTCCCAAGGAAAAGGCTATGACAGCGACATGAAGGATAAATGGGCTGAGAATTATCAAATACTTCGCAAGAAAATGTTAACTAAAAAACAAAATCGTAACATATTGTACTTTGGTTTGAAAAAAATTGGCAGGTTTGCGAGTTAAAATATTTGAAAAAAACTTCAGATTTACGTTGCATTTCATTTGTATTTGCACTTAAACAAATATTTTAAATTTTCAATTTTTTTCGAGGTGTTCTTTGGGTTTTGCAAAGCAATGGGCGCCTGCAGGCCACTCGCGACACTCCGGAAGGATTACAAAAAGCGAGTATAAACAAAACTGAACCTTTTTTAATTTTTTCAGCTACTTTTGGTACAGGTGCACTAAGATACCAAGTATTGGCTTGCCGCGTGTATGCAAGTAGGAAAATCTCACCGTAATAAAAACAAGGTTTGTAAATAAAAGCAAGGTTTCACACATTCCTTTGTAATTTATTTCGTAAAGGACTTTCCTAAACATATTTTAAAGCAATAAATTGATATTTTTGTGAACTTATTTATATCCAAAAACTTACAGGAACCCAGCGCAGATCATATTGGTGGTCAGATGAAAACTTTGGAAGAATTCATGGGAACCACTTTGTTTCCGATATTCTCTTAGACAAACTTCTCTGCTTACGACAGGAACCCTCGTCTTCAGCAATTGCATTGATGAGTTTTTTAACTCTGAAAATTTTTAACCAAAATTTAATGAAAGTTTTTGTTAATAATTATCAGCAATGTAATATGAAATTTTGTTAATTCTTATCACATTTGGAGACCAGTTATTTTTTCTTGCATACTCTAGTGAAAATAATTTTGCTCCAATTGTACCAAATTGCTGCAGATCTTGGTAATTCAGATGAACTCTCTATGTTTCATTCAAATCCATATGAAACGTTTAGCGGAAGATAACACAAGTCAGAATTACCTGTTAGTAGCACTCCGCAGATTCCAAAATTTACTTTACGATAAAGACGGATCAAGTGTGTTTTGCAAACAGAAATTAAATTTTGAAGATGATATTAAAATGCATTAGAATCAATAAACAATGTCTATGGAAAGGAAACACTTCCCTGCAAAAAATCAGACACTAAAACCTAACAGAGCATATACAGTCAGACCTCTTTATCCGGACTACTTTGCTTCGTCAAATGATGTCGGTTTAGCGAGGTATCTGGATAATCGTATTCAAAAGTGTATAGAGCAACATTTTTTTCAGAGCAAACGTTAATAATGCAAACAGGTGACGATGTGAAGTACAGTAGAACTTGCCTAAGCCTTACTTTAGCACATAATTTATCTGAGTTAAACGTATTTTTCCTAGAAAAAAAAATTTTTTTTTCAAATACAAGCCTCTGCTCGTTACAAAAGTGGCAAAAGCATAGCTATTCATATAAGTTCCAGTGCAATATGCATCTTTGTGTTTATGGTTTTATTATTTGTTGGCGCAGCAGAAAAGCGCCAAAAATGCCCAAACCGTTGAGATATTTTTATTCCATAAATATATAATTATCACCTTCATTCTGCTTGTTTCAAACACATTTGCAATCATTTTTTATGTGGACTAAATTTCTCAAAACAGCCAATCGGTGCACCAAAATCCCCAACCGCTAAAGTTGGCGGGCTTTAACATTTTATCTTAAGACAAGAATTACATCCTTCACTCCACTTGTTTCAAATACATGTTTGGTTAGTTTATTTACAAGATTGAAAATACGCCGATTTTGCCCAAAACCGCTTGGCACAAGCTATATTCTTTGCGAAAAAAATGCCGGCAGCGAAAGTTTTACCTGTCAATCCCCAACCAATCACAACGCCTCGTTTGTGGTAACCAACAAGACTTTGTGCACCTCTTTCTGGCAACTCTTTTTCTCTTACACTTCGCGGAATACAAATAGGTCGGACCTGTGTAAAAATAATTTATCAGTTTGCAATTACAAAAATTACAAAACTTCTTTTAAAAAAACTGAAATCTGCCTAACAGCTGAAATAAGCTTTCTTATAAAACTCAAGACATTTTAAATGTCTTAGGAAATTATTCAGAGAAAAGTTTGTCTCGTGTTGCTTTTATCAAGCATTACTACTTTTGTACAGAACAACACAAAGTAATAAAAATCTTTTAAATGAGTTAACGAACTCCAGAATTTAGTTAACTTGATCATCAAAAATTCTAGTCTGTTAGATGGAAAGATTGATAGATAGAGAGAAATTGCTAACATCTCTATTCGAGAACAAAACCACACTCTTAAAATGATGTTGCGTGGCAGTGGAACAACGGAACATCAATGGCACTATTACATAAAAATTTATGTTGTCTTGCTGTGCCAAAGTATGCTAAACGTAGCAAGTTGAATGTGGGAGGCTGCGAGGGACTTTGAATAATTTGAGAAGCATGTTTGCTCGTTCACTTTTTAGAGAATAACAACAGTCCTTTCTAAAGAGGAATTGTTAGTAGCAATCTACTTGAAATACTGAAAAGCTCGCAGTAGTACAACTAGTGTAGGTATCAATTATTCACACATGTAAATGGAAAAAGTGTCAGCTTCTTCGCAGGTGTAGCAGTAGTAACAATGATATCACATAAAATCGATGCAACTTTGCGCAACCACTTCTGAACGTTCCTTCAAAGTCATTTTTCGCAATTCCTTTTTAACAAAATTGTGGCATTTTTTGTCTGAAAACACTAGTTACTTACGTATTTTCCAATAACCGCTGGTCTATCCAGTTTGACAACAGCAATATCGCTGTCATACAAAGAACTGTCATTGGGTTTGATGTAGGCGGTAGGGACGTTGACTTCAATGGCTCGAAATACCTTTATGTAACATGCGTTTGTTAACAACAAAATAATTTTTGGAAGCGACTGTGGACGGCTAGACATTAAGAAAACAAAATAGCTTTTACTGTTTCGTGGATATTACCAATTTTAAATAAAAACAAGGTATCTTTTGCTGTTTCGTAGACATTTAGTCATTTTAGACAAAAAGAAGACAGCTTTTGGTGTTTTATTGGTACTCTTGAAAAAAAGTTGGAATCCATTCCTTCTTTAGCTCGTATTTCCGAAGTTGGAAAAATTTCCAAGGCAATTTTGATATTGAGACAATTAGATAGGAAAACTCCTTTTTAACACGTGTAGGTCACAGTTACAAAGAAATATATCAAAAGAATGACTTCAGTTTAACAAGAAAATTTTTTCTCTATGGTTGGAAAATCATACGCTCATACTAAAAGTGTTCAGTCCCTACACTTGATCAACGATTTGATTGGTTTATAAAAAACTAAAGCTTCTATCTTTATTTTAACATATATACAATCTTACTTGCATGTGTTGATTGTTGGTACTTGAGCGATCTGTTACTCCTAAAAAAACTTCGAAGTTGACCACACTGAAATCAAAATGCAACGCAGCTCATAAGTCACTTAGATCATAAGCGCACAAACGTAGCAGCCACATCTTGCTGAGACAAAATTTAACTTTTTAGAAGACTTGTATGTCTTCATTGTGCGAATAGCTATTCTTTTTCCAGTTTTATCAGCAAAGTTGTTTTGTAAGTGTCTACAATAAAAGCATTTATGCTATATTTTGTTCTTGAACTTTCAAACACTTGCCTACATAAATGGTTCTTGATCGGCTCCTAATAGCTTTAAGAAGGTATCCACACAGTGCCTCTATTATGATCGCCACTACCTTAATTAAAATATTTAGTTGTTGAGAATTTTCATTTAGGAGAGTATTCTCAGGACCGCTTTATTCGGTTTCATGAAAGTTTGTATGAATTGCATCTTCGAAGTTTGTTAAAACGATAACCTGGATTGCACAACCAGTGGAGATAGTTTTACTCATTAAATGCAATGATTTTCAACCGGGGTTCCGCGGAACCTCAGGGTTCCGCGAGTGTCTGCCAGGTGTTCCGCCGAAACATAGCAACGCAACACAGATGCGACATTTCTACCCATCTGGTTTATTACAAAAAGTAGGATAGACACATAGATCATCGCATCGGATTCCATGAGCAACGCAGGCATTTGCAGAAGGCTCCGCTGCAGCAAAACAGTTGAAAAACACTGCATTGATGTATATCAGAAATCGATTAACAATCAAACGCTTTCCAAAAAGCTAATGTTCTGCGTAGCGAGCTCCGCTTTGTTCTACGCCTAAAGAAATAGCTCGTAGTGGCTAACGATCAGTAAGGACTGATATTGGATGTTTTTTTGTTGAAACCAAAACTTTACGACTTCACGCACTGCGTTTTATGCATTTCAGAATAATTTAAATAAATGTTCCCTCTAATTTTTTGTAGTCTGTGTGCGCAGAAATTTTGGTGTGTGCGCACTTTTTTAGAAATGACTAAAACCTGCCAACCGAGAACATTGATACGTCATAATGTGTCTGTGCGCAGTAAATTTATGCGTGTGCGCAGTCTCTGAAAGCTGTGTTCGCGCACACGTACAGCTTAGAGGGAACACTGATTTAAATGCTTCTTGAGCGTGCTTTCTTATTCCTACCCTCTGATTTATGAGATTAGATGTGTTTCCATTGATTTTGTCGAAATGATGACTTACATAGCAAATAAATCAGCAGTCATCTAGCTTTTGTTAGTACGTACGTTGAAAAAAAACACACATTTTCGTTTCTTATTTAAAAAAATATTTATAAATTAATTTAAATTGCTCAACGATCAGTTAGACCTTCAATGCACTTCTTCAGACTTAGGTTTATCGCAATTTCACTTTTTGTCTGAAAAAGCATTCTGTATCTTGTTTATATCAGTATTATGCCAAAAAATCATTGAACTAATATGTCAGCATACTCGTGAGTTGGAAATGAGTTTTAAAAGTAAGTTATGTTTTCTCTAGTGGCATTCGAACCGAGATCTGTTACACTCCCAAGATCTGTTATACAGACCGAGATCTGTTACATCTGTTACACAAAATTTTTGCTTTTTTGTGTTTGTGTGGCGGCAGATCATGTGCAATTGCAGTGTATATTACTTTTATATAAACAAATAATTTATGTAATCACCAACACAGTGAAAATGATATACATTCCAGCATTCCATGATTAATTGAGCAAGGTTAACTAAAAACAAATTTACTTTAATTTCTTGCTGAGTGGAAAACTGGAAGTTTGCCGAAAAGATTTTACTGTTAGATGGTTCATGTACTTTTCACAATTTGTCGCATCGGTGGATTACATTTTGCTGAAAAAAAAGTATTGGTCTTAAAACTGAAATGTTTTTCTATGATTTTGCGCTGTGTATCACTTCAAACACATGAAGTCAACGTATGCATGAAACAAGGTTACACAACAATAAAAATTTGCTCAACAAAGGAATCAAAGTTTAGCTGCATCAGATTGTTGAAAAAGTTCTGAAACCGAAGGTACAAAGAACTAAGTCAAAAAAAGTTAGCTTGACAAAACCCAAGGACATGAGCCTATCTTTTCCGGCTTGTTGCAAAGATGAGACCCCTTCGCCAAACGTCACCTTCAGGCCCATAAACTCAAACTAGAAAACTTATTACGCAAGGCTTTAAATATGTTTTTGAAATACTTTGAAAAAATAGATAATTGCTCATTTTAGCTAATAAGTTATTTGGATATTAGTGTAAAAATATGCGATAAACATAATATGAGAACATTTGTTAGCTAGCATGACTTTTTTATTTGAGGTATTTCTTTGACAAACAAATTAGTTACTGTGAGACGCAGTGCGCAGCAGTGACGATGTATTGTTCTTCCACAAGAGATCCACCACAGAATCCTTGCTTCGCCGACAGTCCACTGCCACCTATTAGGAAGAAAATTTCCACTTTTAATCACCGAAAATTTTTTCACGGTTCAAAATTTACAGAGATTGAGTGCTGTGGAAAAAGGTTTAATGTTTGTAAATTTTTATCTTTACTTACAAAATGACCACGCTCTTGAAGAGAAGTTAACTTTCGAGTATTAAGAATGCGTGCCTTACTGTAGTTTTTAACAAATTAATTTTGAGTAGATTAGGAATGAAAAAGCAGCATACCCCTTCAGAAACTTCAAAGGCAAGCTATATGATAATTTTGAGGTCGCATAATGCAATGTTAATAGGTCTGCATGGTCTGTGATTTGAAATTAATTTAAAAAAATTACCAGATAAATGGAAGATAACCATGATCAGCTAAGTCAGTCATTACTTACGTTGGGTAATGTGCTGTTCAAGCAGAGCATTTTGAAAATAAACGTAAATGGGTTTTTAGTGACCGGTAGAAATATCTTGAAAATTGTCAAATAAATAGGAGTTCCCTTTTCAAATAATAAACTTTCTATATCCCATCGGGCGTTCTTTCCAACTTTGGAGAGGGTTCCCAGTGAGGAAAGCTAATTTTTATACATTACATGTTATAAAATCATAGCATGGTGTTAAATGTAGAGCAAAGTATGTTATACAGAGTGGTTAGTGCATCCGCTGCAGTACTGGCAGGTCTGGAGTTCCACTCTAGGCCAGATCTTACCAATACCTTAATTGGAACTGTAGCTTTCATGCCTGGCGCACGGTCTAAAGAAAGCTATGCATAAAAATCTCTCAACTCCAGTCATTTCGGACATGAGAGATACAACCCTTCGTGAAGTCCAGTTGTGTAGGCTTGCTTTGCCCGCCAAACACCTTCGTGGAGTCGCACGTGCGTGCGGCTGAAGGGTGGGTAACCTCCGCAACACCTTAAAGAAAATTTTGTCTAGGCTTCGTGTTTGTCGTCTAGTCTCTAGTGTACTTTTCGTAGTTGTAGGACTGCAGCTACCTGGACAACTGCCACCGGGCAACTGCCAACTAAGACAATCGCCATCCAGGACAACAGCCACCCGAACAACTGCCATCTTGGGCAACGACCACCTAGGAAAACTGTCACCCAGGACAACTGCCAACCGGACAACTGCCAACTAGGACAAGTGCCACCCGGACAACTACCACCAAAGACAACTGACACCTAAGACGATTGCCACCCGGAAAACTGGCACCTTAGGCATATTGAGTTCTTTGCGTTTTTAAAGTCATTTGAACTTCACAAGGATCTAGTGCATAACAAATGTTTCTTCATCCTCTGACTACTTTAGAAGCGTAACTTCAACTTTAAAACGTTTGAGTGGCGAATGCCGTGTCGATGTTACTACATCTTCACAAACATTCTTAAGTCAGCGCAAAACTAAATTTCTATGGGTCTTTTCAAGTTTTTAACAGTAAACTCTCTTACGCATTATCGCATTGCATTCATTCCACCCACACATAGAACGCGTTTTCTTCCGTTCATTTTTTTCTGTGCATTCTTTTACCTTAGGTTTTGATTTATGGGTTAAACTGCAGCAACAGTAACGTTACACCTCACTTTCGCTGCACTATGTTGAAGCAATGATAACGTATCACAGAGGTTCTCAACAGCTGTGCCGCAAGAACGCCTATACGTGCCGCAACGTGATATACCAAAGTGAATTTCATAGCGTGTATGTGATGGCGTAAAAAGCATTATCGTTGGTGGAAGTTGTCCGGGTGGCACAGGGGTGTAGTGCTGAAAAAGAAGCGTAAGAAAAACGTACCTTAAAAACTAGTCACTTTCAACAGCACTTGAAACTAACTAATTTCTAATTAGTTCTTAATGATGTATTCACTCTCACTGCTCTACAAACAAAACATGAGAAAACTCTCGGAATGTATTCCCGCCCCACTACATTCCTTGAGTGGTAGTTGTCCTAGGTGGCAATTCTCCACGTGGCACTTGTCCCAGGTGGCAGTTGTCCGGGTGGCAGTTATCCGAGTGGCAGTTGTTCTGGGTGGAGCTTTTCCTAGGTGGCAGTTGTCGTATAGGTGGCAGTTGTCTAGGTGGCGATTGTCCTGGGTGGCATTTATCCTAGGTGGCAAATGTCCTAGGTAGAATTTGTCCGGGTGTCAGTTGTCCGGTGTCAGTTGTCTGGGTGGCAGCTGTTCTGGGTGACGATTGTCCTAGG
>Ga0210059_1017240_pt1 | contig 10323 bp, 8 predicted proteins | sample Ectturendosymbi2_FD_188042 | JGI IMG/M metagenome (GOLD analysis project Ga0210059, IMG submission 188042) | Ecteinascidia turbinata endosymbiont from Florida, USA - Sample 2 (SPAdes) (version 2) | ecosystem: Host-associated > Tunicates > Ascidians > Unclassified | place: Key West, Florida...
TTGAAGAATTTAGCGCACAGTGGTAGTTTGCCCATCCACATTGAAGCTGGAGTTGGATTGCATTTGCGGGTTTGAGCTGCGTGTTTGAGTTACTGTAAATAACCGCAATTGTGTACTTGTCTAATTGCTTGTCACGCGTTCAGCTAACGATCGTGACGTTTCTTTGCTCAGTCTAGCTGCACATGTTAGTGTGCTTGGTTTCGTTTTTGTTGCATTTTCAGAAACCGCATCCGACGATCAATCGTTGTTGAAGTGTTCTTCTTGCGTTTGTGACCACAAAATTTGCACTGACAATCTTCAGCTGCTTTGCAATTTCTGTAGGAAATAGAGACTACAACAGTATTTCTCAAAGTGGGCGGAATCGCCCCGTGAGAGGTAGGTTGAAAAAAAAACAAGGGGGCAATAGGAGGGCAAAACAACATAAATGGGGCGAAAATTAAACATATACCAATTTAACCTAGACAAAGTTATCAGTGACAAAGGTCTGAAGTTACTGCTCTAAGAGAAACGATTCGTTACTGTGCATGACATTTGGAAGAACAACTGCAGATGCTTGTTTTAACAGCTCGAAGATATTTACTGGGTCGTTTTCCGGAAAAGATTACTACGCGATGTCGTTGCCAATGAATCGTCAGACGCTCCCAAAAAAGAGGAGTTGTCATTCTGTATCAGAACATTCAACGATTGCTATGAAAGTTCTGAAGGTTTATTGGGATTTTTGAATGCTTGAAATATCCATTATCTGATTCGCTTTTAAAATAGAAAAAGATATACTGCTCAGATGCTGTTTAGATGGTAGGTAAATGGCTGCAATGGGGTTTGATCGGACCGCAGCGGTGAAGTGTTTAGGAAGAAAATCTGGTGCCGACGTTTTCATATGTAGGCTTCATACATAATTTGTTTTTCCCACTGCAACGAACTAATGTCAAAGATGAAATCAGGCAGTATTCTTATTTTCAGCCTCGCTGGACCTTTGCCAAGCTTTGTATGTAATCATTGGTGCTTACCCGAAACGTAATCGCTTATTTGAAGAAAATCAGAAGGAGGACAAGAATGAGAAAGATGCTGATTGAAAAAAGATACTTCATTTCCAAAACCTGTCCGAAACAAGATAGACAACACGGGTGAAAGCAGTTAACGTCATTTTTAAGAAAGACAACGGATTACGTAAAACACTTGAAACGTTGAAAGAAGATCCATGCATTCCTTCTGACACCAAAGCAAGTATCCATGGATCTCTGCCGCGCCAGCTTTCCTCACTGCGTGTACTCTTCAATTCGAATATGACACGAAAACGTCTTGTTTTTTGGAAATGTTTTAAAACGAGCTCCAATAAGCTGACATCTCTGCTGAGTATGCAATGTCTTCCTTGCGGCACATTCTTTAGAGCATGGTTTCTCAAACGGGTCCCTCGCCCTCCTTGTGGCCACTGAGCGTTTCTCTGGGGGCCATTTGCAGAGACTTCCACTAGGTAGCTTTGACGCGATATTGCATAACCCAAGTGTCACGATATGATGAACATTCGCCAGTTAAACGTACAGTAGAAGGGGGCCACGGCTCATGAAAGTTTTAGAACCACTGCTTTAGAGGTTTCATAAACAATGAAACGATGTAGAATTTTAGCGAATCCTCAGCGACATTAAAACTGTTTGGTTGTTGTGCTAAACACTGAGACAGGACAGCCAAATAATTTCCTACGGCACAGGGAATATGAGGACAACTTTTGCACTGAGACGTTCCCTATGCTTTAATTTATCAAAATTTTAATAGTGAATCGATTTCACGTAACGGTACAAATAGTCAGTCCTTTCATTTGCAAGCAATGCTAACATGTGAAACATTGAAAGGCTGAAACAAGGGAAAGCAAATTACCTGAAGACTGTGGCGGAAAGTCACACACCACTAACTGCGACAATAAATTGGAAATTACGTTTTAATCAACTAAATGCCAGACTTGGACAACTAGAATTTTTTTAGCTTTTCTCAAATTAAATTAGATATAAAATTAGAGCTGACTCGGATGTCACAAATTAGATCGGAATTATAATCAGCGGATTTGCGAAAACAATAAATTGAACTAAAACTCGAATTAAAACCGCATTTGTTCAAGTCAAAGCAACTTCTCAATTCATGCCCAAATATGGAATCATTCTGAAAGTCATAAGCACAGAGATGTAGTTCCTAAAAAGAGGTGTGGGAACGCCGTTTCCACGCGTTCCCATCCTTGATTTATGTTAAAGCCGAACTCTAACAACAAATATTGCTCACATGCCCTCACACGCAAACAGCTCCTTTAGTTTTCGCAATCCGATACACGTAGAGATTGAAATGAAAAATCTAAATCTTCAAGTAACGTTGCTATAGTGCAAAAGGTGTGGGAACGCGTTCCCCCCCCAAAAAAAACAGATAAGCGAACGCTGTTCCCACCCCACTACACCCCTGTATAATCACGAAAATATCAAAACTTTTTACGCCGAGATTGGCGCGTTTCGGGCTGTACAATTCGACTGCATGGCCAATGAGGCGTGGTGATTACGCCACAAATAACGTTCAAGTCGCGAAAAAACAGCGGAATGAACCTGGTCGAATTGAATCTCTATTGTTGTTATGCCCAGGGTCATTGTTTCGACTCTCACCTCGCTTGACTCAGGGAGATGCAGCATTGTGGCTGCGAAAACTAAGACTCGTTCCGACTGAGTCGATGCTGCTCTCGTACACAAGAGTGCTCGAGCAGCAGCCTACAGAGAAGGAAAACAATGTTCGTTTTTCCATAAGTCTAAAACAGGGATGTGCAACCCATGGCCCACGGCCCCAAAAGTGGCCCGGGATCTGAAGTTTTATGAAACGGCCAGATTTTCAAGCAAGCATTACGGTTTTTGGGAGGTATTGCCAGGGCCGGGTTAAGCGTACTATAGGCCTCAGTCTGAACAGATATTTCGCCAAATTCAATAAATCTTTGGAGGTAATTCGGTAGTTACTTGCAATAAAAACAATAATCAAAAAGAACATTAAAGGTCGAATTTTTCCTGGGCCTTTAAAGGCATACTCTTAATAGCTTAATGATTAATCTGGCATTGGGTGCATCTTCCGTGGGTGGTCAGCGCGTCGTCTAACACGCAGATCTTGGCGCATGCTGCTGTGAGCCATTGACCAATCTGGTTACTTCCGTTTGGCCTAAGGTTGCCAGACGTCCTTGTGCGCCAAGGATTTTCCTTGAATTTGCTATCAAAACTGGTTGTGCTTTTGATCCTTGAAAAGCATTTTGTTGTCCTTGAGGCTTTTCTGGCGTCCTTGAAAGTTCATGAACAGTTGTGTAATTGCTCAGTATTGAACAATTAATTACATTGAACATTTAAGAATCAAGATTAAACAATGTAATTGAACAGAATAACGTTTAGATTGGTTCCCTCTAACAGTTGTGTAATGAAAAGAAAACTATTCAAGAACATTTTTCACCACTGTATGTGCTACACCCTTATTTCTAAAAAGTATTCAAAGTAGGCATGAAGCAAAACTTCAATAATTACAAAACGACAAAATGTCCGTGAAAAAATATCAAATGATCTGGCAAACCTAGTTTGGCCCGGCAGTGATATATGTGGTTACACAGTAACACAACCCTAACCTAAAACATCAAGGGTTACAGTTGTGACTTCTGCGTGTGAGTGGATAGGCAGTGTGACGTAATTATATTTAGGCCTACTGACAAGGCCACATATTTTGCGCTACAGCTGTGAATGTGAAAGCAAATTGATCAAGTTGTTACTGATTTCACTTTTCTGTGATGGGATGGCGGCGTGGCACTTGTGAATTATTTAGTTGTCCAAATCTGCTAAATGCATTCAATGAAGCTCCAAAACTTACTGCTAAAGTAACATGAACTAAATAATTCCCAACACAGCTGCAATGATTAACACAATAGAATACGTGTTTCTCAGATAAATGCATTTGAATTTCTTTGCTACTGCCAGGGTGGCGCGTCCAATTAGACTTTGAAACAACACGCCGTATGATTTAGAATATCTGCAGAATGCGTAAGCTGAGCGTGCATTTTGTAGTTTTGGCAACCAAACCTCGGCGCATGCATTTGAAATTCTTGGACTGACGGGAACCAAAACTCCAGACGGCGAATGTCAAAACATGTGAAGGCACAGCGGGAAGGGAAAGAAAGATTCTCACTGGAAAGAATCATGTTTTGAATGTTAATTTGTGCGTCGGGCTGGTTGTACCATTTACCTTCACAGATATTCAAAGAGCGAAAATTTTGTTGTTCAGCAAAAGTAATGGTGCAAGCGTTATGTATCGGTGGTTTATTTACGTTACCATGGAACACTGAATAAGGCCAGCATACGACAGTCTCACTATGAGGCCATCGATGTGATCACTGAAAGCTTCAACACACAGTTTCAACAGGAACCTATGTCTTTGGTAAGCAGCGCAGAAAAAACTCTACTAACGTCAATGTTTGAAACAGGTATTTCCCAAAACAACTTGATAATGACGAATGCTTCGATCGATGAAGATAATCTGAGGCTACAACTTGAAGAATTCCTCCAATACTTGGTTTCACGGAAGCGAAGAAAAAAATAACATAAAGCTCCCGTATTATAACAATCGCTGGAATTGTTAACTCAATCCCCTCTGCAAAAAAACACTGCTCGGGGGTACAATAGAACCCCACTCGTGGGCGCAAGTTGGTGGTGGACACGTGGGACGTGTCCCCCCACTTTTGCAGGTGTGGGGATATAATATGCCATGCCCCCACTTTTTCTCTTCAGGTTTTGTATTTGGAGAAGTTCCAAAAATGACAGTGACGCTTGGCATCTTTTGTGTGAAGTGCTTTTCATGCTAGATCTTAAACATAGCCAAGTTGATGTTGAAACAGAGTTTGGTGTGGTATCATAGGATTCTGTTAGTTTATCAATTTTAGCTTCAATAAAATGATATTTAGCATTTTTCAAGTTTCTTGGGACCGCAAATAATGGTTAACTGCTTCTGTCCGATGTTTTACCACGTGTAGTATACTGTTAGAAAGGTTATTTTCTTGAAACAGTGACAGTTTCATAGCTGCACATGTGAGAGACCACAGTACAGCATGGATTTGGTTCGCGTAGAAATGTAACTGGTTTTGCTGTAACGTTGGTTGTCACGTATTCTGAAACAGACAGCGTAAAATTGCATGATGCTAGTGTATATAAGCACACCATATTTTTGTGATTGAAAACAGGGACACAGAACAACGAGCGAAATAAATCCTTTCAATAACCTATAATTGCAAAAAGAACACCCCCTCCTACTAGCCAACCTTACTGAACTAGCCAATGCACTAACAATCAACCCATTACGCGGTTGTCACGTAATGGGTTGATTGTTAGTGCATTGGCTAGTTCAGTAAGGTTGGCTAGTAGGAGGGGCAAAGACGTCAGAATCGAGGGAGATTTTCAGGCACTGAACCAATCTATTGTGAAAGATACATATCAAATACCACGCATTCTCGAGTTTCAAAACAGGATGAAAGATGCAAAAACTTTTCTACTCTTGATCTCCAATCTGGGTTTCATCAAATACCCCTCGCCAAGGAGGACAGACAGAAAACAACTCTCTGTACGCCTTGGGTAGTTTTCACTACACTCTCTGCTGCTTCGGCTTATCTAACAGTCCACAAAGCATGCAACGCTTGACTGATTGATTGACCTCTGACCTTGACAACTTTTCAAGGTTACGTCGATGATTTCCTTGTTTTCTCAGCAACGCCGGAAGAGCACGAATCACATCTTGGCAATTGTTTCAAAGGTTCCCTGATGCTGGTCTTAAAATCACTCCAAAAAGTCACTTAGGCTGCTCAGAAGTTACATTTTGCTGCTATCTCATCAGTGAAGATGGCACAAAACCTCCGCCTGAGGCATTCGAGGCCATCAAAAACTATCCCGAACCAGCTACAGTAAAAGTTTTGAAATCATTCTTGGGTGCAGTCAATTTTTACAGAAGCGCTATTCCAAATTTTGCGGTCATTGATGCACTACTGAAGAAACTTCTGCAAGGGAAGAAACAACGCTATGCTTCTCTGACTTTCGCCAAGTAGGCGAGTGATGGTTTGAAAAATGCCAAACTTGCTCTCTGCAACCATGCTACCTTAGCGCATCCACGTTCTGACGCAGAAACAGTTTTGGTTTCTGACGCTTCGGATTTCGGCTGTGGAGCTGCCATAATGCAAAAAATGGCAATATCTGGAGACCGCTCGCGTTCTTTTCCAAACGTTTCTCGCCAGCTCAGCGCAAGTACTCCACTTTTTTAGGAGAATTGTTGGGATTGTATCTTGCCATCAAACATTTTCGTCATTAATTCGAAGGCAATCCTGACATGGTGATGTATTGCGACCACGAACCACTGGTCAAAGCTTTCTACTCCAGCACTCAGCGTGACAATGCAAAGGAGTGCGGTCATCACAGCGAAATTACATCACTCTGCACAAACTTAAAATACATCAAAGGGTGTGACAATGTGGTGGTGGATGCCCTTAGTAGCGTAGAAATTGACTCGATTTTTCAACATGCTGTTCAGATTCACTGTAATGATTTTGCAAAAGCTCAATAAAACGACTATGTCTTGAAACGCTACTTGGACGAAACTGACTTTGCCAACGTCGTCACTCATGAGTGGCAGGTTGTCAAACTGCTCTGTGATGATTCCCTTGATGGTGTGCCATGTCCGTTGGTTCCCTGCGGATTTCGGCGCATCATTTTCGATAACTGCCACAACTTGACTCATTCTGGTATTCGTGCCGCTGTCAAGTTCATTTCTGAAACATACACTTGGCCGACCATGAAAAAAGATTGCACAATGTTGGTAAAATACTATGCTGATGCGTGCTCTTCCGGCTTGGCTACTTAAAATGATAGGTAGCTCAGTCGCTAGTCGGAATTATGCTCATACAACGACTGAGCTACCTCGTTGTTAGTAGCGTTTGGGACAACCAGCAATTCTGCACGCCACGACGCCCTTCCTCACAAGCAACCTCTACGCTGGCTACCCCTGAAACCTCTAAAATCGCAACTGTATTTCCAATTTTTGTCTCAATTTGCGCATTTGATATGGCTCAGCTGTTCCTTGACCTTCTATTGGTAGCTGATGAACGAGTTTATAATCGATGAAGTTTAACAGGTACCAGTGCAAACTACGTCATTTGCTAGCTGGGTTTCACTTGCTCTTCATAACCAATTCATAACAGCAGGACCATGTCCGTAACCAGCTTGGGACACCAGGGGTGGCGAAGAGTTTCTGAGAGGGGCTCAAATTTTTAAACTATGTCAAATACTTTTCAACTATGCCAACACATTTTTACAGAGGGGGCAAAAAATTTGCAAGGGGATTACTCCCCCAGTGCGCCCCCCTGGTTGCCGGCTTGAGCAGGACCTACACTTTGAAAGAGCAACAGCGACAGAACAAAATTTTTCATTGTCGAAAAAGTGTTAGAGCAACGAAACGTAATTGAAGATATAACAGCAAAGTATAGGCAATTTTATTCGTCATCTTCAATCACTTCTTTCTCTGTTTGTGTGAGTGAAGCGATGTTTCAACTTTTTACATCAATTTATGGAAAAAAAATCTGGATTCTGTTTGAAAAAGTATTGAAAATGAGTAATTGACACTAAATCGATTTCCTACGAAACACGTTTCGATCAGACTCAGCTGCTTTGCCCTTGTGGTGAAATATCACTGGATCGTGGATACTTGCAACAGAATCCTCGCAAAGTTATGGAAGCACAGCATGGCAAGCAGATTCCTCAAATGCTCTGCTTGTTTTCTGGACGACAAGGGAAGAAAATAACTTTGATTTCCTTCCTTGTCGTCCAAAAAACAAGCAGATTATTTGAGCAATCTGCTTGCCATGCTGTGCTTTCGAGAAATGTGGGAAATTTACCGAAGCAAGAAGCAAAACTGTATCGCATACCCCATTTGCGCAGGTCAGGAAGCAGTAGCTGTGGAGGCCACGTTCGATCGAACATTGCTTTGTGACACATTCAAACCAGTCTTTCCCACTCTTTTTGCAACGGATATACCAAATCTAGTCTATAAATATGTCAAATTTATTCCAAATGTACTGTAACAAACAAATGTGAAATACAATGCTACTTGTATGCATAGTAGCCTATTTTACTACTTGTCCCATTAATGACCACTACCAAAAATAAAAATCATATCCTTTTGTTTTTTTAGTATCCGTTTTATATATGACCTAACACAAAAATTAGAACAAAAAAACGTTTAATTGTTTGAGGTTGCTTAGCAACAACATGTTCCATTAATGGAACAATTGTCCTGTGTGCGTTCACAGCTGCGTGGTAATGGTATTGTAATTGGCGTTCTCATTCTTTGTTTTCTATTACTCTCGTGAGACAACTGTTTAAAATCTTCACTTTCGTTAGTAAAATCAGGGAACGGGAGGTGCGGATTTACTTGCCATATTTGCTTTGTCAATATACGAGACTGCATGCTACGGCTCAATGCATCCTGAAGTAGGATCTACTTGCGTTTACAAGGTCAATTGTAGATGAACGGCTCCACAGTGTCTTTCTGTAGGCCCAGAAGGTAAAGAATTCTCAAAACAAAACCTCAAGTAACTTCACTCCACAGGTGAAAGAAGCAAGGGATCAATCACAAATTTTTAATACGAAATTGATTTCACGTAACACTGCGCATCGTAAGTCCTATCATCTTATTCCGTTTGTCACAAACTTGTCTGCTGTAGAAATAAAACTGACCGAAATGCAAGAAAATCTGCTTCAAAAAAAATTTTGTCAATGTCATTCTGGAGCCATCATCGATACAGATACATTAACATTTAATGCATTTACAACAGGAATGCTAAGCATGGTTTTAACTCTTGGAAATGGTCAAATCTGGCTTGGAGTTCCTCCAGTAGTCTCACAATTTATTTTAGTATTCTTCCACGTTATGGTCTGCAGTTGCCTCTTCGCGAAAAACATTCGTTCTCATTCTGTCGTTGGGAAAAGGACAGAATGCGTTTGAAAATATGTGTCTTTGAAAAATTTTAGTTTTCTTCTGGGAACTTAAGTAGCCTAACTTGCGATTTACATTCACTGTCGTAATGGTTGATTTAAAATCGCGCAGACTCCCTTCCAGTGTTTCCTCTAAGGTGCACAACTGCGCAGAACCACCAGAGCATTTACGCAGTGAAATCTCATTCTTGCGCACTTGTAACATTCAAAATTTGGTATCGTATACACATCGCATAGCCCTTTCGAAACGTTTCACAGGTCGTTTGTCTACTGTCTACATGGTTGAGAAATCGCATGCGTATCAAAACAAACATTTGCTGAAATGTAAAATTTTCCTACAGGGAACACTGCTGGTGGCTAACTTCACGAACTCGTGTAAACACATTTGATAAATGAAACAAACGTTAAATATGAGGCAACAACTCTCTATCAATCTGAGGTATTGCTATTCATCTAGAAGAGCCACACAAACTATGTCGGCAACGCGCAATTCGCCCATCATTGGTTACGTGCCTCACCGCTGTCAGCAGTCACTGTCTGGCTGCATTACCTGCCAAGATGTGTGCGTTCAATAGTTACATGCGGCAAAAGTAAAACGCCTGCACCACCGTGACTTGAAGTGCATCTTCGAAAGTTTGTTGCCAAGTTATTATTACACAATAAACGCTTCCGAGTTTCGCAACCTGCTGCAGCAGGCAAAGAAGCGGATTTAGTGAACTGCAAGCTCATCACTGCATGTTATCTAAACAGTGGACCTAACTCTTGTGAAGTGTGAGTGTCATATCGGCAAACAAACTCTCATTGCCAGAATTAACGAACTAATCACAATCAAACTGCTGATTTCACGTTTTCTAGAAATTTTTGCGTCTTAGTTCCAATTTCCAGGTATGGGCAAATGCCCGTTTTGCCCCCCACTACGGACGTCCGTGACTCTTTATACTCGGAATTTTCGTTCGAAAAACAACTGACTTGGAGAAAGCTGCTAACATGAACTAATTACTTTTCTCGCTTTCGGAAACCACAAGCACAGACGCGTCCTTGTATAAATGTAACGCCTGGGCGCACAAGCAACTATCTCCTTTTGTGAAGCAACTATCCCCTTTTGTGACAGCCAAATGTGTTTTCCCTGTTTTTTTGCAACATCGTTTCACTGTGTTTTACTTGCGAAGCTGAATGAGTCGTTGCGATCTGCATTGTGGCTGTTGCGAGAAGCTTTGCCTAATTTGTGTGTGAAGAACACGAGTTTCGAATCACATCAATTTACTTCAATAGCGAACTTTGTGTAGAAGCGGGTGGACAGTAT
>Ga0210059_1017241_pt1 | contig 10322 bp, 9 predicted proteins | sample Ectturendosymbi2_FD_188042 | JGI IMG/M metagenome (GOLD analysis project Ga0210059, IMG submission 188042) | Ecteinascidia turbinata endosymbiont from Florida, USA - Sample 2 (SPAdes) (version 2) | ecosystem: Host-associated > Tunicates > Ascidians > Unclassified | place: Key West, Florida...
AGACCCAGTGCTTTTTTTAAAATAAAGGTGTTTTGAGAGACTGAAACGGTCCCTCAACATTAAAACCTCGCTTTACCATCAAAATACACGAATGCCTCACTTCACGACCATCTCGGTATTTAGATCAAATAGATGCGGTCTCTTAAAATGTGTTAGAAGTTACCAAGGTCAAACCTTTAAAAACCTAGGCAGGCCAACAGCACCGCGTGTGAAGCTTCACCTTGCACCCATTCATTATCGAGTACGAGGTTGAAGAGACCACAAGTACTATTTTTAAAGTCTTCGGTGTGACCGGGATTCGATCCTACCTTACCAGCATCTGTAGCGGGCGCTCTATCCCCTAGGCCACTTAGCCGGTTAAAAATTATTATTGCAAATAATAATTTCACGTAACACGTGGGTAAATCCGAAGTGCAAACCTGCAGTAAAAACACTGGCTTAAACTAAAAATATCATAACATATATAAAGAAATCAAACATGAAAATCGCATGCAGAACTCACGGCCTCGGCAGGGGCCGGCGCTGGTTTTTGTGGATCTTTCTCAGTTTCTTGTGCGCTTGCTTGGCTAATAGGGGATGGAGCAGCTGATCAAAACAAAGGGAAATGGTCAAGAAAAATTTATCAGCTAAAAAGCAAAAGAAGTGACTGTTGTTGCGCTCGTGGTTGAGGAAGCACGTAACGAACAATCCAGCAGCACCGAGTCACGGTGAAATGCAAGCGTAACATCTTATGGTATTGGTCTGACAATTGTTTCGGTGACATCTGAATTTTGTTTTGGTGACATCTGAAGGGTGTTTTGGTGACATCTGAATGCTGGTTTGGTGATATATGAACGGCGTTTTGGTGATATCTGAACAGTGTTTTGGCAAAGCGACGTTGCAGATGAGCATGACGATTAGAACGCAAGGGAAGTCGCTAATTTGTTAACTGCCAAGACAGAAGCCACTGGACAATTACAACAATAAAACCAGCAGTGGCCAAGCTGACGTTGGTATGCAAACACTTTCGGAACAATTTGCCTTGACCGCGTAATAAAAACTTTTTGTTGCTGTCCGCCTCACCTTGATACTACAACTTGGCTCATCTGATGATGAAATTTCAATATGCGATGGAGAAGAGCGCGAACACACGAGCACAGCATATGCCCAAAAATCGTGAAGCAGGTAACGTGCACATCCAAATATAGGCAGTGAAAGCGAAGAGACACACAGCAGCAGAGCAAAGAAGTATTGTTTGAAGTAATGAAGAAGTTACGCACACTATGCGCCATGTAAAATGAGATTCATGGACTTCACTCCTTTCCTACCAGAAATAACAGAAATGCGCAAATACCAGTTTAGAAAGGTTTTCAACCCCAAAACAACTGTATACGCCGCGATTGAAGGGTGACGTCAATGCAAGACGACATCAACCGTGTTGACTTGAATTTAGTTTATACTACAACATCACAACACGTTGCCAATGTCCATTAAAAGCTTTGGGTTTGCTGTAAGCTTTCCGAAGAATCACCCGACTGGGCTCTGCTTTCATGACTTCGCGGTGATTCGGGCTTGAGCATAACGGTTTTAAAGTAACTAGTCTTCACAAAGGCTACGTATTCCAATACATCAGCAAATTTTAAAAAACAGGAAAAAGATTTCACGTAACACCACGCATCTTCAGTCCTGAAATCAGACAGCATTGCCCGTTGTGAGTTGCTCGGTGACATACCTGGTTGCTGATTTCCGGGACCACGCTTTCCCAAGGTCGCCTGCATCAGTTGGTCAGGAACAGGTTGTTGCCTCGCTAGCATCTTGTACGCAACGATTTGTGCTCGAAGCTGAAAGAGCTGGGTGTTGGAGAATGCCGAGTTGGCACCAGACCTAACAGCGCGACAGACAACTCAAGTTCATAAGCCGATGACAGCGAGGAACGTTTTCATTCAAAATACGAAACACAAATCCAATGTCAAGCCGTAGTTGGCAGTTCCACAACATGAATCAAGGGTTTAATAATACAATATAGCATAAATTGGTCAAGCACGAGAAGTACAGCCGTTTGAAATATTCCAGCGTTTCATGAAAACACTACATTTTTGCACGAACGTAATCACGCTTTCTGATCGCTTACAGGCACTTAACAGCTCAGCTCACAGTATATAACTTTCAACCTAGACCCGTGTTGCGTTTTGAAAGTAAGCAATTGTTCAGCAGCAGCGGTTTCTGTAGAATGCGACCACTGCGCTAAAAAGCGCAAATCTTGACGTCCAAAGATATTTTCTATTTGTGAAGGTAACAGTCAACGTACTTCTGACCAGCAGCTATGGCTGAGTTGATGTTTGGTGCCGCTTGCAACGACGTTGGTATTTGCTGGGACTGTGGGAGTGGCTGGCTCGGCGCAGCAGGTCCTCCGCTGCCGGCGTTCGCGTAAACGTTACCTGAAGAGCATTGTGACCTCACAAAACAAGCGTCTAAGTAGCATGCATTCAAGCAAGAACCGAAGAGCTTGCATTGCGCCGATTCCAAGCCAACATAAAAAAGTGTCCGAGCCAGCTTTTTTCTTTTTTGTCCACTTGAATACGTGGCGGAATGTAAAGAACAAATTATGCTATTTTCTTTGCAGTCTTTTGCCTTTTTGCCATAAAATTATGGTAATTGTTTCGCTATAAAACTGCAGCAGAAAATTGCATGGAAAAGCAAAATATAGCGGAGCGTGCGAAACAGCCGTTCATGAATAAGCAGGCGTGCGGCACAACTGGCAAAGATTTTGGGCGTGCCGCTGACACCCGTGCATCCAGCGGTCACCAGCCAGCGAACATCTGGGAAAGGGGCGAGAAAACAATTCTAGCAGCACAAAATTCGGGACTCATCAGTTCTCCTTTTAGTCCTGCACATACAGCCAAGATTTGCGACTGGTGTTCGGCGGAAGACCAGCCGCTTTTCCACAAGAAATTCATTGTGACAGCAATTTTCCACTATCATAAGTTTGAACTGTTCATGCATTACGGGAGTATTGACAATGTGCCAGCTAGATAACAGGATTAGTGCGTTAAGTCTGTCTACGAGATAATTTATGGGGTGTCCATCAACTTTCCGATCAAAACATATGCACGTGCGGTTATACTAAATTTCATTGTAAATGCCGCATTTTACTGCAAAACATATATCAAGTGACAAATGCAACAACTTGAAAACAAAAGTGAGACTTACTTGGTGCCATTGAACTTCCATGGGAACCACTGTCGCTAGACATTTCATTTCTGCCACTCTACAACAAACAAAAGAGGTTAGATAAACGATAATTAAAAGAACATGTGCACATGGCAGTGAAGAACACCACATGATTTTCCCGGTGATATGGTTGGGTCACTACTACTGAATATCTTTAATCTTTTTATCATACACATAAGTGAGAAAAACAGAAACATGTTGGTTTTCAACATTTAAATAATTCATTCCTGGTAATGGGTCAAATACAGAGTTCACAAGCAATTGTCAGTTCATCAAGTAAACCAAAGCTGTCATAAGCTGTTTCGGATAAAAGATTTTACAATAAAATAATGCAAGCAATCAATAAAATGAATCTGCTGTCATATTCGATCAGAGACACTTTGTCAAACGGTTTTCGAAACAACGGCAATGCACAGATCTATGAACAGGCAAAATTAGCCGCATTGCCAAGTAACATCTATTTTTGTGCAAGCTGAAGATTGCACATAACTCAGCTGACCAGCTTTGCAAATACACAGGTTGTAACAGACAATTTTTGTCAAGTTACTTGAACTGAAGTCTTCTGATGCAGAAGATAGCTGAGTTGGTGGTATCGTGGATCATCTGTCATCTTGTTAACTTGCATAGAATCCATGGCCTTTATCATGCAGCATGAAAAGTACAATTCCATAAATTAAACAATAAAAATTCTAGTAAATAAGCTAACTTTGAAGTTTGGTGACAGCTTCAGCTGGAAAGCTGATAACAATGAGACATGCAGGCTCAACAGCCAAACTTCTAGTTCAATCTATGCAGCTTTTTATTTTTACATGCATTAACAATTAATAAAATGAGTACTTATTATAAAATCTGTAATCATCAATAAAAATTGCAGGGTATTTGTACACAAAACCATATTACAGAATGTGACTAATGTATGACTAGGGAACAAAGACTTCTTCTTTAAGATGCACTCCCACATGCTATGGCTCAATTACAATCTACAATAGCCAAGTGGTTCAGTGATCTGGCATAGTACTTCACAACTATGAGGTTCGGAGCCACACTTCTCTTGCCCAAAAATAGTTTCCTCCAACTAAAGTCTTGATTTTAGCTGGTGTATATTTTAGGGTTAAACACAAAAATCAAGTTCCCACTGCAAGTAGTTACTGAGTTACAGCAAGTTTTCATTATTTTCCGAGTTTCGCACTTGGGTCAACCATTGGGGTATTTTTGCACCTCATGAATCAATTTCGGGTCTTGTTACACCACTAAACATTAATCAATTGCAAAAAATTTAGATGTCTTATTTTTTTACATAAACACACCCCTTTAATACTAGGTAGAACTTATTTGAAATATTTTGAGGGCTCCTGTTGCACCCTAATGAACAACTATTCAGCACAATACTTTGCACTGCAAACCTCAGTCTGCCTTCAGGCAGGTTGCTTCACCGCCTGAGCGTCTATGCAGCATAAGGTACTAGTGATGGGTGGAAAGATGTATATTGACAGCCATCACAAAATACCACAAATTTAGAAAGTCAGCCTCTTTGTTATAAGAATACTGCCCTGTCCATCTAAGAAGTAGAGAATTGCAAAAAGTGTCATGCCAAATGAAATTGCTCAAAAGTTATTTCCGAGTATTTTATGAATTATTCCAAGCAATATAAATTCTTCACTTGCAAAGGTCAGCAGCTGTTCAACAGAGCGCTACCAAAATAACCTGCTGAATGTAATGTTACAACCTCTTTGGTGGCGTTGCAGTAAATGTGTGATTCACCACGAACGGGATGTGCGTGAAGAACAACACCAAACATATATGTGGCGCGAACAAGCAATAATAGAGTGATCATGGCATGTGAACTCTATTGTTGCTTGCTGCCACAGTGTAAAGCTTTGCGCACATGTTGCTCGGGATTTCCGATCGCAACAGTAACACAAACTTTCAAATGTAATAAATATGGTTGAACTACTGCACAACTTCCAATGCTGTTATGATCAAAACATCTGTGAATGTGACGCAGTGTCTAGCAAAAGTCAGTGATAACCTATCTTGGCTTTTCAACCACGGAGCAATCTTTTAGTTGGTCCAAAAGTAAAATGCATGATTGCATATGCTATAAAAAACACGAACTCATTATGTACTCACCATAGAGTGAAGGATGCCTACTGCCGATGGCAAAATATTTCATCAGATGTTATGAAATGATGAGGTAGCAAGTATGTTGTGACATGAGAAAACACGGTGACAAACTTTCAAGTCACTAGCAAACTTCACCTTAGTAGTGACCTTTCACGTTTGCAATGAAAGGTAACAAGGTGAAGTTTGCTAGTGACTTGATTTGAATAATTACCCATCCAAAATGCCTTGAAAAAAAATCAACCTTTGCTTGCATGTGGAACACAAAGTATTTCTTTGCTGGTTCTGCATACTGCAATCCAGCTTCATCATCTAATTATTAGCATTCTGTACTGCCATTAAATGTAATTTACAGAAGTAAAAGTTTGATAAAAAATCATTTTTTCTTGGGAAAAAAATTATAGCTATGTCACCTGCTTGATGTCCGCAACACTGTCAGGAAAAGAAGGTGCTGATGCATTTGGAGGAAGGCCCATTTGTTTCGATTGCGATTCTGCAGTTGAGACACTTGCAGAAGCTGCTTCCTGAGGATCTTGGGTAGAAAATAGGGTGGGTCCTTGGTATGAACCTAACAAAAAATCAGTAGTTACCACTGATCTGTTGCCAACCAAATAGAACACATTGACAGAAAATAACTCTGTGATGGGTATCAATATATCATTTGTAAAGATACTAGACAAACTAAAATGTAAGTCTGAGGTAGTAAAAAAGGGCATTTAATAACAGGTAAAAATAAAATTTCTTGAAAGATTCATTCAAGAGCATGTGCTCATACTGTGCACAGTATTAGATAAACTAGCTGAAGCTAATCATCAGGTTCAAGAATATTTTAGTCAACAGGTTAGAGAACCATACAATGTATTTTACAGTTTTAGGATGAACATGTATAAGTATGCCACAAGCATGCATTACACTAAGAACAATAAACTTCTTGTACTTTTCTTGCATAGTGTTTCATGTATCTGCTTCGTCAATATTAAGATTTGCTACAAACACACAACTTCTGCATATATCTATATCAAATAACCATTGCAACTTCTGTGCAATAAAATACATAAAACTTTAGCAATAGCCAAGTCATTTTAATCATTGATATTACCTGCAGGAGGACCATACTGATAGCCTGAGACATAGTTGGCACCAGCATCATTTGCACCACTGGATGGCACAGCAAGTGTGCCCCCAAACGACTGTTGGGGTGGACCAATTGCAGCCATCGGGGGTGTTATATTGGCAGCTGTTGAAGTAGAATAAGGTTGACCAGCAGGTGCGTTACTGCTGGCTTCAGACATGATTACAGCAAAGATTCATTAACTATCAATTTAACTTATCTTATGAAGCTAAATAATCTTGAAAAAAATGTAAGGGTTAGATTGCTACACAACAAATTGCTGTGATATATACTCTTGTTTTGTTCTAGCAATGTTGAGCTGTTGTATTATATTTTATTACATCTTCACTCCCACACAACACAGTAGACTTAATGCAGTAATAAACAACACACAGGTGCATGATTTATCATGGACAGTATGTTGGCCAAACCATGAACAAATTTTCCACAAGGTGGTCATTGCACCACAATAATTAAAAAGCTGATTGCAAATATGGCAACGACCAATTGGCCTATTGTGACACTATTCAGTAACCAATGGCATTTCACACTATTCAGTAACCAAAAGCATTGTGTGAAGCTTACACGTTACTTTAGTAGAACACCCAGTTCTTACTCTCTTAATATTCAAAACATAGTTCTGCCCCGTGTGGAATGATTCTTGCACAGTTTTGCGTTGCTCCTTTGGCGTGGCTTGGCACATTTCACTGCTTAGTGAACTAGCTTTGCTGTTAACACTCGCATCATTCAACATTTAAATTTAACATTTTAATTACCAGGTGGTTTCCCTGTCACGATATCCACTCTTACAGCACAGTTTTGGCAGGAAATTCAAATGCCTTCTGCTTGTGCAGAAGGAAGATGTTGCTAGGCGTTTTCCAGATTTAGGCTAAAATGGCAAACCTGGCAAACAATTTTTTGTCTTTACACTGCCATATTTTTCGGACCACAAGGATTAATATTATTAGGCGCAGTATCAAAAATCGAATGGTAGCTGTTCTTTGTTTATAGATAAGGTGCACTGGATTATAAGGTGCATTAAATGAAGTAAAAACTTAGGTAAGTCAAACAGTATTCAACTCTTTCACAATAACTTCTGCATGCCAAAGTTGCCACTGGGAGTTTAATCTGTCATTACCTATGAGGGAGTTTCATCCATCACACATGCCTAATCTGCTAGACACAAATAGAATAAAGTAAAAGTTTGATTCGGTGTGTGCGGATGTAATCAGGAGCTTGCAGAGTAATACGACCTGTGGTATGTGCTAGCTGCTCTCGAACCACATACATTACTCATTGCAATTGTTGTTGGTTTACTATGTAACATGATGACCTATTTATAAAAAAATCATAACTAGCAATTAAAAAAATTGCACTGTTTACCACATACAATTGGTTTTGGATGTGAAAGCACAACCAGATTTATACATTAGGCGCACCACATCAGAATGGAACAGATCAGCGCCACCATTTCAGTGATGGACGTTTTGGCAATCACCCTTTCGGCGATGAAATGTGAAATTTGTTTTCTTTTGCAATGTCACCAAAGTGCAAAAGTTCGCACTGCCTTTGTGAAGCGAGTGGATGCAAGATTTGGTCTAGCACATGTCCCAGGCCGTTCCAGTCGTGCTGTATTTAATGGGATTCATGATGCATACATAGTGCTTTTGTGTTTCGTTTTAAGCCCTTCCAAAATCCTGGCGGACAGGGAAGTACACTGGCCCCTGACCCTCAAAATAACAACAAAAACAAATCCTTTGTAGGTGATACAGTTTTGACTGTTTTAAATTTATGTACATGTGACGTACTATGTGACGATGACAATCACATATTACAATGACACATTACATGTTCGCAATCACACAAATACCCACTAAAAACATCAGAAATTGAACTAGTCCATTTGGAAATTGTGGGCAATTCTGTGCAGATATTCGGTCACACTATAATTGGCATATCCCTGAACCACTCGCAGAATCCTCTCATCAAACATTCTGTAACATGATAATTTCCTTGGCGGAAGGTTTCCAACTACTAAATGCTCATGAAAAGCATCCTGCCCTTTTTGCACAAGTCTTAGACCATCTATGAGCTTCCAGATGGTTGGGTGGTCCATCTGAAGTTTCCGCCTGCACCCGTCTATGGGCTGCCTTGACACGGTTGTTCGTTCTATCCATGTTTTGAAAGTACGATATATTCTTAGATTAGCCATGAAATGCAATCAAAATGATACCTATGTGAAAGATCAAGCAGTAGATGCTGTCCAGGCTTAACTTCTGTGTAAACTCACAAACGCCTCATGTTAGCAAAAATGAACGTCACGCGCCATATTTCTTTACACACGTGGTCACGATTGCACTAAGTTCTTCCAGATTCCTTACGGATGGGAAAATACACTGGCCACCAGGATGACAACAAAAACACTTATGAAGCAAACATCCTCTGTAGTCTAACTTTCTAAGTATTTCAAAAACACTATGTTTTTTCGCATTAAAACATTCGTGACCACTATTGCCGAAACAACAGCACTGAATCAGCATCACCGAACTGTACTAGACTGCACCACATTATAAGGTGCACTTTCGATTTTTGAGATAATTAAAGGATTTCAAGTGTGCCTTATGGTCCGAAGAATACGGTAATCAATTGCCAACATATCAAATCATTTCCAAAACATCTTAGGCTACATACTACTGAAACAAGCCTGGGCCTACCAAAGTCACTTTTTTGAGACATAAAAGTACCTAACCCTGGCATAAGCAATTAAACTTTATCAACATGTCTAAATATACTTCCAGAAACATTTCTGACACATTATTTCATGCTTTCCTAGCATTTCACAGTATATAAAAGCACTTTCATCACACAAATCACAGTCCTGGTCCAGTGGACCTGGTCTTGTCTAGATGGACCAACTTTAAAGTACCATGCTTTTAAATAGCTCAGGACCACATGGGGCTTGGATTCTAACTCCAAAACCTAATGTTACTTAAACACAGTATAGAACTACATTTTTTGACTGTTTTGAGTAACAAAATAAAAAAATGTAGATGAACACTGGTGGAAACTTTTGAAATTAAAAACATATATTTACATCTGCTGAGAACAGCGGCCGGCACACCTCCAATTTCAATTTTTGGTGACAGCAGTTCTTAGCAGACTGAAGCCTGAAATTTTCCCTTTGCCTAGGCAATTGAAGTGAACGCTCTTGCCTAAGGAACACTACGGTGATTCACTCAAAGTGGCTGTGCATCAAACACCAACCTTCTCATTGAGAGGTGGACACTTTATACGCCACTGAACTATTGTCAACCCTACCACCATTAGCACAGGTACACACATGACAACATTATTGGCTGTTGCCTTGCTCAACATTTGGTATCAGATACTTTTAGTACTGCAGTGAAATAAATTATTTGGGATACACATATTTTCCAAGTTTTTTATTTGTTGCAGCTTATGTTGTGATTTATTCACTTTAGTCTTGAGTTTATTTGTTTTCCCTGCTTTTACTTTAGTCTCCTACTGTCTCACTCATAAGCATAGCTTGCAGGTTGTAGGGCTGACACTGTGCAGTGTTATACAGGGTGTCCATAAAGTCCTGCACACATAAAAAATTTTATATCGCAAAAACCACATAAGGTAGAAACTTTACATTTTCGACAGTGAATTATACTACCATAAAGTTTGTTTGTTATTTTTTACAGGTTATTTTATTGTTCAGATAAGCAAGAATAAGTATTTTTAATAAAGGCGTAAGTTTGCAACAAAGTATGAAACATGTTGACCATTCAACAAAAAGCACAATGTGTTCTTTGGTACCATGAATTGAAATCACCAACTGCAGTACAACGTAAATTTAGAAGTGAGTTTGGAGAAG
>Ga0210059_1017242_pt1 | contig 10322 bp, 7 predicted proteins | sample Ectturendosymbi2_FD_188042 | JGI IMG/M metagenome (GOLD analysis project Ga0210059, IMG submission 188042) | Ecteinascidia turbinata endosymbiont from Florida, USA - Sample 2 (SPAdes) (version 2) | ecosystem: Host-associated > Tunicates > Ascidians > Unclassified | place: Key West, Florida...
TGCGCAAAACTGAAAGATGTGCATTTTTGCTATTCGCGAAGTCTGACGGCTATCGTACACTTAATGCTCATTTCACAAAAACAAAAAATTTCCGATCCCACTTTCGCAAAATTAAAAAATATTTGACAAATGCTTTTCTCCGAAATGTATCGGAGCATGCGATAAGTCGAAAATACAGAAAAAAATGTGTTAAACGCTAACAAACTTGTAACTAACGTCATGAATTTATACTCTAAACGGATATTTCCGCTTCGATTAAGTGAAGTCAGCAAAAGGTGCAATCAAAACCTTTCAGCTAGAAGAGAAAACCGCAAATCTCGACCATCGGGACCGGTTGTGATATTGCCATAAATTTAAACTGATCAAAGGCATGCGTTACTTCAAACATTTGTGTTCCAACTTTAACATGGTTATTGCTTCTGAAGTTCTTAGCTTTGACTTTTTACTCAACGTAGTCGCACACCATCGCTCTCAGTTTGTTTTTGTAGTTTGATGCAACTGTTTGATACTTTCAAAACCTGACCAATGTCAGTTGTCCTCAGTATCGCGAAACTTCCCGTATAGTTGAAATCTGTGCTTTCAAATTTTTGATTTTTGTTCTCAAGATAATTACCTTCCAGATTATATGTATTTTACTTCATGCATAAGCATTGAAACGGTTTCAGTTTTTTCAATAGCAAAGAAACAAAATGCATTAAATAATCTCAGAAAATGCTACCGTACATCAGAATAATAGGAATGAATTTACATGTAATCGCATAACGACGCACTGAAGGGCTGATTTTTGGTGGAGGTATTATTTAATTATGAACCGTGCTGCAATCTTAATTTTCTTAAAATGTGAAGTAATTAAAGCAAAAATTCATCAACATCAGTGTCATTCACAAATGTTTGCTGTTGAACAGATCTGTTTCAACGAATAAGCAGCTGCAGCTGCGATGCGAAATTTCTCCTATCAAGTATACTGGGCATTCTCAACTCTTTCAATAATATTACTTCATTCAATAGCATTCCTCATCAGACGTTTTTATCAGATGCTTAAACTGGCGGGTTTTGGCAGATAAACTTCGATGTTCGAAAAACGTTACTGCACAAGTGTTGAATAATTGATCCGCATCATAAAAAAGGATAGGACACGTTTTATTTGCTTAGGCCTTAAAGAAAAGATAAGTCTGAAGGTGACAGAGAGAATTTGAAAAATTCAACAACAACAGAAAAATCAACAGAAAATACGCTGGCTGCTCAAACAATTAACCAAGTCATTAAAATGCAACTGTTGTTTGACGAAGTGTGATCCTGGAGACACCTGGTTTTATGAGCAGTATGAAGCCAAAGATCGCCTAGGCAGAAAATTAGGAGATTCAATCTCAAGTAGACGGCGGTTTGTCAAAACGGGAGCACATATCGGAGTAATCTCGATGTGCACGGTCATCGGTCAGCAGGTTCACAGCAGGAAAAGTTTTTCAGATAGTCCAGACCAGTTCTCTTCTCGGCAAGTGGCGTGACCGTCAAGAACAGCCCGCGCGGCAGATCAAAAGCAGAAGATTCGGTGCGGCGGACATTTGTAATACTGTACTTTGGATTAACAGTCCGACTTGGCTGTCCGTTGTCGAGCTAAAACCGGCATTTGTATGAGAGAAAAGTACGGGTTCATTTTTGCAAAGAAAACTGGCCATTCCGCAGTGTGTGCTTTATTTGGTTAAACTTTAAGAATAATGTTTTTGTCATCACATTTGCGGGTGGAAGACGCGTTCATACAACTGAGACATAAACTACGATATCATCCACTTACCGTTGGCAAACAGTTGCAGCAGAAGACAGAGACCGAGGACACAGTAACGTTTCCGCATAACAAGTATTTTCATTGAAGCATAATAAACCAAAAAATACTTGAAACACAAATTTACCGAAAGTTCTCTATCCTACGTGGTGAATGGAAAAAGTTGTTACAACGCTTAGATACCACAGTAAAATGAATCCACTAGTAAAACCTTTTATAACACTGGCTGGGTAGCTTTGCTTGAAACCTTCCCAGCTTGAAATAACACGAGCACAAAAGCAGAAGTAACTAGATCAGCAAAACATTTCGACGCAAACTCTGCATACAACTGTGAACCTATAACTGCGAAAACTTGAATATATTGTTTTCGACCTTGCAACCACCAACCAAATCTCGGGAGCAGGTTTGTTCATGTGGTCCTCCAAGCAGCGACAATAGCAATAGGAAGAAAAGTCTTCATTTTTTTCATTTAAACCTTTTTTCTAGCGATCCATGAACGCCAAGGCACCTATTGCGCCGATGTAAGATACGCTGAAGCATGCTGTGAGGCAGCCAACCATGGCACTATGTCATGGTTAGGTGCAGTGAAGCGAATTGTTTTGTTGAGTTTGACGCGATCACCAAGCAGCAGGATTGCTATACCGAAGGTTAATCCTCATGTGAACATTCGTTGCGCAATTGTCAAGAAGCTTCATTCGGGCGTTTTCGCATTTTACACAATATGAGGTAGCAGTGGTGATGTCAGGTAACTGATTCGAAATACGTACACAGCCAGCCTCCGTTAAAACATGCTGGTTTTTGTTGGAAAAATCCTGCAATTCATGAAGCTTTTTCGAAAGAGTCGACAAGCTTTTCAGAGAAGTTCTTAAACTAGTTTTTACAGTTTTTTTCGGAGTTGAATATTCCTCTGATGCTCTGCATTCTAGAACTTGTCACTTTTTGCGCAAAGGCTTTATGTGCGACTCAAAATCCTTTTGTGACAGTTTTTATTCATCACATAATATCTGCACAATAACTTGTTAGGGACATTTGATGGTTGAAACCAATGTAGGTGAATATTGTTGTCAAGCTTCCTTACTACAAACTTAGTTGTTGAATCAACGCAAATATTATTTCTATGCACCATAAAAGGTTTTCCTGCAATGATACAGAACAAACAAAAGAAATTAAAGATATGAGCTCGATCATTTCTTCATGCAATGACGCACCAAGATTCAAGTTAGAATCACAAATGTGTGCATCATGATAACATAAAAACTTTTTTGAGGAGACTCAATAAAGCAAGCGTTCCTAAACTGAGGTCCGTGAACTCCTTAGGGGTCGATTAATGTGTTCTAGGGGTCCAAAATCCAATACCAAAATCCAATCAGTGAAATCCGTTGTTTTTATCCGCCCATTTGGGATATTGTTCAGCTTAAGCGCACCACAACTGTAGTCTGACATGCACCACCAGGCCCAACTAGATAGTTCCAGTACTACTTTTATTATGAATAGTCCACATTGTCCACCAAGTTTTTGTTGAACCTTTGCAGTGCTTTGCACGTGCATTGACGTGAATAAAAGACTTGCATATATCGTTCACATGCAGACCGTCTTCCGCAAGAAATAAATAAATACATGACCTAGGGGTCCGCTAGATGGTAAAGTTTGAGGAACACTGTAATAAAAGCAAAAATTAAATTGACAGAAATCATGGTCCTCCTTCGCAGCATAGTTACCGTCAAGAGATAGCAAAAAAGCAAGCTCAAGCCCATAAAATGTGAAGCGTACGAGCACAATGGATAATACAATTCATGCACGTCTTGTCCATAGCGCAGAGCAAAAAATTCAGGATAACATGTTATTAATACGAAGACGTACCTTGCCATAGCCAACTTTACAAAACCGTATTTTCATACAGTATCAAAGGCCGATGTTTTTCTAACTCATCAAAAATCAAGAAAACGCTATTTCCTTCAGAACTGAAGAACGACGGCATTTCCCTTCATAACAATAACATTGCATATGCAAAGTCCCTAGGGACACAGCAAAGCAAAGATTTGAATAAACGAAACGGATGTCGCAGAGGCGTTAGGAACACACACTTAGTAACCATAGCCTTTTACTCCTGCATTGCAGAATTCGCATAATCCGGCAAATGCAATCTAGAATGCAAATGGTATACAAGGGGTTTTCTTGTTGTTGTAATTTTATCTTGATGACGGAGCATGGTAGGAAACAAATTAGCTAAAGATTAAATTACGTGCAGTGTTGTTCCTAACCTTCCTTCAAATGACCTTTGAAGTTTGGAGTTGGTTTGCGGTCAATTAGACTGAAAGGAATTGGCAAACTTAGCTTTTTCAAGTTTCTTGAACTTAATTGCCTAACGATCTAACATTATCACAGCCATACAGTTGTTTAACAACATGGATTTTGATCTTTTTATTTATTTCATAAATGCTCATATATGTTCCCGATAGCCATTTTATGGCTCTAGAGCCACAAACTTCTGTCCAAATCTGAGCAGCAAAGAAAAGCTTTAAACGTCGGGATCATAGACCAGCTGCCCCCGAGATTTGCAAATTCTTGGGAGGTGGCAGAAAATGCACTCATGACATTTGAAAAAATTTTCAGGATTTTTATCGTTTTAAAATTTGCTTTCCTCCGAACGTTTCGGCTGTATTCCAGCATAGAGCAAGGTGTGTTCACACACATTAACTAATCAGAACCGTCGCCAAAAAGTCTTCAATAGGTGACTTTACGATTGTGCAGGGGGCCTGACATTGAAAACTTGATAAACACTCCACTGATTTCTAGTGTTTCACATTTCAATTTGGGGTCTAAGCGCGCCTAAGCACTCCCTGGGGCGACGGCACTGGAACAACAAAAAATCGTGCCACTAAACAACCATTTTTCAGAAGCAACAGAGCCTGGCCGGAATGATGAAAGTAGCCTATATGTTGGATCACCGATTTGCAAGACGCTACTATCTTTGGTGTTGAAGAAACGGGTTATAGATCTATCAGACCGAGTTTAAACAGGATCGCGTTTGCTTCATATCTACAGTAAAACTATCACTCATGGCCGTCAGAAGGGCGGTGCAGGGGTCGGAAGGGCGGCGCAGGGGTGGGCTTTGCCCGCTGGATTTTCAAATTTGATATTTACCTGTAAACTTTTTAGTTGAAAAATGCTTTTCTGTTAGTGTGGAGTTGGTAAAATGAAATTTCACCGCTACTGGCCCCCCGCTGAAAAAATACTTTTGGCCATCACCTGGAAAAATCCACTAATGATTCCCCTGGAAAAATCTTTCCGACGTCAATGCCTGTCCTTATAGATTGATTTGTACAATGACAAGTGGCATTAATACCTGTGGACGTAACAACACCTCGAAAATATAACAACACATAACCTGAAATGTTCAAATAAAATAATGTATTCGATATTTGTGGCTATATTGTTCGCAATGAAAATCTGCAGTACCTCCGTGCATTGCTTACCAAAGTACATGGAAAACAGTTTTGCATTTTTATTTTCTGTAAAAAGTATCATGTAAAATATAGAGGAAAAGGTTTATAAGAACAGCAAACCAAACAGAAAAGCTATTGGCAGTTCTTGCTGCCGTGACACGAAGTTAATGCTGTAGTCGATTCAAGGAGGTTAGGTTAACATTTTGCTTGGTCGCTCAATATCGAAGACTTCATTTCAGTTTAATTAGAAACGGAAAAATATCCTCAGCTCATTACAAAGCCGACTAATCAAAATATGCGCGTTCTTACTTGGATGTCCAGATCGGAAAGTTTCCAACAAGGCTAAATGCCTTTTATTTAATCGCGTTTAAATATTTATCCCCTGTAATGACATTTCTTTTTTATTTAACTTATAGCTTAAATCAAACTTTTTCGAGTTATATTACGCGTTTATACCGCAAAACTTTAAATTATGCCTCTATTTCAGAACACAAGCAACACTTTTCCTGAATAATATTTTACATTACTTGCATTGTACAAATAGCTGACAAAATTGTTGGAAGATTTAGTTGATAGGAACACACTGTCAGCAAAACTTTCAAGGCCTTCGCCTTTACTTTACGCAAAGCTCACAGTAAATAAACTACCTGTTTTCATCGCCACCCTTTGTCGTAAGTCACTGAAGTTTAAGCTCCTCACGTAGAAATTCCATTTTCAAACCCGACCCTGACATATCGACATTCTTTTTCTTTTCATGGGTTACGGAAAAACCATGCTAGAAATTGCTAGTGGAGAGCAAAAATGTTCTGCAAAGCACAGTTGCCTAGTACGAAGAAAACCTCTGGTGCTTTATTGCAGGAAATTCGCTTGTGTGTTGTTTTCCAGGCCAAGCAGGTTAATTTGAAGTACAGTAATTTCTCTACATATTTGTGGTTTTCACTCTTCCAAGGATAAAGGTAGCTTCTCACCAGCAACGATAACTTTCAGCTGCAAATTTTCCAGCTGCGGCCGCTGCTTTAGCATCTCGCACTGTACTCAATCTTCCGTTTTACGAGCATTAGAATAGGGATAACTTGCGCTCTAGTTTTGGACTTTTGTTGCGCAGGCGCTCATAGACGGAAAAGATGTTCTTGAATATTTTCGTTCGCTTACTTTTGTTCGCTGGAGCTCTTTGTAATTCCGTGGAAGAGTGCTTGCCGCTGCGGATAAAAACTGATTTGCAAACAAAAAAGACTTCCGACTCCCTGCGACATGGCCGAATTCGCAGTGTGTGCCTGGTTATTTTTGCGTAAGAACGTTCACAACCGTAGCTTGAAACGCTTTGTTGTTTTCAACTCCACTCTTCAGAGGATGTGCCGATTGCTTTCAAATTTCCCCATGAACAACTGGTTTGCGCAGCGAAATCACAAGATCGCAAACGTTCTCTTTCACCGCGAATAAAACTTTTCACTTCCCAATAACCCATTACCAGTTACCCAGCAGTACCAATGGGTCTTCGAACCCTTCTATTTACTTAGCGCTAATGTTAATTATTTTGCAATTGTTAATTTTTAGAAAATCCACCTCTGTAGACCAGGAAGCATTGGGAGCGTCGCGAATACACTCTATGCAGGGAATGTCGTTTTCTAGTCCTAAGGTGACACCACTTCTGGGGTTAAACTTTTTTTTGCGAAATGTTCAGCAAAACATTTAGAGCAACATTAGTTTTGATCATTTTGTTTTTTTTTCATAGAGCGTTGCCTCACTTTTTGCGGCTCTGCACCAGTGAGAATGTCTCTAAAATCAGCACTTACTGCATCCAGAAACAATTACGCACTCTCCCTGAACTGTTTTATTGATATGTTCTTAGTGCGGACCATGCGCTTTCGCAGCTGATATCTCCGAGGTTTTATGCTGTAACTGTCACACGTGAATGAAAGAAAATGGTATAATTTCAGAGCGTTCGGAAGCAAAGGAAACCCCTAATGTCCATGTGGTGTGAATAGTGCCGTTCACTATTATTCCTTTTACTGAACTGTGCATTTCTTTTAGAAGAAATGAAGCATGACGAGGGGCAAATTGAAGTGCAAGCAAGTGGAAACGATTGGATGCGGAAAATTTAGTTTAGGGTGAATTATGTTCGCAAGTGTTAAAACTGCCCTGATATGGGTCAAGGACTGTAAGGCAACACTTTGTTACAAATCATCCAAACAGAGTTATTTGCTTGCTCCCGTTCATTCAAGCAATTTAAAAAAGAGGCTGTTCGGAAATTGCATGCTGCGAACAATGGAACTAGTTGGAAAAGTACTTGTTGCATTAGGATATGCCATTTACTTTGTATTGCACGAAGAAACGGTTTCAAACAAAAGTAATTCAATCACTTTTTTAATCACTCGCAGCATCTTCATGGGAACAAGATTTGGAGTGTTTTAAATTGATCAAAAAATTAAATCGATTAGAATCAATGAACGGTGTTATTTGATTTCGAGTGAAAAGAGTCATTAACCGTAACCAGTGACCACAGCCCGTACAGTAGATTTAATTATTTCATACTTCACTCCAAGCATAATAGAGTTAGAATGCTTTGTTATGCACTTAAAATCAGTGCCAGTACTCAGCGTGCAATTTGAACAACAACCAATCAGGTTGTGCCAAAGTTGGTTTGGTACTAAACACTACTATCAAACTTTTCAACTGTTCTTGTAAGTGGAAAACCAATGTCAAAAACATTTAATCACCTCTGCTCTCATTCTTATGGAAAGTGATGCAGCTTCACATCATAAAATTTCCGTGTTGTTAACATACGTTGAACGATCAAAAATTCCGGGAACCGTCACAACAGCACAAAGCATGTGATGGAGATTCTGGGCTCTGTTGCCGAACTCTAGTTTTATAATTAATTGTACGAATGCTCTAGCAATCGTACAAAAAACTGATGTGACAGTCACAACCTGTATACTAGTATACTGTTTCCCACATCCAATGCATACTGTGAAGGCATGTCAATTAGTTCAAAGCAGCGCTCTGAATTTTCACTGGAAACGAAATACAATATGAGAATCTGCCTTGTGCCTTCGTCTTTCAGCAACGATCACGACAATGCAACTTTAAGTAGTCGGTAACGAATGAAAAGTAATCAAAACTGCTGTAACCATTACGGTGCAACAATATGTCGTTCGAAATAAAATCCATCGATGCAGTCGGCTCTTCAGACTTGCACGCTCATATGTCTAATTGTGGGATTCTAAATGAGTGTTACATGCTAGAACACCAATCAATCATACGGTGTAGAAAAACAAAATATGTAAACCGGAAATCTTCCAATATCATCCAGTATCAACGGAAGGCGTTTTCGACCTTGATTGTACGGAGATAGAGGTAATGCACAGCTGGGCAACAAACTAAGGTGTGGTTGAGTGGTCTAACTTCTTTTCCATTTTATAGCAACATATTTTAAAGATATCCTTTCGATTTTTGAACATGATTCAAGTTATCACTTTTGTGTCCAGGTAACGTCATGACCCAACGATAACATTGCTCTGATTGCGATAAGCAACAACAACTGCTTTTGCCGAAGGTGAGGCCTTTGATTTTGATCAGAACAGAGTTGAAAGTACATTGTCTAAATCCTGATCGCTCTACTCTTCCCACGCATGTCCAAGGTCTTGAGGCTGATATACACAAGAACGCATTGTAGTTTAAAGCAAGCGTAAATACTTTAGTTTGTGCTTCCGAACGTTTGTGAGGTTCAACGCTTTGCTAATAGGTACGGAAATATCGTGAAAATGGGACTAAGCCTTCTCAATGGTAGTTACAGGCTTGATGTGCGAAAACTACCACTCAGCATTGGCGTGAATGCCTGGAAACATGATGCTGAAATATTTGTCACCATGTGCAGTGGCAAAAATTGTCTTAATCACCCTGAAAAGCATTCACTTCGAGCTTACTCGCATTGCACATCGGTTTATGTCCCGCTTTGAAAAAGTTACATGCGCGAAGGTACCAGCACTACACATTAGCAGTTGATGGTATTCAGGATTGTTGAATTGATCGCTTGTTCACCTTTGCAAAAATGTTAGTCAGCGCCTGCTTGCTTGTTTTTGGGCAGTTTATTTTCCAAAAAAGTGCATTGTTTCTATTCTAAACCAACTTTTTTCAACAAATGTAGCAATATGTGAACCAAAGGTCATACAAGTGTGGTTGTTGTTTCCGTGTCTTAAACTGCTGCTATTTACAAAAACTGAAAAGCAGACATTGGAAACAATATGAGACAATAGCAATAACCAATGAGATAATTTGCGTGGAAAAGTCATGGATCATCAAAACGAAAGCAATAACCGGTCACGACGGATGATCAGACAATGCGAGTCATTGCGTCGCTATTCAGCGGAACATTAAGTCGGGGTATTTTTATCGAAGACTATTTGTTTGGTCTCATAACGCATGTGTCCAGTTGAGAAGTGATCAACCAATCACAAACAATTCAAAAAATTTTGTTTCTCAGACCGTAGTAGCCAAGTTTTCTAAACACTTTGTGACTGTAGACGAACTGTAACGAATGAAAACAGAATTTTTTCAGTTATTTCAAATTAAACTTAAAGCGATTCCTTCAAGGTTCAAAGCCAGTCAGAACTGCAAATCTTCAAGCATCAGCAGAGTAGTCGTTGTCTAGCTTTAGCACTGCTCCTGCCTGCAGTCTGAGGTTAAATCTGAACTGTTTTTATGGATTTGATACAACAGCGATGCAAACACTAGTAATCACAAACTCACCCGTAGACGTATCGGTTGTCGACGTCACAACATCTGCAATCAAAGTATCGCTTGTTGACGTCACTGCATCGGAAATCGTCGTACCATCGTCGATGACAATCGTTGTTGTTTCCAACGGTTCAGAGAGTCGATCTTGTTCGGCTGTTGTGACATCTACCGATTGCTCTGCAGTACTTTCTGTAAAAATACGCGATAGACATGTTTCAACTCAGCCGTTTTCCTTTTTAGCTCACCGCATAGATCATCCAATTTGGCAAGAGTAAGCCTTGGTAAAGTTCTACCCAGAAATGTGAACTTGAAGATGGAGTTTTAATCAGTGTGAATTCGCTTCTGGATGCATTTAGCTT
>Ga0210059_1017244_pt1 | contig 10321 bp, 5 predicted proteins | sample Ectturendosymbi2_FD_188042 | JGI IMG/M metagenome (GOLD analysis project Ga0210059, IMG submission 188042) | Ecteinascidia turbinata endosymbiont from Florida, USA - Sample 2 (SPAdes) (version 2) | ecosystem: Host-associated > Tunicates > Ascidians > Unclassified | place: Key West, Florida...
ACATAAAAATGAAAAACGTTGCATTTTATGACATTCCGTACTTATGTGGCTTTGTTACCGACCGGTCGATCGCGAGATATCAAGAAATTTTCTGGTCGATCCTAGTCAAAGACAAGTTGGCCACCCCTGTTATAAAGGATGATGAGACAATTGAATGGCTGCTCAACACTTGCCCCGGGATCCAGTGTGGCCAAGCAGTGGATTGAAGAACTGTGGCCAAGCAGTGGATTGAAAGAACTGGCTCAAATGACACAGAAGAAGCTGCATTATCATGCTGATGAAACAATCAATGGCGGTACTTGAACCTTATTAGAAACAGTTTTGCATCTTATTTCTTGCGAATAGTATTGTGTTGAGCTCAACCGATGCATCGGCATACCAATATTATCTATCGGCCGATATGATGATGTTGCCAATGGATCATACTGGCAAAATTTTGCCGATATATAGCAGTATCAGCACTATGATAGTGCTGACTATTTGTTCATCAAAGCCGCTACTACATTATTGTTCTGCATGGAATGTTCAGAAACCCACGTTGCAACTTCGTCTCTGACAGATTAATGCAAATTCTCTGTCCTGTCCTGCCAATTCTCTGTTGCGTCAAGGTAATCAGACCGCTGTGCAAACGTCCTGATAACCGCTCTATGACCTAACATTAGTTGGCAGGTTTTTGCGCAGTAAGCAGTTAACTGCCTGTGAACAGATCATGTTATGTGCTGTGGTGGTTACTGACTATTTTATTTGGTTTTAGCAAGGCTGCCTAGTTAGATACAAGGCCTTCAGCGTATTACAAAAAACGTGAAGGACGTCACAGCAAGAAATGACCCAGGTTTGTGCGGTGCAGAATTCGATGTTGTACAGCTCTTCATCACGATGAAGTGATGTTAATGTGTTCCGCATTGTTGTTTACCAACTCGTGAGATGTGCATCTGAGCATAGGCACAAAGGCCTACATAAGGGAGTACTTATATATGCAACACATGTTTGCCTGTGTGAGGTTTGTGGATTTGCTTGCACACTGCGAGTATGACTACTGAATTCATTAGCTATGACAGATGAAAACATTCTGTGACAGTATATGAAAACATCTTGTGAGTTGGTTTATGCATTGTAATGTAGCATTATGTGTGGTAGTCATTATTCTATGATACTGCTGAATCAGTGTTATAAACATTTTTTTGGGAGGTGTTACTAAAGATACATCTAGAACATTGTTCTCTTTTTCTGCTATAAGTACCTATGGCAATTTTGTATTCAAAAACTATAACTCATATGCTGCAGCTCTGTTTTATCTTCAACCCATTGAACTACGGGTCATTCTCTGTCAACTGCCCCAGTCAGTCAACCCGCCATCTCAGATTATCCTCAAATTTCATAAGCAGATAGAACTTTTCATGCTGATTCCAAAAAAATAAATTTTATTGAAATTGGTTAAGGTTTCGCGAATTATGGACCATACAAAATGACTACTTTCTGTGGTCAATGAAGCATAACAACTAGCAAGAAAATCATCAACAAACTTTAAAACTAAATCATTCTCACTGTAATCATTTAATTGTTGTAAAAACTTGACAAAAGATTGTCTCAAGTATCCTTTCTTCAGTAATAAAGAAAAATCTTTAAAAATCCATGCGCTTACTTTAATTTTGGGGTAAAGAAAATGGGTAGTCATGAAAGTAACTCATGCGGGACATAAATTTTGAACGGTGATAAATCCACGAGCACACATGCTATTGGCATGTGCAATACATCATCTGAAAGTTGTCACTGAGGAGATTTTAGTCTTAAAATATCCTCATTGCATATTTTATAAATAATCCTCAAAGGGATTTCTGGGAATATCCCTAATTTTTTTACCTTTTTTGGCCATAACTATTGAACCAGAGATGCTAGAAAGCTAGTCAACGCCTGTAAAGACTCGTAGAACAACCTGGTTTCCAATAAAATTTCAAGTAAAAAAATTGACTCTTGACATTGGTGCCCAGGGCCTGATAATCTTATCCAAATATGCATGCACTTACTCCCATTATGATGTCACCGACAAAACAACAAATATTTAAAACATTCCAATTTTTTTTTTTAAATTGAAACTACAAGACTTTTTGCATCTGTTGAGTGTTTGAACAGCTCTCCTGCTCAATTGGCTGGCGAGTTATGGCCTTCAGCCAATATGGCCAAGGTTACCTTTTGTTCGACTTGATTTTTCATCAAAATTTGGGTTTTAGAGCCATAATTTTAGATCCAGAAAGGCTAAAAAGCCGATCATGGGTTCTAATGACTTGAATTATGGCCTAGTGTCCAATAAAATGTTGAGTCAAAAAATTGGGTCATTGGTATGATGCCCAGGGCCTGATGACCTTGGACAAAATGCGTGAACCTACCCCCATTATAACGTCACCCACAAGAAAACCAAAACCCTAACTTTTCCAAATAAGACTTCCCGCATCTTTAGAGGGTTTGAACAGCTCTCTTACTCAATCAGTTGGCGAGTTATGGTTGTGTAAAGTTCATCAAAAAAGTGGTGCATGTGGCACTAAAAGGGTTAAAGTGTAATTGCATTAATCCTTGGCAAAAACTTTGTGGGATGTTTATTCAAAAGAAACAAAATAAGCAATGAGGATATTTTAAGACTAAAATCTCCTCAGTGAGAGCTTTCGGATGATGTATTGCACATGCCAATAGTATGTGTGCTCGTTAAGATATTACCATTCAAAATTTATGTCACGCATGAGTGATTTTGATGACTACCCATTTTATTTACCTCAAAATTGGGGTAAGCGCATGGATTTTTTGAAAATTTTCTTCACAAGTGAAGATAAGATACTTGAGTCAACCTCCTGTCAAATTTTTACAACATTTAATGATTACAGTGAGAATGATTTAGATTTGAAGTTAGTTGATGATTTTCTTCCTAGTCGTTACGCTTCATTGACCACAAAAAGTAGTCATTTTGTATGGTCCATAACTTTACGAAACCTTAACCGATTTCAATAATGTTTAGTTTTTTGGAATCAGCATGAAAAGTTCCATCTGCTTATGAAATTTGAGGGAAATCTAAGATGGTGGGTTGACTTTCCAATTTTTTGGTTCATTTGACATAGAATGACCCCTACATTTGCCTTTAGTTAAACGCAATTGGTTGAATTGATCATGTGACATGTACATTACACAAGGATTTAGGTTTATGGTTTTGCTGTTGGGGTTTAGTCTACAGTTGACACACTGCAAACAAGAAGCTGCTAACAGTTTGCCAGCACTGAAACAATGGCAATACTTATCCATCAGACTAAACTGTTACAGAAATCACAGTGAACTGAGCAAGCCATGAGTTCCAAACTTGTCATGTGACCAATTCAACCAATCATTTTGGCTAAAGGCAACATAGCTCCAGGAGTGTTTATTTTGCCTCATGAGGCAAAAAAGACACTGCTTGAGTAACGCAAAGATACCTGCATCAGTTATCGGTAAGGAAAAATTAAAAAAATTGGTATTGGCCAAAAAAACTTACCAGTCGACCTCTAGTATTGTGGTGATCATTTCTAGCCACCTCTACATTCATTTGAACTTGATGACTTGCTGGCTGCTAAGTGCTTTTAAACATCGGTGAATAAACTAAATAACTTCAAGTTTAATGCTTTGATAATTCCCAAAAAGCATTGTGGGCTGCACAAAATCCTCTTGCGGGCCACATGCAGCCTGCTGTGTGTTTGAAGCCCCTGTTCTAGAACGCACTTACAAAATGAAAAAAGATTAGCACTTACTGCATGGCATTTTCAAAATAGTCAAACGATGTACATCGACACCCCTTGCATTGTAGCATAGTACGACGTTAAATGTAACTTGGCACTGAAGGTGTTACGATTGTTTTCTGTGATATGTGAACGTCAACTGAAGCTACTAGAACAGCCTGACATTTTCATCATATTGATATAATTTTAACTCTGACATTACACCCATTATGTTTTTGAAGGTCTGTTGAGGTTTTGTCAATTTGTGCAGGTTGCTAATTATGTTTGTGTGAATAATTTTCTCTGCTCTTGTTCTTGTGGTGAAGAAGTTAACAACCAAGAATAAATTTTCCAGTGGCGGTGAAAAGGTGTGTTAGGTAAGGAAATATTATGTTCGATACTTTATTGTAAGTCCCTTTTTCAAAAATCTAATTTTATTTATGACTCCTTTCAATGCAGTTCCACCTTACAAATGTTCATTAACATGTTTGCTGCTGGTGTATGATATACTTGTACTTTGAAATCATGCATTGAGCCACTATTTTTGTGCCACTTTGCAACTCAGTAACTTGCCAATCAATTGTGCTAGAGAGTTGTCTCTCTTTCGGTATCATGGCTGATCCAGCCCTCGATGTACTATGATGTTTTTCGATTGTGTTCTATTACGTGCAGTCTCCCATAAGTTCCCAGGATTTTTGCACAAACCTTTGAAGTTATGGATGAAAGTAAAACGTTGGGCACTTGCATGTTTTCCTGGGATTCTACCGCTCAGAGCAAGATCTTCAAGCTCTCCTTTGTATAACATGGCCCAAAAATTTGAGCTGTCTTTATTCTATACAACAAAGCAGTTTACGCTCTTGTCCCATTCTTTGAAGGACTGACACATTAGTTTGGTGCACTGTCCATGGAATGCGGAGAATTCTGCGGTAGAACCACATTTCGGCTGTTTCTAAGTTTTTCTTGGTCTTTGATGTTATTGTCCAGGTTTCACAGCTGTACATGAGTACTGGCGACACGAAGCATTTCAAAAGTCTTGTTTTTAATTGTATGGAAAGTTGTCGATCTCTGAAGATTTTTTTCATGCTGTTGAAAGTTCTTTTTGATAGATCTATGCGTCGTCTAATTTCTTTTCCACACCTCCCATCTGTAGTAATCCAGGAACCTAAATAATTAAAGTGTTGAACTTGTCCAATCTTGATATTGTTGACTGTTATGGAAATAGATGGATCATTTGGTGACTGCTTTGACATTTGTACAGAGAGTTGTACAAACCCTCAAAGGACTTGGCAAGGCTTCTAGTTAGCAATGAAAAAGTTTTCTTAAGGTTTGGGTTTGGGTCTCTTGTGGATGACATCATGAGTAATTTCAAGGATGTGTGGAACGTATGGAATATAAGATGTTTATATAAGTTATCAATTTCATAATCAGTAATTGTGCAAAAACTGCTTTGTGTGATCCATTAATAAGTTTTGTATCCATTTATAATTTATGAAAACACCAAGGATTTCGTTATTGTCTATATATTTTAGTGTGTCATCTCTTTGAAAACAGTGGTCTCATGCTCAAACTGCTCTGAAGGCTAAATAAAGGCTTATCAACACCTTCGAAGCCGGTCTAAATCAAGCGGTTCATGCCAATACAACCAGATCGCACGTCGCTTTGCGGGTGCGTTACTCAGGTGCTGAAAGTGGTAGAGAGCTGTTCAAAGGCTCAAAAGACATGGCTAGTCTCCTAGTCTGTACTCGAAAAAAATTTTTTGGTCAGGGGGTGCAGATTTTTTGTGAGTGACGTCATAAGTGCAGGACTGTTACGCCACCTAGCGCACTTCACCTGGCCCTGGGCCCAAACCATTAGATGGTAGTATTTCTCTGAAGTTTGTTATTGGAAACTAGGCTACAATCTGAGTCTTTTGATACTTTGGATGACAGGCTGGGGTTTCGCGTTCAAAAGTTATGATCTAAATTAATAAAAATATTTCACTAATTTGACTAATAAGTAATTAATTTGTTTATTTTAGATTATAACTTTTGAACCAGAAACGCTAGAAAGTCGATTAAAGGCTCAAAAGACTCTGACTCAAGCCTAGTTTCCAAAAAAACTTGACCGAAATACTTTGGCCTAGCGGTTGGGTCTTAGGCCAGGTAACATGAGCCAAAATGGCCCAAAAACTACTTCACTTATGACATCACTCACAAAAAATCTGCAACCCCCAACCAAAAAATTTTTTGGAGCGTAGTCTAGATGACTGGCCGATCCCTTTGAGCCCTTGAGCAGCTCTCAGCGCAATTGGCAGAGGAGCTATTGGTAAGGAAACCGAAAACTGTTGGGTTTAGGCCGATTTCAAAGTACGAATATATCGTACCTGTACCTCGGCTCTCAAAGTGTTAAGCAACCCAAGGACTGCATTATGAGGACTTTTATTGCCATGATGAAAAAGATGACAAAATTAACCATCGTGCTTCACAAAAGTTATTCAATTCATTTATAAACCAGTGGTATATACTGTAAGTGTAATGAGTAAAGTGAATGTAATCTTTGATGTTTGACATAGTTGGCCTTTCCTCTGACTACTAGCCCAATATTATCTTAAATTTACCAAAACAAGCCAAACTCAGTGATGCTTTCAAATCCTCATCTGTTAATCATGATTTACATTACAAATAATTTAATCTTCGTGCATGAAAAAAGATGCTCACATTAGTTTCTTCCTGGCATAGCAATAAATCTTGCAATGACAGACAGTTATTTCAAACTTTTCTAATGAAAGGAATGTGTGTAATTTAGGAATCCCCCTTCTGTATACTTTTGCATTAAGATGTTATCACATTGGATTTCCACCTGCTCCATAATAAATTTTTGGATTTGAAGAAATCCTATTTGGATTTTGAAAAAGAGCACTGTTTTTGGTAAAGACTAGCTTTCAGTAAATTTGGCAAAACCTTTATTATATAGAAAGGGACCCGAAACCAGAGCTACCTCTGAAATGGTCATAGCTCCAGCTCCTAAATTTTAATCTGAGCTTCAGTTCCTTGCAAAATGCCTAGCTTTGGCTCTGCAGCCATGATATTAAACTGGTCTGTTCTTGTGGGTTGATTGAAAAATTATGATATGCGCTTCTTGTTTCACATAATGTGGGTTGTTCCATGGATTTAGCCAAAAATCACCTCAAGTGCTGTTCCCATGGCAAAACGTACAGCTTATGCAACCTTTTTGTTTTAGTTGCTTCTGAGGTGAAAGCTATCTCTAGACCAGTGCTGATTTTAGTCATGGGATTGTTTTGTAATTCTCTTGGAAATAATGTCTAATTCTAGAACTTGTATATATTGAATTTGTTGGAAAAATGTGTGTGTTGTTATAGGGGTTATGTTAAAAGCTATGTATTTATATCATTGCAATGTGTGACTTGACTTCGTTGTTTTCTATTTTAAAAATTAATCATTCTTTAAAAAACCTAAATTTATTTATAGCTGCGTGAATTTTATGTTGGTACCCTTGTTGTATGCTGTTCCATCTCAGTGTCATGACATGAAGTTACTTTGTTTGCAAATGTCATAATAAGTTAGTTTGTTCAAAACATTTAATTAGCCATAAAAATTGTTTTAATTTTATATACTGTTGGTTTATATGCATGTTATGTTCTTATTTTATGAGCTGCAAAACGAACCACAGTGTTTGTAAAAGCCAAAGTGAAAACCTATGTGATTATTTTTTCATTAGCTTTTGGACTCTAATTTTGTGGAATGCATGTTTTGTTCATGAACCACAATGTCTAAAGAGCAAAAGTCTGAAGTGGTAAGTATTGTTTTAATGCTGTTCTGAGCAGTTGCATATAGTTTTTATTTGTTCTGCTTGGTATTAACATCTTCATTTGCACTCATTTTTCAAAGAACCTGCATTGATTTATTGAAGTAACTAGTCTCCATAGATGACTGAACTGAATCCGTCAAAACAATTTTTTAAAAACAGGAAATGGATTTCATATAGCACAACCATATTTATTCAATTGTTAGCAGCCCTTGATTGTATGGTGAACAAAATGGTATTAAATATTAATGTAAGACACACTTAAACATAGGTTACCTAAGCCTTGGACATACATTTTTGGCAACCCTGGTAACAATGTTTGCACCACCACAATTGCCTTCTGTTCATTATAATCCGTCCTGTGACAGAGTGTGCAGATGATACTGGAGAGAAGAGAATGCAGAAAGAGAGTTTGGTCAACAAAACGTAGCTAAGGGAAGCCTGAGTGTCATCAAGACCTTTCAAAGGGTAAAGAAAAAAAATGTAAGCTGTACGAAATGTTGAAAAAACATAAGCCGCAGCTTACAATCAGATAAATATGGTATGTGTCAGTCCTAACACTTCCTGCTCAATCAGAATGATATGTGCTTATAAATGAGTCATGGATGTGCAGAAAATTAAAAATGTTAAGTGGATTTTACATGCTGACATGATCGGTGCAAAGCGTTTCTATTAGAAAAGTTAAGCTTGAGCTATAGAAAATAAATAACTGCTCACACAGTTAATTCGTATGGCAGGGGTGGGCAAATTTGTTCAATGGAAAAGTCATTTGCAGAAAACTAAAAACACCAGCGAGCTGCAAAATAAGTTTATAGTGTCTGTCAATACACGTGTGGAAAATAATACAAGTTATTCATAATATTGTGTGCAGTAATTGAAACATCACAAACGCATTATTTATCAATACTATGTTTTTGCTTGATTTACTAGTTCCTGAAAATCTGGAGAATGTGTTTTAAAGCTGTGTGAAAATCTGCATCCTTTCGTGATTTTTCACTAAAATCTTGAGGCCAGTAGTATATTCAAGCATATTGAATATATGTACACTTGCATAGCTGTTCAGTTTTACGTAATATTTTGTATGCATATGTGCTGTTTTGAATATAATGCAGTTCACAGCTTCTCAAAACTTCATACAATTTCTTGTTTTACGTTTTGACCAAAATCATGAACTTTGCATTTTGTTATGCTTTGTTTCTATACTGATGTTTTTAAACTGTTACTTATTTTCAAGGAGTACATGCCTGAAAGGATTCGCAAAGTTGAAAAACGACTTGAAGAAAATCCTTATGACATTGATTCTTGGAACACTTTAGTTAGAGATGCACAGGTAATGCATGCACTATTCCTGCAAAGCTAGTTGCTTCCTTTTTCTATTTCTCCACATTAAATGGTTTGCATAATAGATGATGATCTGCTTTGTATATATTAACATTATCAGTTGCACTTTATGCTGGTGACTTCAATGGCCAGCATGCCAACTGGTGTTATAGAACAGCATCTTGTGATGGTAAGAGTCTGGCCTCCTGGCAGCAGCCAACAACCTTGATCTGCTGAACAAACCAAAGTAAGCATCCAGCATCTTCTCTCACCTATGGAACGTTGGCACCAACACGGATCTGGCCTTTGCGGATGTTGGTCATGACAACCAACTGCATGTTCAAGGAAAGTTCTGCGGCTACAACACCGACCCTCTCTCGTGAACGTTGACCATGTCGTCAATCACTGTCGAATCAGTCGACCTCCCCATAGAGTACATGGCTTGATGGTTCTGGATGATGAGACTATCGAATGGCTCCTCAACACCTGACTGAGATCTAGCAGTGGATTACAAGAACTATGTGAAGTTGCACTTTGAATCCTATTCTGACATGTCCATCTATGTCAAATGTGAAATGTCTGTAAGCTGTATACTTTACAGGAAACAGCATTTTGTCTTTGGATTAATTGCTTCTCTGGTATTATGCTTTCTCAGGTTTTTATTTTACTTATGCATTTGGGCAGTGAACTGAGTGTAATGCTTCTTCATGCATGCTGTAGTTGTGGAACTGTCAGGTCTTATATTAATGAACATTCCTCAGATGTATATTTTTATTTGTGCATGTATGAAACTTGTGTGTTCACTACACCCCGTCATTTGTTATTGCAAACAGTTTGTCCTGCCAGTGGCATTTTTTCAATTTGCTTACAATACACTAGATATAAGGATTGATGGTCTAATTATAACAGTGCACCTTAACACTTTGAGAACCGGCGTACGATATATTTGTACTTCGATTTCGGCCTAAAAAACAGCAGTTTTTGGTTGCCTTACCAACGCCCTAGCTCCTCTGCTGATTGCACTAGAGAGCTGTTCAAGGGCTCAAACGGATCGGCCAGTCTTGTAGATTGCACTCGAAAAAAATTTTTTGGTTGGGGGGTGCGGATTTTTTGTAACTGATGTATGTCATAAGTGAAGTAGTTTTGGGGTCATTTTGGCTCATGTCGCCTGGCCTAGGGCCCAACCACTAGGCCAAAGTGTTTCGCTGAAGTTTTCATTGGGCACTAGGCTTGAGTCCGAGTCTTTGATCGACTTTCTAGCGTTTCTTAACACTTTGAGAACCGGGGTACGATATATTCGTACTTTGATTTCAGCCTAAAACCAGCAATTTCAGTTGCCTTACCAACGCCCTAGCTCCTCCGCCGATTGCGCTAGAGAGCTGTTTAATGGCTCAAACGGATCGGCCAGCCTAGTAGATTACACTCGAAAAAAAATTTTTTGGTTGGGGAGTGCGGATTTTTTGTGA
>Ga0210059_1017245_pt1 | contig 10320 bp, 10 predicted proteins | sample Ectturendosymbi2_FD_188042 | JGI IMG/M metagenome (GOLD analysis project Ga0210059, IMG submission 188042) | Ecteinascidia turbinata endosymbiont from Florida, USA - Sample 2 (SPAdes) (version 2) | ecosystem: Host-associated > Tunicates > Ascidians > Unclassified | place: Key West, Florida...
TACAGAAAATCCGTACAAAATTCTGAGGTTGCAGCAGGACATGTGTGGGTAGAGTTAAAACTGTAGTTACGAACCACTTACGTAAGATGTTTCGAAGTCATACACAAGGCAGCAGAACGCAATATTGCAGCCAGGATAAATTCTACAAATGTTGATTTTTATCGTAATTCTGATTTTCTAGAACAGCACAGGGTTGCTAGATCTATTTCTTGCCAAGGAGCCAAATTTAGTCAAAAAACGAACCAAAGTCTAAGACAAGGGGTCAAAGAAGATAACCATTTTTTTCAAAATGATTAGCAGTTACAAACTCATATGAACTCATATTTAATGATGTATTAAATGGCAAAGCTCCTCAATCACAATTGGAGTTCAACACCAAAACGTGTAGGCCTACATGATGAAACATAGTAAGAAAACAACTTAATTGCCATGCTATGTGTCGCCATAAACTGAGATAAATTGTTCATTAGCAAGTAATCACTTCATTACTTACTTGAAAACCTTAATTTGTTACTTGATCAAGTAACTTTGCCATTACTTGATATTTCAAGTAATTTGATTTTAGAAAAATTAAGCTTTTAGGAGCCACGTCTGGTGCTGTAAATGCAATATTAATGACATACACCCCAGTGGCGTGCAGAGTTCTGGTGATGCCCTGGGCGACTGCTTGATTGTACGCCCCCTACCAAATTCTAGTTTTGAGCAGTGGCGTACGGTGGTACTGAACATACATTGTTTGTGACGTCACAATATAAGACGTCATATACACATTTACAAACTAACATTTTGGCGAAATCTGTTGACACAACATGCATATTATTCTACCCAGGGACGCCGGAACAACGGTAGGGCAGGGGGGCGTAAAAGAGTTTAGAGCGATGCAAACTTTACAAAAACCCGTTACCAATTGTGCTTGTTTCCGTTCATCAACGATGTTAACCTCGAAAATAATAGCAGAAATTATAGAAAATCATTCTGAAGTTTATGGGTGCGCAAATAGCTGCAATAAATTTGTTTCAATTCGATTTTGATAAACCACGAAATCACTTAAGACACTTTTATAAAAAGGCACTTCCGCCCCTGTTGCTCCCCTTATGAAAGGTTAGGGGAACCAATGCACCACTCTCCGGCATCCTTGATCCTACATCCACTCTCCTTACTTGTACAGTATATCACGGTAATGAACAAATTATCAGCGCTCCAAGTTAGGAGACAGGACAGGGGAGCGAAGACCCTCCTGGAAAAACTTTCTCCCCCCCTGGAAGATGTTATAGTATGTGTAAGCTCAGATTGTACGAGTTGCATAACCGTTGTTTTCGCACAGGCTACCGATGTAAAATTTGGCACCTCTCAGAAAACTCTTCTCCCCCTTGGTGTCCCAAGCTGGTTACGGGCCTGAGACCGGGGTAAAATACACCACTCAACGCTAAGACAGAGCAGTTCATAACTGCAAAAATATCCGGTAATGCGTTAAAACAGGGGAGTGGAACCAGGGACGTAAAGAGGTTAGATGGCGCCCTGGGCACGAAGCAAGTTAGGCGTCCCCATGTTCGAACCTAAGGTCTTTCGGAAGCAAATTTACTGTATTGAAGAAAGCGCATGTGACATTGTTGAGACTTTTCAGCGCCCAGCGCAGTGATTCGGCTCCCGAGGAATTGTGTCCACCTTGCCCCCCCTCGTTACGCCCCTGAGTAGAACACAATCAGTGCTACTTCAGCGCAATTCACAACCGCAAAAATATAAGGCTGCGCATTAAAACAGTGGATTAAAACACACTCAAGGCTACGACACGGCAGTTCACAACTGCAAATAAATCAGGCTGCGCGAAAGTCTCATCGAATAGCAGTCGAGCAGAGAAGGTATGCGGCTGGGATGGCGGACAACCAGGGTTGACAGTATGAAACTTGCTGAACTACGTAAGAATAGACAATGCGCATGAAGCACGCAAGAAAACTTTCGTGTTTTATTATGTTGCTGTTATATGTACAACTACTGGGGAGCAGAACAGATATGGGCGTGTGTGAACCGTTATGATCAATCTGCACATATATTGCAAGCACAAGTGTGCGGCTGTATTAGCGCACACGCAGGTTTGCCATATCAGAAAAAAACGATACAGGAAACCAGTGATGGATCAAAAGTAGCTAATTCAAGCAAGTTGAAATAGGGCAGTTTTGAAGTTTGACTCAGAAAACCAACTAAATGTCCATATCAGTTTTGCAATTATTTTTCTGATTTTCCCTCGATCGCACGATTTGAAAAAAGTCACGTCACTGTCATTCTCATTGGGTGTGCGCCGCACACCTAGAGTATAGGTCCTTGGTATTGAAGAATGTGAGATTATTAGCATTTGAACACGTGAAAGGTAGTGCTGACAAAAGAACAAGTTTCAAAAAATTAAGTCCATGCAGCATATGTTCGTAGCTTTACAACAGAAAAAGTAATCTAGTTGCAGCATTTTAATTTTTGTAATTTCGCTTTGGATGCCCGGGGCCGTCGTCCCGTTCGCCCCTCCTCTGCACGCCACTGATGCACCATCACATTTTAAATAAGCCATTGAGGCGAATAGATTTCATTCCTGAGCAAAGCGCTTTTTGAGTTGCTATTGTTGATTGTCATCGTGAATAAGATTTGGAGCTAGAAGCTCATTCCAATACATCGGTAGTTCTCAATCTTTTTAGCCCATGGATCACCTTTTGAAAAATATCTGATGGATCACATTGCTAAGCTGACACTTCGTTCATGAAGAACTAGTCGAAACTGTATTGCACATTGGTCAGTGAACTCAAGGGCATGTTCAATCTTAGTCCTAAAAAAAATCAAGAATTTATGGAACTCTCTATGGACCACTTCAAATTCCACGTGGACCACCGGTGGTCCACCTGGACCAGGATGAGAATCACTGCATTAAATTGAATCGCGATCAACAGCTGCGAAGTTGTTTGAGCAGTTAAGCAACAGCTAAGTCCTTTTAGTACTTGCACAGTGTTTCAGTTCATGCCAGGGCTTAGATCTTCATTGAGTGATGCGATGATTGACAGTTTGCGTCTTGTGCGAAGTTGCTTAAAAAATAAATAGCTATTCGCCCATTATGTGATATGAAAATTGCAATGATTTTGATGGGCTTGCATGTTTTTAATTCTAAACGTCGATTTTCCTGATTTGCTTGAATTACTTAAGTAATCTGTTAGAAATTCCTTATTACTTAAACCAGCGTGATCCAACTGCAGGCCCGCGGGCCACATGTGGCCCGCGGACAGAATTTTTAAGGCCCGCGAGCTTTCTTAGCATTGATTGTTGTGTATGTGTTTGTGTTGGAGTAGATTATTGTAGTTAGAACAAGCACAACACCTTTCAATAAAATATCAAACGACGTTAGTCTAGACCAGGGGTGGGGAACCTGCGGCCCGCGTTAACATTTGATATGGCCCACAACATAACTTTCGTTACCAAAGTAAGAGTACAAATCGCGTCAAAACGAAGCTCCATGATAAGCAGGTACTTAGATAATAAGTCAGAAGAAGTCGCTCTTCCTCATAGTTGGATAAAGGTAGAGTTTAAGATAAAATCAAATCATTTTGAGGCCCGGCAGCGATAATGCACAATTCATACGGTCCGTGATACTAAATAGGTTCCCCACCCCTGGTTTAGACTGTAGAGAGTTTCTGGAAATTTGTCAGCAAAATAGGTTTTCCAAACTCAAAGATTTCGCACTAAAAATGCACGCAATGTTTGGAAGAACACACGTGTGTGCTGAGAGATCCTTTTCTTTCTTAAAGCAAGCCAAATCTGAAAACAGAAATCGAAATGCGCACGAAACACTGGGCGATAGTCTTCAACTTGCTACCAATAACATACTGGTATTAATATGGGAACGATAAATTGTCAGAAGCCTCGACCGCAGGCACCCACTGATAGAGATCTGCAATAACTTGCTATTAGCTATTGTGTAATGTTTTCCATGACGCACTCACTTATCTTCCTTTTCAATTTTAAATCTTGTGAATCTGTTGTATTACACATAATTTTGTTGGAAGTGGCCCGCAAGTTGTCACGTTTTTGTAAAATGGCCCGTAGGTCAAATGTAGTTGGACCACGCTGACTTAAACACAGCGGCGTAGCTAGAGTGTGTGCTGCCCGGGGCGGCCCTTGAGTTTGGCGCCCCCGAAGCCCATAAAAATACGTATTGCACAGTGACTGGCTCTTAAAGCTTTGTGTATATATATTAACTAGTTTGTGCACCATTATAATATTACTCTCACATGCTCAAATCTAGTGGGCATATACTTTAAATACACACCAAAAAATTCAAACATTGTAAGTAGCAGTTAAACAAAAAGAAAAAATAACATGCAGCATAGGGATAAATGGTAAAAAAAGTGTAAAAAATTAGGACAATCTTTATTTCTGAAATGAAAACTACAATTTTCTACACAGTAATTTTTCTTGCCTTTTTGTTGGCAAATTCTTCAATGGCAATGTCAAAATTTATTTCATCTGTCAATTGTTGTTCTATAGAGAGTATGGCAAGATTTCTCAACCACAAGGTGCTCATACTAGATCTTAAGTAATTACTGATCAGGTTTAGTTTCGAAAAACTCCTCTCACAGGTATAGCAACGCTAACAGCACTTGTGAGGAAAATCAGCAGCATTATTACTATATTTAGAACTGAGTTTCCAGTGTTATACTTGTGAATAAAGTGCAAAAGTTCAAGGGGGCCTTCTTTCCTCATCTTTATTCCTTCTTCAATATCAGCAACAGCAATAAAATGCTTAAGACTTTTTCGCTCAATTGGGAACCCCTCTTTATCAAAGTCGTCGTGATCGTGATTTATTTAACACTTATATTTATCATCCAAAAGATTCAACGGAGTAAGAAAGGCATATTTCTCAGCAAGTGCATTAAGCTGTTGAAATCTCAAAGTTAATTCTTCGATCACTCTGTCCAGCGAAGAAAACATTTCTCTCCTCAGTTCAATATCGTATGGCAATTCAGCGTCTCGTGATCCTTCACCAAACGTTTGTTTTCTTCTTTTTGGGTCGACGCTGACGCTCGATGACTATCCCCAGGTCATTGCAATTATTACTTACTAGCTTGGTTCTGTTTTCAGCAAGAAATGTATTCAATGCCCTGAGTTTTACATCACATTTTTATATGCTAATCATTTGGTTTGGAGGTACGTCTGTGTGTCGTTAATTTATAAAAGAACGGGTAGCCACAGGCCAAGAAAGCATAAAAAGGAATATGATTGCAACGCAACAAAAAGAACACCAGCATCTGCCCTAGTAGCTGTATTTTCTTCTTCAACAGCTAACTTTTCTAGGACACTTAATATTTTTGCGAAATGTTTTTACAACACTTACAGCTGCTCCCCTTGCGTTCCACCGAGTTTCTGTTATGAGCTTGACACCTTGACCAGTCACTTAAGTCAGAACTTCCCAGTGATGGGTTGATGAAGAAAAAATTCAAAAAAACTTTCCACACATCCAAAAAAGGTAACGGAATTCATATCAACAGAAGCTGCATGAACACCGGGCCAAATTCAGCGAGTGATTTGTACAAGCGACAAATTCTACTTTTATATTACTTTCCTTGATACGTTTCTGAACACTAGTACGCAGACCTGCCATCACCGCAGCATCATCATATGCTTGCCCTCCACAATTTTGAATATCATTTCTGTCTTTCTCTGATTTTTCTAAAATCATCGTTGAAATATTCTCGGCACTTCTACCTTTTGTTTCAATGAAATCGACAAATGATTCCACACCCTTCACTTTATCTCCATCGATCATAACATAGTGTAAAATTGGCTCGTTTGATCCTTATGGGAAACATCAGGAGTGCTGTCGAATGCTATGGAAAAATACTTGGCTTCTTTACGTGCTTGATCAATTTGCTTTTTTTCTCCCAAAATTTCTATAAACTCGTTATGAATAGTAGGAGACAGATAGGAAGTATCAAATTTGTTTCCCAGCTGGATTTTTAGAAGTTGTTCAAGTAACACTGGATCATATTTCGCCAACAAATGAACTATCTCTGAAAATTTCCTGTTTTCGACATTAAAACCGCTTTGATTTCAATACAGCCTGTACAGGTTTATAGCCTACAACATATCCCATAGTGCCGCCCCCATAAAAGTGCCGCCAGGGGCGGACCGCCCCCCCGCCCCCCTTAGCTACGCCACTGCTTAAACAATAAATTTTATTACTCGAACCTAGCCGTATAATCATCACTGGCAGCAGTCAGAGTGGCAAAACACTTTGCATTATGTCAGAGTAGAACTAAGATTTCAAAACAACAAAAAAAGTTATAGGCCTACCATTCTTTATAGAAACTGCTCTCAACGTTTAATAAGCGAAGCTTGGAAAAACACCTGACCAAATAAATAACAGTAAGTTAGGTAACGTAACAGCTCTCACTGCTACCTCTACAATACATGCAAGTAACAGTTACACTAATGAACTTATTTTCATGTTAACTCAAAAGGTCTAAGGTTCCCTACAAAATTTTGCAATCGAAAACGTTAAACATTTAGGAATTTGGCCAAAATCTGCAATCAGTTAGTCAAAAAAGTTAAAATATGGTTTCTCATACAGGACCCACAATGGCCAGATCTAATTTTTTCAAGGGGCCGTATCTAACCTGGAAAAATGCCAAACGAAAATTTTGGGGGCAGCAAATGTTATTTGGAACCAAATTTCTGAAAGTTGGCCTCAAAAGGACTAACCTGCCACCCTGAGCTAGATGCTCATTCAATTAAATTGAATCGCGGCCAACAGGTGCGAATTTTGTCTGAACCGCCCACCGTGTGATTTGAAAATTGCAATGATTTTGATATGCCTTATAGTTTCTAAGTCTAAATGTCGATATTCCTGAATTACTTGAACTACTTAAGTAATCTGATAGAATTTACTTATAACTTAAACAATACATTTTTGCACTTAAACCCAGTCCTCCAAGAGACCCCACCATATTACTCCCTTTTTGGTTTTTCGTTATAAATTATTTCAAACTTTTGCTAAATGTCTAGAATTGTCGATAAGGCAGCTAGTTTTCCTCTCAAGTTTGTTGTATAGTTACACCGTGCATTAAAATTTTCAGAACATTGCTGAGCGATAACGAAACATCACGCGACAGTATGGAGTGAGACTGCTGTGAGAAAAGTCCATGCGAAGCGGGAAGTTATGCGCAAACGTTCTGCTCTAATGTCTGAAGACACACACACAAAAGTTTGTGTGTCTGTCCGCAGATTTACAGAGCTGGATGGTAAGGTATTTCTTTGGATTGATAATATGCATCGAGCAAACTGCCCGTTCCACCTTCACTAATCATTTTGTAAGCAAACGAAATTGCTGAAAAATTATATCAAATCGTGAACTTTCGCAACATAATGTTTCGTGTTTACCATTTTTATGACAAGTTGTCACGTTTGATTTGCTGTGAATACCAATAAATTGCTGAATAACTGGAATCCACAATTTTTCATAATTTTGTGCGAACTTAACTGAGATATTACTGTAGAATGATAAACGATGACGTGTTTTCCATAAATTTTGAAAAGGTTTTGAAAACTGACAGACCCTTGCTCCATTAACTCCTCTGCAATTAGACGTCAAGAAAAACAGATTAAGCTGCTTATTCTTTTCTAGTTTCTCTTGCTTAAAAAGTAGTAAGTGAGCCACCTAGCCTGCATATCGGTTCGGTAATCCATTAGTAGGCACACCACCCTAATTGCCGGCTAATGCGCATTTTTTGCATCACATTGTTCATTGTTGCCAAACAATAGGTTCTCTGAGAGACCCACAACTACTGTGACTGGTTGGTTGATTTTACTTCACTTGCTTTTGCATATTATCGCATATGTGGCAGTTAACTAGAGCGTTTAAAGTTCTGAATTTTAGACAGGAATTGAACATGTCTGAAACATCGTTCAGCACCCAACTTGCTACTGTGGATGAGCAAAGAATTTGTCTGTTGCATGGCTACAGGCTCAGCAACAACTTCCTCGGTGAAGGATTTGATGGCAGGGTATTTGTAGCTCAACCCACTATAAAAAAAATTGCTGAGTCGGAGAAGTTGCGTCTTCTGAAGGCGAACGCAAACGATCTCAAGGTATGTGGGCTTTGTAAAGATTAAAAAAGCATTTGCTGATTTATTAAAAGAGTATGTAATTTCAACCATTGGCTTTTAGAAACCGGCAAGTCTCTGAGAAACAATTAGAACCGGGAAATCAACATTTTTTTCTTACAGTGGTGCTTTGGCATATAACAAAAATAAAAGGTGCTGATGTAGACACGCGTGCACCAAACCAATTTAATTTAATTTAGTGAACACATCTTCTCAACCTTTCATCAGTTTTTGTGAATGCTTGTCGACACCAGGAAGCTTCTTTATGCATCGTCAAGGTATTTACTGTTAACACAAGAGGAACTCCGGCAAAAAGCTTTGAGACGGACTGTTATGAGAGCTCCATACCTGATACCAAATTTACACACTGCCATGTTCATGCACCAACTGAGTTATTGTTTTTGTGTACTTGCTAGTTGTAAAGAAAGACTGTACCACGGCGAATTCCGAGTACAATTGCACATACCGGGAACCAAGATGTATTTACCCAACTTCAGATATTTTGTTTGTACAGGTGGAGCAAACGCTGTTAAGCGGAAAAAATGCGAAACAAAATGCGAGCAATGCGAAAAGTATTTGGGTTGTCTTTAATTAGACTTACCATAATTTCTTAGGCTTAAACCGGGACAAATTCAAAACCATGAATGAAATTACCTGACGAGCGGCCGAAGGCCTGAGCTTGGCAAAATTTTCTCTGCATTAAGTCAAGTTCTAGCTTAATTTCAGCATAAAATGACTCAAAACTAACTGAAAGTTATCCTGCCTTCTCAAAGCATACAAAATGACTTCTAACTGCAGCAGTTGCTGTACAGTAGTTCCATTGAAGACAATGGAAAAATGACACAACAATAAGCCCCCAATTTTACAAATGGCCATTGAGCGGAATTATTTCATAGGAATGCATCATCAGGGTGGAGTTCATTTTGAAAATTTCACTGAAGTGAAATTCCGGGACATTGTGCAAACCGGGACGGGACACCGGGACAGACGTTTAAGCCGGGACAGTCCCGGCCAAACCGGGACGTATGGTAGGTCTATCTTTGATGAGTAGCACCATCGATGCGTGTACGGGGGTTTGGGATTGCCTGTGTAGAGGTTGCTTGTGAGGAAGGTCGTCGTTGCGCGATAACAGGTTGATTCAAGCAACCACATACAGCGGACCACAGCCCATACCATTGCATCATTACAGTAAATACTAACTTGGAGCAATGCACTCTTTATTAGCAGTTGTGCCAGAGCATCACTGGATCTTACGAATATTCTTCTGGCTATTGTCCTGTCCCACCTAACCTAAAGAACACTACACTGGTAAAGAAAGCAGCAGGAAAGTTCCATATTCCTAAAATACTGCTACGTTTGGAACGTTTTTCACCAGATTCAAACTTTAGTCTGCACTTTTTTAAAAAGTTTTTTTCTGGTCGAAATTTATGAGCTATTGGTTGAAATGATGTTGTAAAAAGATCTTGGAGGACAAGTGCAGACGAAAACTGTTTGAACGAAAACTGTTTGAACAACTCGCTTATGAAACGTACTCAATGGTGGGGAGGTGAGTGAGGCACTTGCCTCGCACCCTGCTCTTCAGGGCCCCATCGACGTGTTTCGCGCGTAAATTCTCATTTTTTGGTGAAAAACGTATTATCCGTTCATATAATATACTCCGACGCAGATCAAAAGTAAGCACCCTGCTTTCAAAGGGGCCCCAAGTTAACTGTAGTGTGTACCGTAAGTACTCTGCTTTCAATGGGCCCCCAATAGCAACTGCAATGTGTAGGTTTCGTGCTTTCAATGGGACCCCCGTCAACAACTGCAATGTGTAAGTGCTCTGTTTTCAAATGGGACCTCAACAGCAACTGCAAAACTAGAGAAGTGGGGGAGGACAGGGGCGGATCCAGCCAGTAGGATTAGGGGGGGACGAGCCTCATTACGAGTTCACTTCAGAACACTGGTCGGCAAAATGGTCATATATCGCAGATGCTGTATTCCGAATTGCACAAAATCATGATGAACAATAACGTTGCTTTCACATAAGGTTTTAGGGGGGCGATCGCCATAATCGCCCTCCCCTAGATCCGCCCATGGGGAACGATGACAGCTTGCTAGCGCTTAACTGTTATGTGTCGCTAGCTTTGTCTTCCTAACTTTCAATGTTTCTAAAATTGTGCATCATGAATACCTTTTTGCATTTTCT
>Ga0210059_1017246_pt1 | contig 10320 bp, 8 predicted proteins | sample Ectturendosymbi2_FD_188042 | JGI IMG/M metagenome (GOLD analysis project Ga0210059, IMG submission 188042) | Ecteinascidia turbinata endosymbiont from Florida, USA - Sample 2 (SPAdes) (version 2) | ecosystem: Host-associated > Tunicates > Ascidians > Unclassified | place: Key West, Florida...
GGTCGGGGGGGGGGGCGGCCGCCTCCCCGGGTTTGAAAAATTTCAAGGCAAACTCTGTTTTTCAGGGCAAGTTCTCAAAAATCCTGAATGATGAAAAATACATATTCAATAGAGTGAAAATTTTCAGGGCAACTGTGTTTTTCAGGCCAAGCGCAAGTTGCTCAAAAATCCTGAATAACAAAAAATACATATTCAGTACCGTAAATTCAGGGCACACTCTGTTTTTCAGGGCAAGCGCAAATTGCTCAAAACTCCTGAATGATAAAAAATACATATTCAGTACAGTGAATTCACGGCACACTCTGTTTTTCAGGGCAAGCGCAAGTTTCTCAAAACTCCTGAATCATAAAAAATGCGTATTCAGCAGTGAATTCAGGGCATCCTCTGTTTCTCAGGGCAAGCGCAAATTGCTCAAAAATCCTGAATGTAAAAAACATATTCAATACAGTGAAAAATTTCAGGGCACACTCTGTTTTTCAGGGCAAGCGCAAGTTGCTCAAAAATCCTGAATGTAAAAAGTGTATTCAATAGAGTGAAAAATTTCTGGGCAACTCTGTTTATCAGGGCTAGCGCAAAGTTGCTCAAAAATCGTGAATGGTAAAAAATATATTCAATACAGTGAAAAATTTCAGGGGAAACTGTTTTCAGGGCAAGCGCAAGTTGTTAAAAATCCTGAATGAAAAAAGTAAATTCAATACAGTGAAAAATTTCAGGGCAACTCTGATTTTTCTGGGCAAGCGCAAGTTTCTCAAAAATCGTGAACGGTGAAAAAATTTTGAATACAGTGTATATTCACTTGGAGGCGATCCGCTTAATTTGGGCTAGTGTAGTTTGTAATCTGGACCAAAGTCGTGATTGGTCATAGTGACTTTGATCTGGTCCAAGCCCTCCTTTTCCGTAAAAATCGAACAATCGGATGTCGGTAGTTGAACAGCTTGGTATAAGAATTCGCTAACTCTTTCTTTGTTCGTTTTCGAGTTTGCGCTGGGTAGAGGTGGATGGTGTTAAGATGATAGATTTTTTATTAACAGGAGTTGTAGAAGCGGGCAGCACAGACGTGCGGATTGCTTGGCTCCTTTGAGTGCGCGTCTGTGCCTTGCTCAAGTGCACATCAGCGATAACACAGGCAGTTTTAGGGAGTAAGATCATACGACCCGGAACCGTCGCTTTCAAAACATTGCGTTGCGTCATAGAAATCGCGTACATATTTGCATCAGTAAAAGCAATTACCGCAAAATTTCTTGTCTGGGAGAACACAACACGCAAGGAAGTTCAACCCCGTAACTACAGAATTCGCCTATAATGGCACCTCTAGGGGATTGCATAAAGAAAGTTATTGCCGAATTGACATTATAAGCGAATTTAAATGCATATAAAAGATGCCATCGCGACCAAACAAAACGTAATGTTATGGGCGAATTGACGTTACAGAGGAAGCCGTTATAAACGAATCTAACTGTATAGAACAGATTTACAAAAGGTTTCAGGCTCCATTCGGATTAAACGAACAAGTTAGTTTCAGGGCAACTGTCTAGTTTTAGGGCAAATTGTTATTTTCAGGGCAAATTTTTTCCGCCCCCCCAGTAAAATGCCTTCCCGTACGCCTATGCTGGATGGTATGATGTGGTGCTGATATACGTCAGCTCATAGCCAATTTTTTTAACGATTAAAGTTCACTTGAGTCGACGATGATTTCCAACTCATTGCTTTAAAACAATCAAAAGCTCTTTCCCCCCTGTCTCTCACTCTGTCAATCGGCATAGAATCAGAAAAACAGTAGCCTATTGTTTGTAATAAAATTATTAAAAATGTTCCAACGTTTGTCCATTCGTTTTCCTGGTAAACGATTGAGCGCAAAGCACATTTTGTGCAACGAGGCGACCAATTGTTTTGCAGAAGGTTACCAAGAGCATGGCGACGGCGTGTCTGTAGACGAAGATTCAGACGGTGGGGACTCAGGCAGCGAATCTGGAGAAGTCAGTATGAACAGCGCTGAACTGTACGACGACTCAAACAATGTTCTAGATATAAAGTACGTAAGGTTGTGAAAGTATTCTCTTGAGTGTTGTGCTAGGCTTACTGTGTGCGTTGGTCGTTGTTAAAACGCTGTTTTGAAAAAGAGGTTGACGCGATTTTTAAAGCGATGAGCGAAGGAAGCTAAAAATAGAGAATATGCTTTCAGTTTAAAACTAAGAGCAGCGAACAGCACACCGCATAGTGACCGGGATCAAGTTAATATCTGCTACTACACAAAAATTGTCGGGGTGCCTATCATATAAGGGTATCATGCAAGGGTAAACACCGGGGCGCATTTTGTGTGCGCGGCAGATCCTTTATCAGAGACGATGACCGCTTTGAGAAATTCCAAAGCAAGCGGGGCGGCATCGGTTAGTGTCACTAAATTCACCGGTCACCAGAAGATCACTCTTCGTATCCCCTAGCATTCCCAACTGAAGGTGAGGTCAATATGCTGGAGCAGGCTCTACTGCAGGTGTTGCCAGCTTGAAGAAATATTTCACACCTACCTATCGGTTCTCCATATTTCACCTGATTGCTTTGTTTGGCTGAAGAGCACAGCTTGACATTAAAAGAAAATGCTTCATCCGTAGCTGCCATAGAACCCTGTCAGGCGTCACCGCTCCCGATCAGATTAAACCTGGAAATAACAATAATTGAAGGGTATAGGTGTAAGGGCGGGGGTGCAGTGAGGGCTGTAGCCCCAACTATTTTGATTTCAAACAAAATTCATTTCAAACATGGTAAACAAAATTATTGAAACATTTTGGAAATTTTTTCTATGTCAGTTTAACTCTTTTGTGGATTTTTGCGAGCGGAAAGCCCGAGCGACAAGCGCGCAAAGCTTGCGCAGCGGATTTGCATGTGCGCTGATATCGCAGGCGATTGCAGGCTGCACTTTGCAACGGGAAGTCTGGAATAGCGGTCGCGTAGGCGACGATTTGTAGAGACCTTTTTAGAAAAAAACAAAGGTTTGTCTCTGTAAAGAAACGAGATCTTTCGAAAATTAGAGCATTTCATGCAGTTGATCTTGTTACGTTTGCAGTATTTTTGTCTTTTGTTGACTTTATGTGAACGACTTTCAAGTGCTCCTTGTTATTTTTTGCCAGGAATCCGCTGGCAGACGGAGGTGAATCGGACGGGGGTCCGAACTCGGGAGATTCGGATTCGGACTCACTAACAGAACTCCGTTCCCGATCGAAAAAAGGTTCTGATGAGGAGGATGATACCGAAGATGACGATGCGTTTGGTTTCGACGAAGATTTCGACGACTCATTAGATTCGATTCTCATTTACGAGGAGTAGATGAGTGGTATGGGCACAAAACCGATCACGAAAAGATCAGATTAATTTTAGCTCAAGGAAACGTGCCTAATGATACGCTGTGCCCTAATCAGCACACACCAAGATTGAAAAGGAAATCCAACCAGCATCTTCATCAGTGAAGTCTGTTGTTGAGGCAGAATTTTTTTTGGTGGAAACGTCTTTCGATTTCAACCATGCCCGTAACCAGAGTGGCGCAGGGAGTCAAATCCCCCCTAGAAAAATCCCCCCCCCACTGGAAAAACGTGTTGGACAAAGTTTGAAACTATTGGACACAGTTCAAAAATTTTGGACCCCTCTCAGAAAACTGTTTGTCCCTCCTGGTGTCCCAAGTTGGTTACGGGCCTGATTTCAACTCAAACGTGTGTCAATGCCCAGGAAAATGATATCATCTAGCTTTACACAAGTGACGCAAGTTTGAAAATGTTCTTCTTCGACAAGTCGGTTCAGTTATACTGCACTTTGCATTCAGCGACTTTTTGCTGCTTTCCTATTGCAGTGCTATATTATTACCATAAACGAGTGTTTCCGTTTCACACAGCTCTAGTCAGTGGCGTAACTGACAGGAGGGCAGGGGTACCTGCTTCCCTTGGCAAGCTAAATTTGAAAATCGGGCCCCAACTTGGCGTATATGTCGGTATTAATATGTTTTCTTGCGTTTTGCGTAGTGTTTTCCGGTGAATTCGGGTTTCAGTGTAGACATCCGCATCTGGATTCACTATAACTTATCATTTTTTTGGTTGTTTACTATTGTGGCCAGTGGGCCCCTTCAGCTAAGTTTTGTTCCCCCTGGATCGTAAGTCTAGTTACGCCACTAACTCTAGTATTTCACAAGTGGTCGTAAATTCTGCGATTTTGGAAGAAACAAAATTTGCTGCGTAACAGCTGAAGGTTACATTACCCGGATTCAGAACGACATGCCTTTCTTTTTCTGAAAATTCTGCGCTTCGAAAGTAAGACCAGGTCTACAATAACGTCTCTTTTGAAGAACGTGGACTTGATTTTTGTATAGATGAAGGGAGTTTCAATTAAACCTGCACTTTTTGTGATTGCGCATACGACAAGGCAAAAACCAAATAAATATTTTATGAAGAATTCAAAACAAGATGGATTTATATCTGTTAGCGAAATTCCTGCAGTGGACCTTCACAAACAGGATGAAAGCCATTTAATAGTAGCCAAACTTGCATCTTTGATAAGCAAGTACATTTTTAACACCGTGCGAGGTGAAAGCAAAACTCCAGTCAACACAGTACTGCAAAGTGGTCATGTGGAAGCACAATCTGGTTTCTGGCTTCGCTTTAATTGATGCAGACCCTGAGCTGGCAAATCACTGCTCGATTTATGTTTACATTTCCATGAAAACTTGTTCACCAACTTCATTAAATTTTGCTTTCGCAAATTTTGGTTAATTGTGCAAGCTACGCATTTTCATCAAATGCTATTCTTGTATTTATTTGCTGCCATTGTTGAGCAGGCTTCACAATAAAATTTGCCAGGGTATATTGTTTCGTATTGGCTGTGGAGGCGAAACCGGGGAAACGGTACTTTTGCCTTCATTGTTTTCAATACCAGTTACAAGCCTTTACAGCAGACTTGGACAACTAGATTTTTTTCGCTTTTCTAAATTAGATTATAATTAAAATTAGAGTTAACTCAGCTGCCACAAATTAGAATTACAATTAGCGGATTTGCGAAAACCAGAAATTGAACTAAAAGTAGAATTGCATTTCCTCAAATCATGAAGCAAGTTTAATTCCAATTCAGTCCGTGCCCAAATCAGGATTCATTCTGATGTACAATAAAATGGCAAAGATTCGTAGGACTGCGCCAAGATTGACGATGATTGCTGAGACTTCTGCATGTGAATAGTAAGGCAATGTGACGTGACAATAATCACTGATAAGGCCACTTTGTTTGTACTGCAGCAGTGAATATGAAAAGAAATTGATCGAGTTTAGCCTATTCTGTCTTCGCTACTCAAGTGATGAGACAGCGGCATGGCACTTCCTTATGACCATATTGTTGCACTTTCCTTGCACGAAGGTTCATTCTCCTTTCATCTTTAAAAAATGCCGTTGGAAAAATTAGCATTTTTGGCAAAACCGGAATTTAGATTAGAACTAAAATTAAAGAATTGAAGCTTTTAGCAAATTAGAGTATAACTAGAATTACCGTCATTTCGCTCTAATTTATCGAATTATAAAGAATTATCTACAGTAGTTGTCCAAGTCTTCTTTGCAGTTAACCTTTAAAGATGCATTATTTTACTACGTTTGTAACCGGTAGTTCTCGAAAGCCGATCCGAGTTGGTGACCAAAAGGTGTGTTCGGTGTTGCTGCTGCAAATGTTAAATTCCAGCGAATTTTTCAGTTTTCAAATCCGTAGCTTCGACAAATTTCTACTACCTACGAGGCAATTCAACGCAGAAGTCTCAAAATAGCAGAAGCAGTAAGCACATTGCTTGATCAAGGGATCATGAAAGCGTCTGAAAGCCCATGTAAATGGCGTGCTCAAGCGCTAGCAACAAAGAACGAAAAGGTCTGAAATCTGCTTATTATCAAATACCTGTAGATCAGTGGTTCCCAACCTGGGAGGAATTCCTTCCCAGGGAGGAATTTCATGAGTTCAGGGGTTGAGCTACTTATTCAATGTAAGTGTTGTAGGCTACTTCTCTTTAAGTTGACATTGGCTCTTTCAATTGGTTATATCACTTTGTATTTGTAAGTTATTTAGTGGAATATATTACACGTTTTTGTTGACAAAATTTGTCCCATTATTTGAAAACAAATAGGCCTAGTTTTTTTTCTACGTTTATTAAGTTATAGTCGTCAATAAAGACCATGGTTGCAATTGCAGGCAATGCTAGCCTACGAACTCGAACAGGGTACGAATGAAGGTTCCATAGTGGAGGAACGAAAAGTTCCACAATGAGCAAAGGGAGGAATGTAACACAAAAGGTTGGGAACCACTGCTGTAGATCATAGGTTTCCAACCTTTTTTGAAGCTGTCACCACTTTCACAAAAAAGTGACTTTCGTATAGTTTTTGAAAAAAGCGTAGAAATAACAAAAATAGTCCAATTTTTGAATATTTTCCTGTTCAAAAATACTACTCGTGTTTTCATACTGACAGCACAAGAAGAGAAACCTGTCAGTCATACTGTTTGACCATCATACCTTACTGCTCATTAGAAACAAAATTAGTGATTTCTTGCAACTGCTTCTCAGAAATTATCCACTCATACCTTGGCACACAATTACTCAAAGCCACGCGCAAATCGTTCGAGGGGTTCAAACGGTTCCAACACTCCTTTTTCAAATGAAGTAGAGAGGAAAATCCAGATTCGCACAAATATGTTATTACAAAGGGCACTGGAATAGACTGGATTTTGTACTCAATTTCTGGCAAATTTGCATGGTTGAACACCAGAAATCTTCGAGTTCTGTAGCATCAAGCATCAATCTCGCCATAAACATTTGAATGTCACAATGCGCATACACACATCTCCGGACATCTTCAACGTGGTAACCGCAGCGTGAAGCACAAATAGCAATGCGCGCATTTAGCAATTTAAATTGTTAAATTAGTGGCGTTAGCTGGTATTTAGTTTGGGTGGTGTTCTTCTGCGTGAGCACTTGCAAGCTTTCATAAATCTCGGTTACTTTGAAAAAAGCACATCCAAGAGCGTGCAAACTCTCACGGTCGAAAATCTTGTTTAGGACCCCCTAAAATCTTGTTTCTGACCCTCAGGGGTCCGGGGAAGTTCTGGTTGGGAATCGCTGCTCTAGTTCTAAAAGACCGTGTGTACATCACGTTTGAGGCTAACGGAAAACTATCCCAACACCGGCGTCTGTGGGACGCCGTTCGTAAAAAATTGTATCGGACACATTTAACACAAAAAGCTGCTAAATCAGACAGATTTTAATCAAATCGGAGCAGAAAACCCAAAAACTCCTAGGGAATCGACGTAACGCCTGATGACGTTGGTGATAGCCCTCCTACTGCGTTAAGGTCACGCAGAACGCGTCAACCGCCAGATCGTTACGGGAATCCGGTCCCCTATGGATACACACTATGTTTTGCAAGTTGCAGCGATGTCCTATTAGGTGCCTGCGAGATCGTTGATCATAATGTGTTTCACTTGGTTTTGTCTGTACGACATCTTAGTACGGTCTACTGCCCAATTTTTAGGGGAAGGATTGCGGTCCAATTTTCTGTAATCATCGTGCAAGGATTGTGGTGTTGTGTTCTGGAATACTCGCGTAATAATTGGCAGTCGCATTTTTGCGTGTCTTGTTGGAATGCAGCTTAGCACAACCACGTCCATTTCTCCCCTGTCAGTCTCACTGCTTGTTTGCCGCAGAATGTGTTTTGTCCGTCTCGCGTGCGCTGCTCGCCCAATCTGCTCTGTCGAGTGTTGCTTGAATCTATTTTTCCTGCAGCTAGCTGCGCTGCTATGCTTGCCTAAACGTACAGTGAATTAAAGCCTGAGTTATTCTGACGGAAAGTCTGTTGTTGTCTAAAAGCCGTACCACGCCTCATATTAGAAATAGAGAACACTTGCGATTTCATTACATAAACAAGGGGTGTTCTCAGTACATATTCATTAAACAAGGGGGCGTTCTGAGTCCATGTTTACCTTGATAAAGTCTTCAGTCCAGTTGGGCACTGCCAGAATGGGATGCACTGAGGGAAACATGGTTGCCAGTCAACTACAGCACTGCTTGTTGATGATATATGCAGTGCTCTCACTTTTCGGGATTTTGTCCCTAGATTGGAACTTTTGACTCTTTTTAGGGTTTTTGGAAGAGTATGAAAATGTGGAAAATTAAATATTTTAGTTTATTTTGCAAATCATATTTGGTTCTGTTTTTAACATTTATCATTGCACTCCGACTTTGTGCTGCGCCACTACAGATATTTTAGGGATTTTTGGAGTTGCATTTCTGAGAGCCCTGGATATATGCGTGTTTTGTCTCAGCCTCAGTGGTCTTCAACGCCTTCTGAATATTTGTGATGATTATGCTGCTGAGCATTAAATTGTCTTTAACTTTGACAAGACAGTCGATATGGTTTTTCCCATGAAAAGTTTTAACAGCTTGCCTGACCAGTTGTCTACCTGAATGACATAATTGTTAAGTTTGCTGAACAAGTAAAATATTTTGGTGTATTACGTCATGCTTCGCTGGAGGATGCAAACGACGATTAGAGACAAGTGTAAACGCTTCATCGTGCGGCAAACAAGCTCAGAGGCACCTTTGTTCCGTGCTCCACTGCAAACCATCTGTTTTGTGCCTTAAGGACCGCAACCAGCTGATGATTTCCGGAGGGGGATGATTGTAATTTGTTATTGAATGATTGGAACTTGTGGTTGTACCTAACATTGCCTGGTTGTTCCCTAGGTTGCTTATTACATGCCAATATATGCCTGCCAATGGTACTGTTGCAACCTCTCCGTTGGCGTTGTGTTGAATGTGCGATTCACCACGAACGCCATGTGCGCGAAGAATAACACCCATATATACGTAGCGCGAGCAAGCAATAACAGAGTGGTCTCGTCGGGTCACCTCTATTGTTGCTTGATGCCACAGTGCGAAGCTTTGCGCACATGCCGCTCGGGCTTTCCGATCGCAATAGTACTAGTGCACAAAGTTGCTGTGACCCTTTTTATTTCCCAACATCAACCATTCAACCAGCAGAAGATTCAGGAACAAACAGGAGTTTAACCATACCCTGCTCAGGAAGACTTGCCCAAATTGGGCACAAGTTATTTTTCAACTTATCTGTAGAAATACTTTACGCGGTTAAAGAGTAATTCCTTCAGTAACTGATACTTTATGCGCTCTGTCGAGTAGTCCTTTCGAAATCTGCTTAAGTTTTGTATTTTTCGAGGAAGATGGAAATTGCCTTGTGTACCCGACGTGTAACACAAAAAAAACAACTTGGGCAGGGAGACCAGAAGTATGACAAGAAACGTAACAGTATTGTGCTCAAAGTAGAATTTGCACATGTAGACGCATCACTATTGCAAAAAACTTCACTTGGTTGTGATCGAACTTGTTATCGTAATTAACATTTGTCCATTTTGGGCTTGTGTACCTTTTGTTTCTGTTAACTACACAAACACATTTGAAAATAACATGTTTCCATGTCTCAGACTACTTCTGTTTCGTGTGGAACTGCAAGCTTCGAGCAGAATACGATTTTGATCTTCAACCGAACGCCAAGGAGGGCTCCTGTTGGAATTTCTGCATTTTTTTGCCATTTTGTTGTCTTTATTATGCCTACCGTGACCATTTCTTCGGGAAGTTATGTTAGTTTTCAAAAAGGAAAGACTTATCTTTGAAATATAACAAACTATTTGTTCAGGCCAGATGAGCTTGAGAATAATTGCTGAGTTGTTGAAAAACGCTCATGTGCTCCTAAAACATTTCAGTAAGCCTCAGTAATGGTGGGAATTTTTTTTGCACAGTTTGGGCAATGGTACCACCGGTGTTAATGTTTCTACAATGCCTGAGCAAGGTTTTAACCTCCTTGAATGGTGGATCACACAGCATAATCCTGATGGACATCCGATAGAAAAAATGTTGAAATTTGTAACAACTAATCATACTCTTACAAATGATACTAAAGTGTTGAAACATTTACAAAAATGTATCAAAGTTGCTAACTTGTTTTGCCATGCATATGGCAAAAAATTGGTGCAGTGCATATTGAATCTGTGCTGCCTGAATCACTGCGAAAGTAACGCATCGCAGAGTTGAAATTATTGTTTCACTCAGGGCTGTGGGGCCGGGACTCAGGTTCCAGCTCTGATTTCAGCTTTCGTGGTTGACTGGACTTTGGCAGAGGCGACGTTGATGAAAAACAAATTTAATCAGGCTCTACTGGCGCTAAAAACATAAAAACACGTTAAAAACTTGCCAACGTTTCGACGGTTGATACAACTGTCTTCATCAGGGCTAAAAAACGAAATGCC
>Ga0210059_1017247_pt1 | contig 10320 bp, 8 predicted proteins | sample Ectturendosymbi2_FD_188042 | JGI IMG/M metagenome (GOLD analysis project Ga0210059, IMG submission 188042) | Ecteinascidia turbinata endosymbiont from Florida, USA - Sample 2 (SPAdes) (version 2) | ecosystem: Host-associated > Tunicates > Ascidians > Unclassified | place: Key West, Florida...
TTTCATATCTTCTCTCTGTGCAAAAATCCGAAAGACTATGGTTGAAGGCGAAGCTCTCTTCGCCCATCCGTCCACCAACCCTTCACACTGTACAAGCAGACCCCCTCACCACGAGTGGCGAAACCCTCTTACAAAATTTTTCGCCCCCCCCCATGGAAAAATGTGTTGGACATAGTATAAAACTATTGGACGTAGTTCAAAAATTTCGGGCCTCAGAAAACTCTTCGCAACCCCTGGTGTCCCAAGCTGGTTACGGGCCTGTGTACAAGAAATACTAGTTTCGCTTTATCCGTTGAAGTTCGCCGCATATTGCACGCCCTGTACTTCCAGGTCTCAGTGACAGACGAGATGTATCACTTCCTCCACGATCTCTGGCTGAAGAACGCGCCAATCGGCGAACTCTCGTAACTTGGCAACCGCTGTTCGACAAGCGGCATTGATTTTCTTCAAAAAGCTTTATGTGCCGATGGTGCTATTTGTCGGTGTTTCTTCGCTTTCACGTGAATTTTGACAGTCTGCATTCTCAGAAAATAAAGCGGGACGTTTTTTGTTTTGATTTGTCTGAATAATATTACGTTGTTTCCTTTGTCGGCCATTTTCAGCGTTGTTCGTTCCATGTTGGCGGTTTTGGTCACGCCGCGCGTGCTGCATCGCAGGAGCATCAACGGAGACTTAGTTGGTTTTTAACATGCACGCACGCACTCACGAGAAATTGCAGAGAGTTCGACTCAAAGGATTACTCAAAATTCGTGCCCTTCTCCGCTCCGTACTGGGCATTTCGATGCTGCGATCTTAGTTCTGTTTACATGCAATTAAGTGCTTTTCTAGGATAACTCGAGCCGCTCAACATAATTGAAGGAGCTACGGCGTTGCCACAAGGTCGCGTCACATTTAAACACATCGAAGTTCGTTTTACAGACACTTATTTCTAGTTCACGTTACGTTTTGTTGGTGATTGTCAGTCAAGAACGGCATTCCTGCATATTAAGGACGAATTCCAGATTGTCTTTTGCGGGGTCTCTGCCATTGGCAGCTTTCCTGGGATTGCGCGACGCGATCGTCCTTTCATCATCAAGCTTATGCAGCGAATGTTCTTGGGAGGTGCAGAATTACGTGTTTTTTGTGTCCTGCTGGTTATCCAGCCCTTTTTCAAGTTGTTTCTTGCATGATGTGCTTTCTTTTAAAGAAAAAATAAGCACTGTATTGCAATCATCGACGTGTTTGATGTTCGACTGTTAAGCAAGCGTCCTTCATGAACCGACGCTGTTTTCACAAAAAATTAGTGATTTTTGGTTTTTGAAGTATTTGTGAAGTACATGTTCAGCAGATGAAAGATTCGCGCCAACTCTTGTGCCCGCTTCAATTCGGCTGAGTCTCGTAAGAACCAGTGGCGTAACCAGAGGTTTCAGCCAGGGGTGAAAACTCAACCGGAAGGCGGACACTGTAGGAGGCTCGCTAGTCAACACTCAACAAAAAATATGAGAAGTAATGGTGAATCCGAATGTGGGTGGATTGCTGTACTAAAACCCTACATCGTGGGAAAATACTCCCGAAAAACGCAAAAAATAACCTACTGCAGGGTTGGGCAATAATTTGGCACGGGGATCATTCCGAAAAGAGCGCGGTTAGCGGAGGGCCGTACCTCCAAATCATTTGAAGAATCTAATGGAAGTAGAAGCAAGTCTAGGTTCAAGTTGGAGGAACTCTCAGATTTGATAGTGTTTCCTAAATGCGTCCGCAGGCCACAGGTGGCCCGCGGGCCGCTAACTATCCACCTGTGATCCATAGCAAACCAAAAGAACAATAAACCCGAAATATAAGCTAAAGGGGCACCCGATTTTGGGCCCGGGGTAGATTCACCCCTCTGCCCACTCGTCAGTTGCGCCACTGGTAAGGATATATTGCCCAATTCGCGTTGCAGCTTGCTTGCTGCGTGAGCCCACATTAGATTTTCCCTTCGACGCCAATGGCTTCTGGAAAGACAAGATGTGTGTCCACTTTGAGGTATTTTTACTTGACAAGGATCCTGTGACTTTGAAACCCCTGTTGTTTTCACTCCATCCATTTAGTCAGTAGTGTTTGCGAAGTGTTACTTCTTCCCCAGCAGCCGATATTTAGCAGCTGCTCGCTGGAAAAGTGACGGCGTTTCGTATTTTGCAGTTGCCGTGGCGTTAGTACACTTACGACGTTTTGTGTTCATTTTGCAAAACATTCCTTTCGTGTCCTATTACGCCCTTTGACCTCAGCCCACAGGGGCAAAGCCGCGCGGCCGACGTTGCATTTATTAATAATGCGTCGCGCGAATGCAGCGTGGCTCAGGTGATAATTTGTGACTGAGACTGAGTTCTTCGGTGTCTGTCGTGTTTTCAGGCTTCTTTTTTCCATTTTCTGCCATGAAAATATTCTAGGAAGGTCGTCCAGTACTTTTTTTAAGTTATCTTTTAATTCGTAACAAAGGGGCCTTCTTTTGTTGCAAATGGTTGAGTTGCAATTCTTACGACATTCCGAAAATTTTTCAGAGTTGGCACCTCGACGTATTTTGGAAAGCGGAGTTCACCGCTGGGCAAAGCGTTTACTCTGGCCTGTGTACGATTTCGTGCCAACGGAAGTCCTGACACCCGGCGCATATTTCCGCTAAACCCGTTTTGGTGTAGACGACGTAGGTAGAAGCCTTGTCTGGTAAAATGGCAGTTCAGATATTTTTTGCATGATCGCGTCGGGTTTACCCACCGCCCGCTTCGTCCAGCAATTACAAATCGAGTGTACGAAAAAACGACGGCTGAAAATCGTATGTTTGTCATGTTTGAAAGTTTTTTCGCTGAAAATATAAACAAAAGTCAACAGGCAGTGTGAGTCCATTTTGATTATTATGTCTTGCAAAAGCAGTAGCTTCGCAAGTTGTTCAATGCCTCTTTCAACAGGCGAAGTTCAAATAGTGCGTGAGTTCTTCTGCATCGACATCTACGCAGTTACAGATTAGTTGCGGCGGACAACGAAGTGCTTGTGGCAGCACGGCTGGCGTCTGAATAATTTATATCACTCGTGGAACATCGTTGAATTGCTTCAGATCGCCTGGCCATTGCCAGTGACTTGCATTGCTGAAGCGGGGTAATCTTAACGTTGTTTCTGACTTTAGCTGTTACGCATATTCATGGGTTTTGGTCGAACTGAGACTGGAATTGAACGTCATGTGCGTTTGGTTTTTACGCCATCCATGATTTTCGGAGCCTAGTTTAAAATGTTTCTTCATCGTAAGAAGGTTTCCGCTTAGCTGTGGTTTTGGCAGGAATTTTCCTCTTGATTTGTGCAAAGTTCGTCGGATACCACTTCTGCACTGCCTGATTTGCGTTTCTGTCTGCAATTAGATTAACATTGAACAGAGCGTTTTCTTTATTGCATTATAATGATAAATAGTGAAGCCTATTTGTAATCCTGCAGCGGTGGTTTCAAGGTCATGTCCACCACAACAAAATTTCGTCTCGTGCCTTGGATGAAACTTGAGCAGCTTATGACGTTGTTTTAGTCTTATGTAAGACCCAAGTGCCGCGTGGTCTTCCGTATCGGCCGAGCACGAACAATCACGCGTTCAAGCAGCGTTTTTCTTTCCTGGCAGCACGCAACCAAGGCCTCCTAGAAAATAATAGGAGGCCTTGACGCAACTCATGACACTTCGCAGACCAGCGATAACAGAAGCGTTTTTTGACAAAGAAGTGCGACTCGTGGTGGCGAGAACACCGCGAAACGTTCAGCAACACAGCGATTCAACGTCGGCGTATGTACACATTGTACAGTGCACTTTTGCATATAAAAGCTGAACAAATTCCGTCGCTAAATTCAGGAAACGAAGCTTCAGAATTTACGCGGAAGTAATACTGCCTGGTAACAACACAGCGCTTCTTTCGTACAGCAGCGACAGCGGAGCTCAATCTTGCACCGCAGGCGAAAGCATGGTCGTCACCGATGGCGCTACCCCATTTCCAGGTGCATACGTTTGCGGTTGTTTCATGTTGAAGGTTTCGGAAATGCAACAATTTCGGTGATAAACAGTGATAAAATTTTTATTCACTCGCTCACCAGATCTGGATGAAGTGCATTAACGAATTAGGCCGTTTCAACGTCAAACACCTGACGATGAGCCTACCGGGTGGGGTCAATGGGCGTCGGAAGGGGGGTCAGGGCCCTCCCCTGAAATTTGACAATTTTTCATTACACTTTTAGCAAAAAAGGTCGTTTTCTTAGTTTCGAGAAGGAAAAATGAAATTTCACCACTTTTGCCCCCCCCCTGGAAAAATCTTAATGGCTACCTCTGGAAAAATCCGCTATTGGTCCCCCGCTGGAAAAAATCTTCCGACGCTCATGGGGCCATACCTCTAGTCAATCTGTTCACAACGTAACATACAAACATTGCGGTTCATGATCATCAGCACACAGATTCAGTGTCTACAACTGAACCGTAATTTGGGTTGACCTGAGTTAGTGTGACAGGCATCATGAAAACATAAGCTTTCGAAATTTTAGCAGATTGTCCAGTCGTGCGCTCACCGGTAACCTTTTCGAGTTCACTCGTCAAAAATGTACTGGAACAACAGTAAAAATGCGTGGGTACAGTCGAATAACAAAAAATGATAAAGCAAACATTTCCAAAGCATTCGATAATGGTTATCTGAACGGACATTGGTGATATGTTATGGGCGAGGGTATGGTGACCCACGCTTGCCACCCTAAGACAATTTTGTTTCCGGCATTTTTTTGAAAAAAAAACAAAAACATCCTTTCCAAAACTAAAACAATTTTACTTTCGTTTCGAAACTACTTTCGTTTCGCATACGTTTTCTAAATAAAAACATTTTCTTTTCAAAAACATTTTATTTTTCTTTCGGAAACACCTTCACTTTTGTTTTGGAAACATTCCGCAAAACAAATCGAAAAAAAAATCGCATCAGTTTTGTGGTCATGGCCCATACGTGCCACCCTCCGTTGATGGCCAGCAGTGTTTCCACTTGACAAGGCTTGATTTGCAAATTCTCCAATGTCGATGTCTGGCTCCAGTAGCTCGCGATCGTATTGCACGTACGTGTAGACTATAGTCTTAGTCTTTCCTTGTTGTGATAACCTATCCTTGGGGAAATGTCTTTGAGAGAAACACTGGCCCTTAACGGAGGGTGGCACGCCCCGCGTGGGCCACGATCACGAAACTGATGCGATTTTTTTCGATTTGTTTAACGAAGTGTTTCCGAAACAAAAGTGAGTGTTTCCGAAACGAAAATAAAATTAAAAAAAAAGTTTTTATTTAGAAAACATCTGCGAAACGAAAGTAGTTTCGAAACGAAACTAAATTTGTTTTAGTCTTCGAAAGGATTTTTTGTTTCTTTTCAAAAAATACCAGAAACAAAAATTTTTAGGGTGGCACGCGTGGGCCACCAAACAAGAGTCGACGTGCGTTCAATACACTTTACAGTGGTTTCAGAAAATGCTTCACTTCACAAGTTGTTGTAGTCAACTTGCATTGCGAAATGAAAAATACAAAGAAAGGCGACCGCGATCTTATGCGGGCAAAATTTTTGTCTTGTGGTAATACTCCAGGCAAAGTAAATTGACTTAAGATGCAGTATTTTTCCAGAAACTAGGAGCCAAGCAACAGTGGAAACTCATCTCTGCTTTCAATTTTACGAACAATTTTGCATCGTTTCTGTTAGAATTGGGCTAGCTGGCAAGTTACCGGGGACAATGTCTGTTTGAGCATTTCTTGCCAGAACATCAAAAAAATCTACATGTTTACGTGTGTATATTTCCCCACCGCAACGCTGGGCACATACTATAAACAGACAAAACATCAGATAGACAGGAATGTTTAAAATACAGCGCACAAGCATTGCGTTATTGAAATATGGGTTGAGAAATGTGATTTTGGTTTTGTTTTCGGTGAGATCTCCCTGAACTGTCTGAAATTAGCCAATGAAAGTGACGAGAGCAAATGTTTACATAGCATCAGCATCATGCGCCACAGACTACAATTCGATCAGAGATGTGTGGAGTGTGTGAAGGCCTTGGGTGAAAAGCAGTGCAATATTGGAGGACATGCAAACAGCAACAGTGCGCAAATGTTCAAGAACAAAGCTAAATTGGAAGTATTTTCGCTGGATTTTGCGGTGCAACACTGCGGGTGCGTCATAACTATTCTGAGAAAGACCAGAAAGTCTTGATGAATGAGTGTAGTACGTCAGCCTCCGGTTCCGGTTCCATCTGCAAACAAAGTAAAACCAAACTGAGTAGGATTCGCTGTACCTTGTTAAACCATTGGAGCACTGCTTTGTTTTCAAGAGACGTTATTCTAGTTCAGTGGTTCTTAACCTGGGGTAAATGTATCCCTGGGGGTAAATTTCATCTTCCAAGGGGGTACATTTATTGAAACATAAATTGCAGCGAATGTAAATCTTAGAAATAAATCTAAACTGTAAGAGTTTGTTAATTTCATATTTTCCATAAATGAGCACAACTGAGTGTATTAGGGGCAAATCTGGTAATCTTGTTTGATATAAGGGTAAGATATGTGCAAAAGGTTAAGAAGCACTGTTCTAATTGCATGCCTTCTTGTCGCAGTGTTGTGGGTAGGAGCAATTTCCAAGGCAATTTTTCTTTATTACCTGTTGATTGCAACAAACACGAAAGCTGTTATTGATTGCTAGAAGCCCCTAGGTGGGTGTGACAACGCTTAGTCTGAATCCCTGCGCCAGGTCGCGTTCTGCAGCGCCTGTTCAACTACTTTCACTAATTGCAGTGTTTCTCAACCCTTTTACTTGCGTGTCCCAGATAATTTTTTTTTGCAAACATTGCGCGGCCCACTGCGCTATGGCCCACCAGTGAAAACTACGCTATGGCCCACCAGTGTGTCATGGTCCACAGGTTGAGAAACACTGACTAATTGGGTCAGTTCGTAAACTAGCTTTTCGTTAGTTTCACGCATGCAGCAGGCACGTGTCGATCGTTGGGCACGAAACACCAACTGCTACGTCTTGCGATTTCAAAAAATCTCCGCGGGAGAAACATTCTTCCGTCAATACACCGTCGCTAATAATTCAAAAGCACATGCATAAAACTCATCTGTACAAGCGGAAAAATACTAATTCATGTACAGTCGGGACATTCGCTGTCGACACTAACGCACAAGATTACTAGATCAGTTGTTTTTTTAAGGAAAATGCTAGGTACCCGGTATAGACCTGTAGGGACCCGATTTGTCTGATTCTAGGGACCCGATGATATAATTTATGCTGATTCTAGGGACCCGACTTTCAATTCTAGGGGCCCGAATCGGGTCCGTAAAACACCTTAAAAAACCTGTACTGGACGTATCTCATTATTCCTCAATATGCGCTGTGCAATCAAACAAAGGTTATGTGCTTTTGCAGCAAACAGTTCAGCATGTTTGACCAGCAATGGATTTCATTGCTTAATTTTGACCATGACTGAGTAGTAACTTACCACCCCTTCTAAAAGCTTAAAAGAATTTCAGCTCAATACACCAACAAAAGGCACACATCACTTCAAGCTATCCTGCTTTGTGCTAAGCTTGAGTTTATGGTATCACAGCAACAGCACCTAATTGCAATCTCTCTACAGGAATCGATGCAGCTTTGAAATAGAAAACAACCACAGCTCCGTTATGGATTGGCATGACTTTAACACAGCAAAACTTGCTGGGCGACGAAGGCACGCACAACGCAACATTTATTTTTGCTGCACGCATTTCGACATACAGACGGTATTAACTATATAAATGTTGCAATTTTTTATTGTATGTGGCTTTTGTTGTCGTTTACGTATCGCAACAACCGTGTTGGCTTGGCAAAAATGTTAAGGGATCATATTCATCCGCCACCTCGAACGACCAGTGTATCCTGAAATCTCACCGTCACAAGTTTTGCGTTTTCTCGAGTCTTCCTTTTTTAATTCAAGCAATCTGCATCACAGCAATGCGCATATTAAAACCTACCGAGATATTATCGCTGAAAGATGATCAGGATCTGCTGAAAGAAGCGCTGACTCAGCAAAGAATCAGTCAGCTTGGTTTTAACATACACTATTGCGAACTAAATGCAGCACGTCTTATAATATGGCAAACTTTTAGAGTTGTCTTTCATATCCTAATTTAGTGTGTGCAACTATAATGCAGAGAACATGTAAAATATACAGAGTCAGGATGAAACACCTCAGAGAAACAAATTTAAGCCAAAAATATGGGTTGACAGAAAATAACAAGCTTTTTCAGGGATATTATAAAGAGGCGTTTCCTAAATGTTATCGCGAGTGTTCCTCAATCGTGGAGCAGCAATAAACGCAGATTTTTCCGCCTTTGTGTGTCCTGATCAACAGGTGCGCATCGAGGTTAAATGCCGCTCGGGACAAGAACCAAGTTTGACGCCTGAAATCTTCAGGAAGCGAATGTACTGTATTGAAGGAAGTACTTGTGACATTGTTGGGACTTTTTCGGCGTCCCCCGCAGTGATTCGGCTCCCCCATAGTGATTCAGCGCCCGGGGAATTGTGCCCCCTTCGCCCTCCCTTCGTCACGCCCCTGCTGATCAAGCAAATTATAACCGTTACTTACTGTTTGTCGCTCCATTAGTCGATCCTCCGAGCAACTTTCCTTGCAAGCCTGCAGTAAATTAAAGAATGAGTGCTACTTGAGGTCATGGTAAACCTAACACTTAGACCAGGGGCGTCCAATGTTCGGCCCGCGGTTACATTCCGCATGGCTCGCGGTTTTGCTTTCAGATTGTGTTGTACAATGTCCGCCAAAGCCTGAATTACTCTTCCGGATCGGAGCGACGGCGGTTTCACGCTGCTGAAGGCATTCGCCTTTCATGTGTGTTGAGAGTGAATATGTGCACGAAAGCCGTAGCAAAGGAGGGTTGTGTTTCAAACCCTGCGTGAAAGGCCTGAACCACGCTTACCGGGGTTGCGGAGTCGGAGGTTTTTGGGTGGAGTCGGATTCCTAACAACACTGGGAGTCGGAGTCGGATTTTTTTGTCCGACTTTGGCTCCGGATGTCCAATTGGATCATTTTTTAAATCACACTCTTAAATTGAGAATTCTTGTTGAAATGGTACAGTTACTTTTGAAACTTTTGTTGAAACAGAGATTTCTTGCTGTGCACCACAATTTCCATTGATTTTAAAAACAAAATTTCATTCCCTTTATGCTAAGGAGTTAGAGTCGGAAATTTTGGAAAGCCGGAGTCGGGAATTTTGGAAAGGTCGGATATTTTACCTCCGACTCCGCAACCCTGATGCTAACGTTAAAAAATTCGGAAGAAACTGCTAGACCATGGGCGCTTCCATTTAAATAAAATTTTGACTCCCCTAGCTTGGGCTCAGGGGCGACTAAAGGTCAACAGCGCCACACGGGCTCACCACGCGATTTATACTGACTTACGCAACCAAGGCCGACGCAACCGTTCGACGCTTGCGTCACTGAAATTTCCATTTGCTGTCATTCTGGCTGGCACTATCGTTGCTATGTGACGTTACTTACATAACAATGAATAAGAAGTTCTCATGAGAAGCCATCTATTGTTTCGTAACTAACATCACAGAGCAATGATAACGCCAATTAGTGCTATCTGCTATGCGTACTAGGATCATTCATTAGCCCAAGTTACTGGACAATTTGCAGATCGTTTGAAATTATTCTTTAATTGGTACTGTTAGATTGGAATTCAAATCCAATGTTCTATGCAAACCCATTGCTTCAAACAAACGTTCAATCTGATATGAATTATATTTTTTAAAAATACTTAATTGATGGGCTCTAACTGATGAGGGGCTCTAACTGATGAGCCCGAGTAAAGCGCGAGCGAACGACGTCGAGAGAATACTTGCTGCGAACGATATTTTTTTATTCAGGTCACCTGCAACATTAACGCAAAAGGCCAGACATGGAACGAAAATATATCAACACTTAACAGTGACAAAACCCAATGAAAAGAGCCCGAATTTGCAACCGTAGTTAGTGAAGTGGGTGGTGGCACAAATATAGAAAGGAAGCAAGCTCGCGTTCTACAATTTATATCACAATTTATATCGTAATCGAAGACTCGAGCTAGGCCCTAGGAGCCCGAATGCAGGAGTCGCCTGCACTGCTTAGGATGTATGCAGAAAAAGTCCAACCCGCAGTCATTAGCGAGCAGTCACAGATGATCTTTTCTTTAGCGCGTTAAAACGTGAAGCAATTCATGAAATTGATTGTTGATGAACTTGCTTGTTGGCTGCAACAGGTTCGAATAGCGATGACTGCATGTTGATGAACAATTTATTTACCT
>Ga0210059_1017248_pt1 | contig 10319 bp, 7 predicted proteins | sample Ectturendosymbi2_FD_188042 | JGI IMG/M metagenome (GOLD analysis project Ga0210059, IMG submission 188042) | Ecteinascidia turbinata endosymbiont from Florida, USA - Sample 2 (SPAdes) (version 2) | ecosystem: Host-associated > Tunicates > Ascidians > Unclassified | place: Key West, Florida...
CCGTTTGCGTTTTTTCCTTTTTTACAGCGCTTTTCTCCTGAATAACCAATAAGAACCTGCAGCAAGATCACTGCAGTTCTATTGCTATGCACAGAAGATGATAACAGTTGTTATCGAAACGTTTGCAAGATGTCAGTTGTATCGTTTGCTTTGGCCGTAGTATTTATTATAACTCTAAAACATTGAGTTCAAAAAATGTTTGAGATATGCATCTTTTTGGGACGGGAAAGCCATGATAGTGGCTCCAAACACTTTTTTGGTGATAAGCCACGAATCGTTTGCGGAAGAGAACAACCAAGTCATCTTTGAACGGGATTATCATGTACTTTCTATCAAAACTATACATGACCTTTGCATTTTAAATTTTGATTTCTTTTATTTTTTGTGATTTGTATATTTTAGGCTATAGATTTCCTGTCACAACTTCAAACTTGGCAGCAAGGCAAAAAATACATACGCAAACCTTTTGCTTCAAACTTGGCAGGAAGGCGTAAGATGCACATGTGAAACACATCTGCTACTTTTAGATGGTTGCTTTTGTGGAACGGGAGTAAAGGACTCCAAAGAAGAATAATGAAAAAATTACACACATTTTTTTAACGTTTCTTTCGCTTAGACTCGAAAAACGAGGCGCAAAGCCAAAATTTCTAACTTTCAAAGATAACGGTATTTGTGAAATTCCTTTTGAAAAATCAATTTTTCCAACTTGCATACTTTCAGCTGTACAGCCCTTTGAAAAAAAGTTGCAACGGTCATAGGTTCAGGAGCACGCAGCTTTTTGTGGGTGCAAAGGATTTTTACCCAAATTTTCCCAAACTTGTCCAAAAAGTTGTCGTGCAACTTTTGCCAATCGTTTTTTGGTGTGACCTCAAAAAATGGTCTTCGCTTGTTTTTCTGCAAACGATGGGCGCCATTTTTTGAAGTCACACAAGGTTGGGGGCCATTTTGCCCAGATTTTCAGGGATTTTTCTTTGATATTTAGGGATTTTGTTCGGATTTTCAGGGATTTTGCCCGGATTTTCATCAAATCAAAAATTTTGGGGATTCGCTTGCACCCCCTTGCACCCCCGTCTCCTACACCATTGCCAACAGTTGTAGCATAGGGATAAAAATAGTTCTCTCCCCTTTAGTGCGTCACAGTGACGTCATACATACGCAAAAATAAATCACAAGACGCACTCTGTAGCACCCTTTCCGACAATGTTTCATATTTTGGTGCAGCTCCTCCTGTTAGTAAGTTACTGTATTACGAAAATAGTGGTTCTGCATAACAGTTTTCGCTTTCCCGTCCACTAAAAATCAAAAGACACTGCCTAAATGAAATCTTTCAGAATAGTTGCAATAAAACCAAGAGCACTTTGCGAAAACTTTCGATGTTGAATCTACCACTGGATTACTCCTTCAGATGATCGACATTTTTGGATTATTCCACGAAACCACTGAGACAGTAAGATTTTTTGCTGGCCACGTGCAAGTATGCTACCTTGTTCAAAGCGTTTTGTGGATTTCAGATAATGGTTTTCACCATGTTTAATCCAACACCGATCAATAATGAATTTTAAAACATAGCCAGGTGTTTTAATTTCATCAGCACTATAAAATAACTTGTTAAACAGCGGTGATAACAAAAGCTTTGCGGATATGTGATGCGACTTGCTTCATAAAAAAATAAAGTTACTTTTCTAATCCTTATCCGCCATGTGGCAGTGCTGAGCACATCGTACATTTTGACTGATCGTGAGATGCGTGTGATGAACAACTTGTGGGTGGCGCGTTCTTGAACTTGTGTAAATAGTGTGGATTTGTGAAATGCTACTCAGTTTTCCTTTCATTTAAACATCTCATGTGGATTCATGAAATGATACTCAGTTTTCCTTTCATTAAATCACTCATTCTCTCGTTCAGCAACGATCCATATAAAATTAAACTGCTGAGATCGAGGTCAGTTCTCAAATTTTTTTGTCAGACTTTGCTCACTAAAAAAATCCTGACAACATTACTTCTTCTACTTGTTGCTGTCTTGAACAAAGTGCAATGTCTTTGTCAACGCGTCACATCTACTGCCCAGAAGGACTGCCTGTTTTTGCGGTACACCTTTTTGGATTCACGACTCAGGTACTTTTCAAAAAAGGGAACGGAAAAGCGATTTCTCCTAGCGAAATTAATGTTGTTGTCAACGTCAACAATGCAGCCCGAGACGAAAAATGAAACGAGGTCCTCTATTGGACACGACAGAGCGCCGCGTACATGCCTTGCTGGCGACAAACTTGACGCAAAATTGAATCAAAAACATTTTTGCTCGACTCTGACGTGCGGCAATCGATAAATGAAAATATAAAACTTTCGGGGAAGGCGATCCAGTGAATGCTCAATACCTACCGAAAAACAACATAGCTTTGCTTTATTTTCCATGCAGGCCCAAAAAGAGAGTCGTAAAATTATGAGCTAAATTTTGCACAAAAGACAAACCTGCAGTTTCATAATAATTGCATAATAATAACATACTTTAGCTTCAAAAATTAATGACGTTGGTTGTGTTCTTCACAAAATATCTACAACTTTATTCCAAGCTGTATTGGCAGGTTCTCTATGTGATTTGACACAAACATTTTGATAAATCCATACCCATGACATTTTTCAATGCAGTGAGGTTTCCGCCATGCTTTCAAAATTAGAACACTGGAGCAAATAAAGTAAAAACTCTCAGTTTTTTTTAACAACATGAGCATTGTTTTGTTTGATGATGAGCTTGCAGCATCTGGCAATTACAAAAACATCAGCGAATATTCTATCAGTCGTGACCAGCACTGACAGTGACTGCGAAAATATAAAAGAACCATTCATTCATTTTCATACCTGCTTTTTCTTTCAGGAGTGTTAAATAATATGCTTGTACATGAACCAAAGCATTATTAAACTAAGGCGCTTGTGAGCATTTAACTACTTTGCTTAACTTCACAACATAAGCATGCGACATGCACTTATGGCTGAGTATAATTTATAAGTTAAGAAGACCAACAAAACCTAACAAGAGAAATGCCATTTATTGCATAAGCTAGATATTTTTTTAATTCTGCCATACGCGACTTGTGCTAACAAGAAAATGCTACTGAGTAACAAAAATGACAAGTTATAAATCTAAATCTATCACAGATAAAAATGCACAGAACACAAAAAGACTTTTACTATTGCAAATTGTTTTCAAGACAAAGCAGTAAATTAGCAAAATTACTGACACACGAACAAATGAAAGATGCTTACTTTCAATACAAGTTTTTGCTAAAAGCTCAGAAGACTGTAAGAAAATCTGGTCATTTTTATTTTGTTTTTTTTAAAAGCACTTTCTGTGACATTCAAGGCTTTAAACAAAAACCATGCCAGTGCTCATTTGGAAAAAGTTTCAGAGCACAGGAAACGAATTATAGAGCGTCTGATGTTACCAAAGTTTTTTGTACAGCAGCAAAAAGCTCTTCTGAAGTAAAGCCCGATGCTGCAGGCCTTGATACAAGTTACTCTAAGACATTAGTCATGTGGAATGCGCTAAACTGAAGCCGGTGCAGTTCGGCAGTTCTACAGACTTTGGGTAGCGGGGATTATTCTTTTCATAGGTCCAGCATGTCCGAGAGTTGTGACTCTTGTTAGGTCTCCAGCTATGTATCAAAATGTTTCTTTGAATGGGCAGACTGAGTTCTTCAGTTATGCAAGGCAATCAGTCTGCGGAATAGGACTTTTTGGTCTGGGTGATTCGATCAAGGGACTTTTCAGTGTTGGTCGTTTCGGTCTCGAGACATTTCGCTCAGACTATGGAAACTTGCAGAAATCTTACATGTTCACTTTTTAATGCAAACTTACTCAAATCAACGAAAGGGTTTATTTAAAAAACTGAAAACTTGATCCAAGATCCAACAGTTAATCAGCATATGATTTTCATTTTCATCAGAAAGCAAGTTTGATCATTATCGATATTTTGCAATTAAATACAAATACTTCAAACTCATAATTATAATTCAGATATAATCGCAATCATGACTCCTCAAACGGTAGTCTGTATAACACCAGCTAGCGTGGAATTTCGTCTGCCTATATAATCATTTCAATAAACGAAAGTAATCAGTTGTTTATGTACAGAAATTTCGTGACCGAAATTTCCCCACACTGAAACGGCCAGACCAAAATGTAAAATGTCCCGTGACCGAAACGGCCCAGACAGAAACGTTTCAGACCGAAATGGTTCAGACCGAAACGGCTCAGACCGAAGCGGCCAGCCCGAATCGGCCAGACCGAAACGGCCAGACCGAAAAGTCGCGTAAACCAGTCTTTGTATGGGGAACCGATAGGCAGACAGGAGATGTTTCTCCACTCTGGTAGCTCCTGCAGCGAAACCTGGGCCCAGCGTATTGGCCTCGTCTTTATCTGGTTCGGTCTATTGTTGAATAGTCATTTTAGGGACTCTAATCCATGCCCTGGCTCGCTTCACAATTTTCTCAAAGCGATCATCCTCTCTCAGAGGTTCTACCACAGTACTGTACTGAGTAAAATTTAAGTAAGAAGCTTCAAAGGTGAATGTAGAAGCTTACCAGTAGCTTACTTTTAAAAAGTTCTTAGAAATATCGCAGGTTTGGCATGTTTTTGATGTATAGACTGGTAATTTTTAATGAAAACAAGAACTAAGCTTGCCCGATGCTTTGCAATGCATGAACTAAGCAAGCATCGCCTGGACCTGCAATCTGTTTCTGTCGAGCCTTTGCAAGTGCCTTCCACATGGTATGGAAAATGTGACACGGATGTGTTTGAAATGACATCATTGAGTGTTTTGGGACTACGGTGTATAGTGGAAAAATGATATATTTGCGTCTGAAAACATTACGCAACAAAACCTGCAGATCTTTTATTGGTTGTTCAGCGGTGTGAGCTCTCATTGGAAATCCCACGTGTTTGAAAATTGCAAGCAAAAGATTTAGCTATTAACATTGTTCGAATCCTTTGGAAGCACAGTCCTTGAAATAAAAATTGGGATAATTTATTGTCCTCATGGGCGTCCGCAAGGACGGGCATTTGCCCCCTCCCATGGAAATTTGGACTAAGAACCAAAATTTTCTAGAAGACCTGAAGTCAGAAGCTTAATTCCGATGAATTGATTTAATTCTGACCTCTGCCAAATTTCTGACCTATTATTGTTTGTAGGTTATTTTGCTTCTCATAGTGAAGGAATAATGTTTGGCAATTACTTTTTTGATGTGTGTTGTGTAAATTAAACCTTTTGGTAAGATGTCAGATACCCATGACAATCTACAGAACGGGCAAAACTATAACCACTCAAAATATTGGACTTATACTTAGACCTCAATTATTTTTATTTTTCTAACTATAGCCCTAACTTAACCCGACACACTCACCTAAACACTAAACCCTAAGCCCTAATCATCAGTTTTAGCAGCGTATTTGATATGTAGAAAACTGCTGTGCGCATGCGCTGATGGCGTGAAGTCAGAAATCTCGCAAGTCAGAAATTTCACTTGACACTGATACGACACTCACACTGCAGAAGAGTCAGGTTCACTGTATTGGTGTCATGCAGTGATGAGCTTGCAGTTCACTCGTTTCCGCTCTTTTTCCTGCAGAGGGAGATTGCGAAACTGGCAAGCGGATTGTTTTATCGTTGGTGTTAATTGCGTAACAATAACATGACAAAAATCTTCAAACGTTCACTTCAAGTTACGATAGTTAGTATCTAGTAGGCATTTCGCCACATGTGACTGTTGGACGCTGACATCTTGATAGGTAATCAGGGGCATAACGAGGGGGGAAAGGGGGTCACAATTCCACGGGCGCCGAATTACTATGGAGGCACCGAATGACTGCAGGGGGCGCCGATTGACTGTGGGGGGCGCCGAAAAGTCCTAACAATGTCACAAGTACTTTCTTCAATACAGTACATTTGCTTCCGAAAGACCTCAGTTTCGAACATGGGGGCGCCAAACTTGATTCTTGGCCCAGGCGCCATCTAATCTCGTTACGCCCCTGCAGGTAATGCAGCGAGATGGTTACTGCTGATAGCTGAAAGGCACGTAGTTTTATACTGTGTGATAAAAGGGATAGGTAAATCTGTAGCAATACTTCCACAAGTTTGAATAATCTTTTGTTAGTGTGAGACTGTGATTGCGAATAATGTGCCTGAAAAGAGTGAATTGCTTAATCAAACTGCTCTTATGCAGGCTTTTTTTCACCAGTTCCAGCGTAAATATAGATGTTTTAGCCAGGGGGAAACTTAGCTGAAACGGGTCCACTTGCCACTGTAAGTAACCACGAATTAACCAACACTCACAAAAAACTTGACAAATGATGGTGAATCCGGATGTGGATGGCGGTACAATACTAACCCTAACCCTACAACATCGGAAAATACTCAAAAAACAATAATCTACTGAAAACCAAAAGAATACTAAAACCGAATATGAGCTAAGTGGGGCCCCAGTCTTTGAATTTAGCTTGCCAAGGGGGGAAATTCGCCTCTATGAGCCACGTTAGTTGCACCAAAAGTCGGCAAACTTTTTCGCACTGCGGACCGGTTGCAGCTTGGCAGTATTTTGCCGACGGGCCTTCAATAAAATAATGAATGCTTGGCACATGCAAATTTATTACAACTTGTAAGTTATCATGTCAACGATTCAGTGAGAGATCTGGGCTTGCTTTATTGCAGTAAGATACTCCGACCTGTAGTGATTATAGTAGTCAATGGCACCCGCAATGTGTTCTTATGTCCGTCGTTCCAGTCTCTTTTAGACCAATTTGGACTTGGTTTCGCACGGCCCGGTAACAATTTCTTCACGTAACCGCACACCGGGCCGCGGACCGGTGTTTGCTCTCCCCGAGTTACACCACTGCTTTTCACACAGCAAAAAAGTAAGTGCCTTGTAATACGTATGTGGATGCTTGTGGGAATACGTCTTAGTCGTTAAGGTCTAATTCTGACTTCTGAGTAAGTACTGAGTGCAAAGCTTCATTTGCTGTGGCGACGTTTCATAATTCATTGTTAAATTTTTTAAACCCTGCATGGTATTTTAACTTTAGTAAGTTGTGCGATAGTCCTGTCAACATAGTCTACTTTTCGGGTTTATATATGATGAGCTTAGTGTGTGATGAGTGTTCCCCGTGAAAAAATAAGCAAAGGCAAGCAAGGTTTTAGTGAAAGGATGATTGATCGCTTTGGACGAGATCCCAGACGTTTGCAGCTCATGTTTCTGGGTGATGCTGATAAGTCTTGCTAAATGAAGTCATAATTTGTGGTTTCGTTATAGACAATGGCAATACGTCTGTGGAAAGAAGTACCCCGCTTTGCAAATCTGCATATACCCTATTGCGAAAATTATGGTAATATATCTGGCTATTTCTGCCAACGCAGGGCATTTTTGTGACTATTGTCCTAACAAGGGGATTTTCTTTGTGATGTTAGTCATGCAGAAACGGTGAAGCGTTTCGTGAACGTACATTTGCATTGCATCGTCAGCAACCTGACAAAGATCAGCAAAATGTTTACGTTGCAACCCCTAGAAAAATTTCTGCGAACGCCCATGATTGTCCTAATTTCTATTTGCCAAACAAAAGATTGATTTAAAAGCTGACGTCATCGAAATTGATTTTCTCGGTGAGTTTGGCAACTATTCCAGTGTAAACACAATTACTTTACTTGGCCTCCATTGTCAGTGCTGCTCTTCTGCTTTTAAATATATTTATTCCAGCACGCTGTTATCGTGTTTACAAGGATGGAGGTTTTGAAGAAGCTTCAACAAAAAACGCCAAGGTTTATCAAATTTTGAGATGAAATGCAGAATCTTTAGATTATTGTATCGCAACTGAAAGTGAAGTGTCTGTTGATGTGAACAAAATTAGTCAGCATTAGCCTTGTTGTTTTCGAATAGTCAAGTTTCTTGCGTCGGTGTGTTAGGGTCGAAAATTTTACTAAAAGATTAACATTGTAAAACTTGGAGGATAGCATGAGGAACAGTGCTGTTTTTTCGCCAAAGATCAACTGCACTTTTAAGTACAAGGATTGTCGTAGATTTTGGTTTAAACACAGCAGCGCAGTGGCAGTACATGCCAAAAACATATACGTCAAAAAATGCGATGAATTTAAGAAAATCACTCCGAGTCTTTAATGTATACCCAATTAACGCTGTTTGAGTCTACTGGCAAGCATAAGACATGTTCATCTTCTTCATATGCAGTGGTGAAAGTAGAATAATTTTCTTACCGGAACGATCCAGTATTTGTCACTACCGGCCCGAAATTTCAGCCATAATTGTAAAAACGCAGTCAAGAGCACGTCTAGTTTTGGCCCACCCTGTATTGTACATTGTAAAAACGCAAAAAAATGTAATGTACAACCAATTCAAAATCAACCAAAAAGCGTTATAGGCTACGTTCGGCAACTTGCACAACCTCCGAAAGTGGGTCAGGCAATGCAACTTGAGTTAACACCTCCTCAGTTTTCCGCACGCCAAGAGGTTAAATATCACAACACATCAACACAAATATAGAAACTTATTTAAAAGCTTGGCACAAAGAAAGGTTAATAATTCAAAACATGGCCATAGTCAGAGTCAAATTTTTACCGAGGCGAATATGTTAATCACGTCACCGGCTTGGTATGTTGTTAAATGTAGTTTATGGAGACCTAACATCTTGCCCTTGTTTAATCAAGGTTGGTAGTATCTTTGGTGGTTGCAACATAGTGTAGCTGGAGTGCTGCTCTTTTTAAAACAGCCACACAATATAATATGATTTGATTTAGCGTTACAAAAATGTCTTGTGGCAGCATTACAGAAAGTTTATCAAGGCAAGTGCCTCATCTTGCCTCAGTGTAGCTATGGCCTAGCAAAAAGTGTTTAATCCGCAGTGATGCAGTTGAGACCGCAACCGTGAAGACCGAGACCTGGTTAAAACTTCGAGACTGGGACTTCATCAAAATTTCCGAGACTCGAGACTTCAAAATTTGTGGATTTTGCCGGCTTTTTTATAAAATATTGTCATCACTTCTAAGTTGAATTTTTTTTCAAGTTTATGGAATTTTTCTGACCTTTTTGTGGTTGTTTTTTACCTGCAAATGCAACAAATAAAAATCGTTGAAATGCAGAAATTTTACTCAACCATTTCTTTGCAATATTTAAAGTCTCGAGACCTGTAGCCATCGAGACCAAGACCAAGCCTCGAGACTCCATCAATGGTAATCCATTTACAATTCTGCTAACTCAGCCTTAAAATATTCATGCTGTATAATCTCTAGACCCTTATAGGCACACAAAAGACTGGTTTATTGGTTTCGTCTTTACAATCACAGCTCGTAGTGCATCTGCTTTGGCAGTGAGTTTCTTTCGCTTACTAGATCTACTCTCATATGCAAATTTCGGCATTCGCAAGTAAATACAGCCTAACCTTGATGAGATCCCCCTATTCGGATTACTTAAAAAACAGAAAACAACTTACACCTTACAGTACACGCAGGGTTTCTTTTAAGGAAAATGTTAGGTACCCAGTATGGATCTGTAGGGACCCGATTTCTCTGATTCTAGGGACCCGATTTTCTCTAATTCTAGAGACCCGATGATAGTTTTCCCTGATTTTAGGGACCCGATTTTCAATTCTAGGGACCCGAATGGGGTTCCTAAAATGCCTTAAAATAACTGGGACACGTGAAGCTCACACTGCTAATAGGCTCATGCTACAAATTTGCGTTACCCATACATCAAGAAACATGTCGATTTCTGGTCAACGGCAATTGAAATCAATCTTTGTTATGCACTGAGCTGTAAATCAGAATGACTCAAGATTAATGTACTACAAAACAATTGAAGTCAAGGAACATACCCAGCTTGAACACGCGCGATATTACAAACTGTTAATATTTTGCTCCACTGAATATATGTAGCCTTGGCTACAGTGCAGCCATAGCTAAATCTTGCTTTTACCCGTATTTCTCCCATAAAAAGCAAGGACACCCGGTCTGAACGAAAGTATATAACTGTCCTCATGCTATTTGAAAACGGCTTCAGGCGTCCTGTGCGACAAACTATACGTAACAACAATTCATTCGCAACGCCACAAAAAGAGATTCCTCATCGTGATTCACCTCAACGGTTTGCGTTGCACCGTATTTCACTCATTTTCTGAGGTCGTACGCCCGTTCTTCTGCAGAATGTTTTGTTGACAGCATAGTAAAAAAGCATGAGTTGAACAACAACAACAACAACACATATTAGCGTACTTGAAACTCTAAGCGGAACGCCGTACCGGCAATAATTCTTTTACCGGAACGGCGTTCC
>Ga0210059_1017249_pt1 | contig 10319 bp, 5 predicted proteins | sample Ectturendosymbi2_FD_188042 | JGI IMG/M metagenome (GOLD analysis project Ga0210059, IMG submission 188042) | Ecteinascidia turbinata endosymbiont from Florida, USA - Sample 2 (SPAdes) (version 2) | ecosystem: Host-associated > Tunicates > Ascidians > Unclassified | place: Key West, Florida...
AATTGAGTATCGCCTTGACATATTGAGAGCAACAAATGGAGCACATGTTGAAGTCTATCAATAGCATGAAAAAGCAAATTCTTGAAATATGGCTATTACTTAAACTACTCCAAATTTTTTAATTTTAATCTTTAATAAACAAACTTCACTTTGCAAAAAACTGTATGATTTTATCTACTTTAGTTATTTCGCAATTACATTTTGAAATGTGTGCAGGACTTTATGGACACCCTTTATTGTCACGAAAAAAGAGCGTTGTTGATGCTACCCGATAATAAATGTTTTGGGTTCAAGACGGGCACTCAAATCCTGAAGTTCAATTCAGTGTAAAGAATTGTTTGGAACGGGGCTGTTCAAGCCCTGGCCCGCAGACATGGCTTAGGAGCTCAGTATCGTGACTCGTGGAAATGCCCAGATTTTAAAATAAAATGTGGCCTGCAAGACGGTCACCCCACCTGGCATTTTCTGCCAGTTCACCCGCACCTGGTATTCACTTATCCAAGCCCCGTTGTTCCAAAATTAAGCATTACGGTTTTCAAAAGGTATTGCCAATCTTCCGTGGGTGGCCAGCGCGTTATCTGACACGCAGAGCTTGGCACATGCAGCTGTGGCCCGTGGACCAATCTGGCTGTGTGCATTTGTCCCGGCAGTGCTCCATGGTTGCACACCCCTAGTTTGGAGTATTCTGATCTCTGTTTCTACTTCTATAGGCACCAAAAAGGGACGCAATTTTATGAAAGGGAAGCCATTCAATGGGGCGCCACAGACATTTTGGGGGCCCAAACCTCCACCCCAGTTGCCCCAAACCACCACCCCTGGATCCGCCACTGTGTTGGTGCCCGTTTTACAAATGTGCGTACCAGATGAACGTGCGCACCAGGTGAATGTGAATACTACTTTAAACCTTATGCATTTCAGGTATTGCTTCTTTCGCATTTGTCAATTGAATGACTGCTTGTGGCTGGCATATACGTACCTGCCGGTGTGTAGTTTTCAATTTATCATTTGTTTTTTTCTCGCTGTACAAGCAGAGGATGAAGCGAAATAGAAAGATAAATTTCAACGCAACGGGTCAACATGAGCAATAAGCTTACGTTGTTTAAGGAACTTCGGATGAGAAAGAAATTAATTTTTGCTATTAGGAAGTGCATAGTGTGGGATTTTCTCACCGAAATTCTTTGCACGTTTTTCGTGATAATAAAGCCATGTGTACATTTACGAACCTTGACAAGAACGCATAAATCAATTGTCCCTGCTTTACTTTTAAAAGTTGTGGTTTCACGTTGAACACTGACACAGGGATTATAAAACATAATTGTGCTGTAGACAGTGTAGTACATACTAAATTTGAATACAACTACATAAATGCTACAAGAACCAGCTAGGGAGCTAATTATATCAACTCACGCCAGTGAAGCTTATAAAATGGTTCGCCTTTCGGTCGAATCGTGCTTAGAGCAATACAAGCAGTTCATATTGCTTTCCACCCTTGTGTTTGCCGCAGATGAAACGGATGGAGGAAAATCAAATAATTAGTTCGGATAATTTCCACCAATCAGACAAGTCTGCAAAAGTCAAGAGAGGTGAAACTACTAGGATCAGAACGATTGGGCTTCCAAAATGTTTGGAATACACAAGATATAATGAGCTATTTTAACGTTGAAGTGAGTGTGCTCTCTATCGCTCTCTGTCGTTTCAAAAATTGTCTTAAATGACTCAAAAATTAACATATGTTGATCAGTTACAACAGTTTAAAAATGCTGTTTTACAGATTGGTGCTATGAAAAATCTACCATTGTGAATGTAGCCAGAATAGCATTTATGGCACTGTGTAATGCGTATCAAAGGTATTGATCGGCTAACAGGCTTGAGAATATTCTAGGATCAAAGAAAGGAAGCACTTATCAAATGAAGCAAGTTCTATTTGCACTTCACGGTTTTCAGCAGAAAAAGCAGTCGGGTTGAAAAGCGGTTTTGAACCACAAAGGTTAGCGTTATAAAACCAAAGCATTTCCCCATGTAACGGAGTGACACTGATTACATTTTTGAGCTGAAATGCCCAGCATGCGTTGCATTCTTCATTGTTTTGTTTTGTTGGGTTTGCTTGTCTGTCGTAATGCCATTGCGAGCGTGCACAAAGTTGCAGCTGTTTAATAATTAAACTTCTGTGTACTGTGGGAATAAAACCGGGACAGCCATTTAATCACGCATGTTTACGACGTGATGGACAAAGAAAGTGTTGCAAGCTCCCATAGCTCTATTGGAAGCTGGAGCAACAAAGGATGGATTGTCAGTTTTATTGGAATAATATCCTTAGCTCGAATTGGCAATGTGAGTACAATGGTAAACTCATAGGTTCGTGTAATATGGTTTTTAGTTTCACAGCTCCGCATGTTTTATATCCCGTAACACGGCAGAAGAAGTAGTTTATGATTGTGGTATTGGCGATTGTCAAACTACAGAAGAGAATAAAAAAGCATGAATTAATAACGCAACGAGCACAAAGTTAGTCGCAAAGGTGTATAACTGGACCCATTAGCCTACTATGCATTTAATCCGTATAGCATGATTACTATCTCATTCTCTAATAAAAAATTTTACGGTTTGTTTTTGCCAGATAATCTGCAATTTTCCTGCCTTTTGACATGAATTTGATGTTTTAGTTGCTTGAAGCATTCGCAAACCTTGGTGATTTAAGGTGTAGACTTACGTGTTTTACTATCAAACTGAAGAGCTTTTGTAACTTCAAATTCTGCTTAACGAAACGAGAGACAAAGGAATGCAGCTGAAATCGCATTCTTTGGAACGTTTGCCTTTTGTTTTCGTCGGCGCGTTATTCATTGACGAGCAGCTAGTTTGAACGTATCACTGGAACACAATAGCAGTTTAGAGTTTAACAGAATTTAACAACAAACTGTAAACAGTGTTACTCAACCTTGATAGTAATTTTGTTGAAAATATTCCACTGCATTATGTCACTGTTATTTTTTCACTTTAGGTTTCCATTACAATAAGCAATGAAACAACTGGTCAATTGCTTTCCTTCTTTTGTTCACCAATTAGGGGCGGCGGAACAAATTTTATTCTGATGCTTTGGAGTAACGAGAATGTACACGCCCGCATTCTCAGTGACTTTATCGCAGTTATTTTCATATTTTGTCAGTACTATTAACTGAAAAAGATACGTGGTTCTGTATTTAATGCTATTTGCTTTGCCGATCTTCGTATCAACCCCTTGCTCTACCTTCCGTCAATCGTGAATGGATCCTAAACTTCTTAAACTTTTCGAATTGCTGCGGCCTATCACTGGCCAATTTTTAGCATATGCAGACCTGTGTTTCTGGAGAGAAATATCTGCGCAGCCCCTGTCGTCCATGCAGATGCGCAGCGGGCTCGTGGGGTTCGCATTTGTGAATCGTTCATAAGGGAGACTGCCTCAAATTTTTCGAACGGAACTCTCTGCTTGTAGCCCGAGCATGGTCTTTGGTCACGCCCGGCACGAATGATCAAAGATGGATTTCATAGCTTTTGCCCATTTCATTGAATAGTGACGGCCCAAATTGTTTCTTTGGACAACTCCCACCATTTTCGCAGCCTCTTTTGTTGATTCAGGGGGTGCTCTGGGTGGGCGTTGCTGCGGGGATATTTATGTAGGAGATGCCTTGCATTGAGTCGACTTTATATGCGGATATCCGGCAATCACCACACGTGAAAAGATGAGGCTGAGCTTTACGTTATCACTATTCTTTTCTTGACGCGACACGTTTCGATTTCTTCTGTCCGATAACTCCTTCATCAAAACCTATTATGCGTTATTCATTGATAAAAACTATTTGCAAATCCCAGATTGAGTTCTTCCAATTATTCCGACAAAAATCCAAACACACCAGCAATACCACGCACAGCTGCAAGCCACGTCCGATCACTAAGAGCTCCGCTCCTCACAAAACATAACCTGTGCCCCGCAAACCTCCTTCATTTTATTGCTCATTTGACCACCAACACATAATATTTTTTACAAAATGTTTGTAATTCCTGGGCTCATCGTTTGTACCTCTATACAGTGTTTTTTAGGGAGTTTTGAGAGGCCGAAGCGGTCATTCAAATTTTTCCAACGCTCTCAAATACAGTAGAACCTCGCTTTATAAACACCGCCAAAATACACCATAAGCTTGCTCTACGACCATCCCGCTATTTGGATAATTGCGGTCTCTTAAAACGTCTCAGCCGTCATGAACGTCAATCCTTACAGAAACCTGCATCTATACAAATTCAACCAGGCAAGTTACGTCACACAGCCACAGGCTTCCTCCAAGTAATAAGAGCGCCGCGTCTCACACGATGGTTTGTTTGTAAGAAACGTTCTTCAGGTTGCTGCTCAATCAACCATTAGCTTTGGAAAAAACTGATGATAAAGGTTTTCTAAATTCTCTTCTTTTGGTTTGTCGGAGTTGTTGCTACTTTCGGCTGAACATAGAATAAAACAACATAAGATAAATTAAAACTGCTCGTAGTTAAATGCGTGCTTTGCTACCTTTTTGGTTTGTTATTATTGATTCTTTTCAAGTAGCACCAATTGCACAATTAAGTGCCTAATTCATTCAGTTCAAATTCCTCTGCACAACGGTAACAACGGCGTTCATTTCAATTGTATCAGCAATGACTCTATCCTGTTGAAGAACGCTCAGCAACACTCAATTTCAAATGCAATCATGAGCATCAATGAGCGGCAACCATTCACTTGTTTGAATTTTCATACAACGTTGTCAGAAGAAAAGTTTCACTTGAACTTTTATTAAAAATACCCCCTTTTATAAAAACTTTAACCAACAATTGCAAAAAAATTCGATATAAGTCTTATACTATTTCTGGAGGCAGATTCACCAATTTGCTCAACCGGTAATGTCATGTCCAATTGAAACATAAGTGAATGTGTCGGAACTTAAGGTTGACAGCAAAATTTTCACACGAGTACTGGCCTGCGTGCAATTAAAAATTAAAACATAAAAAAGCAAAATCAAAAGGCTCAAATACTGTGGATTTAACTTTATTGAAGAATGTTGCAGCATTGACAAATGTTTTTTACAAATTTGCTGGAAAATAGTTCTCTGTTACGTTTGTAACAGATAAATTACCATACTCATATTTTACAGTTTCGTATCAGCTGCATGGCATTGCGTCCAAAAAACTAGGGAGAATTTGACCTGTTCTCCTTTTCCAGGGACTCTTTGCATCCATGTCTGGCCCAACACTTCTTTATTTGTCTGACAATGTTGGTGCTACGGTTGGCCAAGTCTCATTAACATTCACTGGAAGATCCATTGGGCAATTTATTGGCTCTTTGGCTTATGGTTTCATTATGAACAAATTTAAAAACTTCAAAGCGTTCTTAGCTTGTGGTAAGTACTTAATAAGCAATTTCAATTCAATTTCATTATTTTTGCTTTTGTACTACCATTTGGAGCGTCACGAGTGGTCAGCAGTGCCCATCTCCGCTTGCCTGCCCTGGGGTCACGTGACTTGATTTTCTAATAAATGCTGCAGTGGTGGCAAGTCAATGCCAGGACTGCGTGCAGACCTCTTTTTGCACTCGTCTGTTAACGCAGAACACAAGGTAGAACAGGCCTTGATGTACAGTTCTTACCGAAGATTTGAAAAATGCTACATGTATCCTGTCTTGCCGTGTGCTTTTTCCTATTGGGTGAATGGATGCAATAGAAAGTTTCACGCGCTTTGTTGCCACTGATCCATCATTTAACACATAATTCACTACGAAACCAGCCGCGTGTTGGGATGCCGGTATGAATTTTTATAGTTGAGGATGTGCGATGTTGGATCTAAGCGTACTACCTACACCACGGTTGATTGATTATGGGACATCATCGGTATTCGGTAGGCATTCAACCATGGAATATCATTTTTCCACAATTTCTGAACGGATTTGAAGGCGTAAAAGTACCTGCACTCGCTGTAAGTTATCGTTGATAGTATCATGCTATGTCAGTACTATTCATGGGCGCAATTTTGTTATAAAATGTGGGGGGCACAGCTTGATGTAAAACCAATATAGTCATCGGGCCGATGTGGAAGTGAAGTTTTGTAAATGCAAATTCCCAATCTTGTTTTTTAGAGGTGTTTTCAAAGCAACACCAATCACGCTTTGCTTTATCCCTACAAATGGTTTAGAAATTAATAAACCTAATTTTGTTGTTGGACATGGTAATGCAGTTCAGCTTGGTTGCACAACTATGAGACTATGACACAAAGAAGCACAGCAATAGAACACCTCAATCGGGTTTTATCAGAGCTGTCAGTTGGAGTGCACAAAACGGTGAATCACATTGGTCGCGCGTGCATATCAGTCTTAAGTAGAACACATCGATTTTCATGCATTGTATAAGACAGTGCTCTTCAACCTTTCTACTATGGTGCACCCTTGAAGATGTTTCGACAAACTCATGCACCCTATTTACACTCATGCACCCTATTTACTGACATATCCCCCGTATTCCCCACCTAATTGCACCCATGTCTGTGAGTAACCTGGCCTAAATAAGCAAGTAACATAATTCAGTAGCTCAGCTGCATTAGTCAATTGATTGTGGCTCACTGTCTGTCGCTTATGGATCACAAATAATCAATTAATTTCAAAAATTAGCTTGACATGGTCTGATGCCTACGCACCACACTTACAATGTGCAAAGTCAAGGTTAAATTCGGGAAGTCATTGGTTGGTTAAATGGGTCAATTTTGCTAACAGAAAGTTTTGTTAAAAGTATCTGTTTAGTGTGACAAGTTTGTGATGCACCCTTGCGAACCCTTTCGTAGTGGTGAACCCCACGCATATTTTGATGCACCCCAGGGTGCACCGTGCACACCGGTTGAAGAGCGTTGGTATAAGACGTATTGGTTACAATGCGATGTGATGTCTTGTTTAAGTTTCTTAACGTTAAAAAGACGATAAATTGCAAGGTACGATAAATATATTGCAAGGTATGGTAGCTAAACATTTTTCTTGTACATTTCTGCTCTTTAAAAATGCTGCTAATTTGTACCTACTGGGCATCGTGCATGCAGCCCCACCCCTAGCCAAATCTCTATTGATGTCCTCTTACAGCAACAAAAATGTTTGGCTAAAATTAACGTAGGCTACTTCAAAAAACGATTAACAATTTATTTTTACTGCTGATGGGCGGAGGATCTGTCCTTTCAATCTCCCCTTGTCAGCTCCTGCATGCTGTTGGGTACCCTTTCGATTGTCCAAACATCGTTTGTCTAATAGCTTTTCCAAACATCAATCAAACTTCCAAGCATAATTATCCAAGCCAACTAGAGAAGATTTCAAGATATCCAAAAGAAAACGACCAGACGTCTTTCTAAATACATACCCATGTACCAATCTAGCCTACAATGTGATGTCTGCATACTTAAACGTCTGGTGACCAGGCCCGTAACTAAGGGGAGGACTTTGACCCCTGGAAAAACTTTCTCCTCCCCTGAAAAAATGTCTTGGACATATTGCACGCATAACCATTGTTCTCGTACATGCTTTCGACGTAAAATTTGTGCCTCCCTCAGAATATTATTCGCCCCTCCTGGTGTCCAAAGCTGGTTACGGGAAAGCTGGTGACTGTTGCCTTGTTCCTTCTGTCAGTTATGCCACTCAGCTCAGTCTTTTCACAATCTAATTTTTCAGGTTTAACATCAAATTGTAATAGGCGAAATTAATGTCAAAAGTACTATTCTATAGTTATACATGCATAACAACACGAAAATGTTTTTGAGATTACACTGAAATCAAAATTGAACAAGGTGTATTGGCAAATAGTACCATGTTTCACCTGAAAGAACACGAAAAGAATGTTCAGCAAAACTAGGTTTTACGTAGGCTCTTAGGTGGCGGAACCAGGGTGACCGCATGGATTTAGGCTCCCCCACTTTTTTCTAGGAGGGCACGGCCTTCCCACTTTTGAATTTCGAACTTTGCCTAAATAAGTGTAAGTAACACGATTCGCATTGGGTCCATTATTAAAAATTTATGTGCTCAAGTCAATGCAGTGTATGATAGATAGGGTGTTGTGTAAATAGGGTCGTTGAGGGCTTATCAAATTTTGAATAAAATTCCTTGGACAAACATGCGGACAAAAGTTAATGACATCAAATTTCAGTGCTTGTGATGTCACAGATGCCAATTTAAATCACAAAATCTTTCTAGTTTTTTTGACGTGCACTTGTGCCCCCAAGTTTGAAAATAGTTCCGCCACCCATACGTAGTCTACCTGTAATGCAAAAGTTTCGCACTTGCATGAAAACATTGCTGCATTGTGGGTATGAATATCTTTTGAATTTGCTGGTCACCCTTGTCGTGGCATACAAAAAATCTTTAATTCCTAGTCAAGTCATTAAGCTTTGAGCTATAGGACAATATATAGCCAGGTCAATACTTCTCTAAATTTTTGATGGAATCCTGTTTACTAATGATTGGAGACAGTCTTTTGCAAAACTACACATCCTAAAACTAAGTCTCCGCAATAGTGTTGCTGTTTGTCTTCGGAAAAAAACTTCGCAGAGGTTTGCCTGAAAATGCAACTTTCTAACATTACACATTTGCATCTTCAAATTTTACGCTGTCTGTTTCTGAATACGTGGCAAACAACGTTACAGTAAAGTCAGTTAGCCAACGTTTTTGCACGAAACAAATCACAGCTGTACTGTGATCTCTCAGTTGTGCAGCCGTTAACCTTTACTGTTTCAAGACAGTGACCGTTCTTAAGTAAACCACACTGGATAAACGTTGGAGAGAGGACGTTAACAATCTTTTGCGGTCTCTAGAAACTTGCAAAATGCTAAAATTCGGTTTTGAAGTAACATTTTATAAAAATATCAGAATCAGTGATACCACACCAAACTCTGTTTCAACATCAGCATTGCTATGGGTAACATCTAACATGGAAAACGCTTCACACAAAACATGGCAAACGTCATATTTGGTTTTGAAACCTCTCCAAATACAAACCCTAAGCGAAAAAGTGCGGGGATGTGGCATATTATATCCCCCCGTCTAAAAAAGTGGGGGGACACGTCCACTGTGTCCCCCACCAAATTGCGCCCATGGTACTATTGACTCCAAAAGATGCAGGTTCTCTATAAAACAAACCTTCGGTAAAAACCTCATTTTGAAAAAGAACATTGCTAGCAAATTTCAAGTAATACCAGCAAGTAAGAAATTATGAAACATTCTGAAAGCGTTCTCGTCATGTCTATTCGTGCGAATTAGCATCCTTAAATTTTGGTGGCCAATTTCTCCTTCAAGTACTGTGATATGTATTTGAAGTTCTGTCAACAGGGATTTTATAGCTCTAGATCTCCCTGTTGAAACAAAATATGTTTAAGTTTTACTGCGCACACGGCCATCAAGAACTTCCTTATTGTAATCAGACCTTTGATTGACTTGTCAAAAAGTTGTTTTTAATCAAGATTTAGTGAAAAACTAAGCAACACATGTGCGGTATATCCCAACAAGATTCAGATGAAAATAATTTTGCATTTTCGACACGATCAGGCACCCAGCAAATGTGAGATGAAGATGTACTTTATAAGAAAACAACTAAAAATGCAGTAAAACATAAGGGGTCCCTCGTATCTCGGACCACCATTTCAAAAATAGGCGCCTCGGAACCACGACCCCTTGTTTCGTCACCCATAACCGCATGGACCCGAGCCCATGCAGAGCAAGCTGAGATGAGTGCCTACAGACCACTCGTGACAACAAGAGTAGAAAGCGAAAAATCTGTACTGTACATTGAAAAGTTGTTTTTGCTCTCATATTTCAATGAGATGAATGTTCCTGCAATTTCGTTACGATAAGCAGAAAATATTTCGTTTGCTTTGCATTTTGTCTTTGTTACGGAACTTTGATTATTCTTTGGCGTATATTGCTAAGGTTTGAATACATTTACATATCTAATAGATTAAATCAATTTTCGGTTGAAATCGTCAAGCCCTATTGAAACAAATCCATAATAAGCTTTGTAACAAACAGATTATGAATGCATTTTAAACATTCCATTTTTTGTGGACGGAAGTGTTCGGCGAATTCGAAAAACTAGCTCAGAGATCATTCCCAAACTACTCCGCACAAAACATGCTACCTCAGAGTTTCTCCTTGCCTACTAACTATAGTTGCCAACCCTAAGTCTCGCATTATTCATTAATTACCGTGGGCTCTCGAGGCTCGAGTCCCATAAAGACTACAGTGCGAAAACATGCAGTCAATACCACTGACCGTTGCTGCCAGCAGCAGGACCCCATGCCCTTAT
>Ga0210059_1017250_pt1 | contig 10318 bp, 5 predicted proteins | sample Ectturendosymbi2_FD_188042 | JGI IMG/M metagenome (GOLD analysis project Ga0210059, IMG submission 188042) | Ecteinascidia turbinata endosymbiont from Florida, USA - Sample 2 (SPAdes) (version 2) | ecosystem: Host-associated > Tunicates > Ascidians > Unclassified | place: Key West, Florida...
CTAGGAAAGGATTCCTTTCGTTAGGCAGTGTCTTTTGGAAACACCTCTAATGTTTTGCGTAGCAGACTTGTTAGTGCAACAAAACAAAACGTGTCAATTGACTTGGGGGAAAAAATTTTAGTGCGGCCCTCTAACAAAATTGCAGGTCCGGATTTGGCTCCCTTCAGTGAAATGGTTGTGAACCACTGTTGTAAAAGTAAAAAAAAGTAACTACCACAGCACCTTACTTTCTTGTCAGAGTGATCAAACCGGATCTGTACTAGTATAACGATCTAAAAAGAACTGAGCTAAAATGAATAGATATATAATAAAATGTCCAAAGCTTTTGTAGCTGTGTAGTCATGCTGTTAGCAGGGAGTATGATTAACATATGACACCATTGCAGATTTAAGCGTAAAATGCACGGCAAGCCATTGTAAAGTAGGAATTTTCATAAGAAACCATTAGGCTTACTAGTAAGGTTTCCCAGATTTCTGGCAAAGTTCACAGCGAAACATACGTTTGCAAGCAGTAGCGTAACATGACAGTTATAAATAATTGGTAGCAAACTAGCATTGCTTTGCAGAGCAGTACATTATCAGGAGGGCATACAAATCAATGAATACAAATGCGGACTTCGCTTGATGTTTTCATCTGTAGAAAAAATATGTTTTCAGCACGGTAACCTACAGTCTTATTTTCTCCTAAGCTTTGCGTGTTAAATTGTGCTTTTTTTGCGATTCATCACTGCTTACTATGAGTGCAAAATATAGGACATCAGAAGTTTTCAGCTGTTTTTGAAAAGTCAAATGTGAATTTCTTGTCATACTATTTCTTTGCACAAAGGGCTTTTGAACACATCTTCGCATTTGTGTTAATGCAAATGTGTGCGTGTTTGAAAGAACGCATGAGAGTCGACTATGTGTTTTGCGCTCTTTGCATGGTTTGCCTGGGCAGCGCTGATAACTGGAATTGCCAAGGCTGCAACAGGCAAAGCATGCAGCGAGTGGAAAACACTTGGTCAATTGGGACTGGTCTGTTTTTAAATGCTCGGACACAAATGCAGTTTTCCAAACAGCCATTTTCTTGATTCTGGCCTCAAGAAATAACAAAAGGTCCTCAGGCATTGACGGCAAAACCAGCGACTACTGCCTTTCCTTCAACTTGAGGAACACCAAGACAATAAAATATCAATGTGTGAAGACGAACAGAAGCCGGAGCTGGAGTCGGAGCCGTGAAAGAAGAGAGCTCGGAGCCAGAGCCACACTCATGGAAACCAACAGCTCCGGAGGCGGAGCCGGGGCTGTGTTACTTTTACAACGGTTCCGCAGCTCTGAATAATGCACATTGTAACCGGGCACATAGACGATCCAGAGTAAAAATTTGACAGATAAATTGCTGTAGCAACAACCTCCAACGATTATCATAGTAAAACAAAATTTGCAAGAAACTAACAAGTCACAATATTAAGCTACTGAAGTTAACTCAGTGATCGATTAGTAGTTGAGCATTTTAACCCCCTTTATGTTGCTTCTCCCCCCTATCTCCCCCTTTGTTTTTTCGCCCCCTTGCCATGTAAAATCGACCCTAAGGGGGCGATTCCGCCTACTTTGAGAAACACTGCCCTAAACAATAATACCTGGAGACACAAATTCATTTACAGTAACTTCAAACACAGTGTCAATTGTTAATAAAATGCGAGGCGGCTTGCTCCCCATACTCCCCCATACCCAACCATATCATGAAACAACTGTCTGTTTTACATCATCTGCAATAGCAAGAAAGACACCTCAGAGATGCACAGCTTTAAAAACACGTTACCATCCAGTTGGACATAGTTAGCAGCTTCTATTGTTTCACAAACGTTATCTTCAGTTATTTCCACTTCGCCGCTGTACACATAATCAAGTATTTGATCCAACCGTTCAGCCTTGAGGCCGCTAACCTTGACAACATTTCCTTGCTGTTCAGAGATCTGAAAGGCAATAGACCAAATGCATTTAGCTCAAGTAGGACATCTTTCCTAATTATTATCGGTTCACCACAGTTTGCATTGCTGCATATATGTGGTGTCTCTTTGTGAATATACAAAACATTTTCCAAATTGCGAAGTTGTGATATGTAGATGAAGTTGTTGTTCAACGACTTCATCTTCATATCATTCAAAGCAATACAATGCACACCAAACTGACAGAACCAGCACGAAGTATCCACCTCATTGCAAAACATCTTTTCGAAGTACTGTGACATTGCCCCGACAACGCACTTGTGAACAGGAAATGACCTCCCATCAGACTCAAGAACACCATCAGTAAAGGCCTTTTTTTCCTTTCGATCTCTGCAACATAAGTGCATTTTAGATTCACGCCGGACATAGTTTTTGTGAACAACTTTCAGAGGAGACCACTATGAGTTTAAGACAGGGAAATTTAACATAAATATATCACTGCATAACGCAAATTTTAAAGACAGAAAGTTATGTCAAAAATTTGATTATCTCCTGGTATATATGCACTTTCACAATTTAGGCTGAACCGTGGCTACTGAAAGCAGCTTATTTCTTGCCATTATTCATAAAAATACTATCAAGCTTTAGAAATTAATATTCACAGCACAACATCCCAAAGCAAAAAGAGCTTCGCAAAAGTACAGTATAATGTAGCATGAAGACATCACCACTGCATGCACTGCATGCCGTACAAAGCAATACCACAAAAATCACTTTATTCCACATCAGACATTTTAAGGGATATACGCATGTAAAAGTTATTTGCTTGATAAAACAAATTGGCTGTGAACAGTTGCTGTAGTTTGGTAATGTGTAGTAATGTGTACAGGTGCAAGGTCCATTAGGACCGCCTGAAAAGCAACTTTCTTTGGCACGTTTCTATAGTGGATTGATATCACTGCTGTGATTTTCAAGTTGCTTTGGCTCTTTTGGGGTGCCTTGCTTGAGAGGTTCTGTTATCACATGCACTTCATTGAAAGATCTCCACATCTTTTTGAGAAATGAACCGTCATTGGCCAGATAATCAGAAAATCTGCTGACCATTAGATTTTCATCATACACATGTGACTGTATTACCCATCATGGTTAGCTTCATGGCAAGTGACATCTTGGTGATGGAAGAGAACAGTAGCTGCTAGTGGGTTTTGTGTTTTTGCTGCTGTCAAACGTTTGTTTGCTGTGTGCACTACCCGAGGAGCCCATGACATTACAAACATTGCGTTTGTAGTGTGATCACCCAAGTTCTCAGTAATAAACAGACTTCTATTCGTAAGAGGAGTCATTGGTGATCAATGATGCTAGTTTGGAAAGCCAGCTGAGGTACGGAGTTAAGAAACATACGTATCTGGTTGCAAGCATCAAAAGTAAGCAAATGCTGAAACTGCATAAAACATGAACACTGAGATTGACATTGCAATTTGTACGATGAACAGACCCATGCACAAACAACTTACTTGTTCAGCAGCTCTAAAAGCTTAAGAGCATGTGCTTCTTTTTTCCGTTGATTGCTGATTCTTGGAACATCATCATCGTATGAATAGCTATCAGTATCGGCCGAATCAAGGAAGTCATCTCCATAATCATAATAATCAAGAAGTGGGTCATCCCAAGCGTTCCATTTCCAGAACTTATACTGGTCAGCAGACATTTTAACTTTAAATTGGAACAGAAATTTAAGGAAAAAGCTGAATGCAAATATAATTATTATCCACAGCAAGTTTCCTACCATTTATGATGCAAAAGTTTGTGGAAAGCGAATAACTTCTCTGCTTACTCTAAAAGTCATTTGGGGCAAAAATATAAAAATGCGCTAAGTTCAATATGGATAATGGTCTGTGCTTTGAAAAATATAGTTTTATGTTTTCTAGTAAGACTGGTGCGCAATGTACGTTTTGGGAAAATTTTGGGTTACCTCTGCACATTACTAACAAAAATTTATACAGAGTAGTATTGCTTTTTTTCACCTTAACATTTTCAGTACTGGTCGACAGATAATATGCTTGAGGGGAAAACCAGCCACGATTACCAGGCGATGTATATATACATTACTAACAAAAATCTTCATTTTCTGGTCCTGGGAGCCAAACCATTGAGCCATTATTTTGGCTCAAAGTTTTTTTGAAAACTAGGCAATCATCCAAGTCTTTAGAGCCCTTGATCGACTTTCTAGATTATCTGGAACCAAAATTAGGGCTCAAAAAACAAAAATTGGATGAATATTAAAATCCCACACAAGGCAATCTTGGTGATGTTTGGCTAAAGGCCATAACTCGCCAGCTGATTGAGCTAGAGGGATGTTCAAGCCCTCTAAAGACTCGGAAAGTCTTGTAGTTTACAACTAAAATATATTTTAAGTTTTGGGTTTGGGTTTTTGGTTGTTCATGTGATGATTGGGGTAGGTTATACGTTTTTTCTGATGACATCATCGGTTGATCCAACGAGCCAATTTTGTGGCTCAAAGTTTTATTGGATTCCAGGCTATAATACGAGTTTTATAGCCCTTTGATTGACTTTTTTAGCATTTCTGGGTCCAAAGTTATGGCCAAAAAATTCCAAAAATTTCTGGAATTCACTATGGGATTAGCGGGGATTTCCACAATTAATTTGCAGCATTTTGGCCATAATTTCAGCACCAGAAATGCTAGAAAGTCCATTAAACCCTTTCAACCAAAATGGCCAAGGTTACCTTTTGTGGGATTTGAATCTTCACCAAATTTTTGGTTTTTGAGCTTGTGGCAATTATTGGCACAGCTGTTTCTCTTAATTGCCCGCGTTCGCGATTACGTCATTGCATTCTTGTTGTGTTCACCAGGGATGTGGAAGCGGAAGCTGGAAGCGGTCCTTTTTCTGCGGAAGCGCGAAAATCCTACCGTTTCTGCTTCCACATAGGTTATTTGACTTGGAGAGTAACTTGGCGAAAAAGTTTTGTCCATTTCCCAATGTGGATTTAAGTGGTGAAGTTCCACTATACGTCTGAATGAACGTGCGATATCAGTAGCACGAGAGAACAAGATAAAGCATAACTAGCATCCATGGCATTCTTCATAGAAGGCCAAGTCATCGTGTAACTTACCGATTTTATCGAAGGCTGACTATTCAAACCTAGCTGCTGTCCATTACAATGGTAACAGTTTGAAAGCACAGCAATCTCCCGGTTATGTTCGCCACTTGAATCTGAGCTGTTTGTGCGAACTTATGTGGTAGGTGCGAACTTAGCAGTTGTGCTTTTAACTGCCATAGCAAACAGATGTTGATCATTAGGGCTAATGTTTGGAGACTGATTGATGCTTTGACTGAAGCTAACTATTCTTTTCAGCAAGGCATATAGTATTCACTTACATTATGCTATTCACAAACAATGTTAGGCAAAGGCAAGCATTTAATTGAGTCATTTTGAGTCAAACCAACTGATCCAAGTTAACGAAACATCGCATGACAGTGCGGAGTGAAGCTGCTGTAGGAAAGTCTGTGCGAAGCGCGAAGTTATGTGCTAACATTATTTGCCTAATGTCTGAAGACACACACACAAAAAAGTTAGTGCGTCTGTCCAAGGATTAACAGAGCTGGTTAGGAAGATATTTCTTTGGATTAATAACATGCATCGAGCAAACTGCCCCTTCCACCTTCACTAACCATTTTGAAAGCAAATGAACTTGCTGAACGATTATATCAAATAGAGAACTTTAGCAATATAATGTTTCGTGTTTAACATTTTTTATGACCAGTTGTCACGTTAGATTTGCTGTAAATACCAAAAAATTGCTGAAAAAGTTGAATCCAGATTTTTTCATAACTTTGTGCGAACTTAACTGGGATGCAAACTTCACTTAGATATTACTGAACATATGCATTTGCCAACTCAGTCTAAAAAGCTTTTCGCATTTTATTGAAGATGTAACAAGTTTGTCCAAAACCTTGCGTTCTAGAATTTTGCTCAAAGCATTATTACGGCGTAATAATGTATGACAATCAAAGTGCTTTGAAGAAACCTTAAACGGTTACAGTACGCTAGGCAATTTAGCTTGATATTTGTTAGGCTAAGCAGAGTGTCTTAACCTTTAGCTCAATCGAGCTCTAGCTCAATCGGTTGGCAAGTAATGGTGTTGCAAAGCTCTGCCAAAACAGTTGCTCTTGCGGTTTTTAAAGGTAAACCACCTAGTAACAGTAGATACTGCCATGGGGAATCCACCCAGTAGCAAAAGTGTTAATAAAGCAAGGTGTTGTTTTTTTAAATGGCTAAACTACACCTTTGCAATGTGCTTTAATTAAAACCAACAGGTTTCATGATGCTTTGTCTATAAAAATAAGTAAATAAAGCTTGCAACTAGCAGATTGGCTATAGCACACAGATTATCATCACATTACCAAGCTGTGTGATTAATAAATCTCATCACCAACAAATGCAAACCAGTGGAGGGTGAAATACGCAATAGCAGCAAGTATAGTTTCATTTCATCCAAGATAAAAAGTTTGTTTGAAAAACCTATCATAGGTTCGAAGCATTTTGAATAATTCACTATTCATACTTTAACAAATAAAATTTTTTTGAAAAGACATTTCAGACACAGGTTTTCAGACATGTTTATATGGTTACTATATAACTTGTTTTTGAAGTGGCTATAATTTTTTCTGATATTGTTACACTAAAAATGACATCACATTTGAAATCAGCTGTCCTCAGTTGGTGGAATTGACCCTTTGATCACATCTCTAGCATCAGTGGATCAATCACTTGAGGCATTTCATTATAATTCAACAAATCATGATAACCAATATATTTTAGAATTTAATGATTCTAGTATATTTTATAGAAGAGTTAAGGTGAATCACAAAAAAAGAATCATCAAAATCAGATCTGTGGTTTTCAAGATATCGCCTTTTGAAATTTTGGCCACCACTAGCTGGCACTCTTTAACCACTTAAACAAATTTGCATTTTTGGCTGATACTCAAGGTAAAAAGTTAAGTGTTGATTCCACCATTTTTTTCATAGTGCAGAATCAAAAAATGAAGCCCATTTTCAGCTACAGGCAGTAGTTAATTAGTTATGAGGCTTTTCATTTTTTGGGAGGAGGTGAAAACAAACCCCAAAATTCCTTTGCGGGAATAAGATACCACCCAATTTTTGGTAGTTCCTTGTATATGCTTTCTTGTAAGGGTGCATTTTTAGATGAGACTTGCATATTTTTTGAATAATATTATTTCACTTTATGTATAGAATCAATTCAGCCACTCTGACTATTGTAGGATTTGAAGTTATTATGATGCTTGCCTTGTGATGCAGCAATGCTGATTGGATAGTTTCATATTTGTTGCAGCATTACTGTTTAACAAAAGGTGAACTCGATTGCCTGCACATAATTAAAAAACAATATTAACATATGACATGCACGGACAAAGATGGGCTTCATTTTTGACCTCAGGACCATGAAAAATGATGCAATCAACATTTCACTCATCTTTTTGCCTGTGTAACTCGGACATGGAAAATTTGTGTAAGTGGGTGAGGAGCACCACTTAGTAGTAGCCAAAATTGTAAAAGCTAATACAGTAAATCTTATCTAATTCATCACATTTTCGTCAGCCTTGGCAGAATTCTTATCTTTTGTGTACATTTCTGTTCGTCTAATTCGCCATCGTCTAATTCATCAATTTTCTCAATTCGTCACCTCTTTCTATCCCATAGAAGCGTTTTGTTCAGTTAATACATCATTTGCGGTTTCGCGTTTGATATCTAAGCAGCTGGTATGTGTGGGAATTCAAGCAAATTAAGGATCTTTATACGAGAATTGTTGCACCTCGCAATTTGTTTATCGAATTTATACACGAGGTGCGAAACTTGACCCGACCCCCCACTGAGAGAATGCGGAAGTCTTTGCAGTTTCTTAAAGATTTAAACAGTGCTAGATTAAATGGAGGAGTCCAGATAGAGTGGAGGAATTAATTGTTGCATTCAACCATAATGTCATAAACTTGTGACAATTTTACTGCAAATAAGACCACTATGTATACGAGTTACTATGATAAAGTATACCAGCTTCAATGATAGAATTTTCAACTGTTTGCATAATTTGTCACTTTTTTCTATTCCCCTTGAGGTGACAAATTAAGCAAATTCTACTGTATTTCGAAAACCACTGGTCTTATTTCAATTAGTGTTTTTCATGTCTCATTTTTGCTCTTCTGCAACATGTAAGAAACTTGGATCAACAAATTCTGAAATATAGTGGTTAAGTTGGTTTGTTGAGTTATATGCAATTATTACAGGGCAAGCTTATCAAAATATTTTACAACTTTGTTGAAATTGTTCAAATTCAGATACACATGTATAAGTTTCTTTTCAAATACACACTTAATCTGAAAAACTACAGGATAACAGCATAAATGTTTCATAGTGAACGCCAGCATAGATTATGTGCTATATCTAATTAAAACACCTTTGTTAATTAACTCGCTTTAATCAAAATAAATAACAAAAAATTATAATTGGAATGACTAGGGCACATAGCAACTATTTCAAGAAGTTGTCATTTTTTGGAATTGCACAAGCACTAGAAATCTTATTTTGGAGTTGTGCATATTAAAATATATATATCATCATTTGTAAACTTATAAAAATACTGGTAATCGAGCATACAGACAAAAACAGCTTCAGGCAAGTCTAAAATATCCCACAGCATATTTAAAGCATCATTTAGCTGCCAATGCTTAAAGGGCAGTATTCCAAATGTTACTCAAAGTCTCTCTTTAAAATTACACAGATATAATAACACAGAACACACAAGAAAGGATTTCAATTCTAGTTACATATTATTTATTGCGCAATGAGTCAAAACAACTTTGTATCTTCCATTGCTCAACATTAGACTTCGGGTTTCTGTTGATGTACACATAATGAGAGGATGTTTATGCATAAATTTGTATATTCTTTGATGATGTCATCACCCCACCCTTTAAAGCCTTAATAAATAATAATCCAGTATTTACATACTTCCCACAAACTTGATATTGTGATAGCTTACGGATTAAGTTAACTTAAATCTGCAAACACTGTTTATATTTCTACATATGTGTTGAAGTGTTGCAACTCTTGCTCAAAATATTTTTAATACTTCAATACTGATCATTTAAAGTGCTAATGCTTACCTTGCAGGATATTACAGTTGGCACAAAGCTAGTAACACAAATAGATAGCCGTTTCTTATTGGATGTATTCAGCTAGCATGTCATGTGAAGAATTTATTCAGTGATGAAAAGTTGGGTATTTTGATAATAGAAGTTGAAATCAAGAATTCTTTAGAGTTGACCTGAGCTTGATCACTCAGTTTGTTGCTAGCACCTATGTGCATAGCATTGGCCTGCTCTTTTAAACAAACTAGTAAGCCCTAAAATTACATGTTGATAACCATTCAAAATATTCCAATGTAAACCCACGTTGGTTTAGTCATCAGTCAACGAAAAATATAAACCTTACTTCTACAAAACTATTTGGTTAGCTGGTGTTGCCAACATGCATAAAATGATAGAACCAAATTTTTTGGATAAACTGATTCAGTTAATGTTTATTTAATAATCATACAAAACCCTTGTATTTCATAATAATGGTTTGGATGAAGCCTATTCTGCACTGTAAATCTCTTATGAGTAATGCAGTATGTTTTCAATTTACCTTTCAGAGGCAATAAAACATTTTTATCATCACTTTAAGTATGACCTTATGCAGCAGAAAGATGGTTACAAAAATTTGTAAGCTTTGCAACTAAAACAAGCACAAAATATTCAAGCAGGCTTGAACAAGAAGCACATAACATGATAATGTAAATTCATCTTTGATAAATTAGCAATTAGCATATTTGTGTTTAATTTAATAACACCATTTTCTTGCTTTCATTCGCACTGCAATTTTAAATGTATCTGCCGGAATTATTTGTCAGATAACATTTAAAACGTAGATCTGCTCGTGAAAGCACAAACATCTTGGTACAAGACTAAACTAGTGGCTCTTGATGGTTTTAACCAAATAAGAAATTCATCTTCATGTGGAAATTGTCAGCAAACTAGAAAATAATATTTTCAAAAGTGTAGTGAAGCCTGAAGTATAAATCCCTCAGCTCAGGAGTTCTCAACTGTGGGTAAATTTTTCTCTTGGGGGTAAATTTATTGATGCTGTTGTACAGTTTTCTACAGCGCTAGTGAGTAAACAAAAAACAAGGGGTAAATTTTATGTTAGGAAGCTGGCAAGGGATAAATGGGAGAAAAAAGTGCCATAGCTCTATCCTGTTTCTTTTGCTAAGACATTTCGGTCATTTGTCTCAGAGGCTGTATTAAGTCA
>Ga0210059_1017252_pt1 | contig 10318 bp, 2 predicted proteins | sample Ectturendosymbi2_FD_188042 | JGI IMG/M metagenome (GOLD analysis project Ga0210059, IMG submission 188042) | Ecteinascidia turbinata endosymbiont from Florida, USA - Sample 2 (SPAdes) (version 2) | ecosystem: Host-associated > Tunicates > Ascidians > Unclassified | place: Key West, Florida...
GTTAATGGTCCTGATTTTGGGCGGGCCGCTGAGGTTGAACGAGCGGGCCGCTAACGATATTTTTAGCGGTTGGACTTCACCGAGCCGCGACGAGCCGCCCGCTGATGTTTAAAAAACCTTCAAAATTTTTTGACTTGAAAGAACCACTCGGTAGCAATAAAAGTGACTGAAACCACTTGGCATTGCTTTGCCGTTGCTGCATTTTAAGGCAAACTTGCTTTTCCCACATGTGAGCACTCCGTCAGGCGCGACTGGCAGGTACACTTAAAGAAACTTTTCGTGCATGGTGATAACTGATAACTTCTTGCATGAGCGTGGCGTTCAGCGGTTTTCGTGCTGAGTTGCTTCTTGGCGGAAACGTGTTGTGCAACAATTTGATGGCCTGCTATACGTGTTTTCGATAGATGACCAAATCACAATCGCTTTGTAAGTAAGGTTGTGGGGTTTTACGTTTAGGGTTTTAGGTTTAGGGATTTGTAGGTTTAGGCTAAAGGTTGAAGGTTTTATGGTGAGGGTGCATAGCTTGTAGGATGAGAGTTTTAGGTTGAGAGCAGAACGACCTCCAGAAAGTATTCAATAGGGGAGCTTTACTTTTGTGCGGGGATCTTGACATTCTAAAATTGACAACAAATCCACTGATTTATACACTACAGTTTCATATTGCAGTTTGTGAGGGCTTGGAGCTTTATTTGGGGGGGTTAAGCCCAAAAAAGCTAACCCATGGTGATGGGACTGGTTGAGGGTTTTATTTTTAGGTTTAGGGATTTAGGTTAAGGTTTTGTGGTTAGGGTTTTAGGTTTCGGGTTTTAGGTTGGCAGTGTCTATTTTTTCGCCAGGATAACAGCAGCAAAAGGCTTGGTAGAAAGGAAGCAAATGTAACTAAAAGATAAACCTACAATCAAACCCTAACTGTAGCCCTAACCCTAATCCTAACGTACGCTAAGCTAACCTAAGGCTAAGCTAACCTAATGCAAAGCTAACACTAACCTAACCCCAACCTAACACGAAGCAAACACTAACCTAACCCTAATCCTAATGTAACCCTAACCTAACAACACTAACCCCTAAACGTAACACCTCAGCGGAGCCTGAAAAAAAGCAAAGAAAAAAAAGTCGGCAAGGTGAGAGTTGAACCGAAAACGATTGGCATAGCAGCTGTAACACATAACCATTACACCACGAGCAGGACAGCGTTTTCCTGAAAAAGTGACATTTTGTTGGTATTGCGCCATGCCACGAGACCGAATCTTTGAATGCCGGCACAATAGCTCCAGCTGATCTGTTCCCGCCAGAATATCACCGGTAAAATAGACACTACCTTTTAGGTTTGGGGTTTTAGGTTTAAGGTCTTAGGTTTAGGGTTTTAGGCATACACACTAATCCAAGCGTGTAACTTTGTTTATGGTGATTGTCGCATGATATGTCCACTTCAACCAATCATGTTCCAGAAAAGGCAAAATAGTCTCAGCAGATATTTTGCCTCAAAAGGCAAAATAGCCCTTGGAGATATTTTGCCTCAGGGGACAAAATAAACAAGACTGCCAATTGTTTAGCGGGTCATGGGCGAGTCGGTTTGGAAAAGAATAAATGTTGTCGGTCCATGGGCGGTTAATGGGCTGATGTTGCAGTTATGGGCAGTCCGGCCCTGAAAAATCTTGGACCATGCCATCTCTAACCGTGGCATCTTATTTTTTACTGGAAACTCACCTGCTGGCCAGTGGCCAGAGATGAACATTAGATTGGACTTGGATTGGACCTAATCTAGTATACGACGAATTTCGTTGATCTTGGATTGGACCGGAGTGTAAAATGTTTCGCACATTAAAGGTCAGGACAGGATTCGGCCTGAGTTAATTGAAAAGAATTGTGTTATTTTTGTCATTAAAAAGTGGCATTTTGTAAATTTTTGGACTTTGTTTGGACTTGGATTTCAATTTTTTTAACTTTTTGGACTATGGTTGGACTTGGACTCAGTTTAAAAAATACAGGAGTCGATCTGGATCACAAAATATGACAGTTCACTCATCTCTGGTGCTGGCACCTTTTTTATGCAGCTAAAGTATAAGACACAGGGTAAGTTAATACACTGTGCAACTACATGCCTCAAAGTGGCTTTGAGCACTCATCGAAAATTTTGTAAAAAACACGAACTTGAGTGTTCCTGGCACGAGCAACTGCATGGAAAACACTTAAGTCGGACCAGGAACCGGAGTCACTTTTTATTTTGGACAGCAGCAAAAGTCTTCTTGGTTTTTATAAATGTCTTTTCTTAAGTGTAAACAAGGCTGCAATTCGGTTACATTAATTGCAGCAGGAGTTTGAACAGAAGTCGGATTCTCAAATTTGAAAAAGTTTCGGACCCTGATGCAGTTCTGGATTCAAAAATTTTGGAACAAGAGCGGAGTCGGAGTCTAAAAATGCGACTGCGGCCACCTCTGTAGCAGAGATAGTCAGGGATCCGAATTTCCAGAGTCGACTCTGGGAGGACTCTGCGTTTTTTATTCGGAACCGGAATCCGGAGACACAAATTTGTGAAAAACCGGACCCGGAACCAGAGTCACTTGTCATTTTCGGTAGCAGCAGGAGTCTTCGTAGTCTTTAGACATGTGGTTTTAATTTCATAAGTGAAAACAGTGTTGAATTTCAGTTGCATGTTTGGTAACCGGAGTCTGCACAGGAGTCGGATTCTCAAATATGAAAAGTTTTCGGACTCGGTGTCAAGCAAACTTTCTGACCTCTGCTTAATTTCTGACCGTTACTGTTTGCCAGTTATTTTGCTTCTCAGTGTAAAGGAATGAAGTTTGGCAAATGTTTTCTTGATGTGTGTTGTGTAAATTAAAACTTTTGGTTAGATGTCAGATACCCACAACAAGCTACAGTACGGTTATAACTATAATCACTGAAAAATAATGGATTTAGTGTTAGACCTCAAGTATTTTTGTTTTTGCAACCCCAACATAAAACCTAACACGACACACTTACCTAAACACCAAACCCTCAGCCCTGATCATCAGTTTTCTCAGCGTATTGAATATGTAGAATATAATTCTGTGAATGCACACATGGCGTGGAGTCAGAAACTTCGCAAGTCAGAAATTTCGTTTGACAACGGTTTGAAGCGAAATTTACAATACGACAAACAGTGTCCCTGATAGGTCAGAAATTTCAGACAGGTCAGAAATTTTGCTAGGCACGGGATCCGGGTTTGAAATTTCAGAACAGGAGCGGAGTCGGAGTCTGAAAATGTGACTTCGACCACTTCTTCCCTGTAGCACATATCAGAGCAAAGTTCGGCACAGGTAACAACATTTTCTGGTTCCCGTTGTTAGCAACTCGGAGCCGTATAGTACCAGATATAAATCAAGCACCCATAAAATTTTTTTCCGAATAAAAAGTGAAAACAATACTTCAAATTTTACCTGATTGCGTTTTGGCACATTTACTGATTGATTCTGACATCTTTTGATTTTTTTCAGCGAAACTGGAAAAATTTGAGGTGAATGGTCTTTTCTACAAAAATGTGACAAATTTTGAAATAAGGATAATTTGTATTGCCTTTTGAGGGATACGTTAATCACTCACGGCAATCTGGTTTACAAACATAACAGATCCATCTGCTTGTTCACAGGAAAAAAACATTTATGTTTTTTATTACGTAGCTTTTCGTGGTTGAACTGAAAATTATGGGTCTTGAGGAAGAGAAGAGTTCTTCAGTTTTTTATTTTTTAAGTATTCATCAAAAAATTGAGAGGATGGGACAGTTCTTCTTTGTAAGCCTAAAACGTACGATTAAATTGTGTCAATTCGGTTTCTTTATGGTTCGAAAATTCTGCTTATGACTTATATAGACTTGCACACGGTCTTGACTTAGTTGGACAAGCAGTCATACATTATTTTTTATAATTTATGACCTGGTTTTAACCAGTGATGGCATGTATCCATTCACTGAGTGAGCATGATGCAATGACACAACTTGAGTCAATTGGCTAACTTTTGGTTTACCCATTCTTTTAACCAATTTGATTTTCGTCAGTTTTTTATGACTCGGAACTTGATCCATTGTATTTGATCATAATGAAAAGAAGTGATAACGAAGTTTGATTTTTTAAAGCTCGAGTAGAATCAAGTTAATATTGCTTTGTTCAAAAGCGAATTACGGAGTCAATGAAACATCAGGAAACATTTAAGTGTTCCAAATGTTCAAGTTCGGCATTTGAAGCATAAATTTCGTTTCGGTATTGCTTTGAATTTATAAGTCCGTCAAGTCAGATTCGCTTAATAATGGTTCTAGTCTGCCGGATGATAGTTGTCATAGTAATTCTGCAAGCCGTGGGCCTTTGACTTGAGGCAACGTGTCTTCACATTTTGAAGTTGTTTGTATACAGTGGGCCTAGTAGCTTCGTTCTATTCTGAATTGCTAGGCATGTACCACAGATAAAAATGGCAAAATTTGTTATTGCAGGTAAAAAAGATTTGGATTGATGAAACATCTTATTTGCATAGTAACTACTCAGTGTATGTGCAGTAGTACTTGGTGTAGTGTTGAAATTTAGTAACTGTATCAGTGTTACAGTACAGTGTATGTAAGCACGATGACCAAGACATTGTTAGCCAATGTTGTTCGTGTTTTTCTCAAGAAAAAAGCAAATCTTTGTTTTGTGATTATCATCAGCTTCGAACAAAGTGTTTTTTTTCTTAGAATCATTGATAGACTCTGATTAGTGACTGTATCACCGTTGTGTTCATTTTCTGACCATTTGCCTAGGCAATGTTTGGACAAGCCAAGGCTTGCAAAACCCAGTGAAATGCATGGTGCTTGCGGAGAGAGTAGTAAAAAGGTTATGTTGGAAAATCTATTGTTCATGTGTACTTTCACAAAAAATTGATGCAGCATTGATAATCCAGAAACACCTTAAGTTTTTCATATTTGAAACCTTATTCAACCGCCACCTATTGTAAGAATGTGACAGTAACACATGACAAGAGTGCAGTAGGCTTGGTAGAAATGTAGTAAACTTAAAAGGGAAACCTAAAATCTAATCACAACTTGAACCTGAACACTAACGCCAATGCTTACCTTAATGCTAACCTTAACCCCTAAACCTAAACTTTGGAAACTTTTGAAAAAAGTAAAAAAAAGTGGTTTCATGAATTGAAAAATGCAACCACTACTACCAAAACGAAAGTTGCCAAGGTGAGAGCCAAACCCAAAACTGATGGTGCTGCTTGAGTGTCAAACTTAGCGTTTTATTTGAACCGCATCATGCAAGGCAGTTCTATAGCCACTCACATTAATAATTGTACCACACTGAAATCCTACCCTATTGTTACAAAAACATGGTTTGCAATGTTGAAATAAAAACAAGGTTTTAGGAGTTTTCTGTTGAAAAAGCACTTTGCTGTTTCAACCTGTTTAACTTAAAACTTTCAATGAAATACGCAGTTATTTAAAATAAAAATGGTTACAAATCCAGATTCTTTTACATGGTATCTTCACTTAGATTATGTCAATTTCACCCTAGTACATTAAAAAATTTTGCAATGCTATTTGCACAAGACGTTTTGTCAACATGTAATGTATTGTATCAAACTCTGGAGAATGTATATGCATAAAATTGCTGCAGCAACCATTTAAATTTTTTTGTGACATTCTAGGTTGTTAATACACAAGTACTTGGAAACATATTGCTAATGCTTGTAATTTAGGCTTTGGTTGACTACCTATAGATCCAGTTTTGCCCAGTTAACTTCAAACTTTGGACTGTGGTTTTGCAAAGCTGAATGTACTGTATTTATGAACTTGCATCACCTGTGTGGCTCCAACTACCTTTAGCGTTAAAATTATTATAATGTTAAGCACAATGTTGATCTCTTTGAATTTTCCAAGATGTCAAATTTATCATATATGGTAGTTTCTTTTATACTTGTAGGTCTTTTTAAGTGAAAAACTATTATAAAAGATTTTGTAAGTCAATTGTTTTGTATTACTTGTGTTTTTCAAATTTATAAATATTTATACTTACTTCACAGAGCATCAGTTGATAATTATAGTATCTAATAATGTCACATCATATTTGAAAAATTAAATTTCACCTTGATGAAATACATTAAATATTTTTGTACAAAAACAGTAGCTAGTCATTATTATGTTACTCAATATCCCTGCTCAAATCATATCATGTTTTCAAGGCAGTGTCTGAATGACCATATCCAGTTTTCTCTTTTGAAGGACTAAAAGATGATTTCCAGCTCTCACCACCTACAGTACTAATAGAACATATTGTGCTAGATATAACACTGAGTTTGTGACAGCAGTAGCGCAGTGAACCTGATCGAGCAGGAAATCTCTATTCCTGCTATCCAAAGGGTCATTAGTTTGGCTCTCACCATGGCTGGTTTGGCTTTGCTAGCAGATATGCCAGTTTTGATACTATAACATCATATTATATATTTTCACAATCTTTCAATGTTTTCCAAGTGCTTTTCATGTAGTTTGTTAAATGGTTAAAAAAAACAGACACAGGTTTAGTTCAGGAATTAAGGGTTTAAAATTAGGGTTTTGGATCTGAGGTTTGGGTTTAGAGTTAGGGTTATGTTTAGGGTTAGGGTTGAGTTCAGAATTGTGCTTGGTATGTTTTTTAGTCCTTGAAAAGTGAAAATTAGATATGGTCGTTTAGACACTGCCTCTTTTTAATTTAAATTCATTAACTGTATAAGAAACACACTAGCTTCAAACAGTTGGTCGTTTGAGGCTTAAATGCACAAACATTTTTGCTAGTCTGAAGCACTAATGCTTTTGATGTGCACTATGCATTAAGATCAATAAGAACAATAAATATTTCTAGGATATCAGTTTATTTCTATATAATTTCTACACATGACAAAAGTGCAACATTTTGCATTAAACCACTTACGCATCCTGTGTAACCTACTGGATTGTTATTTTGTTTGTTACGTCACTGTACACTTGGTAGTTTGTTTTGGTTTGTTGTTCCTACTGTGACCTTTTCCTTTCCAATGTAAAGTGGGCAGCTGGGGTTGCAAATTGTTGATTAGATTTTCTTAATTGGTAACTTTACTGTTTGTGAGTTTTATTTTATTCTATTTATACTTCATACGCTTCGCAGAACTGATGATGCCTACATCGTAGGTGAAATATATACTCTGTAAGATCTTAAAGTGTCTGATTCTTTGCTGAGAAAGGATCTTTTTCCATAGACAACATTCTGCATTACTTTTAAGCTAATATTTGATTATACAACTTTAAACATTGCTGCAAACATAATGCAAATAAATTTTAGCATGAGCACCATACTTCCATGATATGTTTTATAAAACCAAGTTTTTCATTTAAGGCGTGATGACAAATAAATTAAATCATGCTACGAAACAATCTTAAAGTTAATAATCTAATTGCTGAAAGCCATTGTGATTTTGTTCCCTTGTGAAAAAATAGTGGTATATAACATAAAAAATGAATAAATATATTACAGTCATTTGGTTATTTTCTTGTTATTCTTCTGTATTTGAAGTGTGCATTCTATCTTGTGAATCACATAGTTTATTAGCATATAAAAATAGTAAAACCCTTGAATCATTACCAGAATTGAGTTCACATAATAGTTCTCTTTGATTAGAATACAATATAAATATTACACTGTTTTAAACGCAGCTCCAAATTATTTCATGTTTGTTTTATGCTTGTCAATATTGATTTACAACATGTTCTTTGATTTTTTTAGGAAGATAATATTAAAAAAGGCTTATTATCATTAAAAGAAATGATCATACCTTTCTTTACTTTTTTGTCAAGTTCAAGAAAAGATACTCTTCCAAAGTTGAAACTTGAGTTTTTAATCTTAAAGTGACGTTTCATGTGAAAAATTATAAATATATGTCACTTCAACAACAGCGATTCATATAATGAAGTTTAATATTTTATCAGACACTATCAACATCACATTAACAATATAGCAACATTCAAATATTCATCACCAGAGGTTTCCAGTAGCACACTAAATTTTGTAGCAATAGCAGTAACAGCCCTATTTATTCATACAACTCAACCCTTTCAGTCCCATGAAAGCCCCAAATCTTGCAGAGCTTTGCAATCCTATAACTCGCCAGGCGATTTAGCTAGAGAGCTATCCAAACCATCCACGGATTCAGCAAGTCTTGTACTCAAAGTCGAAAAAAAACGTTTTTCGTTTTTGGTGGGGGGATTTCTGGAGGAGACGTCACAAAGAAGACATGTTTTGACAATTTTGGCCACCTTTGGCCAGCCCTGGGCCCCAACCCATTGACCCATTCTTTTGGCTCAAAGTTTTGTTGAAAACTAGGTCAAACTCTGCATCTATAGAGCCCTGAATTGACTTGCTAGCATATCTGTAGCCAAAATTATGGGTCAAAAACCCAGTTTTTGGCCTAATTCAAACTTTTCAGAAAAGGCATAACTTGCCCTTTCAGGACAAACTTTGGCCAGCCATAACTCGGCAGTAGATTGAGCTAGAGAGCTGTTCAAACCCTTTAATGACTAGTGGCGTTGTGTAGTTGAGAATAAAAAAAAAATTTTAATTTGGTTGGGGGGTTTTGGGCCAATGGGATCATGATAGGGGCATGTTTTTTGGTTAATCATATGAAGTCATCATCCGATCCCACGTGCCAATATTTTGGCTCGCAGTATTTTTGGATTCTAGGGCAGAATACATCTTTTTAGAGCCCTTGATTGAGTTTCTAGCGTTTCTGCTTCAAAAGTTAGGCCAAAAAACAGCTAATTGGTAAGGTTTTTTCTCAATACTTTTGGGAGATTTCCCAAATTAATTTTAAGTTTTTTTGGCCCTAACCTTAGAACCAAGAATGCTAAAAACCCGTACAGACCCTTCAAAGTCCCGAATAGTAACCAAAAAACAGCTAAACTCAAAAAAAAATTATGTCATTTAAATGGCTCCTGCGAGTCTTTAAGGGAGGTTGGGCAAAAATGCTGACGTCAGCAAAAAGTAACATAAACATCCTATCATTAAATAAGCATTAAAAAAAACAGACATCCTACACTGAAACGTTTTTTTTATTGCATTCAAAACAGCAATAGTGCCAGCATAAATCAGTAGCTTAATTTTCATTTTATAGGTATCTATTTTATGTGTACCATATTTATTCAATTGTAAGTCTTGGCTTGTAATGTTTTTTTTCATTTCATGTGGCTTATAATCAAGTGCGGCGTGCAATTTTTTGTTTCTTGGCCTGATCGAATGGTAGATGACTCTCAGTCTTTCCTTGGCTGTGTTGTCGACAAAACTTTCTTTTCACCTTCTATTCTCTTCAGCATCACGTGCACATATGCTTGCTCTGTCATAGGAGGGATTATAATGAACAGAAGGCAGTTGTAGTGGTGCAAGCATCATTACCAGGGTTGCCAATTAAACGCAAAACGTGCTACCATGCGAATGTATATCAGAAGCTTAGGTAACCTATGTCCAGGTGCGGCTTACAATCAAGGGCCGCATACATTACTTTTTAACACCATTTCGTACAGCTTAAAATCAAGGGTGGCTAACAATTGAGTAAATACGGTATGTGAAAATGTAGTAGTTATATGCAGCAATAAACCTGTTACGTGAAATGCCTACAATGAAAAATGTGTTGGATTTTTAAAAAATTGCTATTGGTGAACAATGATGTCAAACCACATTTTTCTGTTGAATCAGAACAGTTTTGACCAATTAGAGAACATGTAGTTTAAAAAAGTGTCTCTAGGAAACTAAGCATGAATGCTAAGCATATCAACATGAATATGTCAAGAAACTCATCAATACTCAAACATAGCAAGCTTTAATTAAAACTGTATAGTAGCCGGGATTTTAGTGCAAAATAAATAAATAAATAAGTTTATCTGTAAGTGCATATTGATGGTTAATGATTTAGAGTTTGTGAAAACAAAGTTCCACAAATAAAACAGCATATTATTCAGTTCTAATCAATTTCACCCTTGACAGGTATAAAAAGAATTATCCCTAATCACTTGGAAGGTGTGGTTTGTGAAACTGATTTCCAGCTAGATCAGAAACAACATGGTTGTGACGTCTTGTTAGTTTCATATTTTTGTTTAAATTTTTGTTTGCTCATTGAGTTTTCATTCAACTGCATTCAATAGTTTATGTTTACTGAGTTGTCTGTTAATCTAGTTGATTTTCGTAAAATGCTTTGCCTAACAAAATGTTCATAACCTTATTTTAATCAGAATGTTCTCATTTTGAGTTTCATCAATTAGAGAGACTCACTTTGTCTTTTCAGGATCATGTGATTGTCCTCATTTTTCAAA
>Ga0210059_1017253_pt1 | contig 10317 bp, 8 predicted proteins | sample Ectturendosymbi2_FD_188042 | JGI IMG/M metagenome (GOLD analysis project Ga0210059, IMG submission 188042) | Ecteinascidia turbinata endosymbiont from Florida, USA - Sample 2 (SPAdes) (version 2) | ecosystem: Host-associated > Tunicates > Ascidians > Unclassified | place: Key West, Florida...
GAGTACAGTCAATTGTTTTTCCACAAATTAAGTGCTTTTCTTGACTATTCTAATCACAAGCAATTTTTCCTTTACAAGGCTTTTGCTTCCATAACTTCAGCCCCCCCTTAGAAAAATCCTGGCTGCGCCCCTGGTCGAGACCGTAATCTTCGAGACCGAGGCCGAGACCTGGCTCAAATGTCGAGACGAGACCGAGACCTGGAAGTTCGAGACCGAGACTCGAGACCTCACATTTCTCTGATGGTAATTAAAGCTAACTCCTTGAATAATGCAATAACAAAATATCTGGCGCATTGCCAAATATCAAGGTAATAAAAATAATCCGAAATTTGTGCAAACGGCCAAATACTGCAAAGGTTCATTTTCATTTTAGAAAATAGTAAGATCACCTGGCAAAAATGATAAGCTACTTTTTCATTCAAAATTGTTTTAAGTGTGATTATGACCAACACAATAATGAATACTGTTGCGTTTGGCAACGCACGAAAAACTTTGTGACGTAAGAAAGTGATGTGTTTGTAAATTAGATATCTGATTGCGGCAGCTAAGGAAATTTTTATTTTGGTATTCAATGACTTGTGCTGTGGAGTGATTTGTGTAAGGCACGGGTCTCTCTCACTGATGTTGCCATATGCATGAATTTAACAAATGAGTCTTGGTTCAACACAGTGATATCATACGTTATTTTATAGTCATAGTGATTTTTTATTGTGCAAACACAGCTGCACTTCATACGTCTGACTGGAAATTTTCGGAAGGGGGTCGTTAGGTTAAATTGGGTTGCAAAATGGGTCGCCGCATGAAAAAGTTGGTTGAAAACCACTGGTTTAGAGGTTCTACGCATTTTCACTCGAAAAATGTTGGTGAGCCAATTGAATATTCGATGTGTTTGCCGTTGCCATGCTTCAATAAATTTATTTTGACTCAGAAAAAATTTAATTGTTTTGTTCGTTACAAAACAATACCAACCCTTCTGTGCAAGGACAGGAGGTGATGCCCTGGTGAAGGTCCCATGTTTTGGTCTCCTACCTAGTATTGAAGTAGGCCTATGTTATTTGAGAAAGTGGAGAAGAGGCGAATCATTACTTTTTATTTTAAAACAAGCACAGTCGTTGTAGGCGAGTGTATACAGCCCCAGCAGCACTGGCCAAAACAGCAAAGTAAAGTGGTAACTCCACAGGAAAGGTTGCTTACCATCATTCAATTTTTTGCCAAGGTGTTTCGTTGTTTACATCATTTGCCAATGAAACAACAAACTTTTGCAGTTTTTTACTATCTACCACTTACCTGTTTCACTACATTATTTTTATTCTAACAGTGGGCATCTGCACTGACACTCAAATTTATTCGCCACATATTTCGTGTATTTTGGCTAACAAAGCTTTGCCATTTTTGTAAAGTTTTCTACACCTTTCCTAATTACTTTTCTCCTCACACGATAAGTAATTGAGTAAGAATTATCCACAGATTTCGAATTGAGAAGTGATAAATTTAGAGATTAAAAAAAAGAAAGCACTACTTTGAATTTCAAAACGCAAAATTGTAACCAATTTTTCATCCATCCAAACTTGCTCACTCTGTCGAAAACAAGTTTTAAAAATGTTGTTCGTGATTCTGCTGCTGACGCAAAGAAAAAATATTTAGGCTTATTAGAGCAATAGTGTTTTTTGGCACAAATTAGGTTTACACTTTGAACCAGCGAGGTAATATCCCACCGCATGCTCTACTGCAGTGGCGCAGCGATGTTAATGTCGCCCGGGGCCGACCATAACAATACTTCCTCTTTCCACTCCTCACATTTGCTTACAACAATATAAAATGAGAGAAGATCATGAATCATGCTTATTACAACAATAAGGAATAATAAAGCATCTTGAACATCACAATCAAATACTCAGAAACTGAAAGGAGTCTTGTTTTTAATTCTCGATTATGGATCTTGCTTTCTCTACTTGTTGGCCACCCTTCTGGTCATTACTTTTCCTAGTTCTTTGCTTTCTTTACATTTGCATATATGTTTGGCTAACCAAATAGCATAGCGGGCACATGCTAGGCTGTGGTTCAGCGGGAAAGTGTTATTTTTTATCATTACTTGTGAATCAGTTGGCACCGTGGATTCGGTGTGTTTTCCATGGCAACAACAAAGTGCACAGGACTAATAAAGCCCTGAAGCCACTTGGGTTTGCTTTTTTGTCTTACATAGGGCAAGGTCCTCGTAGTTTGTCAGTTTTTTTACAACTGCGACAGATCTTTTGCTGGTAACCACTACCTTCGTATTAAAGATTTTTACTTTCTCTGATAAAAAGAAAGTATTAGATGTTTTCCACAGGCATTGTTGGGACGCAGCATGCTACTGTAGAATGAGCGAAGTTCGGGATCACCGGTGTAGTTGACTAGCAGTGAAATGGTGTAGCGCCTTCCCGCTGATTTTGTATAATTCCTAGATTTGATATTTTTTATTGTCAAGTTTTTCATAATTTCCATATTTGTACGTTAAACTGATATTTACAACTATTCCAAATTTCCGATTTTGCTGACACACTTAGAGTATTCGCAAAACCGCATGTCGGTTAGAAAACGCAGAAAGGTCGTAAAGCCTAAAGCAGTAGGCTACGTCAATGTGACTGATCAGCCATGACGCAATATTTGCTCTCTGTATAAAAATCTTAAGAGCAAAACGTTTCCTAAAGAGAGTTCCGAGGCATTTATGAACTTAAAAATGTCTGCATTTCCCAGAACAAAAAAAAACTTCACCAGCGTGTTTTAACAGAGTGCTTTGAAAAGCACTTCGAAAAAAAGACATGGTTTCATTTGGCTTCTCAAAAAAGAAACTTTTTGGCACTCTCCCACCACTTTTGAATAAGTCTATGGGTTTCGTAACAAAACTCTTGGAAAAACAGTTCAACGATATCCTTAGCAAAGTACTCCCAACCTCTCGCTGCAGAGATTACGCGCTGCGGTTTCATTGGCGCATGCATATTTTTTATTGAATTCAGCATAAATTTTAAACGGGGTAGAGGGCAAATAGTTTCTCCATCTCGCAAACAACATAACAACAAAGAAATCTTAGCCACTGACCTCTTTGAACGGCTAAATTTTGAACAATCATTTTTTAAAACCGTTTTTTAAAGGAACTCCTTCTTGCAAAACTTTATAAAAAATAACCTATGCAAAGTCTCGAGACGAAGAGCTCGAGACCGAGACCGAAATCCTTCGAGACAGAGACCGAGACGAGACCTGAGACCTTCGAGACCGAGACTTGAAAAAACGGTTCTCGAGACTCCATCACTGGATTCTTCAAACACTGAGGTTAGGGAACCACTTGTTTGCACAACAGAGCTCAATTGCATAGGTATGCTGCATTTATAACACTAACTAAATGCAAAAAGTAATGTAAGTGGCTGCTTTTTTTCGCTGAGATACTTCGGTCATTTCTCCCATAATAGTATTAAAACTTGCCACAATAGTATTCACTAGCCTATCCTTGCAGACATTATGACCAAATTGATTTAATTTGTTTCGATCATTTGAAAAAATAGTTGGTCTATGACATATAAAAATAAACACAGGTATGTAGTAACAGAAAGATATTCAATAACTTGAACTGTTGCTAGCTGTTCCTACTTTTGACATTGTGGTAAGTGAATTGTTGCATTTGTTAGCAGGGGCGGCTCGTCTAGACGGGCTGCCGGGCTACAGCCCTTCCTGAAAAATGTAAAGCAAAAGATTCCGCCAAACGGCCAAACTCGACTTTAGTTTAGATTTAGTTACGAAAATTTCACAACACAATCATTTTCGGTACTTCCGACACCATTTTTGCTCAAAGTTTCCTAGGAATCCAACAAAACCAATGTTTCGCTCTTTTCCAACGACGTCGCTTATGCGAGGACGTTTTCAGCACACTTGCCGATGAATTTGGCGGTTTCGGGGCTGTCTTCGGCACAGCCCTAAAGGAAAGAAACCAAACATTTGGCTACAAAAAACATGATGGTATATCCGCCTATCGCAAAACGTTTTTGATATTTTGACGATGAATTTTTAAAGAAAAAACGGAGGAAATATGATCTTCACTGTTTTTTACTACCTGAATTTCTTGGATATTGAATTTTATAATTAAGTTTAGCAATGCTTGTACTAGTACTTTGGCGATATTGGCGGCATTGGATTCAAATCTGGTCGCCAATCTCGGTCTGTGAAAATACAGCCCTTCCTTTATCTGCACCAGTGCAGCTTGCAGCAGTAGGCTAAAGTGATTAGCTTTCTAGGGTTGGCGTTTGAAGATGTACGGCAGTAGTTGGTGGATCTCATTCTTGGACAACAAAAGACATGACTGGTTTAAAACATGAAATATGAAAATTTTGAAGCATGAGAAATCTGGCAAGCCTATAGTATAAGCATTCAAGTAGACATTTAATTTTTTGGTAAGAGGTGAACATTGCAGCTGTAACTGATGCATGATGCAAACTTTTACTGGAAAAACATAACAATCCAGATAAAAAAAAACGAGAAATTTTGTGTAAAATCATAAACTGTTCAAAATTTTTTGGAAAATTTAAACTTCACTTGAAAGAACATGATTAAAGTACCAGCTCAAAGAAAGTGGTTCCAGCCGAGGTCTGCTGCCATGACACGGTTTGAATAAAATGCTAAGCTTTGTCTTGTTAACAATACCGCGTCATTAGTCGAGCGGAATGTTCCAAGCTTAGTACGCGAGTAGTGCTGGGTTCGACTCTCGCCTTTGCAGCTTTGATCGCAGTGGTTATGCGTCATATTTTTTATGGGACCGGTTTAATTCTTTTGTGTTGGTGTTTGCGCTTTAGGGTTTGGTTTCATTAAACTGAAGTGATTGTTTTCTATGTATCAATAAGGGCAACTGAAAATTACGAGTTTGATAAGATTAGGACTGCTGGAATGATTGGAAACGCCGCTACATTATAAAAACAGCCAGGACAACAATCCCATATGTTCAACCAGAGATGAAATCTCCCAGCCCTCCCGGCCAATTTCACCACGAGTCGCCACTGTTTGTTAGTGCATAAATTTGTATTCATATTTTTCTTCACAGTGGAAAAGAGCTTATGGTTTGGCAGAACAACATAGTCAAAAAGAAATTCTTGGAATTTAAAGATTCTCTCCCTGCAAAAATAATTGATCATTGTAATGGAAAAGGTCGTGTCTTATTTTAATTGATTTAATATTTCACTTCATCTTCAAAACACTTTAAGCCCGCGATCGCCAAAATTTTGGCCCAAGCTTTGCAACGCTATAACTCGCCAGCCGATTGAGCTAGGAAGTTGTTCAAACCATCTACGAATTCAGCAAGTCTGCTAGTTGAAATTGAAAAATAATTTTTCGTTTTGGGTTTGTGGTTCTCTGGGGGAGGACGTCACAAGTGGGGGTGTCATTTTCATTTTATTGGCCTAGTTTAGGCCTAGTTTACGCGGCCCTGGACGCCAATCCAATGAGCCAATTGTTGCGCTCAAGTTTTTGTTTAAAAACTAGGTTATCCTGCGAGACTTTAGAGCCCTTGATTGACTTTCTAGCATATATGGATCAAAAATTATGCCACAAAAAACAAAAAGTGGTCAAAATTTCTACCCCTAGAAAAGGAATCCAGGGGTTGAATAACACCCCCTTTGTATATGGCCATGACTCGCCGTTAGAATAGGCTAGAGAGCTGTTCAAGTCCTCAAAAGACTCGTGAAGAATTGTAGTTTAGACTGCAAAAAAAAACTTTTTAGCTTGAGATCTCGGGTCTTTTGTTGATGTTTACATAATGAGAGGATACTTATGCATATTTTGTTTACATTTGGATGATGACGTCATATCCTAGGAGTCGAACAATCCATCAGATTTTGTGGCTAAAAGTTTTTTGGATTCTAGGCTACAATAAGAGTCTTTAGAGGGTTTGATGGACTTTCTAGCATTTTTGGTTCAAAAGGTATGGCAAAACAAGTAAAAAATAATTAGGGGAATCACCACTTATTCTCTAGGGAATCCTTACAAGATTAAGGGTCTTTTGGCCATAACTTGGGGACCAGAAACGTTGATCTAGGCCTCTAAAGCTTCATATTCCAGCCTAGAATCCAACCAAACTTTGAGCCACTATTTCGGCTCATTGTCCGGGTGATGCTGTTGAGTTTGCCTTGCATCCTCAACATGAAGCGTCTTGTGACTCCGAAATACAAACAGGGAAAGACTTCAAAAGCAAGTTCACAAAACAACTTGAAAGTTTGCCGACAACCTCATTAAATAGTGAAGGCAAAGAAGAAACATTAGAATGTCTAAAGTCATGAACTGAACTCAAGAAGAATGAAGACGGACACTGGATTTGCAAACACTTGATTTACAAGGACGTTGTATTGTGTATTTATTTGAACCATCGTATATTTACACTCCGTTTGCAATAGCAAGTCACCACTAGGAAGTGAGAAAATCAAAACCTTACAAAAACAATTTTGTCAACAATTCAGATAAAAATATAAACAATATTTTCGGTCCAAACGAATAAAAACAAATAATAACAAAACGCAAGCCTAATTATGATAAAAAACGTAACCGAAATCAATGGTAACTCCGAAAAGTCCGAACTCGACGTAATGACGTTTCACGACGTCATCCCAGTAGCCAATGAGAAACGAGAAGGGCGGTGCGATGCCTTGGCATGTGATAAACTGACCAATGAAAATGCTCGAGAAAATTTATATATACAGTACCTGTGTCTTTGCCAGGATCAGTCAGTTGAGCAAGTGGGTATTCCAGCTCAACACCTAAACCAGTAAGTGGGCATTCAAACTGGCTTAGGCAGAACATCCAGCAATGGGCATACCAAGCTGACTTAGTCCTAGTGGGCATACTAATGGGCTACCTTATATAAAAGAGTCTTACCGTTTAGTGACTATGATTCTCTTGACAATTTGGGCTTCTCTCTCCTCCACGAAAGAATAAAACTTGCGCTAACCCCTGCTACTTGTAATAATTCTCTATGTGTATATCAATACATCATGTTATAGTAAACCTTTGCTGTTTGTATTAAAAGATAAATGTCGCAGTGCTTAACGTTGTATTAATAAAACCATGAGTGAATACATTTTCGTCTGATAACAAAACTGAGCGTGAAGTCGAACGAAAACGGGCGGGTCTAAGTTTCTTAATTGTTAACTTGGGCGTGCCTTGGGCATTCCGGCCAAATTCACCAGTGCTCTTGAGGAGTTGTCCTAAACGTGTGCTGTTCTTCTTCTTTAGAAGGGAACTGCCACAATGCCTTCATAAAAGAAAAACCAAAAAATAGCAAAACTTACCCTTTTTCAAACGACACCCACCGAAAACCCCGAATCCAAACCTCAAAAGTTTTGTTTTAGTGCAAACTACAAGGCTTCACGAGTCTTTTTCGAGGGTCGTGAATAGCTCTTGATCGATAACTCGCGGCACTTTTTCTCTGGCAAAAGTGCCGTCAGTGGGAGACTCATGGTTTTTCTGCAGTGTTTGGAATTTTGAGTACAACGGGGTTTTTGGACCATAACTTTTGTTCTAGTCATGCTAGAAGGTCAATCAAGGGCTCCGTAGACGCTGATGATCATCTAATTTCCAAAACATTTTTGAGTCATAAAAATGGCTCATTGCATTTGCGCCCAGAGCCAGTTAAATTGGGTCAAAAATTCAAAAACCTGCCTTCTTTGTGACGTCACCAAGAGAAAATCCCTCACCCAAATCAAACAACTTTTTTTAATCGAAACTAGAAGACTTGCTGAATCTGTGGATGGTTTGAACAGCTCTGTAGCTATAGTAGCTGGCGAGTTATAGCTTTTAAAGCGTTTAAAATCCGCGCCAAAATTTTGGTGGACGCGGGATTTACAGGGTTAAAATCTAGAATGCTTATGGGCAATGCATTTGCGGTAACATTACACATATTAGTGAACACTGCCAGGATGACAAAAGCTGAGAACAAATGCTTTAACCATTCTTTATGTAGTTTTTAGTTATGTTTGTAAACAAACCAGCAAGCAACAAGGTATAGCAGTGTGCTACTACAAAACATTAAGCTTAGTTGGGTAAATTTCCAACAAAAGATGTGAGGCAAGTCAACCATACAACACTAGCTCACAGAGTCTGTAAGAACATGATAGGAACAATTTGTGCATATCAGCTTGTTTATGTAACAAGCAGTATCATACAATACATATAGACTATGCCTCCAGAACTATTACTGAAATTTTTGAAAATTTTACCAGAGACATCAGACATGATTATCTGAAAAAATTATATAACACAAAACATTTAGAACAGCCTAAGCATTATATACTGTCTGCAACGAAGTTGTGACTACTTATAAATATACTTTTTTATAAACTAGATACCTTTTCAATGCTTGTTGTGACACTGATCTTAGCTACACTCCACTGTGCATTTGTGACTGTGAAATTGGACATTTTGTGAAACAAAATATAAACTCACATGGTAATTTTGAAGGGATTGATGAGTTGATGTGCAACAGCTTTCAAGATTAAATCTCTGCTGCACAAACTACCACTGGATCACGGAGCTGGTAAACATGACATCTTTGCTGAACACATTTTCCATGCTGATCCAAGTGTTTAAGCCCTTGTGCTTTTCATGTACAATCCCACTGTGCTGATTAGTCTATAAGTAGATCCATAATGCTTTTGTTTACATGTATTCAGATCAACTAAAACCTAAAAATGGTATCTCATTTTGTACGATTTTGGCATTAGTTTCTTTTGTTAGTTTTGTGAGCGTTAAAGCAGTCAGCTTCAGTGATAGTATTCCTATGCGTAACATTGCTTAATGAAAACATTTTCTACAGGATACGTTTGTTGATTAATAACAAAAAAACTTAATGACATTGTGCTTCAAAATAAACTCATTAAGCTACTGGCTGATCACTACAATTGTATTGTATTGAGTAACGTCTTCAATCCCACACGCAAGTCGCTTGAATTTAAGCATGCATCGCAGTAACATGGAAAACGCAAATACATGAAGGAAGACGAGGATACATACATGGCGGTAGTAGAGAGTATACGCATGATGGCGCAAATACATTTACTTTGATGAAACACAAGTTTTTGAGACATACGCATGAACGACGTCATCATGCCTATTATCATGTAGTACTGCGATGACTTCCAAGTACATCGATTTATAAAATGCATGAGGGAGTGGGAGACTGCGAAGGACCAAGGGTCATCTAGGCTGCAGACCTCCCAAGGGCCAAACTGCTTATTTTGTAAAGGGAACAGTGCATAATAGTTAGTGAAGGTCTTTTGCTCTGGGTATAAAATGTAATGTGGGTAATGCGGTTATACAGTAAATTTATGTAAAATGTATTGCAGGCAAAGCCAAGCCACGAGACGAAAATGGTTTAGAGTTATCAAAGTAAACATTTACTGTTTTCACACATTCAAAAATATGCGTGTATGCTAGAGAGGAAATGCGTCAAAAGCTGTAGATCGCTGCAGCACTGCAATGGTGTCACGAGATTTAAGCAGGTTGAGAACCAGTCGCGCAATCATGCTGTGCAGAAAAGAACTTGCTGTCAATGCATGCTGAGAACGGAAATTCGCCACTCTGTGTCTACAGGCTACAGCATCCCATTACTTCATACACTGGTTTGATGCGACCAATTTTTGTGAACAACCAAACCATGTAATATTTAACAGAGATACTTCATTATTTGACAGTTTCCACTGTAACAACGTTACGTAATTAAATCAAACCACATGGATTATGTACACCATCAATAAGAACACAGAGTATATTTCTATTATCCGAGTTATACATATTTCTTGTTTCTTATACTCCTCCAAAAAAAGTGCTAAACACGTTTTATTTTTTATTTCTAAAGGAATTCTTCACCAGATTTCTATTGCACTATGTTTTATCATTTTAGCACTTGAGTTCGAACGTGCTTTTGGTAAAGCAAATTGCAGATCGCTGTCAGAGCGGTTGTCACTTCACAATCAGGAAGAAATTGAGCATTGCAATGTTGACAGTTCATTCATCTAGGTTTAGGTGGGAAGCACACTTTGCACTGTTGCGCCAGTAGCCATATATTCAGAACAGAAAAAGCATTCAAACATATTAAATTAACACACTTACGTATGCATTTTGCTTCTGGCAGTTTGTTATTCAAGTATAAATAGTCGCTTGCATTGGACGTTTTGTTTCACAATTCACGGAAGGTAATATCTTTGCGGTAGAATTAGTTGTTAAGTATTTCGCCACAGCCCATCCTTTTATAATCAACATCAATTCCGTGTTTGAAGAGATCATTCAGTGAAGTGACGGTGACCCATT
>Ga0210059_1017254_pt1 | contig 10317 bp, 8 predicted proteins | sample Ectturendosymbi2_FD_188042 | JGI IMG/M metagenome (GOLD analysis project Ga0210059, IMG submission 188042) | Ecteinascidia turbinata endosymbiont from Florida, USA - Sample 2 (SPAdes) (version 2) | ecosystem: Host-associated > Tunicates > Ascidians > Unclassified | place: Key West, Florida...
ATTCCTGACATATTTGGAATATTTTTGGCATAACTTTTGAACCAGAAACGCTAGAAACTCAATCAAGGGCTCTAAAGACGCGTATTTTAGCTTAGAATCCAAAAATACTGCGAGCCAAAATATTGGCACGTGGGATCGGATGATGATGTCATGCAATTAATCAAAAATCTTATCCCCTTCATGATCTGATTGGCCCAAAACCCCCCATCGAAATTTAAAAAAATTTGTTTTTATTCCAAACTACACGACGCCACGAGTGATTACAGTGTTTGAACAGCTCTCTAGCTCAATCTGATGCCGACTTATGGCTGGCCAAACGTTGCCCTGAAAGGGCAATTTATGTCTTCTGAAAAGTTTTGAATCAGCCCAAAAACTAGGTATTTGGCCCATAATTTTGGCTACAGATGTGTTAGCAAGTCAATCAAGGGCTCTGTAGACGCTGATTTTGACCTAGTTTTCAACAAAACTTTGAGCCAAAAGAATGGATCAATAAGTTGGGGTCCAGGGCCAGCCAAAGATGGCCAAAATTTCCAAAACATGTCCTCTTTGTGACGTCACCTTCAGAAAACCTCCCACCAAAACCGAAAATTGTTTTTTTTCGATTTTGAGTACAAGACTTGATAAATCCGTAGAGGGTTTGAACAGCTCTCTAGCTCTAGCAGCTGGTGATTTATGGCCAAAAAAGGGCCGGCCAATCGCGGTTGTGAAAGGGTTAATGCTGAGCAAGCAAAGACCCTTAGCTGTCTGTCAACTCATGATTGTGATGCGAATGATGTCCTTATGTCACTTGAAGTGTTTGTAAAAAAAACACCACAAAAATTATGTAACTATTTGGATTCAATTCTCTGTTAAAAATATGCAATTTAAAGGGTGATAGTGTTGTTTTTGCTATGAAGCAGTCAAACCTATACATTAACAGTTGGTAAACCCAAACTTTAGAAAAGCTTCTTTGTAGCTTCATTTTTTTCAGAGGCAACACCTGTGCTGATCCCAGCAGGTGTTTATCCCTCGGTAATCTTTTCAATGTGTGTTTAATGCATGGACAGATTCTACAAGAATGCATGAAAACTATTATAGTACTTCTTAGCAAAAATAGGAATGGTGACATAATTGTGCTTGTAATTACAGACCTGTTTCCCTAGCAACAAGTATCTCCAAACTATTTTAGCATTACATTTATTCCACATTTCACCATTTGTTTGCAACACTGGCAACCAGTTTAACTTTAAGCCACCTGATATATGCGTAGTAGTTAATCTAACAGACAGTATCATATTATTTAACACTTTGAGAGCCAGGATACGATATATTCGTACTTTGATTTCGGCCTAAAACCAGCAGTTGTCAGTTGCCTTACCAACACTCTAGCTCTTCTGCCGATTGCACTAGAGAGCTGTTCAATGGCTCAAACAGATCGAACAGTCTTCTAGATTGCACTCCAAAAAAATTTTTTGAGTAGGGGTTGCGGATTTTTTGTGAGTGATGTCATAAGTGAAGTAGTTTTTGGGCCATTTTGGCTCGCGTTGCCTGGCCTAGGGCCCAACTGCTAGGCCAAAGTATTTCTCTGAAGTTTTCATTGGAAACTAGGCTTGAGTCCGAGTCTTTTGAGCCTTTGATCGACATTCTAGCGTTTCTGGTTCAAAAGTTATGATCTTAAATAAACAATTAGTCAAAAATTTTTACTAACTTAGATCATAACTTTTGAACCCGAAACCTCAGCAGGTCATCCAAAGTATCAAAAGACTTGGATTGTAGCTTAGAATTCAATAAAAACTTCAGCAAAATACTACGGTCTAATGGTTGGCGCCCCGGGCCAGGTGAAGTTGGCCAAGATGGCCCAAAAAGTCCTCCACTTATGACATCACTCACAAAAAACCCGCACCCCCCAACCACAAAATTTTTTTAGGGTATAAACTAGAAGACTTGCCACGTCTTTTGATGCTTCGACCAGGTCTGTAACCCCTACAGGAGCGGAGATATTCGAGTGCAAATCCACGTGTGAATCAGCTGTTTTTTTTGAACCACTTGAATTAACCTGGAAGTCAAAGTGTTAAACAAAGGCACTCTACCGTTTTCAACATTTTCACTATGTGTCTAAAGCTGTGTGTCATCAATTGCTGCATTCCTATTCTAACCTAACTACTGTATATACAATGTTATTGCTGAGTTTGACTTTTGTACAAGATCTGGTTAACACTTTGAGAGCTGGTGTACGATATGTTCGTACCTAGATTTCGGCCTAAAACCAGCAGTTTTCAGTTGCCTTATCAACGCCATAGCTCCTCCGCCGATTGTGCTAGAGAGCTGTTCAAGGGCTCAAACGGATCGACCAGTCTTCTAGTCTGTGAAAGGAACCATGCTGATATGTGTTGCTAAAAAATAAGAACGAGAGGATGCAAAAACATAACAAAACATTCATTCACCCTTGAAAACATGTCATCACCCATTTGAGAAACACTAGCCTTTACCAACAAGATGTGGCCATGTAGGAAAAAAAGTTGAGAAACACTGATCTAAGTAGGCATTTGACAAAACTTCACAACCTATTGTTCACAAAAGTAATTAAGTGGAACGTTCATAGTGAGATAGCTAGTTGGTTGGTTTAAGAATCAGACCACAGAGATGAGATGGGAGCACTTGCCTTTAAAACCCCTTTGCTATAATCAACACCCCAAGACAAAGGGCAGGTCTGAGTCCGTATTTATTTGCTCTTCATTTTGCTGAACTAGCACTATCAGTATAGCAGGGAACAGTCAGGGCAGGATGCACAAAGAGGTCAATGTTTCCTGATGATACATGTGTTTGTTCTCAATTATCAATAGTCTTCAACGTCCCTGAACATGTGTTGTGATTATGCTGTGGAACATGTAAGTGTTTTTAATTGTAACAAGATTGTTGGTGTACTTTTCTCAGTCGTTTTCCTGAATGGAAAAATGTGGCTGAACAAGTCAAATATCTTGATATATTACTGTATACTTCACTGAAGAGTGATATTGGTGTTGAGACACAAGTGAATTTTTTTTATTTTGCCACAACCAACATCAGACGCGCCTTTTCTCTGTGCTCTTGTGGTCAGGGTTGCCAGATAAAAATTTCAATGAAAAAACAAATAGTGCTCAAAAGATGCTATAAAAAGGCCAAACCAATTATTTCAAGGCTAGAAAAAAGGCCAAACGTTATGGTATTGCTATTCCTTTGTCACGTAGAAACATCTAAATTACAAAAACATCATTATAAATTTTCTTCGAAATTCAGAGTGAGTCTTGCTTGGCTTTGTATTGGACCTGATACTGATGCTTCTCTGACTTTTCATGGTTTGTGAGATTGCACACTTTGGGTACAATGGTGCCACAGTTTGCATACTGATCCATTAGCAGCTTTGTGCACCCATATAAAAATCATCTTCCATTCACTCCTGTACTTACAACCAGAATGATAAGAGCACTTCCTCAATGTCATTGTTGCGTTTCTATCGCTGAGACGCAGACCTGTCTGCAAGCACTGAGCCTGTTTAGTGCTTGCAACACATAAAATGAATTTTTTGCGTCATCACTAAAAATGTGCGCACTGTGTAAACATTTCCAATGATTATGCAAAAAATTATTTCGAATCTTGCATACACCAAACCATATTAACATCACAATGCTGGTGTCAGTCTAATATAGCAAATATTACAAATACTCTACAAATGTGTTGCCGAATAAAATGGAATAGAAAAAAATTTCCTTTGGGAAACTTTTTCAGTGTAGAAAGGCCAAAAAAGAGCCAAAAGGCCAAACGAATTTCTTAAGGCCAACCAACTTGAGTTTGAGGCGAAAAAGGCCAAGCAAAAGTTTTTAGGCCAACCAACATCAAACATGGCCAGATTTCTAAAATGTGGCCTAAAAAAGGCCAACCTGGCAACCCTGATTTTGGTTAAAACATGCTGTTTTGTGCCTACTGCATGCCAATATGCCTGCCAATTGTGGAATATTAAACACCTACATGTTGCATGCAACACCTATTGAAATTTGTATTCCTCAGGAATGTAAGCGTTTGCCCACATCAAGTTGCCTAATTTTTCAGAACATTTGATGCCTGATTACAAATGAATTATTATGCTTTTGTTCAATGATGTGTATCTTCATCCAACTTTTCCATCTCAATTCAAATGTTTGACACTTTTTGCAAATCCATTTTTTTTCCACTACATAATGTTTCTGCATGACAAACACTGAATGCAATAGCAATTTTTGATGTGTTCTCTATTGTTTGTTTCAGTGTCAGCTAATGGCGTAATCTTTAAATCATTATTTTTGGAATTAATCATTTTCATTTAACAAATTTTTTACTTCTATTGTCTCTCCAAACTACGACCCGCAGGCCAAATCTGGCCCACAAAGCCATTTCAACCGGCCTGTGAAGTCGTTTTATCAATGATGAAAAAATAAATGATTTGTAACAAAAAACTTACAGATTAACATAATGTAACATGTCCCCAAACAGTCACATGATGTAAGATGTCCGGCCCTCAAACTGTTGTGTAATAACTTGTGTGGCCCTCGGACAAAAAAGTTTGGAGACCCCTGGTCTATATAATTACCCATGCATTTTGAATTTGTTTTTAATCAGAACACATATTATTTTGAAGATGTGACCATGTGCTTATAGGTCTATTGATTGTAGAAAAATTAAGTGTGTTATGTACTCATCTCTAACATAAGTGCCGCTTTTGTTCTTTTCAGATTGAATGCAAATAAGGTAATGTTAGGTAAAACAAGTGTTTAGTATAATGGAGAATGGTGTAGTGTTGGTAGAGCATGATAAAGAATGCAGTGATGATGCAGAGGTGCAAAAACTGAAGGATTTAGTCAAAAAATTAGAAAAGCAAAATGAACATCTCAGAAACAGAACAGGAAGACTTACCAACAATGTAAGTGACTAACGATGTACCACAGCTCAACTTTGTAACGGTTGTAATGTATGTAAAATTCATATTAGGCTGTGAAAGTTTGCTGGTTACTTGCGCTGAGCATGACGAGCTATGGATAGGACTTTAAAGATAGACTCCTGCTTGTGTATTGTCACAGAAAGATGATATGAAACTTTTAATGATAAGTTGCACTTCTCAGCATGAGAAGGATGGCTCCTTTTGCATACTTAGAAGGACGTAACATGTCGATTGATGCAAGTGGTTTCAATATAACATAAACATAAAATATTTCATTCAGAAAAGTAATGTTTTTCATTTGTAACAAAAGTCAACAGATTTCTGCTTTTTAGTTTGTAGGAAAACTTATACTCAAAACTGGTATCTCTCAAAAAGATTGACATAGGCTAATCCTGTGCATGTGGTGTTCAAGTGCATAATTTACACTTTTTGCATGCATAGGTACCAAACACGGGTTTCTTACAGCTTTGGCATGTTTCAGTACAGTAAGGCAATTTCTGCATTTTGAAGTAAAGCATGCGAGCTGTTGTTGTTGGCCACAAAGTTATTTTGTTGAATGCTTTTCAGACACAATTAGCATATTCCCCATCAGCTCTTCTGTCATTTTTATATGTTATCTCTGTGGCTTCTACTGCTCTGCCAGATGATTGTGCAAATATATAATGCAACTGTTGAGAAGAACCATACCAATGAAATTATAAAAGACATGCACAGGCCACTGCATGCTTCTTGCTTTCATAGAGTAAATCCTTGTCATTTGATCATATACATCAACTGCCACTGTGATGTCATTGCAACAGTGCACTAAGTCATTTTTTTCAGATTTTCATTGCTTGAAACCTGAACATCTGAATGTAGATCCCTCAAAATTGCAACGTTTTTCTTTTATTTGCACTGGTGTGATGTCAGGGTGATTGAAACTTGGCTATTATACTGAAACATTTCTGCTTTGTGTAGCACTTTTTTCTTTACAAACTCTTCTGGAACTTCGAACCAAACCTGTCTTGTTTATTAGCCATTTACTGGATAATTTGTAACGTGCCTTACATGGCAACAAGTGCTAATGCACTGTGACATTAATTTTTGGAGTTTGATATAAAATATTCCAACGTTGTGAAGCAAGGTAAATTTATCATACAAAAGATTCCTTTGCCTTTGTCTCCAGATCAAAGCAGTGATGTCTCATAATTTCTAAAAACCTGTGTCTTGGAATAGTTTGTGAAAACAGTGCACATCTCCATGGCTTATCCCATAATTGTTTCATAAAAAACTAGCATCCTCCTATCATGCCACAAGAAACCACCAAGCCTATGAATTTTTCTAGTTCACTAAAAACACATCCAAAGCTCAGTATCCAGTTTGTCTTCAACCCTTTTCACAGTGCATTTCTTATTTTTTGCAACATAGACTCACCAAAAGTATTCTGAATAACGTAAGGGGACTGCCAGAAACAGCACAGCCATTTGAATAAGAAGTAGGCCCAAGATGAAATCGCAGAACATTGTGTGTAGTGTATGCAATCAGCCCTGAGTGGTAGATGATATGGTATCAATCCATTTCTGGAAGTAGTCCTGTTGCTCCTTGTACCACATGATGTGCAGGTTGGCTTTGGGAATCAACTTCTTCATTGTTCGACTCTGATGACTCAAACTCTCCTACCATTACACTGGCTACTTCAGCATTTACCAGTGCTTCACTTTCACTGTCAGATTCATCTTTATCAAAACAGTCCAACAGAAGATTTTGCAAAATTTGTAATGCATGACCCACTGTAAACTTTTGCCTTGACATTTTGTGACAGCTTAGTATTTACATTAGCAACTTGTACAGTAAACATACAGAACACGGAGTTACACTAGATGCATTATATTTTGGGTAGTGGTTGTCCGTGGTAATAAATCTCCAATACGTTAGTATAAAACAGTGTAGCCAATTTTTCGTTTTTCCTCTGATAACCTAGTCAGTGCTGACAATTGTAGTGCTAGTGCATTACCTCAGATGTAAAAAAAATAGCTATATGATGTCATGGAAACAATACTGATGTCAAGGGTTATATAAAAAGTTAGAGTGATGGAGGTTGAATTGTTGCTGAGTGGGTGGCTATGCCTATTTTTTTCAGCAAAGGCAACGCTATACATCCATATTTAACTGCAATTACACATCTATGTCAATTGACGTATGCTGTCTTTCTAGGTAGTACTGTATATAATAAACCAGTTTTTTTTAAGGAAAATGTTAGGAACCGGATATAGATCTGTAGGGACACGATTTCTCTAATTTTAGGGACCCGATGATAATTTTCTCTGATTCTAGGGACCCGAATCGGGTCTATAAAATGCTTTTAAAAAAAAACCTAAATAAACTGAAATTTTTTTAGCAAAATTTAAAAAATGTAAATTCACCACTACCACCACTACAAACGTACAATAGACTCATGAAGTTCCATGGCTGTGCTATTTGCCACTTCAAAGTTTTTATATATATGTAAAAAGTGTATATATATATGTAAAAAGTGCATCAATTGCCGCATCTGGTCCTTCTACTGTTAACTGGTGCATGTAGCATAAAAGTGTCTTTGAAGATATCATTGATCTGCTGCTGGCAAATAAGACATGGCCACTTCAGAAAACAGTACAACTTGAAAACAGTATTTTTTGTTCACCATTTATGGTGAAAGGCCGTTTAAAGTTAGTTTGGAGCAATTTCCATGTTAAGATTTTCTTAACTGGTTGAAGGTAGGATCCATGCAAGCAGATGTTTTTTTACAAACAATGGGCCAATCAGGGTTGATTGATTTAAATCAGGGGTCTCTGAACTTTTTTGTCCGAGAGCCACATAAGCTAATGCAAAATATGTTGAGGGCCGGACGTCTTACGTAATGTGATTATTTCAGGATATTTTATATTCTAACAAATCAAATTTTTTGTGAACATTTTTATCATTGATAAAATGGCTTTGCGGGTCGGATTTGGCTCGCGGGCCATACTTTGGAGACCCCTGATTTAAGTCAAGCAACAAAAATTAAAAAATCAAGCAAAAAATCATCTACAGTTTTGAAAGTGTGATTTCTATGGCACATTTATTTGGCATTCAACAATTAAAAGCTCTAGGTTTTAGTGTAAGCTTTAAAGGAATCAGCCAACCGGGCTCTGCTTTTATCTTTTTGCGATGATTCAAACTTGGACATATCAGTATTTAAGTGATCACTCCAGCAAGGCTGTTTCACCGCACACTGGTTCACCACGCACAAGCAAGCCTGTTTCACCTATGGAGTGAAGTCATTTAGCATCCTAATAGGTTTTCATTTATATAAGTTAGTATAGAAGGCAGAGAGTTCTTATGACAAACACTAGTTAAAAGCAAAAGCGATTAAGGTTTTATCAACAATAGCTTCTATCATGTCACAGATTCTTCAAAAAGTGACATGTGGACTGAAATCACCAACCCTTCCAGACTCACCAGACAGAACTGTTAGAATGTCTTCAGCTTGACTGTGTATATATTTAATTCTAAGGTGATTAATTAATGATTTTGTTATTTTTAGGCCATGACTTTTCATCCAGAAATGCTAGAAAGCCAAGCAAAGGCTCAAAAGACTTGGATTCTAGCCTAGTAAAAGTTGAGTCAAAAAATTACATCTAGAATTTGGGGCCCAGGGCCAGATAACCTGAGCAAAATCGCCTAAACCCTACCCCACTATGACATCTCCATAAAAAACCCAAAACCTAATTTTTTTTAAATTGTAAACCAGAAGACTCGCTTTATCTTTTGAGGGTTTGAACAGCTCCCTAGCTCAATCGCCTGGTGAGTTATGGAGTTGCTAAGTGATGCTAGAAACTAAGGTTGATGCAAACTGTCCTGAGAGCAAAGATGTTAACATGCCAATAAGTATCCATGATTTTGATCAACTGATGGTTTGGGTATTGTCATTTCAATAAATATTTCGTTTTGTATGCTGGTGGTATGAACTGATTTGCCTTAGGGTATGCCATAAGCACAAAGAAGGTTTGATTGAAAATTCAGCTGTTTCTAGTTCCTGTGCTTGAAGAAGCAAAACACAAAAAGTTATATTAAAACAAACTATTTAAAATTAAAAAGTACAACTGTTAGGTGGGCACTCCCTGCACATTAAATTTTAAAAAAATCGTATAAAAATAATCGATTTTTATCAACCTGGGTCCAGTATTCTCTCCTATCTGAAATTCCAGCCAAAGTGAACTGTGTATTTGCTATTCATTTTGTCTAAAGATTTTTTGGAGCTGCCATTTTCGTAAGGTCCAATCATGGAATTTGTTGGTATGACTTCGAAAATTGCTAAGCCTTATGGAGGGATTTTTAGTAAAATCACATCTGCTAAGCCAGTGATTCTCAACATTTTTGGTCCATGGCAATCTTTTATATCCGATGGACCACTTTGCTATGCTGACACCTCATGGACAACTAGTCAAATAGGTAATTGAAGTTAAGGGCAAGGTTACAATGTTCAAGAATGTTTTATCATGGACTTATTGAACTCTTTGTGGCTACTAGAAATTCCATGTGGACCAGGTTGAGAACCACTGACTTAACCTCATTCACAAAAACAATGTGCATCTACTAATAACAGCTGAACATACCACTTTACAGACTTAGGTTTCAGCATGAATTAATTAAAACAACACAGTTCTGCCCAATGACCAGACTTCTCTACAGTGACAGAGAATGTTTCAAATTAGCTGCAAATTCAGGCTTGACTAGTCACATTCTAAGCTTCTAGCTTATAATTGACTAAAAATCTTAATCAAAACAAGATGAAAACCTTGTTTTCAATGCTCCACATGTACAGTAGTTTAAAGAAAAAATTGCAATCCAGTTCATTAACTCCTTGGCATCTGGGTGGTTTTGGCGATTTTCGCAAAAAAGCAGCAGTTTTCAGTTGCCTTACCAACGCCCTAGCTCCTCCGCTGATTGCGCTAGAGAGCTGTTCAACGACTCAGCCAGTCTAGTAGATTGCACTTAAAAAAAATTTTTTTTCCTGGGGGGTGCGAGTTTTTTGTGAGTGACGTCATAAGTGAAGTAGTTTTAGGGTCATTTTGGCTCATGTTGCCTGGCCTAGGGCCCAACCACTAGGCCAAAGTGTTTGCTGAAGTTTCATTGGAAACTAGACTCGAGTCCGAGTCTTTTGAGCCTTTGATCGACTTTCTAGCATTTCTAGTTCAAAAGTTACGATCTAAAATAAACAAATTAATTAATTAACTAATTAGCCAAATATTTTTACTAACTTACATCACAACTTTTGAACCCAAAACCCCAGCAGGTCATCCAAAGTATCAAAAGACTCGGATTATAGCCTAGTTTCCAGTAAAAACTTCAGCGAAATACTACCACCTAACGGTTGGCACCCAGGG
>Ga0210059_1017255_pt1 | contig 10315 bp, 6 predicted proteins | sample Ectturendosymbi2_FD_188042 | JGI IMG/M metagenome (GOLD analysis project Ga0210059, IMG submission 188042) | Ecteinascidia turbinata endosymbiont from Florida, USA - Sample 2 (SPAdes) (version 2) | ecosystem: Host-associated > Tunicates > Ascidians > Unclassified | place: Key West, Florida...
CAACTATAGCTGCAAACGATCATCCATAGATTCACCTATCACGTCCTGCAACAGAAAAGACATTCGTTAAAAAATGGGTTTTTTATCGAACAAAATATGGGTACGCATCTTTTTGAGTCACCCTGTACAATTAGTGTAAATAAAAAGAACGTTTCTTTGGTGTAGCTACGTGAAATGAATTTCTAAGCTTAAGATTTTTTTCTACAAATCACCAATAATCCGGCATGACTGACAACGAGAAGAACTAGCATGTCAAACTTCTTGCAGCGAGATATTTTCCTGCCACGTTTACCCGAAATCAGAAACGTTCTAGCAAACTTGTTTGTTTTGCAAAAAGCTGATTTTGGCTATCAGCCTATCTAATGTTTCTAGCAAAACTAGCGTGATCACTCTTTTTGCGAAGTCACGCATGTCTAAGGCGGCGATGCGAATTTAGGATAAACGTGTGTAAGCTGTAACAAGCAATGCTTAAATTTGCGCTGTTTGCTATCGCTTTTACCGGACACGACTTGGTGAACAAAGAGTCGCGTTGCAGCTTTCCATTTTCCCAGTTCTTAAGCATTGCAAATTGTGTTTCATGACCACTGCCGGAAATTGAACTGAAAAACAAGTAAAAGCAACATCACTTCAACGTTCCGCTACAGTGCTCTGCAACTTCTTGTCACATGCGGCACACAAACAATTCAATCTTTTCGATATTCGGCTACACACCCCAGGTAAAAATGCACCTAAAATCACGGGGAATCGAATACAAAACAAACATTAGAGATTTAATTCAGTGCGATATTTGTGTTTTTTTAATAAGCACAATCGTTGTACGTTCGGCTCAATCTCCGAAAGTGCCACTCGAAATTCTTCATCATTTCTACACGATAATTTGATGTTGTTGATTATAAACAAAGATGAAAAGCTTTGTTCACACATATACGTTGTGCGAATTTGGAGCAGAATTTCAGCAGCTGCGTTCGAAATTCGCTCATATTCTTCAATCGAAGTCAAACACATCAAGTGGAACTTCCCTGAACTTAAATCTCGAAGTTCTTGTCATTTTTTACATCAAAAAATTTCCGCGAATGTGCAAAAACAGTTTTCTCGCTGACGCTTCAGCATTAGTAACGAATGGGTTTCGGTTCCAATCGTATTGCTCCGTGATACTTGTAAAAAATCAATAGTGATATTTCTGGTGTAATACCCATAAGTGTTTTTGGACCAAATCCAACACGAATCCTTTGTCAATCTTTCCTTGATTTTGGTTGCTTCTTGGAAATATCACCAATGATCCTCGTCGTAACTGATTTTGCCAGAGCATTATGTTCTCGTTAAACCCATTAAACTTGTCAGTACATGTTAAGTTATTTTCATATTTAACTTGCATTTTTATATTGAGTTCGTTAATATGCTCAAAAATGTCAGCCATGTATGTAAGTTTAGCAATCTAATAATGTCTTCAAAATATTTATGCAGTTTGTGCTGGTTCTGCGTGAATAGTAACTGACTTATTTCGTGCTACCGGAAAGATGCTCGGTGTGCGGCAGTGTAACCGCAACCTGAATATACTTTTTTAATAAACAAGACCTTTGTGATTGTATTTTTTTTTCAAACAAAAACGATAACTAATCCCCTATTAAATCTCTATGGGATTAATTCATTAATTATCGTTTTATGGCCATAACGTGCCAACCTCTAACGGTAGGTGACCAACCAAAAACGCGGATTTTCGTCTAATTTATTTAAAAATAAAAAATAAGTAAATTGCCACTTAAACTTTTTTCTTAGGTACTGATCATGTCAACCAAAAATCCCTTGACCTCCCTCCACTCGCTAGGTGACACCAAAAAAAGTTCAAACCCAAAAGTGCCCGGATTTTTTTATCGAAGCTTGGAGACTTTCTGCATCTTTAGAGGGTTTGAACAACTCTCTATAACTCTTTCAGACTACAAGTTATGACTGAAAAAGTCCGAGCCAATATATCGGCTTCTGTGGTCCTTACAGGCTTGAGACAATACCTTTACAAAAAATAAAAGCCGAAACAATTCAAGATACTTCAAGTGTTTCGCTGATCGAACATTGTATAACCCTCAAGATGAAATCTAAGCTGTAGAAACACTTTCGCATGTTTTTATACGTTGCGGGAAAATGGAAAAATTGCAGTGTCATTATCTGAAACTGGTGTATTTTCCTGAGGAAACCGCGTGCGTTTTATAACTGAAAATCACAATTTTGAAGACTTGCTTGCTTACAAGTAGTTACTCCGCCTTCCTAAACTGTATTGTACAACGCCATTTTGCTTTACCTTGGATGTGTAATCGAAAATTTGGTATGCATCAGCGTTCACGAGAGCAGGCGGTTTGTTCGTATTTCGGAATGAGGGTGCGGTAAAAACATATTTGCAACCAGGGTATTCTCCCACATACTGTAGGTTGATACACGATCGTTGTAACACGCAAATGCGTCGCTAACATCCGACAAAAGTTAATCTTCTGAGCAACCAAGCAACTCTACTATTGTGCGACAAGAATTTTGTTTCTGTTTATCCAACAGCTATTAAGCAAAAGTGATAAACAAAACATGCAGTTGAAAGATGTTAGCACAGCAGATACCTCAGCAACAGGACGTGAAGAGTTCGAAAAGCAGACATACTTATATGTCATTGTGCAACCAAGATTTCACTTTTTGTGCTCTGCCGTTTCACATCTCAAAATGCCTTTTTCATGTTTTCTTGCGTTACAAAGTATATGAAGCAAGGGCACCACTGTTTAAAATACCCTTTCTGAAGAAATATTGCTGCCAGAAAAATGTTTTAACTAAATCTGGTTATCAGCTTTTCATCTCACATTCAGCATTCGTGGAAATCAAATACAGGCGTATTTAGACATTCATATTAACCCAAGGTGACGACCCTACTTACCCGTTGGCTTCTGCGTTCTTCACGGGATGCACAGACATACCGCTGAAATCGTGATGTGTCGGCGTTTCACTGCGTTTCGTAGCTTCAGTATCGGACCGCGTACTAGCTGCTGCTGGTACGCCTACAGGTTTTGAAGGCGAGGTACATGTGGCAGCATCTTTTTTCAACACTAGTAAAGAGGATCGTTCGTTATGGCGGCAGCACTAAACTTCTTAGCACGCGCAGCATGAATGATTAGCGTGAGGATTTAGGCCTACACGCGCTGCAGAAAGAAGAAAACGAGCCTGATGACAACAGCATCACTCTCGGCTCGGCGGTTGTGTCGCGAAGCGCGAACGCAATGGCTTCCTATTGTGGGTTCGTGCAGGAAAACCCGTCTTGCTCATATTTAATGTCTGAAAATCTCGATTTGATCTTTTTTGTCACGAAAAGATTACACGAGAGAACCAATAACTGCTTCTTGGGACAGCTAGCACAAACAGATCATGGTTCCGTTCAACCATGGAAATCTGGAACGATAGTCGTGTGTGTTTAACACTGATATGCAAAACAAATAAATATTTCTTTTAAAAACGCTTCTTTCTGATGTATTTAAAGCACAAAATTAGGTATCAAGAATCACCTTACACAAAAATGTCTTTGCAGACGGTACTGGCACCCTGTGTAGATCAAAACTGTTTGTTCTACATGATTCTACTGCGAAGTAGCCAAAAACCTAGTAACACAGCGCAAAGTAAGATTGACCTTGAAAACTTACGAGGAAGTTCTGAATTCGGAAGTATCAGCGAACCTGAAGGTTCGTTGATTCTCACAGTTCTTGACTTTTTCCCTGGCGTCACGACTGTTTCCAAACGCGTAATATGTCTTTCCGGACCTCGAACAGTTAGATGGACTTTCGCTCCAATGGCAACATCTGTAGATGCAACAAGTACAAAGCCGCACTGTCGCGAAATTAGAACTACAATCATGCATACATCGCTGGTTTGACTGTAACGTAGACGCTGAGCCGTTCTGAAAGTTGGCCTATAATTGCTAACTGGGCTTCTCAGAGTTAACCTGTAATTACTTTTGTCACAGCATCTCAGCAAGTGTAAAATCGCTTTTAGGTGAGCAGTTGAGTTCCGTTGCCACACTGTGTTTTCGCTGAAGCGAACAGTCATGGCGTCAGCCATGTGTGGTGGCCTTTTACCAAGTCACCTTTCACTGAGTTAGCGGAACAAGGAATAACATTCACAAAGTGTTTCAAGCAAGAAAATCTTTTCTGTTTTCCTTGCAATAATTTCTGGCAGAATCTTGTACTTGGTTCAAGTTTCCATTCAATCCTTTCAGAGCTAAACACAGTTGGCTTTGCATGCATGGCGCAAAAAAACAATGACGCGATCAACGAAGTATCGCTATAATTTTGAGTATATTATAGAACAGCGGTTACCAAACTTTTTTCAGCGAGACCCAAATCTGAATTTGCTGAACGTCTCGTGACCCACGCCTCAAACAACCTATGATGAAAATAATCATTGTATTGATGATTTTTGGCAGTAAGCTGATAAGTTCATTTTTAATGTCAGCAATCTACTCTTTTCTCAAGTACCTACACAACAGAGAGAGAAAGACAAGCAGTGGTAAAGGTGAAAATATATAACACGGGTTCAGATCGCCTCAGCGCGACCCATTTTTTGACCCTTTGCGAACCCATGTTTAGGTGGCGACGCATACTTTGGGAACCACTGTTATAGAATCATGAACCAAACCGTGTTTTTCCCAAACTCTTGCGTGTAGGCGACCACGCATAAAATAAAATAAAATTTTGATTATTGATTACCTTGAATCACCTACATAAGTCTCTGACGAGTTATTTTTGACACCACATGGCCTACTATAATAAAACAAAAATAGAAAAATTTGATCAACACAGATTTACTCACCGCATCGTATTTTTAAGTGGAAATATCTTATTCAAAGCATATTAAAACTATTATACAGGTTAGGGGTGCCAATACTGAGTTTGCAATATGTGTTGGTGTAGTGATGCCAGTTTTCTTATAGTACTGTAATGCCTCCACCAAATTTAGCTTAAGATATCAAGCCAACTGTTCTAGGTTTGCAGGTCTTGTTGTCTCAACAAAGTAATCCAATTGCTCTGCTTTTCCAAGCCGAAACAAGGTCGTGGAATGGCTGTTACCACCTTGCGGTTCTTAGCAACATCTCCAGATACAGTCTTGATTTTGACTGCTCTTCTTGAGTGTATTCAGACGTACATCACACGCACCCAGTGATCAAAAACGTGAACCCGTAGCAAAGATTTGCTACAGCAGTCGCAACAGAAAGAGTGTAAATAGAATGGCATTGCAATGAAACGCCGTTGGCCGCGAAAGTTCATAGTAATAACACGGAAAAGCATGGTCTACCACAAAAGTGAGACCAATGTGTTGGCATGTCGCCGCGAGCTCACTGAGTTAAGAACGTGATATTAAATTTGAAACTAGAACATGCGTGAGAAAACCCTGATAATATAAAACTCACACCACCAGGAATGGACAAAGCTGTAAAAATATTTTACAAGCACTGTATAATCAAACATCCAAATCTACAATGTTAAGCTTTTTAAAAGTATAATTACATGAATGAGAATACAAAAATTACAAGTAAATTAAACAAAAATTGTAAATACAAAAAAACAAATCAATAAGATACGTTAATTACCTCTTAACTTTCGCACAGCCTCTTGGTAAGAACATTCGGTTAAATCTATTTGATTCAAAGTAAGAATTACATCGTCCACGCGTAGTAACCCGTTCGTATGAGCTGCACCTCCTGCAAAATTTAAATCTGAATATTGAAAATTTCTTCCCGCTTTAAACAAAAAACGTGTAAATTCAAAAGTTTTTTTAAAGTGCTTTTCATCAAACTTACTGTATGTGCTCTTAACATGTTTTCTGAATAGCCTACTTTTGTTATTTTGCAAAACAAGCAAAAGGTGGAAAAATAGGTTGAGAGACAAAGGTACTAGAAGGTAGTCGTAAAATACCAGAAAGGTAAAAGACCAATATGTGAAGTAGGAAATTAAATTTTTTTTAAAGACATGATACAGTTTATGGTAGAGATGATTCATACAGTCACTTGTGTGGTGGTTTGTACATTTTGCACGAAATCCTTGTCTTTAAAAAACTCTTAAGACGCTATTCGCTATTTCAAAAGTTTAGGAACAGGGGCAGTGAGATTATCTGCCACTGAATTCTTTAACAAAAACTTTTTGAGCAGAAATGGCGAAGGTTTTTTCAAAGTTATTCAAACTTCCCGTGTCTTTGCATTGTTATTTTTATGTTATGAAACAGAAATGTTCGACGTATATTGATAAGCATATGATTGAGCTACACTATAATAAAAGTAGCATAAACAATTACATCTTATACAACTGACGAGCCCACACACCAAAGTTGCAGCCTTGCCTTTGATAATATCGGAGACAACTGCATGAGGCTTTGCCTGTCTTTCCTTAACCAAAAATCCGAGACCGCTTTCTTCATTCTTCTCGAGGAAAATGGATATCACGTTTGGAGCAACATCACTTGAGTTAGCCCCTACCATGGTAAAACAACTCGTACTGATCAGTTCAGTAAAATGTATTCTCGCAGCTGATATCAAGATGTTCCTGCTGAAACAAGATTATTTTACTGAATAGTCATTAAAAATCACTTGACTTTGCATAAAAACAAATATTACATCAATAACAAGGTTGAATAATTTTGAGTGATTTATTTGCTTATTTTCTAGGCACTTTTTTCGACAGTTGATCAAAGTAAACTTTTCAACTAATGTAAACGCCGCCACAGGTTTATAAACGCTGACCCTTTCATGTTTTTGATATCAATCAAAATTTTATGAGAATACTCTTTCGTAAATGTTTATTCCTATTTTCCAGTAATTGCCAAGTTGGAACGCAGAGCAAACTTTACTAGAACGTTTTGATGTAACGCTTGGTTTGACATTGGTCAAGAAGAACGACCAACTGGGGCCAATCACTATCAGAATGGTGCAAGATTATCAATTATTCATTTCATTTGAATCACAATTTAACCAATTATTTCAGCATTTGTTTAAAACACACCAACACCTGTGCTGTCGCGAGGACGCAAATCAAGTTAGCATGCTTGCTTTCGCAGACGTCCGACAAACATGAGCTCCTGAAGCGCAAACTCTTGTTTGGACCGAGACACTGATAAACGGTAAATTTCCAAGGCAAACACTACCTTGCTGATGGCGTGAAGCTATCTGTGCGAAACAATTATGTAAAATATACACAAATATTTGCTGAAATGTTTCTATCTTTGATGATCAATCAGGGTTGAACTTCAAGCGCTTTATCCATTTTCCCTATAATGTGAACTTCATTTTGCAAATACAACTTTTGCAAATATCACGTATACTGAACGACTGCATGGTAACATTCAGATTTTGACTAAAGAAGGTGCCATTTTGTTCGAAATGTAGATTCAACTCAATCGCCATGGTAGGGCCTAGTTACTTAAATACTATCTTTTTGAAAGTCAAACCTCGTTTTTCGTCACATAAACCACAAGTAGGGGTTAATGTAACCTATTATTAAAAATTAAAAAAAAATAAAATTTCATTTAATTAGGTTGATTACACAAACTACACTCGAAACGTAACTCTTATTCCGTGATTTGTGCACTAATAAAGTTACCTTGACGCTGTTATTGATGTAAAGAAAAACCACACCTGAATGGGTGGAACTCAACCCACGTTAGTATCCAGAGAAAATTCAAAAATCTAAGCTCATTAAAATATATATTGCATTTGAAGAACCTCTCCTGCTTCATGCTGGTAAGGAAGCACGCCCTGAGTGAATTACAGCCCTTGATTGCCACAATTGCAGTGCTATGTCACATTGGAAAAAAACTCACAATAACTACAGTATAACGCGGGATGATTTTTAAAAATATTTCTTACTTTCTTGACACAACCTTGAAGATGTAATTGTTTCTAACCGTGGCACTGAAATAAAAAAAAGCAACGACTCATTACATACAAAGTAAAACGTATACATTTTATAAAATCGAATATCGTTATGGCTTTTTATTTATCTCAGCTATTGCCATAGGTGTACGAGACAGGGTTTGTGTTGGCTGTTTCTTCTAAAACAGCAAAATTTGTAAAAGTAGAGAGAATGAGGGGTATATTTAGGGGCTTTCAGAGCAAAGGTGCCTTTTTTGGGCAAAAGAAAAAAAATTAGGAAAGGGTCAATTAGAAAAAGAACACGTGTGAACTCGGACATGACGCAGGCGATGGTACAAAAACGGCATTATCTTCACTGTGCACCAAACCGGAGTAGTGATTGATTTGGCATTTTCGTTATCCTTATTTTGCATTGTGGTCAAACAATGCGCAAGGCCGCCGGTGCAACATTTGAGTCAGGTCTATAACTGCTTTACCAGTGCGATCACTCTTAACATACCTGTCAGGCATGCATGTGTATAGTGGAGGCGTAAGTGATTTCCAGTTTTCGTGTAATGAACGCGCACATTTTACGGTTTTACATTTGCATTTTCTGCAACAATCCAGTTTGACGTTCAATGTTATTTCGCAAGACAATACATTTCGTGCGAGGAAATGCGTTTTTCAACTGTTTCATAAGTCTTAGCTTATGCGCTCACCCAGTGGCGTACGCAGAAAATTTTCATGGGGGGGTTTCAAAGTGCCAAAATTTTTCTTTGCACTAAAATCGAAAGTATGATACGAAAAAATATAAAATAAGCAGCAATACAATACGTAAACGTTGTCAAGCAGTTATAAACACATATCTAAACGCCTGTTGGATGTCTCACATAACCTGTTATAATCTGTTCCGGGGAAGGAGTGTAATTTCGATAAATGCTTAACAAGGCAAGCCCGTTCATTCTGGTATCACTGGTCGTACTTCGCAAGTACGTTTTTAGTCTGCGTAAGGTAGAAAAATATCGTTCACTGGTACACGTTGTCACCGGAAGAGTTAAAAATATATGGAGCAACGTAAAAATGTTTGGGAAAGCGTCAAAGCAACATGATTTGATGCAGCCCAGTACATCAGTTGGTCTCTCGCTTGCATTCAGACGAGACAGTTTTCTGTACCATAATCTCAATTCAGGCACCAATTCTTCGAGAGGTTTCGTTAAATCCTCTTTATAAAACCCTCCCAAAATTTTAATGCTTTGGATTTGTTTGGTGGTTGGTCCAACTGTTGGGTCAGCTGGAAATAAACACTGCAGTCCACCAATAATGGATTTGTGGGCAGTAAATCTCGACTCGAGATTTGCAATGAAGCTGTCCAAAAATAGGATAAAAATTCCCACTCGAAAAAATTCTTCATTTGTTGCAGCAGCAACGTTGCATCTGTTGATCTGCCTTGGCGTGAGGCGGGGCATGTCCAAACTAAAACCTTGATTTTGGGCTGTTTCTTGTGCTGAAACAAACAACTCGTGAAATTCACACTCGGCATTTTGTCTTAACGACTTCATTTCACTGATAATATCCTCTGCTGTGTTAACCGCCTCATAAAGGTCTATTGATCTCCTTTGTAATATTTTGCAAAGAACAACACTGTAGTCAAATACCTTTTTCAAAACCAAACGTGCTATGCAAAATTCACTTTGTCTAAGAGCTGATAGCAACTGCACTGCTCGTGATGAAGTTTCTTTTTCTGGCCATGATGAAATTTCAGCCAAAGCTTCTACGACAGCGTCTTGCAAACTCGAAAAAACGCTGACACTCTCGTGTCGATCAACCCACCTCGTAGCACATACTTGGACAAGTTTTTGAGATCCTGACGCTGGTAAAACTTCAACTATTGCCTTGCGTAAAACATTTTGCCGTTTTGGAGTATTAAAAAAATTATAAACTGAGGCTATTGTTCCCATGCAGTTACGAATCGATGAGAGACTGCAAGAGTTTGACACTGCTAAATTCAGGCTATGCGCAGCACAGTGCACATAAAGGGCTGTAGGAATTACTTCTCTAATGTGAACTTGGGCACCATTCAGCCTTCCACTCATAGCTGCGGCTCCATCATATCCTTGTCCCCGCATTTTAGAAACATCAATTCCAATTTGTGATAAATTTTTCAACACCGTTGATGCTAACTCTTTACCTGATAGATCTGTTACAGGAACAAATTTAAGAAAATATTCTTCGACTGAGAAGTCGTCACCAACAAAACGAGCACATAGAGATAACTGTTCCTGACATGAGATGTCAGTTGTTTCATCAGCCAAAACTGTAAAAAAAACTGGATCGGTTAATGTAGTCAACCAATCGTTCAAGAATCAAGTCGTTGCAAGCACTTAAGATTTCATTTTGTACTCTTGGGCTGAGATATTGAGCATTGCGGCCGGCAGACGTAATGTCGTTTTTGAA
>Ga0210059_1017256_pt1 | contig 10315 bp, 6 predicted proteins | sample Ectturendosymbi2_FD_188042 | JGI IMG/M metagenome (GOLD analysis project Ga0210059, IMG submission 188042) | Ecteinascidia turbinata endosymbiont from Florida, USA - Sample 2 (SPAdes) (version 2) | ecosystem: Host-associated > Tunicates > Ascidians > Unclassified | place: Key West, Florida...
AGTGCTGACGAAACACGCCCGAATTATTGCAATAGGTCAGGGTGCTGTGTTGATGCAGCTGTGCAGTTAATGGTTGTGTGGGGCGCAAAGTAGAGGTTGAAGAAACTGAAATTCACATATTTTGATTTTGCCCCCGTCAAAGCGGCGCCCATGGCAAGAGTCATGACTACCATACCCCAGATACACCGCTGTTGTAGTACCGTGTCAGGAAGGGCGCGTTCTACAAAAATTAAAAATGACTATTTCACATTGTTTATTGATGCCACTCTTCTGGGGACGTGGCGGGTAGTCTGTGGCGGATGATTTTTTGGTAATTGGAATTGCAGTGCGTCAACAGTCGATGACCTTTCTATGAGCTTCGCTGCGAAAGATTTAGCTGACTATCCCTAAAATGTTTTCACTAGCACGACTTCCCGGACACAGACTATCTTTTGACCTAAGGTGATGCGTTCCAACTTGATTGCAATAAGGAATCTTTGTATGCGCCTGCCACTTAAACGTCAATCTATCATTCGTTGCAATATGATAAAACACTGCATCTTTACGCAATTTGTAATGGATGCAAAATTGTCCCTTAAACGCTTATGTGGGTCGCTAGCCACCCGAGCGGAATTTTACAAGTGCGTGTTACCCATATCAAATAGTTCACTACTTTGACACTTCATGTATTCCTCAAGTTGCTCGTTCGCATTGCTTTCATACACACCAAGTTTTTCCGTTTGTAGAATTTACAAAAAATATTAAATTTTTACCGAAAGAAAGGTATAGGGTTGCTAGCGACCCGTGTTAGGTAATAGTGCAGTTTTTCCAAGTGCATGTCACAGAACCAGCGAAGTCAAACATTCGGCCCGAGGGCCACATGCGCCCCATGAGGTGTTTCCGTGCTGCCAGTGAAGTGATTAGCTGGCCAGAGTCAAATTGTTGTGACGTCACCAACGGATTTTTGACGTCAAGCATTCGACACGTTCAGTTTTGCCATGTGTAAATTTTAGCCCACAAAATCATATGCGTTAGACCAATGGTTCTCAAAGTGGTCAGAATCGCCCCCTTGGGGGCGATTTTGAGGGACAAATGGGCGAAAAAAACAAAGGGGACGAAAACGCTCAACCATGTGGGTTCTATCGTTTCCCACATCATATTTGTTTAAAATGGGATTTTTGTCTATGACCTTAATGTTCTCATAGCAAAGAAACCGCATGTTGATTTATAAGCGAGGGGATCTTCGACTGTACCTCACTAAAATCTCTCCCAATATTTCAAAGCTTAGTGAAGGCCGCCAAGCACAACCATCACACCAAACTGGGGACCAAACGTCGACGTGATTCTAGCGTTTTACTCTCACCAGTTGCGTAAAAGAAACAGAAACAGCTTTCACACAATTAATGAAAGCTCTAGTACTTCGCACGACTTGCACCTGTGTTCCAAGCGCTAAATGTGTCCTTTGATGTTGTAATGCAGTACGTCTTCATTTAGTCCTTCACCTGCCATGCGCGCACTCAGTTCTATTAAGCAAAGTTGTGCCCGGAACGTTTTGTGTAAATTAAATTTTAACGAAAGTAACAAAAGAAAGGGAAGTTAATCATTTGGTTAATGATTTTTAAAATTAACTTAAACGTTACAGTCGTTGATGAGTAATTAACTTGCTAAGTACCATTTCTGCTTGACAATGCTAGACAGCATTGTACCATACACCGTATATTATTTTATAAAGGGTGTAAATGCATGCATTTGCACTCCCCTGAAAATTATAGTCGTGATGGCATGTCATGACATAGGAGATTATAACGCATATCTCGAAGTCCTCTTAAATCGTGAAATGCAAATAAGTTCGAAATTTGCTACGGATTAGGTACAAACTTTGAACTCGCACCCACAGTCATGCAATGAAATTTAGGCCCCTGTTAGGGAATTGCACTTGAGTATTGTTGCGTCCCAGCCGACTTGTGCTGTAAGTGGAATCGTGCCTGAACATGTCAGATGTAACAACGATTAAATTTTTAGGACGGGCATCACCGACGTGCTTATTTGCTTCCGTAAAATTGTTAGATGGGTCTTGTTATCCGTTGTTTTTTAAGTCGCACCTAGTTACCGGCAAGGTCTATTAGTTAAATATCCCTCGTTAAAACAACAAATGTCTGCACTATGTAGGCAGTAGAAACTAGAAATCTTATCTGTGGAAAGCGTTGTGCAATTTTTTCTACGAAAATTGTTCCTCAGCGGCGCTATCCACTTGGCGCATTTGTGTCTGAAGAAAAATTCTGAGTAGCAATGACTGTACAGAGAAAACCAACAGGCTTGCCAAAAGTATGAAATCCTGTAAAACTTTGGTGCCCCATCTTCTACCATTCACTGACCAATGTTTTTTGGTCAGAGTAGAAACTGACTTGAATTTACATTATTACTTTTCCTAGCTAATTTTTGGCCCAAACCAACTTATTGACTGTATAGCTACTTTTTGGCCACCCTTTATTTTCTTCTCCGTTTATGCATAAAAATGAATCGAGCAGTCAATTTGGAGATGGTATTTTATACTGCTGGCATTGTATTGGCGTATTTGAGCTAGCAATAACCTGTAGCAAAAGTGTTTCTTATGTGTGATGATTTTGTGAAGTTGAGGTTTTTTAAAGAATGTTGCAGAGTTTAAATACAGTTCGAAGCCTTCCAAAGCCAACAAATCCACCTATTAAACAATTTAAAAATGGTTTGAAAGCATCTCACCGTACTGTTGGATGGTAGCAGTGTTTAGCGGAAAGCCTACATTACGTTTTTGACTTCATTTGCTTCAACTTGAAAAATATCTGTGAAACATTTTATGTAACAATCAATCCAAATGTTGTCAAGTTTCTCATTTTTGGCACGCAAAATGCTGAAGCATCAAACGGATGACGTGGAAGTGTTAGAAATCGCAGTGGCACAGGTATTCGTTCATTTATTCATTTTCATGCCGCTTTTCCTCCAGGGAGGGTCACGGAGGCAGCAGGGGCAGGACTAGGCATACCTCACGGTCAACAAGTTCAGATAATTCTCCTGGCTCGACACCAAGATGGGAGCAAGCAAGGTCGGAGATGTAGTCACTCCACCTGGTCCTTGGACGACTTCTGGGTCGCTTTCCCGTGGGTTTAGCTAGCACGATTTGCCTCGCCAATCTTTCGTGGGGCATTCTAGCAACATGGCCGAATCAACGCAGGTGGGATCTCTCGATTCGGAGAAGCGGTTCGACATTCAGGGCTCTGCGAATTTCACAGTTGTTCACTTTCTTGCGAAGTGTCACGTCGTAGACTCTTCGCAAAAATCCCATCTCTGACGCTTGCACTTAAGATAATATTCTTTCAGTCATTACCCAAGATTCATGACCATAGGTAAGAATGGGTACAAAGACCGATTTAAAAACTGGCCGCTTTGCGGTGTTTGAAAGCTCCCGTTTTGTGAATACAGGGTGAGAAAGCTCACGCAGAACTGCTTTAGCTTTACCAATCCGTGTATCAATCTCCTCGTTCCGCCTTCCGTCACTCGTAAATAACTACCCCTATAGGTAACGGCACAGGTATGAATTTTATAATATTCTTATCATTATTTTCAAAATAACGTGTAGATACAGATATGCATTACTGGAGAAGCTGTTATAGGTACACTTCCATCTCGAAATCTGTTCCAATGCTGATTTTTGAAGTTGATCTACACCAGATGAACTTCAGAGTTACAAAACCAAAAAATTGAAAAGTTTAGGTGGTGATTGCCCATTCGTTCTTTTATAAACTGAAATACCGCTCTTTGACCTCAAGAAATTGTTTTTCACGCGTTACCATTGTGCTTAAAACCAGACACAAAATAGTGACAAACTGTGTGACTGATATTTACATTTATTTTTCTGAAATTTTTCGAATCCTGATCTTCTCATACATAGAGTGTTTCTCTGAGATCTACCAACTGGACTGTGTGTCCGAGTAGTTTTTGAGTTTATTCAAGAATAGATGCATTTCATGCACGTCGGCGCAACTAAACAACGTATTACTGTGATAACAAATACAAGAAAAACCAGAAGCGTTTCATTCGTAAATCCATTTTGGGAATGCTTGTTGCGAGAAACGGAAAGCACTTATTCAAATTAGGCTGGTTTCCATTGATTTCCTCATGGTAGGAGCTTTATTCCTATTTCTGATAGCTATAGGTTGTTGCAGAGTGTTGATTTGGATTATGTGGTTCGCGGTAGTAGGCAGTGGCCATGTTGTTAAGAAACAGGCCTGACACCCTCTTTGTTCCATCAAGTTTCCCAGAGATTTGCGTGAATGTATTCAGCACTTTTTGAGAAAGCGCAGAGGGTCAGTTGCCTGGATTCGAAAGTAACTGTTAGTGATGTTGACAGCTGATACGTCGCGTGTTAAGTAGATCCAAGATTCATGTTTGAATAAACAAAAAACTCAGCTTTGAAAACCTCTTTAATAGTTAACTCTTTTCAGGGGTTGCGTTCCTACCGGAGAGTGTATCATACTTGGCTACAACGAATATTATGGCCTTGTTCTGTCAGAAATTTCCAAGATGGCTCGTCTGTCTAATTGGATTTTATGTTACCAGTATCGGAAGCATTGTACTACCATTTGCAACAAGGTAAAGTAGAAGTTACCATTCAGTGGCGTGCAGAGGAGGGGAAGGCGAACGAGCATCAAAAGAGTGAAATAAAAAAATTACATTTTATCAAAATGCTGTAACTAGATGCTTCTTCGTATTATAAGGCTACTAACACATACTGCATGTATCTGATGGAAATTTGCCAGAGGTGAGCATTCAAAAATAAATTAAGTGACCCGAAAGAGGGATGAACCACTGCCATCGTTATATTAAAGCCAAGCCTTACAGCCTATCTCTCTTCCCCCTTGTCTGCTGGTAAATTCCTGCTAGCCTAATTTTAATTTGCGACTTAATAATTGAAAATATCTATCGATTCTCTCCAGAGCCTGGGCTCTTAAACTTAAACTGGGTACTCTGCTTTCAAAGGGGCCCTCAACAGCAACTTCATTGTGCAAGTAGGGGAGATTAGGGACCTTTGGGCCAAAATTTACATTTTGCTTCATGGAATCCTTGTTGCTTGTCGCCAAGACCGTTGCCAGGTTTTCAGGAGCAAAATACATTTTTATGGGGGCAAGTTTTGGGGTTTATTTTATGTTTAAAACAAATTTTTCTGGGCACAACAAAATTTAGCAATGCCCCCCGGTGGCTATGGACTTGGGTCGCGGTACATAAAAGGTTAAAGGTTGAAAACCACTGGTCTATAAGACTAATTTCCAGGGTTCGCACAGACTAAAGCAACATCAAAGTAAAAAGGAGTGCGAGCGAGAGTAAGACCGAAGTGAAACAAATTTATCTACAACACAACGTTGCATTGTCGTTGATTGCAGCTATACTGTTGAAAATATGCCGAAAAGGACCGGGCTGCACAACAGACGGAAATACTGCAGCTTCTTTTCAGTTAGAAAATATCTTTAAAGATTTCGAGCTCTTAACAATGCGTCGATTTGTTGCTAGAGCATGATTCACATTTTCTTAATCATGGATTTGAATTTATATTATCAAAATGTTATCGCTTTAAACTGCAGGTGGAGTCCGTTGACACATGCTACACAATCAAAACTTGTAAGTAATATCAGTTGAAATAGTTTTTCAATAGTTTTTCAAAGCCGGCACTAGCTCGTTTTTAGTGTTACAGCCAAGATCAGCAGAAATCATGCGTCCAAGGAACTATTGCTCAAATTGCAAGCGGTTCTTTTGCGACTCTGTTCCCTAGAAAAAGATGACCTTTTTAACCATTCGTTGTAGGTGGTGCCCTGTAAGCTCTTTCTGCCGCAGCACAGTTGCGGAACAAAGTCCAAAATCTAATCTGAACTGAAAACTTTAATATAACCGTAAACTAAACATTTACTGCTTAAAAGGCTATCCATTTCCTTGAAGTTTCAGAAAATTAGAGGGCACACTGCTCTCCACAATCCTACATCTCGAATTCTGCAAGCCATTGCCTGCAGTGCACACAATGCAGTTGTTGTTCTGACTCTTCGCCATTGAGTCAAAAGACAATTATACAAACGTAACCATTAGTAAGGTAGTAATTTTTCAAAAATTTTGTCCAAATTAAATCTGTCAACTCGTTCTTTGTGAACATGCAAAGTCATCGAATCGTTTAATCGTCGTTGAGCCATGGTTGTACGAAGACCGATACCGGCCCCCTTAACTTCTAGTTCCCTCGTTGAAACTTGTGTAGCTCGTCACTATAGCAATCATCTTATATAAAATGAAATAGCTACCATGCTAAGATTTAGAAATACATCCATTGTTATACTAGCAAACAAAAAAACTTAGCGTACATATTTTCATCCTCCTGAGCCCGGATGTGATACATATTTTATCCCCTCTCTTCTGCCCTGGTTGTACGCAAATAAGTTTTCACGCGCTTTGGTGCTGAAAAAGACTTCTTTTATGTGGCATTTGCGGCATGGCGGCAGGTAAAAACAACATTAGACTCAAAAATTTCCAGACACCGGAAAACACAATACTCTCACTCTCAGAGACTGACAGTTTCGACAAAATTTTTATGGAATCGTGAACAGTGAAATTAGTAGCCGATTCGTTGCAAACATCTACAGTGTGGTTTCAGAAGTGGGAGCATTAGCCTACTTCGAGTTCAAGATTCGAAATATCGTCTTTTGTAGATTTCCAACCCTGATTCTAATTCGGTATTCAACATCCAAGCATGAATGATGGATACAACTACGGTGGGCGGTGAATTGGTGGAGTACAGCAAAAAGCAGTTATTTTGGGCTTTCTAATTTCTATCAGCTGTGCGGACATGTGTCATAAAACTGAAACGTATTGTTGAGTCAGCAAATAGGTTCGGCCATGGCCGTTCCGGACAAATAGGTTGCGCCGGCCTTGAATTTTTGAGATTGCACTTCAAACATTTTAGCAGTGAACTTGGACTGTTTTTGTTTGAGAGAGAGTATACCGTTTATTTTAGATAGATGGACAACATTTCTGGCTGGTTTTGATTCATACTCAATGGCGTGACTGACGGGGGTCAGAGGGGCGATTCGACCTGGGTAGTCGGAAGGAGTTTGGTCTAGAATGGTCGGAGTCGGTAAAAATTCTTTAAAAAAATCCGACTTTGGGTTGGTCTTCTGCTCACCGATTGTGATTGATTATGCCACAAAAAAGTCCGTAAGCGTCACACTTTGCTTTTTTGCACAAGGACTTAGTCTCACAAAATGCACAAATATGCGCTGCGCTGGTGTTGCCTGACTTCTTCACACCACACTCGGCAGTAATTCCACAGTCTGATATGACTAGAGCAAGTCCCAACATGAAATAAAAACGCATTGTGACCATGGGCGTCGGAAGGATTTTTTCCAGGGAGGGGCCAGTAGGGGATTTTCCCAAATTTTTTTCCAGGGGGGCCAAAAATGGTGAATTTCGGTTTTTGTCCCTCGAAATCAAAAAACAACCTTTGTTTGCTAATAATTTCAAAATCCAGGGGTCAAGGCCCCCCTGATACCCCCTTCCGACGCCCATGATTGTGTCCTGAATTCCTGGCATAACAGACCCCCGGATTTCGCCGCGGCGACATATTTCGATCAAATTAATTGATCTCGAAGAATGACCGAACCATGGCAACTGTCAGTACGCGAATGATAAATCTGGTTTTTGGTCCTCGGTTATATTCCTGCTTCTAAAGCGTTACACGTTTTGATCCAATTAGTTGCAGGTAACACGGTTACTTATCTTCGCCCTCTACAGCAGTGTGGTCCAACTGCAGGCCCGCAGGCCACATGTGGCGCGCGGAGAGAATTTTTATGGCCCGCGAGCTTTCTCACTATTGATTGTTATGTGGATGTTACAATAGGTAATTTTAATTAGAACACGCATAACACCTTTTAATAATATTACCGGCGTTAGACCAGACCAGGGTCTCCAAACTACGGCCCGCGAAAACATTGTCAATAATGAAAAAATAATGTATTTACAAAAAATGTATTGATTTCGTAGAATGTAACATATCCCGAAACAATCCTATTACGTAAGATGCCCGGTCCTCGAATTGCTGTGTAGTGGTTCTCTGACAAAAAATTTGGAGACCCTGGGCTAGACCGTAGCTGGCTTCTAGAAAATAATCAGCATAAATAGGTTTAAAACTGAAACATTTTGCAATAAAAAAGTACTCGGCGTTTAGAAGCACATAAATGTGTGAGAGTGGGCTACATTTTCTACTATGAAGCAAGTCAAATCCAAAATACAAATCGAATGTCAGGTGAAGCACTGTCAACAGTCTCCGACTTGCTACCACTGACATATTGGTGTTGATATAGGAACGATTGTGTCAGAGAAGCCTCAACCTCAGGCATTGCATTGATTTGTAATAAATTTTTATTGCTATTGTGTGATAGTTTCAATGACACACTGACTTCACTCACCTATTTTCCTTTTTCTATCTTCTCTATCTGTTTTTCACATACCTTTTTATGAGAAGTGGGGCGCGAGTTGTCACGTTTTCGTAAAATGTCCCGTAGGTCAAAAGTAGTTGGACCACACTGCTCTACACAATAGCAGCGCGGCGGCAATCAGTGAAGTTCGCGTGGCGAAAGGAGTTGGAACATACTCGTTGGTAAGCTCAATTGCTTGAGCTTTTTGTTACGGTAGTTAGAGAATATTCAAATAACTTCACTTGAAAAGCCTTTTGAGACGGTATCATCATGAATGCCTAGTGCATTTTGCAAGAGTGTCGCGTAGCCGATGTGTGGAGACTGTAGACCGGGAGAATGCACTTTTCCATTTTTCTTGTTTATTCAAAATCCTGGACACACCGATATCAATAATATCGGTTACAAAACTCACAGGGGATCTGCTTTAACCAATTATTATCGGCGTTCGGCAATGACTTTAATCGTTGCTATTTTAGACTAACAGCTAGTCAGCTACCACTGACCTGTATAAACAATCTCGGTGCAATTCCCAAGTGCGATCGGCATGCGGGCAAGCGTGTAGACTAGCCAGTTAGTTGTATACATCACTGAGCGCTATTGTTTAATTGTAATTCATAATTAACCATAGTAAGGTGCTGTGAGGCGTGAGCCAGTTCAGAGAGCCTTGTTTTTCAGCGCGCTTAGCCAATAGTGTTGGATGATGCATCTCAGAAAGGGTCCGGAGCCGGAGCTGCTGAATTAACCACCAGCTTCGGCTCCGGCTCCAGCTAAATTTGAAAACAACTCCAGCTCTGGCTCCACCGAAAATGACCGGCTCCGGGGCTCCGGGCTCCGGCTCCGCAGCCCTAATTCGACCCCCTGGCAAGTCAAAATGACAAACCGGCCACCACTTGGCTGATACAGTAGAATTGCCCTATAACGTCACTTTAAGGGAACAGAGTAAAACGGTCGTTATAGACGAACTGACGTTATAGCCAAAGTCGTTATAGGCGAATTCTACTGTATTCCGGTCTCAGTATTCTTTAGGTTTTCAGTGAATTGTTTTTTTTGCTTTTGTTGGAGTATTTTCCGGTGATTCAGGGTTTTAGTATAGCAATCAACATCCGGTTCACCATCATTTCTCAATTTCTTTTCTGAGTGTTGGCTAATGGGCCCCTTTCAGCTTAGTACCTAACCTCGATCAATCCTTTAGTTACGCCACTCTTTATAGTTTGAATACAATCAAACACTGCAGACCATTCGGGCCCGTAGCGACGGAGAGCATTCGGGGGCACTGCCAACCCCAATTTTTTTGTTCCGCACAAACTCTTTGGCACATTTCTATACACAAAATCATTGCATCATTGAATTCCATGCTCCTGTTCATGGGCGCAATTTTGTTGTAAAATGTGGGGGGGACAGCTTGGTGTGAAACCAATATAGTCATCGGATCGATGCAGAAGTGACGTTTTATATATACAGATCCCAATTTTATTTCTGGAGGTGTTTTGAGAGCAACACCAATCACGCTTTGTCCTTGCAGATGATTTACACATTAATATACTTAAATTTGTTGCTGGACAAGGTACTGTGGTTAAGCTTGCTTCCATTAATATCGTATTTGGATGCAAACAAGCACAGCAGTTGAGTAGAACACATCAACTGGGTTTTATCAGAGCTGTCAGTTGGAGTGCACAAATGGCTGAATCGCATTGGTAGCACGAGCATATCACTCTTACAGTAGAATACTTCAGTTTTCATGCATTTTATAAGTGTGGGTTACAGCGCGATTTGATGTCTTGTTCAAGTCGCTTAACGTTACAAAGACGATAATTATTTTTCTTGCACATTTCCGTTTTTTGAAAAAGCTACAA
>Ga0210059_1017258_pt1 | contig 10314 bp, 5 predicted proteins | sample Ectturendosymbi2_FD_188042 | JGI IMG/M metagenome (GOLD analysis project Ga0210059, IMG submission 188042) | Ecteinascidia turbinata endosymbiont from Florida, USA - Sample 2 (SPAdes) (version 2) | ecosystem: Host-associated > Tunicates > Ascidians > Unclassified | place: Key West, Florida...
TATATTTTTTATTATTCAGGAGTTTTGAGTAACCTGCGCTTTCCCTGAAAAACAGAGTTGCCCTGGAATTTTTCACTGTATTGAATATACGTTATGCATTCAGGAGTTCTGAGAAACTCGGGCTTGCCCTGAAAAACAGAGTTGCCCAGAAATTTTTCGCTGTATGGAATTACATTTTACATTCTGAATTTTTGAGCAACTTGTGCTTGCCGTGAAAAACAGAGGGTTCCCTGAATTTACTGTACCGAATATATATTTTTTATTATTCAGGAGTTTTGAGTAACATTCGCTTGCCCTGAAAAACAGAGCTGCCCTGGAATTTTTCACTGTATTGAATATACGTTATACATTCAGGAGTTTTGAGCAACTTGCCTTTGCCCTGAAAAACAGAGTTGCCCAGAAATTTTTCGCTGTATGGAATATACTCTTTACATTCATAATTTTTGAGCAGCTTGCCCTTGCCCTGAAAAACAGAATTGCCCTGATATTTTTCACTGTATTGAACAGACACTTTTTATTATTCAGAGGTCCTGAGTAACCTGCGCTTGCCCTGAAAAACAGAGGGTGCCCTGATATTTTTCACTGTTTTGAACATGCATTTTTTATCATCCAGCATTTTTTAGCAACTAGCGCTAGCCCTGAAAAATAGAGTTGCCCAAAAATTTTTTGCTGTATGGAATATACTTTTTACATTCAGGATTTTTGAACAACTTGCGCTTGCCCTGAAAAACAGAGGGTGCTCTGAATTCACTATATTGAATGTGTTTTTTATTATTCAGGATTTTTGAGCAACTTGCGCTTGCCCTGAAAATTTTCGCTGTATTGTATATATTTTTTATTATTCTGGAGTTTTGAGTAACCTGCGCTTGCCCTGAAAACAGAGTTGACCTGGAATTTTTCACTGTATTGAATATACTTTTTACATTCAGAATTTATGAGTAACTTGCGCTTGCCCTGAAAAACAGAGGGTGCCCTGAATTTACTGTATTGAATGTATATTTTTTATTATTCAAGATTTTTGAGCAACTTGCGCTTACCCTGAAAAACAGAGTTGCCCTGGAATTTTTCACTGTACTGAAATATATTTTATTATTCAGGATTTTTGAGGAACTTGCGGTTGCCCTGAAAACAGAGTCTGCCCTAAAATTTTTCAAGCCCAGGGGGGCGGCCGCCCCCCTCGCCCCCCCGCCTCGCACGCCTATGGTTCCACATGTCAGAGCGAGCTGGTACGTGCCGCTGATTGTTACGGTCGTCGCATGTTGTCATTCGACCTTTAGCACACATTCAACGTGACTAAGCACTACCACTAATAATTAACCTCACTTGGTTTGAGAGTGTAACATGGAAACTGACGTTATTTGCTTCGGGTTGCCTCAGTGATTAAAGCACGGGTTTGGCCAGTATCATCATCGCCAATGGCATTTAAATATGTTTTCAACTCACCATCAAGATGTTGCACGGTTGAAAAAATACCTAAGTACCATGAATTCAACTTTGTACAAGTAGTCATTCAATTGATTCTTACATTCTGTGAGCAGCCATTTATGTTGAAAGGTTTCTCTAAAAAATTCAATATATTTGAATTGCAAAATTTTGGCTGAAGCATACGAAAGCTTCACGATTTAACAAACATGTGTGGAACAAAATTCCTTGTCGCTCGGCCAGTAACTGCGTCCTCACTAACGTACAGCAATGTTTGCTTGAATGTTTACTGTATTCAAACCAGAATATGACCAGGATCCTTGTGAAAAAACAAATCACTTAACAAACAAACTTTATTACAGTGTCGTACGCACAGCATCTGCCTCAGCATTAATATAAAACAATGTTAGATTCGATTTTACAGCCCGATGTCCTGTATTTGACCAAGCAACGCGCAAGCAGTAGGCTTCTTGCCACAGTAAATTTCTCATTTTGTCCAACAAAGCTTCGACATACAGTAAACCACGGTTAATCCGGATTGGATTTGACCAACGATTTTGTCTGGTTTAGGCGAACATCAAGATTAACCGAAGATGGTTGTTTTTAGCTTGACGTCATCTGAGTAGTGAGATTTCGATGAAAATTACTTAAATTGAAGGCATTTACGATCCAACAGCAGACTTTCGCAGAAGAAAAACGAATTTATTGATGCATTTACAATGGTACATCAGACCAGTAAGCGCCATATCCAGGCAGTTACGAACAATCTTTTAAGTTAAGTTCGTAATTTTCTATTGCTTGGCTGCGAAGAAATCTGGGATTTTGGACTGAAGCAGAGATTTCTGCGACTGCTCCATAAGCACTAAGCAGTCCCTCTATTTGGAAGGTAATGCCCTCCAGACATCTTACCGAGTACAATACACTCAGGGATAATGCTCTACACACTCAACACTGATCAATAGACTGAAACTGTGGTGCGGCGACTTGCCTTGAGCGTTATATTCAACATGATATGCCATGCCCGTGTGTGACGCAATAATCGTCTCTACGAATAGTCGAATGTTTCACGCAGTTGTGGTCGTTGCTACGGTAATTCTATATGCTCGCTGATAATCGTGAGCACGCTTGTGTTGCGTCTGAAAGCTGCCAAATCTTCCCTAGAGACAAAAATCCGGATGACGAGATGTGAAAAGAGCGGATTTCATCCAGTATTGGCGAAGATCCGGATTAAAAATCCGCATAAACCGATTTTTTTCTATAGAAAAACATTATAAATCATTCGTATACCAGTTTCATCCGGTTTTGGCAAAAATCCGCATTAACCGAGGCTTACTGCAGTCCATTTTAAGCTGAATCGCTACAAATGTACCTTTTGTTGAAAGACCGTTTTCAAAATGACGCAGAGTGAATGTTTTGTGTGTGTGTTTGATGCTTTTATGTGAAACTCAAACAGTTGATTTCAGTAAATCTTTGATATATCTCCACATTGTTGTATCTTTTACCATCGTTTCAAGGCAATGCAAAAGTTACCATGTCAAATGCCACTACAGGTGCGTATGACAGTGGCGTAACTGACGGGAGGAAGGGGACGAGGGCCCTGGGGGGCGCTGGCAAAGCACTGATTTGTGTAATCGAATGATTTTGGAATAGATTGAAAAGACACTGCGTTTGAAAACATTTGGCGCATGGCAAACTCACCAGTAAGATTCAGGCACGATACCACTGCGTTACCCCACCTCCCCCCTTACATTTTGCACAGTGATGGTGATGTCATTCATAATTTATACGCGAAACGTCTACATTTGTTAAAGTGTTTGACGCAGTTTATTCTCCCTGTGTGATCGTTTAACAACCCAGCTTAGTGATGTACAGCATCCATGCTTTTAATGAACTATCAAACACTTGAGTATGCAAACTAATCAAACAAAATGTTAAAGACAGCACCACAGCTGTGTCCCTGGTAACTTGGAACAGTATTTGCTGTAAAGCCTGTAACCCATGTTGGAGGTTTGAATGAGTCAAACGAATATTTTTCCCCAATAATGATTGCAGTTTCTGGTGTTAATGAGCGACACTGTAACTGTGCTCGATATTTGTTGATGCATTTTTAAAATCAAAAGGAATCTACTGTATATCGCACTGCTACGACCAAGAGATTGCGTCGCTATAACCATGACAAGCATGGCCGTCCGCATGGGGGTCAAAACGGACATTACCCCCTGGAAATTAAGACTATGATCCAAAAATTTCCAATAAACGTGAAATCAGCAGCTGAATTCCAATTAATTTTTTAATTCTTGCAATGACAGTTTATTTGCTGGCATGACACTGACACTGCACACGAGCCAGGTTCATTGTTCTGGTGTGATGCAGTGATGAGAGCTTGTGTCCACTCCTTTCCCAGCCAAAGTAAGTTGCGAAGCTTGGCAGCAAATCTGCAAAGGTTTACTTGAAGCTACGGTAGTAGGCGTTTGGCCGCATGTGACTGTTAAACGCAAACATCTTGGCATGTAATGCAACGAGACAGTGACGTCTGATTTCGGAAAAGCACGTAGTTTTGTGTGTAAGGAAGCATCAGTAAACTCATAGTAAAGGTGATACAAGTGTGAAAAGTCCATTGATAGTGTGAAACTGTGAGTGTGACCAATGTACCTGAGTGAACAGATTTAATCAAACAACGCTTACGCAGGCTTTTTTCATACAGTACATAAAAGTACGTGTCTTGTTAGAATGCAGCTACGCAGGCCTTGTGGGAATACGTAGGCTATCAATTGTTTATTACTTTGCGAAAGCGTGGCTTCAATGGACAATGCCCGATGAACGCTTGCCCGGTTTATATGCTGTTGCGATTGGAAAAGCCCGAGCGGCATGTGCGCAAAGCTTCGCACTGTGGCAGCAAGCAACAATAGAGATCACACGCCGCGATCACTCTGTTATTGCTTGTTCGCGCCACACGTATATATGGGTGTTGTCATTCGCGCATATCCCGTTCGTGGTGAATTACACAATCAACGCAACGCCAAAGGAGAGGTTGCAATAATGCTACGAGCGTTAACCGTGAAAAAATCAGCAAAGACAAACAAGGATTTATTTAAAGGGTGCTTGATCGCTTTGGACGAGATCCCAGACGTTTGCAGCTCTTGTTTCTAAGTGGCACTGACAAGTCTTGCTAGGTAAAACAAAGTCATGATCTGTGGTTTTCATGACCATGGCAATGCTTCATTGAAAAGATGTACCCTGCTTGGAAAATCTGCAGATGGCCTATTGTGCAAATCAGACGTGGGCAAATTACGGGAAGCATTTTGTGCGGCCCGCGGGTCAGCCACACGTACATAGAAAGTACATATTTCTAGTCTATGTTAAAGTAATTTTATCGATTAGAATTCTCGAGATTTTATTCCGTCTATGTGTACTACAGCATTGTCAATGTGAAATAAAACAATGCAAAGTTATAATAATGATATTATCATTACTGTATTTCATATTTTGAAACGTAAAATGCAACTGAAGCAGACAAACGTAACATATGCGGTTCCCAGTAGCAATAAAGTTTTCAATTCGGCCCTCCGCAGAAAATGTTTGCCCACCCCTGGTAAATTATCGTAATATACCTGGCTATTGCTGTGGTGAAATTTTGCTTTACCCACTCGAAACTAAAACGTCAATCTTTTTTTGCTAAATATGAAACATAAAAATGCCAAATTTCAACATCCAGCGGGGCCTTGGTCCTCCATTCCGGCGCCCATGAACATGGAGCATCGTCTTTTGGGCGTAGAAAGGGTAAAGCGCTTTGTTAACGTCGATTTACGTTGCATCGTCAGCAAGTTGGAAAATATCAGCAAAATGTCGATGTTGCCCGCCCTGGAAAGATTTCTTCGGACGCCCATGATGACAAGCAAAGGTAAGTTTCGCTGACAGTTTTAACAAGCGGCCCAAATGTACATTTGCAACGACTGCACGAGTTGATTGACCGTTTTTCAAACAAAACTTTTATGAGGTGTTGTGCGTAGCTGTCGCCACCATGTTGACATGAAACAATGCTTGCTCCAGCGTTATGCAAAATGTCGGACAAATGCCACCAGCGTTATGCAAAATGTCTTGAGCAACAAAAAGGTCGTACAAATGTTTGGTTTTTACGCTGCAGAAGAAAGTTTAGAAGAGGAACTATAATTAAATCATTATTCGATTGTCGTTTCAATTCAAATAAGCACTCTCACATGGTTTTGTTCGTAAAACAAGGTTTCTGGGTTTTATTGAACAAATATGGGCTTTTTTGTCGTGCAATCCGGATTTATTTGAAATAACTGAATGGGAGCCCTGCAAGTGACTGTTGAACACAGACATCTAAGCAGGAAATTGATTATTCGTTGATTATTCTTAAATTATGACCTATATGCAGGCAGTGCTCGAAAAAATGGACAATAGGAAGCTGATGAAAAGAAGAAGCATTTCTCGTAGCTGAAATGTGCAAAATATTTCAGACAAAAAATTGAGAATTGAGATTCAACCAGCACAGACTAATGGGGTAGAAAGGGTAAAGCGTTTTGTGAACGCCCATTTGCATTGCATCGTCAGCAACCTGAAAAGGATAAGCAAAATTTCGACGTTGCCTCCCCCTGGAAACATTTCTGCGGATGCCCATGTACCACAGTTATTTACATCTCTATATCATGATATACCCTGTTCATATCTGAACATTGCTTATGCTCATGACACTGTTGAGATGCTGAATTAATTTTATTTTAGCGATTATTTGTCCACGTCTCCCTATCGAAAGATGACTAATCCTCAGTGGTCATGTGTATCGATGGAATCGTGCTTTTTCCCGTGGCCAAATGCCCTGACTTAAATCATTCAAAAATGCAAATTACAAGTATCCAAAAATAAACAAGGGAAAAAATGTTTTGCAACTATTCGTGGCTTCACACTGAACTTGTTTCCCATCACTTGACTACGAGCTATGTACTGTAGTTTATCAAGCTTTGAGGCAAGAACTTTGATTGTCGGCAAATATTGAGATTGGGTTCCACATGTCAGAGCGAGCTGGTACGTGCCGTTGATTGTTACGGTCGACGCATGTTGTCATTCGACCTTCAGAACACATTCAACGTGACTAAGCACTACCACTAATAATTAACCTCACTTGGTTTGAGAGCGAATAACATGGAAACTGACGTTATTTGCTTTGGGTTGCCTCAGTGATTAAAGCACGGGTTTGGCCAGTATCCTCATCGCCAATGGCATTTAAATACGTTTTCAACTCACCATAAAGATGTTGTACGGTTGAAAACATACCTAATTACCATGATATCAACTTTGTACAAGTAGTCATCCATTTGATTCTTACATTCTGTAAGCAGCCATTAATATTGAAGAGTTCTGTAAAAAATTCTATATTTTTAAATTTGATGAAATGTGATTTATAGTTGTCCTTAAATATGAAGTAAATTACACGTGAAACAATTTCTGATTAGGACCAGTGGCCCTGAGCATCTGTAGAAAATTGAAAAATGCCTCTTGCCTTTACAATCATTGACCGCCAAAGAGGGTAGGCAACCTGCGGCCCATGGGCCAAATGCAAGCTGTGCCAACGTTTGGTATGACGCTGATCGAAATTATCTTACCCTCGTTAGAGTACAACATTGCTTCAAAACGAAGCTCCATGATAAACAGGGATTTTGATGCTTAAGCAAACAGTCAAGATACGTTTCTCTACTCATAATTTGATAAAAGTACAGTAGAATGTTAAAGATGAAAAAAATATTGTCATTTGCGGCCCGCCAGCAATCAGGCACAATTCATATGGCGCGTGATCATAAATAGGTTCCCCAACCCCGCAGTAAGTGATAGAGTTGTCGATCACGCGCCCCGCAACTGGAAGGCGTTTTATGGTAAGAACCGACTGGAAATGTATTGGCTTGTAATTGTTACGCAATAACAATAAAAGTAGAAAATTCTGCTGGCAAGTTTTGTATGATGTCTTTGCCGGTGAAGGAGCGAGCAAGGGTGAAATGCAACCTCATCACTGCGTGATGTCAAACTAAACTGCAGGATCTTTTGCAGTGCATCTTATATCGGAATTAAGCGATTGACTTCAAGTTGTTTAGAAACATTTGGACCTTGCTCCCAATCTTTAGAGAGAAAATTTCCGTTTTCTTTACACCGTAGATACCCGGGAGTACTATGCAAAAATTTGAAAAACGGTTCTTGCTGCCTGTCCATCCATTTGCCTGGCATTGTTGGGAGGATGCAAGCAAGAGGTTTGTTCGCGGTGTTTCGATGGACTCGCCACTAATGCAACATAATTCACTGCGAAGGACCCGTGTGGTACTCGGCGCAAGCAAGCGGAGATGGAGGGCTGTTGGTCACTCGTGACGCCCCAGAGGGATAACAAAAAAAGTTTAATGTAGCTAAACTTGAACCTGTAAGCATTTGAATCGTCCAAGTTTTCGAAAAAATTGAAACAATTTGTTCCTGATTACCACATGACTGTAATAAACGACATCCACTGTTTACATCGCAGACCACAATTTAAGAGTACGTTGAGTGGCATCATTTGCCTTTTGCTTGGAAAGTTAAAGTATTATTATCACTTGTGAGTTTAGTGTTTCCCGTCGTAGGAACCAATATAGGGTTTCCTTGGTGTAGGAACCTATATGGAGGTTTGGGGTAGCTTTACCATGGCGCGACAGCAGGAACAGCCAACCTGATCCGTGCGCTAGCGATACAAAACTCGACTCCATAACGTGATGTCCACGCCGATAGACAAAACTTCGAATGCAGTGCTAAACGAGGTGACTGCGCGAACTCAGTGGAGCGAGCACACACGAATTCCTTTGACGCGAATGACAAGTTGATACAAACCAGATCTCACGTACGGAATACAATCGCGAGTAGGAAACGGCAATTCGTAATGCAAAAAGATAAATCCACTGTACGTGTATTGCATGGACTCACAGTAATGGAAGATAAGAGAAAAAAGTTAAAAGCGCACATGTAAATATTTTGAATTTCACGTTGCGTTGTTCAAAACCAGGTTTGACACAAAGGTTTATTTCCTATAAACACATTTACGTTTGCCAAACTATTTGGTATATCTCTTGTGAAATGGTGCCACATGCAGGGTTGTCCAAATATTCAGACATTTTTAAACCAACATATTTCATCATGCTTACTCGTTAGGGTTGTTTGTTCAAATTTACAAAAGAGTCAGGTGATGGCGAGGATTTTGGTGTAGGTTAACATATTCCAGACATTTTGCTTCTTGGGGTTTTAAGCCGAAACTCTGTTTGCTGACGGCTTTCGTGCTCATATTTGCTCTTGACATACCACAACACAACGGAAATGGTCTTAACTAGCGAGAAACTACCGTCGCTTCGACACAAATAAGTATTTCAGGCTTAGATAATCCGCATGCCATACAATCTGAAAATAAAGATGTGGGCCATGGGGAATGTTCCCGTGGGCTCTTTCGGCCAGTGGATCACACTTTAAACACCCCTGTTTTATTGCTTCCTTTATTAACTTTGTAAACTTTGCCGTGGGTCCATACATTTCTATACAAAGTGAAGCGATCCTTGCGTTACATCAAGCATGATGGTGCCAACGCAAGAAGAGCGCCAAAGAAGTTACTAGAGCTTATCTAAAATCAATGTCTATTGTCTATACACATTCGCTCTCCACAAAGGTTTTTGGAAAATGTGTGAGGCCCGTGTCATTTTACGTTTCTGAGTTTCTTAGTTTTTCAATACAAGTTTTCTCCACTGTTTTTCAAAACTGTATTAAAAACAAGTCGCTGAAACTCGTGAAGCAATCAAACAGATATAGCAAACTACCAAGCACAGTAACACAATTGACTAAACGTTTTGTGTTGTTTCTCTAGAATATCAGTTGGAAATTTTCGTAAACGTTTTGGTAACTTCTGCTAACATCATTAGTACATTTGCGTTTAAAATGTTTCTTAAGACTATTATTTGTTTTTAATCGCCATAGGTTTTTCAAGTGCAACCATTAATCAAGCTAGTTATTTAATTGCTCGAGCATTTCCTTAGCTTATCATTTAAAAACGGTTGTTCATGAACAAACGGTTCATTAACTTATACAGGACATTCATACAGCAGAGCTGAAAAACGTAAAACGTCTGGCAAGCACGTGTGGCGCAGTTGATGACTTACTTATTACTTGATGGAATGTTGATCGAAAGAGTTTTCCTTTACATTTGGTCCTTGAAGAGCAAGTTGCGACGCGAATCAACTCCAGGCACTATTTGCGGTAATTTAAACGAGCAAACATAACAAGGCTATATATGGTGTTGCTGTTAAGCTGTTCAAAATAGTCACATGAATCGCTGAGATAGTGTTGGTACAAGGATATCTCTTTCGTAGTTCATTAAAACTAAAGTTTGGCAAAGTTGTTTTCCTTGTACTGGAAGGCAACGAATGAAGTTTGATTTACAGCCAAGTGTTTTCCGCTTTATTTTTATACAGGAAAAAAATAATCGTGATGTTCCGTTACGCATCGCCTGCTCAGTCAAAATTGTTAAGTAATTTACATGATACAGTATAGAGTAGTTGTCTTCACGCAGGAAAAGTGGGTTATACGGGTGACCCAAAAAGATGTGTACCCATGAAAATTTCAATTGTGACTTTGATTAAAAAGCTATTTATTTCAAATTACAACCACACATTATTCAGTTTATGGAAGACCATTCACCAGAGTTTCAACTATTTCTGTCGATTTTTAGTCAATTTATGGCTTTCCCAAGGTGTGTTCCAAATGTCCACCATTTCGTTGCAAGCAAACCTGTACTCGTCTGGCAAAGTTGTTAATCACTTTTACACACTCCTCTTTCGGGATGGCTCTTATTTTTGCTGTGATGGCAGTTTTCAGTTC
>Ga0210059_1017259_pt1 | contig 10314 bp, 8 predicted proteins | sample Ectturendosymbi2_FD_188042 | JGI IMG/M metagenome (GOLD analysis project Ga0210059, IMG submission 188042) | Ecteinascidia turbinata endosymbiont from Florida, USA - Sample 2 (SPAdes) (version 2) | ecosystem: Host-associated > Tunicates > Ascidians > Unclassified | place: Key West, Florida...
ATTTTGAAGCAGTGGTTCTACTGTCCGACCGGTCATTCTCCACTTGGCAACTTTGCCATTCCCCACCAGTGGGGAATTTCCCACAGGTTAAGAACCACTGAAACTTTAGACCCATTGTATATTTGATAATTTTTTGGAAAAACATTATCAGCATTAAGAAAGTTATTCTATGATCTCTTTTAATCTTTATCAGTTATTTTACTTTGGACTAATCCTCTGATGTCCCCTGTAGGCTACAGCCCATTGATATCTCGACTGCTTCATTTTCTGTGTTAAACGAGGCTTTTTCTACGCATGTGTGACTTCAGACCTTGTCCCAGAAGACACTTAAATGATGATTCTCCTGTCCACCATAATACCCACATTTCTGTAGATAGATTTTTACATGAAGCTCTTGTACTTTTCAATACCACTGCCTTAATTTTTCGGTCGAGCCTTGGTGTTGTTTTCCTTTTCCATCCACATTTTCCCGTCATTGAACTGTCCATCTCTCTTCTCAATTCTAGCAATTTCAGTTGGTACATTTACTTCCTTGGCTGTATCTTTCTCTTTGAGGTCACTATGCTTGAGTAAATCTGTGATTTGCCTCTTTTTCTTTTTTTTTCTCTTTTCCATCTCTCTAACTTCATTCAAAAACCTGTAATTTTGTCTATGTCTATTCTTATCCCATTAAATAGTCAGGAAAACTTTTAAAAAACTTTAAAATCCTGGCTAAATACGAAGCTTCACAAACTAATGTAGACTAAAATGGTCCGTTAGGCAGAAAAGACCACTCAGGTCCAGTTGAACTATTTTTTATCTAATGCTCCGTGGTGTAGTTGTTACGTCATAATGAGCAGTTTCAGACAACGTGAACCTAGTTTATGTGGAATTGCAACTTTTTTTCTTTGAATCATCCTCACATCCATGCAAATGCTGTCAATAACTGAAAAATTTACTAAAATCCAGCAACTTCTATAAAATTTGTGGGAAAATAAAAAATCCATAATAATTTTTCCAGTACTGTATATATCTATATATCTATGGTATTAAATTTGGAATGTTGCAGGAGCTTGAGGATGATATTTCACCGCGAAAATCGATCTGGTGACGCTGCACTGTTGCGCACCTCACACGGAACACTGCTTACACCCATAACTAGCAAAGTAAAAGCAAAAAAAGTCCATGCAAAAAATAATTACCTATCAATTGATTTTGATCACTCTGGACCTGGAAATCCCGGACCTGTTGGCGCAGAGATTTCATTTCCCTTTCACGAGCTTGCTGCTGCGATTGAACGCTCCGCAGCTGGTTGTGCGCGATGTCCGACATGTCTTGGAGTTGTGAGATTTTAATCTGCAAGCGAGAAGCACTTTCCAACGCACTTAAATCTGACACAAAGAACCAGGGTTATTCAAACACCCAGGTTTTTGAAAAACCACTTTGAAAACCTTTCCTTTTTTCCTTTGTGATACTGACATAAGCACAAAAATAATTTTCATTGCAAATGGTTAACTATTACATGCTATAGCAGATATGTGTAATTAAAATAATTGCAGATGGAGTCTTAAAAACATTATTAATACGGTTGATCTGATATCCCATTTTTAAATACACGTTAGCTTGTTCGATTTTCATGTAATACTTATATTCGGCATCTATAGGCTTAGCTCAATTGTTCGTTCTAGATAATTTACCAAACGGAACAATCAAGATTTTTTTATTTGCAGAAACTCAAATGCACAATACGTTTATGCTTGAAAAACGGGTGTGTGAATTTCTGAATGATTGAAATTTTTTCTGCATATGGCTTCATGGCATAGTTAGGTGAAAACCTCGAAACAGATTGGGTGCAGACATGGCTTAGAAAGTAGTGAAGGTCTACAACAGGGCTACTCAATTAATTTAAGCAAGGGTCCAATTACAAAAGTCAAAATTTTTGAGGTCCGGTCACTCCCATGAAATTATACAAATGTGGATTTTTCTAACAAAAAGCATGAAATGAGAATATAATACGATTATATATTTATATATATATAAAGTCAAGTAAATGGATATGGTTATTTAGAGAAGTTGTTTCAGCCTTATTTATTTTTCTGCTGGTGGGATTATTGGTATTTTCTACTTCTTGCCAGTTCATTGAATTTCGATTCCAAGGTACTGATAACGAGTCAAACGCAGTGGTGAAGGTTTTCATTTATCATACAGATGAACAACTTGTTCTTTAAGAAGTTCATATTTGAAAACGTTGATTCACAGCAGTAGGTAGGCCCAAACATAATGAGAATTTGCACTGATAATTTGCAGAGTGGGAAAATTTTTTGAGATCCGTTTTTGACCAAAAGTTAATTCTCAGGTGCGCAATCACAAAATATTTGTTTTACTGCTACGTTCTCCTGGAACTCAGTTAACTCCAGTGTTCTTTCTAAGAAAATTTGTAATGATCAAATATCTGCTTTAGTGAGCACGAATATTTTAGCTGGCAGAATTCTACATGGATTACAAACGTTTTATAGAAGTATAAAATTTTATACAAATATGAACAAGGTAGTAAGGTACACTTTTAATTAAAACGTTTCTCCTTGTTTTCACGTTTTTCCAATGTTTTGGAATGTTGCAAGTGCGCGAGAATGAGATTTCACTGCGCAAATGTTTTGGTGGTACAGCGCAGTTGCCCGTCTGGTGTAACTATATCAGCCAAAAATCCAACAGTTTCCAGCCACTCTATGAATTGCTAGAGCACGCTATGTGTTAACAGTAATGCGCAAACGTTTCACTAAACCAGCAACTGCGTATTTCATTGTTGTTATTAACCTGGCTTCATGGCCATTTCCATGCCTTTAGTTTTACTGTTTTTACCAGAATAGTCATTGTAATTGCCAGCGATTAAATAATTGTGACGAAACAATTACTGTGAGCCAGATTTACAAGGGCAACCTATGTGTGCTCTGCAATATAGCTAAACATCAGCTTGGTCGACAGTTATACAGCTAATGAGAAGTTAATGCCTGAGACGCACGGCTAAGAGCGCTAGATTTTGGGATAAAAAACTTTTTTGAATAGAATACTCTTTTGAGAGCCTGATGAGGTCCGGCCTTCACCGTCCAAAGATCCGGATTCGGACCGCGGTCCGCCATTTGAGTATCCCTGGCCTACAACTTCTGAAAGTCTCAAGACTAATGATGTTCATTATCAAAACATAAGTCCATGTGACACTAACAACCACACCTTGTCACACTTCTTTGTTTATGAGGACAGCTTGATTAAAGCGTTGGTTGAAATTGCTTGGTAATCTGATGTGAGTTAGAGTTGGTAAAATTAACCACCCTTGCATCAGGCTAGCCAAGAGTTTACAAGTGAAACTCAGCTTCATATAATTAATTTGCAGTAGAAGTAGACTTTTAACATCCGTTCAGTTTTAAGATTGTTAACTCAATACCGCGTCTAAAGAACTGATATTTTAGTACTGTTTAGTATCTAAGTAGATGCTAAGAGTGTCTTTAACGCTTTACAACTATGAATTTCGACTTGCACAGTCGACAAAAGCACATTTTACAGGTATTTTCATTAAGGAAAAACATGGTGCATTTTTCGGCTGGGTAAAATAAAAGTATATCAACCCTGCCAGGAACACGCAGTTTCAGCAGTTACCTACTTGCTACAGTTAAAGGCAACAAACTTTTAGGATAGCCACCGAAGAAACGAACCGCGGCCTTGGCAAGATCCTCCTCACAAGCGGACAGTTTCTTCCGGTCAGCGTCACTCACAGATTTGGGAACAACATCGGCGAGTTCGTCACGAAGTTCTCGTTCCGACTGCTGCGCGGCTAAGTTGAGTTTTGTCAACTGCACGTAAAGTAGTCACGTTGTCCTTCAGAAACGCGTGAGAAAATTGGTGACTGATCGACAGGACTGTCGTGAAATCGTGAGTCCTTGCAATACACACGCAATTCAGTCAAAGCGAGAGACAACTTGGGTTTGCACCAATTCTAAAGAACCAGCAACTCAAGTATCATCAATTATATCCAAATGATCTCTACTTGAATGTCATACCTGACAGTACCAACGCTTTAAACACGAAATGTGACAAAGGCAGCGCTTGGAGATTCGGGAGAGGGATGAGATTTTTTAAATGTGCAGCGTTTTAAAAGAAATAAAAATAAAAACAGAAACAACAGAAGAGCAAAATGTTTTTTTTCTGGTTCACTGTTGCGTCGGCGGTTGGTTACACACAAAATGCAACCAACGGATGGTTTCTATTGAAAGAACTTACTTTTTAGATCTAGGCAATCACTTTTTATTGAAACGGCACTTAAAATCACAAATCTATGGACTATGTTCTCATCTTTTACGAACTTTAACACCAAAGCTTTGGCACCAAACACTGGTATCGACAGAAACGTTCTCTGTTGAAACATCCAAGAAGCTCGACTCGATATGCTAATGTCACTGACAGCCGCAGATAGTTGGTGTTATTTATTTTAACAGCCACACAGAAAACACACCAGGGTAGGTAGATCCAGAGGCAAATGAAGAGGCAACTGCACACACACCCTTGCATTCACAATCCTAATAACACGATTTTGTCAGATTGACCTTGACCCTTAATCGACCTTGGCAGCAATCACATTTTGCACTTAGGAAAGAACAATGAAACAACTTTATGAGCGCATCAAAGCGAGGAGGAACTGAAACTTTGAAATAGGATGAAGTTAAAGCAACCAACCCTAAGTTTCTGCAAAAGTATCAGTAGACACCAATATTAAACACTACCACCTCTGCGAACTTTTGTTCAAGTTCCATGTTTCTGTGTTCAACATCGTCAACGGACAACTTGAGCTTGTTGTACATTCGAGTCGCGTGTTCAGCACGTTGACGTTCATTTAACTCCTTCATTTCAAGCACAGTGACCTGCCAAAAATTTATTTCTACGATAAGTATGTCAAAATTACCTACGTTCGAGAAAACAACAGTGAGGTTGAATTGCGCTTTTGAACGCAGTGTTAACGATCAAACCAGTGGGCACCGATGAAAACTTCTGGACAGGTTATTCACAGCTTGTAATTTCTACAACGCCGGCAAACTTCCGAGGGATTTTAGGCTCTTGCAAGATATCCGTAACGAATGTCGTAGCTACAGTTCTTCCAGCAATCGGGTACCCTAGGAATGCAGTAGAAAAAAGGAACAGATCAAAACGACCAGTAATCTGGGAAACAACTTGCTTTGCATCACTCCGTCCCGGACCGCGATACCGAAACTGAAGATAAACTCAAGACCGACTTTCATCGTACAGCACATGGACTTCCAGCTGCTTAGGTTTTGTAGCGAATCTATATGCTCATACACAACAACAAAAAAACGAATCTACAATCATTTGAAAAGAAACGTCAATTCAGAAAAAAAGCGTTGCCCCCAAATTATCTTCAATTACTGTATTTACTTCATGCATGCATTCACATGAAGAATGCTTTTAGGACACGGACGCAGGATAAAATTACTGCTCATGTTTAATTAAAGCCTACACAGGAAATAACTCACTGGGAATGACCATCAGTTGCAAAAAACGATCATTTGTATTCTTGTCGACGCCACGACTCACTTAATGTGGTAAGTGAAGTCGCATAGAGCTAATTAAAACATAGTCAGTTCGATTTCTCTTGGCTTCGACAATCAGGGTTCCCACACATTTTCATAAACCATTTTCTATACTTTTTCGATGCTAAACTAAAAGACTTTAATACCATAAATGTAGCTTCATTCTTCAAAAATTTTATTCATGGAACACAATACAAAAAAACATCTGCAGAGCTGCCATCAGCGTTAAAGAACAAAATTTGAATAAACAAATGGCTGAATTTAGAATTTCGACACTTTTTTAATACGTCATGAACATTTTGGCCAAATTCGATACTTTTTCAGGGCCTTGAAAACCGATTTCACAATTCATTGCTTTCAATACCGCGTGGGAACCTTGGAAATTGCAGTTTCCGCGAAAAAGAGTTGGTTAGCATTGTTAGGGTCGCAAGTTTTAATTCCGGTTCTTTTATGGGCTGAACGTACGCAGCAAACCACGGATTGGGGTTTGAACATTTGCAGGTGGTATTAAAGCGATACCCTGAAAGGTAGTGGCCAAGCCGTAGGAGTATTGTGACAGTAATTAAGTATCCCATTATGCTGCTGGTAGTACAGCGCTTTTCTACCGATTTGGCACAGCTCCGACCCTAGTCCTGTCGCATTGTTGTCAAGTTTCATGTACGTTTTTTGCTTTAAATCACTCACTGCGGACGAAACCTGCGCATCCATCGCCAATATATTCTTGTTTATCGAAACGCAATTTTGCAATTTGGTAAAAATAAGGAAAACATAACTGAAGTACGACATCAAACATGTTTCAGAACTTGACGACAAATAGCCATTTTGACCTAGCAAGGCACACTAGGGGGTTTTCGAGTGTGATTTTATACACTGGAGGCAGCAAAGGCATGCTCAAGACAGGAAGCGGATCAAAAAGGCAGCAAATTTGAAGAATGCGCCAAATGTGTAGAAGCTCTGGTATGAGAGGATAAAGGCGGGTACTTGTTTCGATTCCGTTGTTGGTACAGATTTCCAAACACCTAAAGATTAATTTCAGTTCTCCGCAACATCGAACCACAGCATAACGCTGTATGCACGTTTTCAGGCAAACGAAGATGCCGCTTGTAGAAAAATACTTGCTTGCTTGCCAAAGATCTGCAACCTATAATCGAAAACGATCAGCTACCGCCTTGTCAGTTTACCCGATTTACTTCATACACCCTAGTCATTTGCCTCAAACGCTCTAGTCCAATTTCTACGCGGCGAGGTGCGTCGCTGGCATAGCTATAGTCCATAAGCTCGAGTAAGTGTTCAAACCATTTTTTTGAAACCATAATTCCGTGCATAACAGGTTGTTCACACAAAAATCAACCAGTGGCACGCGTGGTACCTCTGAACAACCACTCTTGCAAAAATTGTTCGTTCATTGGCGCAGTGCTGATTTTCCTAATATTGGGTGTCAGCGGACACTCATGGATAGAAAAGTGTAGAAGTACCAGCAGCAGCGCCAGTCAGAACTAATGCTATAAAAAAGTTGAGCAGCAACGTTTACTGACCTGCAGGTCGCTAGACCAAATTTTGATCAAGAAAAGACATATATTTATTAAAAAAACAAAAAATATTAAACGCGGTTTAATCGACCAGCAAGTGTTGTTTCAACGCTTTCATTTGTCTACCGTAAACAACTGCATATCCTCTGTGATCTTTACGTATATCAAAGTAATCCGTAACGCAATACATTAACGGGACTAGTATCAGACGCACGAAAGGATACTACAAGAAATCTGCCATTGCATTCCGTAGCTAAGATTCCGAAATTTACATCTTTAAGAGCAACGTCATCTTGTAGGGATACTTGTCAGCACGACGGGACCACAAAAACGTGCGACTGTCAACACGGAACGAAGTAAGATGCGTGAAGCAATACGATCTCGTTTCTTTTGTCACGTCACTATTTTGTTGCTCGGCCACCGACGTAGAAATCGTCCGAGCCTATCAAACGCTTTCGTTGCTTTCCGGTGTTTCATCTCGCAGCGTCAGTTGCTGCAGCGTTGATAGAAACAACCATCCGCGTCACCGGAAGCGCGGACACGGCGATCACACTGGAAAGTCACTCGATACACTGACGAACACTTTTTATTGTTACACGGTGACGAACAAGTAATTCCGAAATTTCTCAAACACGTGCAAAAATATAACAGGCGAGAAATGCAACTTGGATGAACAACTTAATTAGGCACAAAATCAAGATAGATACAGGCAGGTCATGTGTTGTCGCCCAAAAGGAAAAAATAATCGTTCATAAGCAAATGGGGAAAGTTCGTACAATCAGTTCAAATGTTTGTGCTTCAGGCGTGAGGAATCCCAACCTCTAGAAGCGCCAGACTTCCTTTCGAACCTCAAAGCGAAGCACAACAAAACCATGAAACTACCATTAAACTTTTCAGAATGCTTTCACCAATTGGTAGGTTACGTCGATAAAGATGTAGTGCGAGTATTGTTGTACGCTGGTGAGGGACGGTACCTCAGTACAACTTTGTTTGAATTCGCTTTTTGTTCTTTTGTAAAACTGCAGAATGTTTCGGTTGCCTCAAATATAGTTTGTAGTTTTGCAAGACAACTGATTCAACATCAGTTGCACAAATCACATAAGAAACAAATTCTTCGAAAACTTTCGGCAAGATGAATTTCAAAATCTTTTACGGAACGTCCAAGCTAAATCATGTTTGGTCAAAAGCGAAGGCAGTGCTCGATCATAAAAAAATTGCAATTCAAAATAATTACTTAAAGTAGGAGTATATTTGTATTGAGGTTTGCGGCGGTCCAAAATGCAACCAACCGTTGATGCTGAATTCCAGCAGACACATCTGCGGGCTCAGACGGTCGGCGTCTTGAACGGGAAATTTTTCAAAGATCAGAGAGGGCATGTGTTCACGATTGTTTTGTCCAATCTTCGCGACAGGTTGCCATGATACACAGAATACTTTGTGCTGAACTGCGCGTCAAACGTCACTTCTATTTTTATAAAATTGAAAATAAAAGACCAGATAGCAGACAATTCAAATTTAGCCAACTGAGGTTCCAATCAAAATCATTGGTCAGTTGAACGACGCTAGTAAGCAACTAAGAACGGAGGAATCTCAGCCGATTCAGACACCAACGCCTGGCTCCAGACTTTCACCACATCGCCCAGTTCCCCACCTGCCTCCATCATGTCGATCCTGTACTTAGCGTGATTTGCCATTTTGTTGTAAAGGCGAGCACCTGTGAGAGAAAAACAAGATTAGTCATGGAGTTTTGCCTCATTGCTAGTGGTTAAACGTTACGTTCGCCTACATTTCTTGCATTTCACCGACTTCTCCCCCCAGCCCAGTTTCAGTTGAACTGCGAGTGCTGCGCCAGTGATTGCGGGAAGAATGGTCGCAATTCCCGTTTTCATGCTGGTAGATAAACCGGGAAACTGGAAGAGGAGCACCTAGAAATAAACCGTGTTAACTTCCAGTATTCCGCAAACTATTTTCTACCCATTGTGCCTCATCAAAACCTGCAAGGACATCGACAAGGACTCTGTTAACACTTGATGTGGGGGGTTATGCTCTGAAGTTGTCCACAAATGATTTCATGATCGGATTTTAAAAGAATGCATAAGCTATGTTCATTCGACGTAGAATGCAAAATTAAAATCCGCAAGCTTTGTCAAAAAAACGTAAGATAGGACAGCGAGAGGCTAAAACTTTTGTTAAGATCACACGACCTCATGTATACACGTTTTCTTTATCCCGCAAACAACCAGAAAGCAATACGGGCAAATCGGAGAAAATTTGCGTGAAGCGTTATTCTTGCAAGCATTCTTGACAATGATTAACGCTTTGAGATAGCAACAGTAGAGGTTTCATTGGAAATTGGAAGCACTGAGGTGAATAAAAGTTGCCATCATCTTCGTTGAGCTCTAACAATAGCTGCTCGCGTGTACTGTGCACTCACTAACACAAATAGAAGGATAAGCCTAACGTCGATATAATTCAAGGCAACCTTTCAATTACCACCACAATACAGACAGACAGACAGACAATTTTATTTAACATCTGAAAAAATCAGATATCAGGGGGAGGAAATTGACCGCAAGGTCTTTGAGTCATCCTCCCCCTCGAAACACAGCCGAACTGCTCAGAAGAAACACAAGTCGAACAGCTCAGGAGACGACCAACAGTCTACAAATTTCATAGAGATCTATATATATCTACAAAAACGGTGCAGACATATCTTTAAGAGATAAGCACACTTAAACAGGACATGGAGTCAAAAAGACGCTGAACAACACAATTGCAGCAGCCAAGCAGACAATTTAATTTTTATTATATGTGAGGATGGTCAATTAAATAGTTTTTGTGTAACTTACAAAATCGGAAATATGTGAATAGTTTAAATCATTTGGGATATTATTGCATATTGATGGTCCTCTGAAAGAGGAGTGAATTCGCTCAGTAAGCTTCTTAGCTAGGGGAATTTTAAATATTAATTTGGAAGTTTGCCTAGTTTCTCTGATTTTGGCAGTAGCAGAAAAATTGAAACCGTTTATGATGTAATCTGGAAAGATATTATGCCAAACTCTGTACATATGTTTTGCTAATTCATTATTGTAAATATCCTTGATCTGTAGTATACGTGCCGAGTAAAACATATCTCTAAGCGGAATGTGCTCTCTTCGATTAACTTTAAGTAGACTACGGATGGCTCTATTATTCAACTTTGCTAGATCTGC
>Ga0210059_1017260_pt1 | contig 10314 bp, 6 predicted proteins | sample Ectturendosymbi2_FD_188042 | JGI IMG/M metagenome (GOLD analysis project Ga0210059, IMG submission 188042) | Ecteinascidia turbinata endosymbiont from Florida, USA - Sample 2 (SPAdes) (version 2) | ecosystem: Host-associated > Tunicates > Ascidians > Unclassified | place: Key West, Florida...
CAACGACACTGTTTACGGAACCTATTGCATCAGCCTTTAGTCGAACCTGATCAAAGCACTATGTTTTACCAATTGTCCATGATTAATCAAACGTTGTATACATGAGGGTCGGAAAATGTTGTTCAGGGCAGGCAATAGTAGTTTTTTCAAGTGAAGCGAAGGATTTTTCTAAGGGAGGCCAAAAGTGATGAAATTTTATTTTTCCACTCGAAACTAAGAAAACAACCTTTTTGCTAAAAATTTGGTAGGAAAATGTCAAATTTTTCCAAAGCCCCCTTCTACCCATCCCCTTTCGACGCTCATTATTGTGTATACAGGCCCATAACCAGTTTGGGACACCAGGGGGGCGAACGGTATTCTTTGAGGAGGATAATTTTTTAGCGCGGACGCAGTGGAGCGCGCACACACGAAATCCCTTGACGCGAATGACAAGTTGATAAAAACTAGATCTCACGTACGGGATACAATAGCGAGTAGGAAACGGCGAGTCATAATGCGAAAAGGTAAATCCACTATAAACACATTTTTCCAGGGGGAGGGGCGAAAAATTTTCTAAGGGAGCGCTTCAGCTACGAGCCTGTGTGCTATAGCATTGTAAATGCTAGGGATTTCATGCCATGGCTGGCATTTACCTGAGGTTTTAGCTCCGTGTGCAAGTTGGTGATGATGAAATACAAACTTGTATCTAAGTGCTTGTAATCACTAAGTGAAAGTAAAACAAGTAACGCTTTTCGCAGGTGTTTCTGGCGCACCAGCTTGCTGTACGTCACCTAATGGTGATGTAAACGTCATTTCAATACCATCGCAAAAATTTCTCTCTGTTAACCCTACCATGCAACAAATACAGTATTACTTTTGTCTGTAGCATCAGCCGTAACCTCAAAGTGACATCCTATATTTTTGTTTTTGTACAATTTTAAAGTAAATAGCGGCAATGTACGTTTTATGTGCCTTGAAGCTCAAACTTTGGCTGAGAAGCAATCCAGTGACAAAGTCTTTTTTATTACGCAAATAGGCCATAGACCACCGGCCTCAAACTCAAGACGAGGGCCAAACAAGTACTTAAAAAACAGGGCCGCATTATGACTATTCTAGAGCTGCAATATGATGCTGATGCAAAAAGACTGTACCTGAAACTTACTAGAAACAGCTTTTGCATCTTTTTTCCTGCGAATGATATCGTGAGTTATAGGGAGTTTATCTCTAGCCCTCTCCATTTTCGTTTAAAACAGCTGTGTCCAACCCGCGGCCCAGTCGAAAGTTTTGTGCGGCCCATGTTAAGTTTTAGCTGCAGTGATAAAGTATCCTACATACTGACAACCGCTTCTTATTTTGATAACCTTCAATTTGCCATTTTTGATGCAGGCAGTTCTCAGCACCACTTTAGCCAGGGGCATAACGAGGGGGGTAACGGTGGCACAATTCCCCGGGCGCCCTGTCACTATGGGGCGCCGAATGACTACAGGGTCGCCGAAAGGTCATAACAATGTCACAAGCACTTTCTTCAATACACTACATTTACTTCCAAAATATCTCAGGTTCGAATGTGGGGGCGCCAAACTTGCTTCTTGCCCGGGGCGCCATCTAACCTCGTTACGCCCCTGACTTTAACACGTCTGTTACCATTGCAGTTAAGATTCGCACGCATTCAGTACATTAGCTTAAGCTAAATTTAGTTCGCTAAGATCAAAGCAAGCCATTCAATGTGCGGCCCCAGAACACCAATATGCCACTCATTATACGGCTCTGGTTAAGATAGTGACATAATTTGTTGCTCAGTAAGCCATTTGGTTTGGACACAGCTGGTTTAAAATTTGACACGCTGGCCGAGCACTTTTAAACACCGGCGCATAAACAAAATAACTTAAATGTTAATTATTTGAAAATTCCGAAAAAGCATCGCGGGCTGCACAAAATGCCCTCGCGGGCGACATGCGGCCCACGTGTTTGAGACCCAGAATTCATTCCAGATATTTATTTGTTACGATTAAGCATGCATTGTGCCGGTTCAATCACAATCATGTGGAGTGTTAACGTTTTCATCAATGATTTCACATTAACTTGCCGGTGAAAAAAACAGCTGTCAAGTAATCATAGTCTGACTTGTACATAGTCTTGAAAGTGTTTCAACTTTCATCTGATGTTGAACCCTATCCTACAGTAAATTTGAAATTATTCAGCTGCAACGTTTAGACTCAGCAGTAAAATCTAACTTAAATAGGAAGAAGTTTTTTTTGCAAGTGCTGAGGACATAGACACGGCCATCACTTACAGGTAGTTTGCAATCTCTTTTCTTGATAAAGCGCATGTGACTAAAATGAAACTAAATTGAATTTTTTCCCAGTCGATTGGATTTTGTTATTTAAACACCCACGGATAAAAAAAGCTGAACAACCGCTTACGCCAAATTTAAAAACAATAATGATTGTAGACCTTTTGGGGACTTTTGGCAGTAAGTTGCTAAGTTTGTTTTTAATGTCAGCATTCCACTCTTTTCTCAGTAAGTGCTTATGTTACAGAAAAGACAAGCAATGGTAACGTTGAAAATACACGACTCCGGTTTGGATCGCCTCGGCATGTCCCATTTTTTGACACTTCGCCACTGTTATTTCGGTTTCGACACATACTTTGGGAGTCACTGGGCTAGATCAACTAGCCGACCGTTGTGTTGAGCTGCGACGACAAGCATTATTAACTTCACTCCAGAGCCGTGGTGAGAATCGATTATGGCTTCGTTTCCGCAAACACACAACCACTTTCACATTTTGTGTAGAGATGGTGGGTGAAACATACGCAAGTTCGTAACTTTTGCATTTCAGAAGCGTTTAATGAAATAAAATACAAACATGTTTCAAACGCATAGAGCCTTTACGTTATCAGCTGCATACGTCAATCAGTCGCTCAAAAATTGGATAAGATCCACGTCTTTTATGCACGCAAGTTTTGTGGACCAACTTCGGGAGTCCGTGTCTTAAAGCAAAGTTGCTACTTGGCTTCGATTGAATGTGTGTTGGTGTACATCAGAAGCTCGTATATATAGAAAACGCAATCAATATGACGGTCACAATGACTTCTTGCTCAACTGCAATATAGGCTACAAAAAGCATACTGCAAATCTTGCTCTTAAACCATCGAGATTTCCACCATCGGTCTTGCATGAACGTTTCATAAGCAAATGGTGGCTTTCATCCAAACTAGAAACGTGGAAATTTACTAAAAACAAACTTGAAAAACTTGTCAATTCAACGAAGATTGACTTCTATTTGCCGGCTCAAATCTGAACATAATGATTCAGAATAAAAGCGCCACAAAAATGCACCTTTTGTGGAAGATTTAAAAACAAGGGGCATTCTATATTTAAATGTTGAGACTTCGTTGTTGTTTGCCCCCCCCCTATCAAAATTTATGGCTACGTGCCTGGCTCTCATGATGCTGTATACAGCATATGCCAGGGGCCACCAACGTTTTTGAAAATGAGAGGTACTTTTTGTTACAGATTCATGCGAAGGGCTACCAGTCTGGTACACACACTTCTGAAATAAAATTTGCTTCATTTGTCTTTAATTATGTTATCATTAATGAAAATAAATATATTCATCAATGTGAAGACACTGATCATGTTTATTCTGTTGTCAGAACAAGCCCGCGGGCGACCCACGTGGTCCGTGCGGGCGACCTGGTGCCCACGAGCACCATGTTGGTGACCCCTGCTGTATGCCCTGCCCTTTTCCTCTGTGTCGTAAATACGATGCCATACCGTTTTTCGATGATGTCACAAGCGCCTGTAATGTGTGTTTTTCTGTTCCACGCATAGTCTGTATATTGCATTGAACGTTGGGCAACAAACAGTGCGTAGGCAGGCTATAGCTGTATATTGAATGCCAGCTTTCATCTTGGGGGCCCTTGACTGCAGGGGCCCTGACGCCCGTGCCTCACGGGCCTCATAGCTGATATGGCACTGGGTGAACGGAGCGACGTCCTTGGGCATCCGTGGCAAGGGAGCATCCAAAGAGTGAAATTACAAAAATTGTAATGCTGTAACTACCAGTGATGTAGTCGAGACCGTAACCTTCGAGACCGAGACTGAGACCTGGCTGAAACTTCGAGACCGAGACCAAGACTTTGCCATAAAAGCCGAGACCGAGACCTGAAAGTTCGAGACCGAGACCGAGACTCGAGACCTCACATTTCTCTGATGGTAATTAAAGGTAACTCCTTGAAAATGCTGCAAAAATATTTGAAATGTTTCCAAATACCAAGATAAAAGTGTTTGCCGTTGCTATGATTCAATAGATTTGTTTTTACTCAGAAAAACTTGTAAATTGTCTTGTTCGTTGAAAAACACTATTACCACACTGCGTAAGGACAGGACGTGATGCCCTGATGAAGCTCCCATGTTCTGGCCTGGTACTCAGTATTGAAGAATGTTATTTGAGAACGTGGAAGAGGCGAATGATTTCTTTTTATTTTAAACAACTCGATGTAGGCGAGTGTATATAGCAGCACTAATTGTAGGCACACTCGATGTAAGTGAGTGTATATAGCAGCACTAATCAAAACAGTAGCTAATATTCAATAAGCTAATGATCTGCACTGACACTCAAATTTCTTCGCCACATATTTCGCGTATTTTGACTAACAAAGCTTTGCCATTTTTTGTAACGTTACTGCACCTTTCCTAGTTCTTTTCTCCTCACACGACAAGAAATTGATTTAGAATTCTCCAAATGTTTAGAATCAAGAGGTGATGAATTTAGAGATTTAAAAAACGAAAGCATTACTTTGAAATTTGAAAAGCAAAATTGTAACTTGTTTCATCCATCCTAACGTGCTCACTCAGTTCAAATCAAATTTTAAAAATTTTGCCCTTGGTTCCCCTATTGACGCAAAGAAAAAAATATTCAGGCTTCTTGGAGTAATAGACTTTTTGGCACGAATTAGGTTTGCACTTTGAACCAGCGAGGTAATGACCCACCGCATGCTCCACTTCAATGGCGTAGCGATGCTAACTGTCGCCCGGGGCCGACCATAAAAATGCTTCCTCTTTCCACTCCTCATATTTGCTTACAACAATATGAAATGAAAGAAAATCATGTATCATGCTTATTATAACTATATAAGGAATAATAAACTATCTTGAACATCACAATCAAATACTCACAATCTGAAAAGGGTCTTGTTTTTAATTCTCGATTGTGGGTCTTGCTTTCTATGCTTATTCGCTGCCCTTCTCATCATTACTTTTCCTATTTTTACTGCCTTTTTTGCATAACCTATGCATGCATATATGGCTACATAAATAGCATAGTTGGCACATGTCAGGCTTTGGTTCAGCGGGAAAGTTTTATTTTTGTCATCACTTGTGAAACAGTTGGGACCGTGGATTAGATGTGTTTTCCGTGGCAACCACGAAGTGCACAGGGTTAATAAAACCCTGAAGCAACTTCGCTTTGCTTTTTTGCCTTACTTGTCAATTTTTTTACAACTGCGGCAGGTCTTTTGCAGGTAACCATTGCCTTCGTATTGAAGATTTAGTCTTTCTCTGACAGAGAGAAAGCATTATGAGATGCTTTCGACAGGCATTGTTGGGCTGCAGCATGCTATAGCACACATGTATCAAACTGGTGGCCCGCGGGCCAAATGCGGGCCGCGAAGCTTAAATATTGAGCCTCAGCCTACTTAGCTTTTTTGGAACAGTAGTGGTTTATACCTGTGTACAAAGGCCAGTGATGGTGTTTGTCATGTTATAACTTTGTCTCTCTTTCTTTAAAAAAGATATTCTATTTTCAGGCTCCTTTCACTGCAACATAATAATTAATACGTCACAGTCATGCTGGTTACGCATTAACGTAATTGATTGTGGAAGAAAACTTGAACTTAGGAAAACTTGATCGAAACAATTTGCATGCTTCTGTGCACCAATGTGCACCCCCATTCGATTTATTTTGTTCTTTATTTTTTTCTCTTAGCTGTTTACCCCAAACTTTGATGTTAGAATGCTTTCATTTCTCTTCCACTGCCGAATCCCTGTAGTGTATGATGATGAGTAAAGGACATTGTAGTTGTGGCGTTTTAAAGTGTTTTGCTCTTCTCAGTGTTGATTGTGTGCTAACACATATTCTGTAATGTTCTATCCGCTATAGCTACGCATTTTTGTACTCTTGTGTTATTCGATTGTGCTTGCCATATGGACCACGAGTCTGCGATAAAATAAAATATACATTATTTAGTTACATACACACGCTAGTTTGAATGTGCAGCAATGTATTCAGTATGTTTGCAGGTTTTTGCGGTCATGCAGACAAAAACCACATTTACAATGTCTTAACAGTTATAACTGGTCCTTTGAGGGCAAACATAACGCTGATATGGCCCTCAGTGAAAATGAGTTTGTCAAACTGCTACAGTGTAACATAATGAGCGAAAGTCGAGATTAGCGTTGTATCTGACTAGCAGTGAAATGATGTACCGCCTTCCTGCTGATTTTATAGCTATATATATATTTCCTAGATTTGGTATTTTTTATTGTCAAGTTTTTTTATTTTGACGTTTTTGATAATTTCCATGTTTTTACGTTAAACTGATTTTTCACAACTGTTCCGAATTTCACAACTGTTTTAGCTCCCTCACTTAGAAATTCGCAACACCGTAGGTCGGTTAGAAAACGCGGAAAGGCTGTAAAGGCTAGTAGCGCGTCAGAGTGGCTGATCAGCCATGACGCATTACTTGCTCTCGGTGCAGAACTCTTATAAGCAAAACTTTTTCTCAAGTGAGTTCCGAGGCATTTCTGAACTTTACAAAGTCGGCATTACGCAGAAGAAAACCTCACCAGCGTGTTTTAATAGACTGCTTTGAAAAGAACCCTGAAGAAAAGACCTCATTTTGTTTGGCTTCTCATAAGAGAAACTTCTAGGCACTCTCTCACTTCTTTTGAACATGGGTTTTCATAACAAAACTGCTTGCAAAAACAGTTGTAAGACAGTCCTTAGAAAAGTACTCCTAACGTCTCATTGCAAGCGTTGCAGAAATTATGCGCTGCGGTTTCACTGGCACACACACTGCTTTTATTGAATTCAGTACAAATTTTAAACAGGGTAGAGGGAAAATTGTTTTCTCCATAGCAACAAAACAACAAAGAAAGCTTAGCCACTGGCCGCTTTGAACGGTTGAATTTTGAACAATTACTTTGCAAATCCGTTTTTTAAGGAGCTGCTTCTTGCAAGACTTCAGAAAAAATTAACTCATGCAAAGTCTCGAGACTAAGAGCTCGAGACCGAGACCAAAATCCTTCGAGACGGGGAACCGAGACGAGACCTTCGAGACCGAGACTCGAAAAAACGTCTCGAGACCGAGACCAAGTCTCGAGACTCCATCACTGGTGACTACAGTAGGCTGCAATAAATGATTTTTCCTATTGTAAGACTACTAATACATGCACATGCTCCATGGATTTAATTTTTCGAAACATTTCTTTTTGTCAACACTAGCTTTTGCGTAGCCAAATGCCAGTAAATCTCACATTCGTCAATACCAGCAACCTATACTCTACAGTAGGTGTGCGGCGCACACCCAATCAAATTGATAGCAACATGACTTTTTCCAGATCGTTCGATCAAGGGAAAATCACAAAACAGGATTGAAAGGTAATTATGAACGTTTAATTGATTTTCTGAGCCAAATTCAAAAATATCCTATTTCAACTTGCTTCATTTAGCTGACTTTTTGATGCATTACTAGTTTCCCGTTTGGTTTATTTGATGTGGGAACCCTGGGTGTGAGCTAATATAGCCGCACACCTGTGCTTGCCTATATGCAGAGGTGATTGGAGTCACTTTTTTGACTCCTGCTCCTGTTCCATAAAAGGTGACTCCAGCTCCTGCTCCGGTACTCTTTGGAAATTTACGCTGCATTCGGCATCTTCAAAAGGCGATGTTAAATCCGTGCTTTTGAAAACAATCTGCAACTCTGGTCAATTTTATGCTGTGTTGTTAGAGGATTTTTGCGCCCCAAAAAATTATTTCATGAAAATTCATTCAGATTTTTGCAGATGATCAGGGAATTTTTTGCCTAGTTTTTGCATTTGATTGCACTAGTTCATACAACTTAAATGTATTACCGCAATTGGGAATGTTGCAATACAACAGTTTGAATGTTCAATCGTGACCGAAATTTCAAAGTGAAGATAGCTACACGCAGGCCCGTGTACCAGGGGGGGTAGGGGGTCGAATCCCCCCTAAAAATTTTTCGATCCCCTGGAAAAATGTCTTGGACATAGTTTAAAAATATTGGACATAGTTCAAAAAATTTTGGGGCCTTTTGGACAACTATTTGCCCGTCCTGATGTCCCAAGCTAGTTACGGGCCTGGCTTCACGTGAAAAGATTATATTCTTAAGTCTGCTATAGTTATGATGTCCAGGATTTCAAAGGTTCTGACGTCAATTCTGTGACGTCACAGTCATGGAAATTTTCAGACGGGTCTAGAAACAACTATATGCTGGACCCGAGATAGCTTTCGACGCCCCTTTACTTCTGACTCACTCTTCGCACCTATATGCTGCCATGAGCGGGCTGGGTGGGAGCGCCAAAACTGGCTTTGTCCCCAGGCGCGCGAAATCCTAGGTAGGCCACTGGTCCCAAAACTGAACCGAAAGTTACAGTAATCTGCAGTCCCAAAATTGAACCGGAAGTTGCGAGGAAGTTCAAAAGAAAATCATCAATTCCAATCCAAATCTCTTTAAGAAAAAATGATAACATCCAAATCTATCAATATATTGAAATGTCGCAAGATGTAAATCCAGGTACATTTTCATCTCTGGGCATTTTCATGTATTGGCCATACGAAAACCACACTTTCAGTGCAACGCCAACCGAGAAGTTGCAACAGCATTCCTTCATTTTTGCAATGAACCGCACCTTTTGCACGTTCTTTTTGTGAATGTTGTGCCTGACACCACCTTCACATCCTGGTCAAAGCACCACTTTGTTGTGATTGGAAAGGCCGAGCGGCAAGTGCGCAAGGCTTCACACTGTGGCACCAAGGAACAATAAAGATCCCATGTCGTGCTCATTTAATTACTGCGTGTTCGCACCACATGGGTGTTGTTCTTCACGCACATCCCGTTCGTGGTGAATCGCACATTCACCACAACGCTGAGAGGCTGCAACATTTACAGCAATGCTGGGCTAAACTTTTTGAAATGACCGAGAGTGAAAGAGACAAGTAAAATGTAACTGAAAAAATTAGATGTAAATAACCTGCAATCAAACTAGTTAAAGCAACATTGGGCACCATTTTCTAACTTATCCGGCGCCATTTCATAGCATGTTGGGCACCATTTTCTAACTTATCGGGCGCCATTTTATGGGATGTTGGGTGCCATTTCATAGCAAAAAAGTGTCGTAGAAAAAACGTGAAATTTCGTGTGACTCGACACTGACTCGAGCTTGCAAACCAATGACTCGAAGTGACTCGACAGTTCTTGTGACTCGACTCTGAATCGACTTAACCAAGTCATGACTCTGACTAGAAAAATTGTAGATGACTCTGACTCGGGGGCTTGTGACTCTGACTCGACTCTGACTTGACAGAAATGACTTGAACATATCACTGGTTGATGTTACTTGATTTCCCCGTGGCGGATATTCAAGGTGTTCAGTAAACACCTGGAAATGAAGAAAAAAAATTAAAAAAATCGGTTTTAGGTCATTCGTTAGCGATTGATGCCAAGAACTGCCTTTATCTGTATAGTTTTCCAATGCAGCGGATATATTTCTTAACACGGCCGAACGGTTTTTGCTTGTCTGCTCAAGCATGACTGTAGGTTGTTCAAGAACACCCGAAGTTAAATAAATAAACAAAGAAAAGAAAAAAGCCAGTGGAGCCAAGCTATAGTGCTTTTAAAACAGCCAGGATGTTTACCCTGCCCGTTGAACAACTTGGTTACGTCATGCGTTGTTTTGCTAGCATTTCCGCTTAAATCTGTACAGTGGAGGCAACAGCGCCGGGTTTAGATGGTGGGGGGCCTGGGGCCCAGGCGTGGTGGGAGGCCCCATGTGCGGATACAGAATCTTTAGGTAGGGGATGATCGAAGTCACTAGTATTTCCGTATATCATTAATATTTATGGTAAAAAAATAATAAAGTTACAAAAACTAATTAATGAGGTACAAAAGAAAAACAAAGCAAGACAGAAAAAACAAAAAGTGTACTTTCATGCCGAAAAACATAGAATGTGCACACAGAAATACAAAAAAGTAAAAATAAACAGAGTTACAGAATACTAGAATATACAGTATTTTGTTCTGGACAAGTTA
>Ga0210059_1017261_pt1 | contig 10313 bp, 8 predicted proteins | sample Ectturendosymbi2_FD_188042 | JGI IMG/M metagenome (GOLD analysis project Ga0210059, IMG submission 188042) | Ecteinascidia turbinata endosymbiont from Florida, USA - Sample 2 (SPAdes) (version 2) | ecosystem: Host-associated > Tunicates > Ascidians > Unclassified | place: Key West, Florida...
AGACATTTTGCCAATGAGGAAAAACAATATAACAAAGGAAAATTTGTTGATTTGGCAGAAACATTTCCTGAAACAATCACATTTTGTAAGATGTCCGGCCCTCGGACTGTTGAGTAACAGCTTATGTGGCCCTAGAACAAAAAAGTTTGGAGACCCCTGCTACAGGCCAATGGACCAGACTTTGGGTACTGCCCTAAACCTGCAAAGACAATCCTAATAAAGGATAGCAGTCTAATGCAAGCCGCACAAAAAATCTTCAAAGGTGATGGAATCAAAATCACAGACCAAGGTGAATGCCTGCTTGGATCAGTAATTGGGACAATCATTCAAGGAACAATACATTAAAAACAAGGTTGAGAGTTGGGTAAAAGACCTTCAATCACTCTCAAAACAAGCACAAGATGACCCTCAAGCAGCATACTCAGGATTCACCAAAGATTTATCCTCCAGATGGACCCATTTTTAAAGAACAGTGCCTGATGCGAGTAAATTATTTGAACCACTTGAAAACGCCATCAGAGATCAATTGATTCCTGCTCTTGTAGGACGAGAAGTTAGTGATGCCGAAAGACAAATACTCGCTCTTCCTCTCAGGCATGGTGGGCTAGGTCTGACAGATCCTTGGGAAACTGCCAAAATGGAATATGAGCACTCCACTCAGATCACTAATAAACTAACAGCCAAAATCTACACTCAAAAGCTCGATCTTGACTACAACTGCTCGGACCAGCAGTTCACCAGACACACAAAAAACAGAATACGACAAGAGAAAAATGAAAAAACATCCGTGATGAATTTTTGGCGGAAATGACCCCTGAGTCACAACTAATAAAAGGAGCAATGGAAAAAGGGGCATCTTCTTGGCTGTCAGCCTTGCCAATCAAAGCGATTGGATATGCACTGAATAAACAAGAATTCACAGATGCAATCTGCATGAGATATGGATGGAAGGTGAAAGGCATACCCACTCACTGTGCTTGTGGAAAGACAAATTCTGTGGATCACAGCCTCATATGCAAACTAGGTGGTTACACTTCAATGAGGCACAACTCAGTGAGACACAGATAATGAGAGAGGGATGTTCAGACCGAACCCACACTTCTACCAATCAATGAAAATGATTATCAAAGAAAAGTCAGCACTGCTGACAATGCAAGGTTGGATATCTCTGCGAGAGGACTGTGGAATAGCTGTGAGAAAACTTCCTTTGACATAAGGATCACACATTCTACCTCAGAGTCATATTCTGGGAAGTCCCTGGCAGAGGTCTACTAACAAGATAAAAAGGAGAAGAAGGATAAATACAACCAAAGAGTGATTGATTGACATAGAAAAGTCCTTATTCAATCCCCTTGTCGTTGTCTTCACAACAACTGTAAGGGTGGCACCAGAATGCAGCAGAGTAAACAAAAGACTGTCAGAAAAAATAGCTGAAAAATGCAGGGAGCCATATGCATCTGTCATAATGTACATAAAGACAAAGCTCAGGTTTGCTCTTTTGCGGAGCACCCTTGCTGCAATATGAGGATTTTGAGGCAAACGAAGTGATGTTCACCTCCAAGACCTCACGGACATTGACTTCAGCTTAATTCCTAGGCCTACAGTCACATAAAGCTGAACGACGATGTTAATGACATGACACCAGTTACATTTGTGAAATAAATGGGTAGTTACTAGTTTACATAGATAAGCTATGGCTTTTTGTGAAACTATACCTTAGAACTAAATAATTCTCTAACCTACTAAATGTTTTTGTTTTTTTTTTGTTCTGTTTTTCATGTACCTAATACCTATTGAAATCAATGATTATATACTGCTAATAATACTGTAACCTGTTCACATCCTTTACTCTTCAACTTCATTCGGTTGCACCATCATGGTGCCATGCATCTGCTTGGGAACAACTCTACTCATCCATGCAACCCAGCCAACTATGGTCTGTGGGTAAATCTACATTTCTTTATGTGTATTTATAAACATTGTTTTCTGCCCATGCTACTTGATTTTGCTATGAAATGTTGTACTAAAATACTTTGCCCTCTGCCTCACAACCATTATTGCTGCTTGCTTCCTTCACCTATATCCTTGCCTCACCTGCTCATCTGAACATGCCTCATCTCTTTACCCATTGTACTGCTTCACTTGCCCACCATCATCTGTGTTATGTTGATGTCTATTGTGTTTTCTTATTTTTTATTTATTTTACTTTTGCTCTATCAAATGCTACATTACTTTGTGACTCCATTTTTTTGGCTTGTTTGTGTACATATTTTCTCTTTCGCTTTGTTTGTGTGATTTGGTAAAAATGTAATTATAAACACTTGTCTGCTTTTTGAAATGTACATCACAAGGGGTCCAAGATTTTTGACTTACAACCTTGTGTAAGCACATCAAAAGAAAATCCAAATACAACAAAGGAGTAACTTTAACTGAGGATTGTCTTTTCACTTCCCACTTCACCATGTTGATGGTTGTGAGATTTTCTTCAACTCAATTTTATATCTGGCAGAAAACTGGATGCGGGATACGGTACTTTTCGTCCTTCGAAACAGAAAACTGAAAATGCTGGTTGTTAAACTTTTTATGTGAGCTAAATCTTACTGGCCAATAGATTTTTTTCACCACCTAAACTTTTTATGTGAGCTAAATTTTATTGGCCAATAGATTTTTAACGTATCACCATGAACAGGAAATTGTCCAAATCTTTACACACATGAAACTCACCAACCTAACCTTACTTAAATCCAAGTTGTATTAAAATTGTAAGACTTCCTGTGAAGTAGTATTGCACATTTGAAGGTTGTGTTATAACATGCTTATTAAAAACAATCAGCAATAACAATAATCAATAATAAACAAAGCAACCTCTCATTAAAAACTGTCTCCGGCTCCACTCCGGCTCCGGCCCTTCCTTAAAAAATCCACTCCGGCTCCACTCCTATTTTCGAAAATTTTTAAGACTCTGACCGGAGTCTTCTCCGACATTCCGGCTCCTGACACCTCTTACACCCGCATGTCACAATTTGTGGGTGCATTCGTAGCCCAAACGCGTCCAGATTCCAAGCAATGTGTGCTTATAAAATGTGAAAGTCAAAAACGTCACAATGAGTCCGAACAACACAGCAAAGATTTATGGGCGCGTGAAATTGAAAAACGTCGCCAAAGTTTTTACAAAATGTTGAAGTCAGGAATGTTTGTTTGTTGGACACACAAATCGTGAAAATGCGCCCAGAACTTTTTTCTGTAAACCTTGCGGGCTGAGAACTTCCAAAGTGTGTCTGAACTTCGCAGCAAACGGCTTCGATTTTGGACGCATAAATCGTGATAATGCACCCTTAACTTTTTATGTGAACCTTACAGGCAGAGAACATTCAAAATGTGTGTCAACTTCAAAGCAAACACCTTCGTTTTGGGGTGCATAAATCGTGAAACTTTGTACAGAACTTTCTTCGTAGACCTTGGAAGCGGAGAACTTCCAAAATGCGTCTGAATTTCATGGCCAACAGCTTCGCTTTGGACACAAAAAACGTGAGAATGCACCCAGAAATGTTTTATAAAGCTTGCACGGAGAAAACTTCCAAAATGCGTCTGAACTTCACAGCAAACACATTCGTTTTTAGACGCATAAATCGTGAAATTTCACCCATAAGTTTTTCTATAAGCCTTGCAAGCGAAGAAGTTCCAAAATGCGTCTGAACTTCACGGCAAACTGCTTCTTTTTTGGACGCATTAATCATGAAATTGTGCCAAGAAATTTTTCATAAAGCTTACATGGAGAAAACTTCCAAAATCAGTCAAACGTCGCAGGAAACAGCTTCATTTTAGGATGCATAAATCGTGAAAATGCGCCCAGAACTTTCTTCATAAACCTCGCAAAGCGAAAACTTCGAAAATGCGTCTCAACTTCACAGCAAACAGCTCCGTTTTTGGACGCATAAACCGTGAAAATACGCCCATTACTTTTCCTGTAAACCTTGCAGGCAGAGAACTTCGAAAATGTGCCTGAACTTCACAGCAAACAGCTTCGTTTTTGGACGCATTAATCGACAAAATGCGCCCATAAATTTTTTTGTAAACCTTGAATGTGGAGAACTTCCAAAATGCGTCTGACCTCAACAGCAAGCAACCTCATGATTGGACGCAAAAATCGTGAAAATACGCCCACAACTTTCTTTATAAAGCTTGCATGCAGAAAACCTCCAAAATGCGTCTGAACTTCGCAGGAAACAGCTTCGTTTTTGGACACATGAATCGTGAAAATACGCCTAGAACTTTCTTCATAAACCTCGCAAAGCTAAAACTTCCAAAACCCGTCTCAACTTAACATCAAACAGCCCCGTTTTCGGACGCATAAATCGTGAAAATGTGACATGAACTTTTTCTGTAAACCTTGCAGGCAGAGAAGTTTCAAAATCCGTCTGAACTTCTCAGAAAACAGCTTCGTTTTTGGACGGATAAATCGTGAAAATGCGCCCAAAACTTCCTTCACAAACTTCGCAAAGCGAAAACTTCGAAAATGCGTCTGAACTTAACAGCAAACAGATTCATTTTTGGACGCATAAATCGTGATAATGCGCCAACAACTTCTGGAAAAATTGCAAGATGAAAACTTCCAAAATGCCTCTGAAGTTCACGGCAAACAGCTTAGTTTTTGGACGCATAAATCGTGAAAATGCGCCCAGAAATTTCTCCATAAACCTCATCAGGCAAAAACTTCCAAAATGCGTCTGAACTCAAGAGCAAACAGGTTCATTTTTTGACGCAAAAATCGAGAAAATGCGCCCATATCCTTTCTATGAAGCTTGCACGGAGAAAACTTCCAAAATGCGTCTGAACTTCACGGCAAACTGCTTCGTTTTTCGACGCATAAATCGTGTTAATTTGCACAGAACTGTTTTTATATACCTCGCAAGGTGAAATCTTCCATAATGCGTCTGAACGTCGCAGGAAACAGCTTCATTTTTGTACGCACAAATCGTGAAAATATGCCCAAAACTTTCTTCACAAACCTCGCAAAACGAAAACGTCCAAAATGCGTCTGAACTTCACAGCAAACCGCTTCGTTTTTGGACGCATATATCGTGAGTATGCGCCCAGAACTTTTTTGTAAACCTTGCAAGCGGAGAACGTCCGAAATGCGTCTGAATTTCACGGCCAGCAGCTTCGTTTTTGGACGCATAATTGCGCGCATAACTTTTTTATAAAGCTTGCATGGAGAAAACCTCCAAAATCCATCTGAACTTCACGGCAGACTGCTTCGTTTTTGGACGCAAAAATCGTGATAATGCCCTATGAACTTGTTTTTATATATATCGCAAGGTGAAACCTCCAAATTGCGTCTGAACTTCGCAAGAAACAGCTTGATTTTTGGACGCATAAATCGTGAAAATGCGCCCAAAACTTTCTTCATAAACCTCGCAAAGCGACAACTTCCAAAATGCGTCTGAAATTAACAACAAACAGCTTCATTTTTGGACGCAAATCGTTAAATTGCGCCAAGAACTTTTTTATGAACTTGAACGCGGAGAATTTCTACAGTGCGTCTGAACTTTTTTTCACCGCTCACTGCTGTATATCCATGCTGTGACTTGAGAACGGCTTAAATCGTGAAAATATGTCCCGCACATTTTTGAAAAAATAACGAAATTTTGTTTTGTGAAATTTTCTCCAGTGGAAGAAATTGCGTCCAAATTTGCAAATGCTGATTTTCAAAATTTTTATCACCTGGCGTCCAAAACAAGTGCCGTAAGGGCCGTTTTTTTTGACCTTTAGGGAACACTGATAGCTGAGAAAATTTATTGGCAATGTAGGCTATGAAACAGGAAGCCATGATAAACAATGTAAAAGCTCAGTTAAGAGTGCAAACCATGATGCATTACTGTAGTTGCCCGTGAAAACAGCAGGGGACACAACAGAACCAGAAGTTGGGATGACAATCTAGGTCATGTTTTCTCAACTGGGGTGCTCAGCCGCCTTGGGGTCCACAGAGCGGTTCTCTGGGGGCCACGAGTAGAGGTCTTTATTAAATAGCTCTGCCGTGATATTGCAAAACCCAAAACGAAGATAGGTATATTTATTGATGAGCAGGGGGCCACAAGCGTTGATCGAGTCTTTGGAAGGGGGCCACAAATCATGAAAGTTTGAGAACTACTGATCTAGGTTGTATTTACCTGGATCGGAACAGTTTTCATGCCTCTGTGCACTAATGTGCACTCCCATCTAACTTCTCTTTTGCTTTTTTTGCTTTGTCTGTTGGCTGTTTACATCAAAGTTTGACGTTAGAATGCCTTCATTGCTCTCACACTACTGGATCCCTGCATTATGATGGTCGAATGGTGTTGCAGATGGGGCGCTGTTAAAGTGTTTTTTCTCCTATCAGTGTTGGTCATGTGCAAACACCTATTCTGTAATGCGCTGTGGCCAACCATTTTTTGTGCTCTTGTGTTGTTTGATTGTGCTTATTATATGGACCATGAGTCAGAAATAAATTATTATTATTATATAATATTATTATAAAATAGACCAGTGATTCCAACCGGTGGGCCATAGCCCACTGGTGGGCTATAGGCAGGTTTTAGGTGGGCCATGGCACCATTTCGCGTTATGAATGGTACGTTCAAATTCACTGAGTGGTAGAGTGAAGCGTCTCTCGCTATGAAATATCGCTGATGACGTAATGTCGTTAAGCCGGTTTTCTGTTAAGCTTTCCATCTATCTGTGTGTTTTCAATTGCCAAACATATTAGGCTAGATTCAGAATGCATGTTATTAAGCTCAGATGCATGCATCGAGCACAAGGGCGGATCCAGTGGAGGGCGGTTGCCCATCCTAAAACCTACAAAACTAACTTTTTTCACCATGATTTTGTACAATTTACAAAACAGCATTCGCGATATGAGGCCATCTTGCAGTCCATTGTTTTGTCATTGCAGTATTGTGAAGTATACTTCATCTCTCTTACAGTAGTAAACCCGTGATCAGACTCGTCTACCAAATATTACTGAAATTGCCCCCCCTAACCTCACTGGCCGGATCTGCTCCTGATCGCGCAGTATGCAACTTAGCAGCATGCAACGCAGATACACGCATCGAGCAGCATGCAGTAATTTCAACCAATTCTCAGCGATGAAGGAAAAAACGAAATAGTGTCCAATCTCAAAAAACATTTTATTTTCCACTTGGCATATCTTGCTGACATAGTTCAACAAGTCAATAAAGTTAATATGAAACTACAAAGGAGAAGGACAATTGTCGATTTCATTGACACCTTCAGCGCAATATTCGAAACACTTGACAATTGGAAGCGAAAAGCTCAAGGAGAAAATTGCTATGTTGAAGATTTTGCCACGTCGGCTAGTGAAGAAGTGAATGTTGATATAGCATCGGAAGTTGTTCAACACCTTGGAAGCTTCGTGATAAATCTGTGCTGTACTTTCCCAAAATCATCAAAACAAACTTGGATTCGGTGAAAAGTCTTTTTTTTGTTCCGGTTGAGAATGTCGCAGATTGCATGCAAGATGAACGCATCGTTCGAACCTAAATACACTTTGCGATTTTTGGCGGAAAGTGTCTGATAGTATCCAAATGTTAGAAAAGAATCTCTCAAAAAGTTACATCTTTTCCCTAGCACATATTTATGTGAATCTAGATCTTCTACCCTTCTGCATGTTAAAGCAAAAAATGAAACCGACTCGACTTTGCCCTAGAAGACGATCTTAGATGCGCTCTTTCCGCAACGCAGCCAAGAATTCAAAATCTGGTCGAAAACGTTACACAAGACCAAAAATCACACTGAAGTTTATCTCTCAGTCTGCTTTGTGTTGCTGATGCTAAAATTAAATGAAATTCGATGCATAATCATAAAAAACATACTTTGTTTGCTCATATTTGTACCTAAATAAAGATTGAGAGTAGATTTTTCCATTCTTCTGTGATGGTGGGCCACGACGTTCTGCTGAAAGTGACAAGTGCCCACGGCATAAAAAAAGTTGGGAACCACAGTGATAGACCATTCAGAGAGCATCAAGACCAGCAGAAGGTTAGATAAAGTAATTATGTGCGATTATGAATTTTGCACAAGTAGCATAATTATTAACAGTTATATAACACAATGTTTAAGAAAACATTTGAAAGTGTAGCAGACACATTTTTAATGGTCTGTACATGTTTAATGTTGATACGATTAAAGGAAATAGTGTCAAAGAAATCAAACAACAAAGACAAGAAAAACCAGCCCAAAGGCTATAAACAGTCAAGCATGAAAAACGTGACACGCAAACGTTACTTTAAACATGCTGAATATTAACAGAACCTCATTCTGGTCTCAACACTGGAGGCGCTGCTGAACGCTATCATGTGACCACACCCCTATCATGTGATTACATAACTGTCATGTGACAATACACTTTCGTAACTGTCATGTGACCATTACATAATTGTCATGTGACCTAGAAAGTATAAAAGAGGCTGGATCTGCAGGTTCAGGCCAGAGTGGTGCTAGCATCACCTGAAAGGCTGGTCCTTTCCTGACGGCACTACTCTCCTTCCCTGGTCTGAGCCATCCAGAATGGTTTAGCCTTTGAAGTAAAACAAACTCTGCCACATGGACTGATATTGTCAAAAGGCAACTTGTTGCCTTGCTCAGTCCTAGTGGACTTCCGTCACGCCATTCTGTCCTCTGGATTGGTATTGTCAAAAGGCAATTTATTGCCTTGTTCAATCCTAAGGCGAAACACTGACACCCTTCCCATTAAAATGGCGGCAGTATAGGTACTCCCTGTCACTCTGTTTCACAGAACGGTTTGTCCGGGACACGCCCTGACAAATTGTTTTGTAAACTGGCTTGTCCCACATAACCGCTGACAAACGATTTCATAAACTGGCTTGCCCACATAACCCCTATTAGACTATTTCACGAATTAATTTATGCCCACAAAATCTGACCTATTGTTTCACAAAGCCCTAGACGAATAATGATTTCTGAAAGGCCCAAGACCCCAAAAATGAATAACTACTAAAAACTGGAAGTGAGATATGATTCGATTTATAAAAGCACGAATGCTATCATCAAAACATAACTTCTAATACTAAAGTCCCACCTAAGTTTGTCATGTCAATCAAATCAACACCGAGCAATAACTCAAGAAATAATAGAAGAAGGGACCTATTAAATCATAACATCCTGTTTTAAAGACAGTAGCCTAAAGAGTGGGAGATAAAACGATTGGATGCTTCTCATGAAATCCAATAATTATTCCAAAACAATAATCGACAAAAGGAACAACAGCAAACATTAAACAGCCTTGAACAAGAAACTAACCAACCTACACACGCACTGACAACGTGCCAAACAACTCTATGCCACGCAGGATCGAATACCTGCCTACCGTCCTCTCATACACAGAAACTGACCATCATTACACAGATTATGTTAAATATGTATATATTTATGGCATTCATCGTACACATTTCTACTTTCGTCCTACTCTCACATATTAGGGCAAATTCCGCGAAGACACGCCTTCTACCAAAAATGGCATCGAACTGCGATTAACTCGAACAGCCAAAAAAAAAAAGCTATCATAATAAACGAAACTGCACATATTGGACATCTGTAACTAATCACACCTTTGATCATCCATGTCATTTCATAAGTGTCCTCTCATAATTGTGACATTTACATATTAATTCGCACATTCTTAATTATCTCACGAAAACATTTTCAAATTTTGACCATGAATCTAACTCATACTCCGTTTGGAACGTTTCCACTATCAATACTACATTCAGATTTAAACGTCTTCATGCCAAACAAACCAAACCACCTAACACAAGGCTCAAAACAAATTCCTCACACTTCATCACAAACAGACAATCTTGAATCATGTATTGCACAAGTGACTTCTATTTAATATAAATTAAGCTCGCAAACACACAAGTCACGAAGACATCAAAATCGAATAAGTTATAACTGTCGTCCAAAGTTTTATTTGAAAACACATTGTGCTCACTTACTTTTCAGAAACATTAATAATTTAACCATGTCCACTGAAATATCCGACACCAAGCTTTTCGATGAAAAAGAACAATCTGCTGAGAAATTTCCATAAACATAATCGAATTCTCAAACGCCTCTTTCTTCTGCACATGCAAACAACATCAATACAAACCAACTACAAGACGACCATAAACCCTTGGCTTCACCTTCCTTAACTCACGGAAACAATAAAGATCCAATCGTGTATCTACGTAAACTTAAAAATTCTGAACAACTAACAATAAAATTGTTACAAGACTTTCTCTCATTTCTACACG
>Ga0210059_1017263_pt1 | contig 10312 bp, 9 predicted proteins | sample Ectturendosymbi2_FD_188042 | JGI IMG/M metagenome (GOLD analysis project Ga0210059, IMG submission 188042) | Ecteinascidia turbinata endosymbiont from Florida, USA - Sample 2 (SPAdes) (version 2) | ecosystem: Host-associated > Tunicates > Ascidians > Unclassified | place: Key West, Florida...
AAGATGACAGTCGCTGAAGTACACATGCCAGAGTTTAAATTACTCAAAATCATAAACGCCCTTCAACTGCGAGTAGTGTCCCGACTCAACACCACTTTTATTTCAATAAAATGTGCACGTTGTTCGTCTACATCATAGCCCATAGTGCCACTCCCACAAAAGTACCGCTAGGGGCGGAACCCCTACCCTCCTGCCCCCTTAGCTACGCCACTGTTCACAAACATGTTTTTGCAGCTGAAATCATAAACGTTTAAAAATATATACCTTTTGCAAATATGGATTTATATATGATACCTGCTAAAAGCATTTTTAAAAAACAGGCGGCGAACAGTTGGACGAAACCGTAACAAGAAAATCAATCTTGGTCAAGACAAAGGAAAGAAAACATCAAAAAGAAATTTTGGGCTTGAGAAGCTTGTTCATCGTTAAACAAATCTCAAAAACTCCGGTTGACAGAAGAATTGTACAAAGCCATGGAGGATCTGAAAAGAGAAACAATGGAAAATGTTGTTTCAAAAACCTATCAGAAGTAATAAACATTTCTCCGGATTGCAACAGATCATCACAGTCGGAAATGATCTTCTTCCTCAGCAACAAAAGTATCTCAGAAGAATCATTGAAAATATCCGAAGAACGTCGTTTCGGTCACATAGAAAAATTGACCGGAAAACTTGTCTTCGAATCATCATCGAAAACTTCCTTATCGTTGGAAGCAAAAATGAGTCCTGAATTTTTCTCTTCGAGAATTTCAGCAAATACCAATCTCCAATGCCAACACTACACAACACTCTATTTGCAAACTCCTCATTCATCTCCTTCCATGGAAACAATAACCAATGATATTCCCACAAGTAACAGTTTAGAAAATACCAGAAGACTATTAAACAACACTCAAAACGATGAAGTCCTTCGTCGTAATCCTCAAAGTAACACTTTGCATCATAATGGGTGTGGAATTTACAATGAAAAGAAGTCATGTCCACCAGTAGGTACCAAACGTTTACCTGATGAAAATGTGTTGTGCCTAGAACGCTGCAGAAAACCTGTTCCTCAAGCAACATCATTACCCGAAAAGACACGCGAAACATCTGATGGAAGAAGGCACTATGAGTCAATTGGACAATGCTGGGCCAGACCATTCTCATCGACCAAGCCCAAAGAAATTGCACAAGACAAAAATCACTTTTATTGTCAACAGAACAAAAAATGCTTTGCAAAAATTCGTATTTCACCAAACACCTAAAAAGTCATGGGGAAGAAAAAAATTTTTGCCAAGTGTGTGGAAAAACATTTTCCACCGCCCGTGACCTCGCCAAGAACATGCGAACACACACTGGAGAAAAACCACATTGTTGCCAGAAATGTGGACAAACATTTTCCTTTGCCGGCAACTTGACCAAGCACATGCGAACACACACTGGAGAAAAACCTTTTTGTTGCCAGAAATGTTGAAAAAGATTTACCACTGCCGGCCACTTGACCACGCACATGCGAACACACATTGGAGAAAAACCTTTCTGTTGCCAGGAATGTGGAAAAAGGTTTTTCACTGCCGGTGAACAGACCAAGCACATGCAAACACACACTGGAGAAAAAACATATTGTTGCCTGAAGTGCGGAAAAAAGATTTTCCATTGCCAGCAACTTGACCAAGCACACGCGAACACACACCAGATAAAAACCTTTTTGTTGCCGGTAGAGTGGAAAAAAATTTTCCCAGACCAGCAGCCTAGCCGTGCACATAAGAACAAACACTGGAGAAAAGCAGTGAAAGAACTACCCAACTTTAATGCAAGCATTCCGACCAACGAAGTTGTATCTCAGTATAACCATTTGTCAGGATTAAACTTCCCTGAAATCTCCAAACAGAAGGTGGAAATTCTCATTGGCGCCGACGTGTGGCAAGCTCACGTAATCCATGAGTCCATAGAAGGCGAACCAGATCAGCCGCGGGCGTTAAGAACTGGCTTCGGGTGGACATTATTTGGTCCTGATCCCAGAATGCATGGCTGTGAAATGTATGTCGTGAATTGCACACAAAGCACCAATGACATGCTACATGAACAATTGACGAAAATGTTTAACTGTGAATTCTGTAATAGTCAAACGTATGATGCGCCATATTCTGTGGAGGACAAGCAACCTCCTCAGAAAGCTGAAACCTCAGTAACCAAGGTTAATGGCCATTATCAGCAACAACCACCGTCGAACGATGCTGATGTGATCTTACTTGATAACCGACTAACGGTCGAGAACAGGTCGGCTTTGAAGGTAATAGTTAGCTGCTTTGAGTCTCACAAAGGCAAAGAAAGGACTTGTTAACCGATGGGTGCGCTCGCCAAGAACCAGCAGGTTGCATGGAGGGAAATCCTCACCAGCATGTGCGAGCTACGCATCGCGAAAAGTAGCTGATGAAATTGAAACTCTTGCTAGCTCCGAAACTGTGCTGATTGCGAAGAGCCGTTTTGATGTTGATCACTGTTTGAATCCAGAAAACAGCGTTGATGAAGCTGCACAAACGCCAAACAAGCTTTATTGTTTCTGTGAGCGTAGTGCCATTGGGTACGGAGCAGTCTGCTATCTCTGTCTTCTTCGTGTGTTTGCAATACACTGTTCCCTTGTGTTTGCAAGACCTCGTGTGGCATGCAGGCTTGAGTTCTGTGCTGTGACGATTGCATTTAAAGTGTCACGACTTGTGGCGAGACTTGTAACGAATGGACTAGTGTTAAGGACAGCATGGGAAATAATGGTAAGGTCCTTAAAAGATTGTGCACTACCTATGCAGTCGCTGTTGCACCAGCGACAAATTAGGTTACGACCTTCTTGCAACTTGCGAGTTGGTAGACACTATTCTGACATCGTACTCTGATGTCGACGAGGACTTCAAACGTGGCAGCTGGCCAAAAGCTGTCGTTACAGAGACCTTTCGTGACAATGACGACGTTGTTCGGTGAGTACGAGCGAAGACCGCGGCTTCGATATATGTGCGAGACGTACAAAAACTGTCTTCTCGAAGCCAGTGACTGAAGGGGACTTTGTTTGTTTGCCTTGTTTTTGTAGTCATACATCGTGGTTTCGATGCTATCAGTACCTATAACTACGTCCTTGTTACTTACTGAAAAGTGGCCATGGATCCGAAGTGCCGGAGTCGACTTCCGTAGGATTCTGCGTTTTTCCTTCGGAACCGGACCCGGCATCAAACTCAAAAACTTGTAAAAAAACTAATCTGGATAGGGAGTCAATTTTCAATTTCGGCAGTTGCAGGAGTGTTCGTGGTCATTTCTTAAGTAAAACCATCGGTACATTTCAGTCGCATCAATGGTGGCTGGAGTCTGAACTGGGGTCGGATTTTGAAATTCGAAAAATTTCCGGACACGGAACCGAATCCGTATTCAAAAATTTCAGAACAGGAGCGGAGCCGGACTTTGAAACTGTGACTCCGGCTCCCCTATTTTGTTCGTATCCTATAGACTTCGTGTCTATTACAAAATCTTAAAATAAAAAAGTGAAAATAGACAAGTTTTTAAAATCAGATAATAACTGAAAACATTGATATGGTTGTGTCGCAACCTCTTCGGTCGCTTTGCGTGGAATTTGTGATTCACCACGAACGGGATGTGCGCGAAGAACAACAATATATATACGTGGCGAGAACAAGCAATAACAGAGTGATCGCGGCATGTGATCTCTATTATTGCTTGCTTCCACAGTGTGAAGCTTTGCACACATGCCGCTCGGACTTTTCCGATCGCAACAGTTAAAATACCCGCTTTTAAACAACAAAATCTATTCCGATCGAGTCCTGATCCGCGCCCATCCCTTCTGTGCAAAACGAATGCATTCGTTTGGATCTAAGGATCTTGTTGAAGCAAACTGCTTCATACTTTGTAACCAATGGTTCATCTGTCTATGTTGTACGTCAGCGCCGGCGTCAGAAAAAAAATATGTGTTGGGCACAAGGACTGAAGTGAGGGGGCACTGGATATGATCACCAAGTTCTACCTTTCCACATCAAAATCGTCCTACTTATTACTGACTTCTCATTTTCCACAGGAAATCTACTTTCAGTATTGAAAATAGTAGAAAGCAAATCATGCGAAATAAGTGTTTATCTGAATGAAAACAATCGTACTGAAACTGAAAAAGAAAGTTTTACAACGTTGCCATTTGACTTTTAAAATAACTGCAGTCTGCGAGAAGTAGCACCAAATTTTTACAGGACTTTATCTTTCCATTCTCCGCTCAGCTTTTTAGTCAAATCTCGTTCAAAAGCTAGTTGAACAAGCTGAGCTTTACGTGAATGGACCATTGCCCGCTTGTTCGCCCTGAAAATGTTTTTAAAAGCTGAGAACGAGTTTTCACACATAGCAGTTGAGGTTCCCAATGTGACAGTAAGCTTGAGGGCATGCAGTACAGAGGGCATAGCCTTAAGGACGCCGTGATGTTGTGATACGAGTCTTGAGACGGTCATCTTCTTGTCATTGCCACCTGTGACAGTTGCAAAGTACTGCTTTGCTACGCTGCATTCGATGTCCACAATCGTAGAGTTTGTCAAATCTAGCAAAGGCTGAATCGTTTTTGCTTCTGAGAACGTGTCGCTTTTCGGATCCAGAGAGACAAGTCCTCTTGCCAGCATGGAGTTGCGCTCGTTGAAGCGAGCACTCATTTCGCGCAAATTGTGATCCAATACGCTGTAATATAATCTCCGTAATTCGATATTATTCATTGCGTTGGCTTCAGTCCATGGGCGGATCCAGGATTTTTTTAGGGGGGGCTCAGAGGAAAATTCATCCGGATGTGAACTGACTGCATAGCGGTGAAGACCCAACTACTCAGGCAACTTTTTTTATTAAACAAGGTTAATACCCACAGACATTTTGTCCAAATCGCATTTTCACCATTACTCAGGCATACTAGGACGTTTCCGGAGCAGAAACGGCCTTCACAACGATTCAGAAATTATCAAACTAATCTTACCTTAAAAAAGCAACTTGCTGATTGTGGAAAAATTTAATTATTAGGAAAACAAACACTCGTCCACGCCGAAATGACGCGTGGGCCAGGCACAAAGTCACACAAAAAATATACGAAAAATAACGAAAAGCTGCCAGCAACCTTTGTTGGCAGTTTGTACAAGACTCATGCCGTATTGCGTTCGAAAAGTGCAGATGTGCATTGAATAGAAGTTCATGACGTTCGGGCTTGAAAATTTGTTTATTTTCAAAATATTTTCCGATTTTTATTATACATCACGTTTGTCTAACCAAAATTGGCGAAATTTGTTTACAAAAATATCCGCCAATCAGTGGCAAACTATTTAAAACAATAGTTTTAAAAAACTATTTAAAACAAAACAATAGTTTTAAATACCAGACGATATTAAATTTTCAACCACCTTTACCTTTAAATGGAAACTTAAGAAACACCTCCTACATGAAAAAAATTCCCAATTTTGAACTTTAGCCACATTTCACCTGTCCAGAACAAAATACTGTGTATTCTAGTATTCTGTAACTCTGTTTTAATTTTGTGTGTATTTACTTTTTCGCATTTTCTTTGTACATACTCTATGCTTTCCGGCATGAAGTACAGTTTTTGTTTTTTTCTGTTTAGCTTTGTTTTCTTTTGTACCTCATTAATTAGTTTTTGTAACTTTTTTACTTTTTTTATTACTACTTTTTAATCTCTTTGTGTTGCTAAAAATGCTCTAACCACACCAAATTCCTTCACTTAAATTCGATCCACTCATCTATGAACATAGGCATGCGCTTTCAACTGTACATTTCTTCACCATGTTCTGCGTTCATTCGTTTTTTGTTTTTTATTTTCATTATGCCTATTCGATCTCCAACTGTTGTTTCTCAACACTTGTCAAAAAGTGATAAACGGGGTTGGTTGACTAGATGACCGCCACGGTCTCTCGCCAATCCTATATGACACAGCGCCCGCCTTTGTTTACACTGATCAGCTATTGTGCCATTGTGTTTTCATTTGCTCTAATTTTGACTAATGGTTGGTTTACTGCATGCGATGGCTTTTGTGGTGCTTCTGCTTGTTGGTTGAGTCATATGAAACAATAAACCATTACCACTACCATATACGCTATTGATTATATCAAAGCCATTTGGCCATAAAAAATGACTTCAAGCTTGAAAAAAGATACTTATTTCGAAAACAAGCACAACTCTCCCCACCCGAAAAAAGGGCTTTGGGTATGCGCATAGACGTAGGCGGTGGGCCATTCCTCCCAAATTTCTAGCGTTGCTTGTTATTTTGTGCTTTGATAGGCGGTGTCGAAAACAAAATATTGTTTGCTCGCATAAAGTCAAAAGATCTGCCTGCTCCAAATTTGTGGGCTGGCTACGCCACTAGGTACGCGTAGAGACAAACATCCCAAAAAACTTGAAGCAATGAACACTTTGCCCTGGAAGGTGTTTATCGCATCACAAGGGATTGAAAATGATAAGACTATGTTTTCCCACGTCACAGCTGGAAATGTGAAGTTTGTAGCGAGTCAATGACCCAACATCTGCTGCTCATCCATTCAATTGTTTGTACGAAATGCCACTATATCACGTAACGCAATTTCAGAAATAGTGTACAGAAGTTTGAAAAACTTTCATTAGAGATAGCAGTATATGGGTCGATGAAAAAGCATCTGATTCTGTGCTGAGCCGAACGTTTGTCCAAAAATTGTTGCTGGCAGGTCTGATGCTAATCACTCAGTTGTCATCTTTAGCATAGCCTACAGCTAATCTAGCGCACTTCAGTTTTAGCCTACCGGACATGTACGCTAGGTTTTACGGTTAATCTTGCTGTTATGGAATTTATGCTGTGACTGAACGCTCTAACCTAGCCTGCAGTTAAATGCATTGTAAGTTTGTTGTAGCTTAATTTTTGTGTCTCTAAAATGAGTTGCACTCATTCATGAAAGCTTGTAGGAAAAAATAGTGTGGTGAACTGCTTAATAAACTTTTGTCCACAGTCTTGTGCTCATTTAACTTTTGTCCATAGAAAGCCCAATCTTACCCAAATGAAACAAGAGATACTTGCGTGCGGTTGATGTAACATTGGGTCTATATTTTGTGTATAAAAACTTGCTTATTAGAAGTTTCATTTTTACTAAAATAAACACATTCGGACTGCCCAAATTCAGCACAATAAGTTTTGAATTTAATATTTTCGACCCTATCCCTGTGCAAAAAATGGCTTATATTTAAAGGCTAGGCCCATTCAAAAAAATCACCCCAATTGACGTCCCTGTGTCGGGAATCATCGATAAAAATTTGTATCTGAAAAATTTTAGGGGTCTTCAGCCCCCTTAGCCCCCGATTGGATGCGCCTATGCAGTGGTCTCATAAACAATGCACTCAGTCAGCCGTGTACGTGAAAATCGCTGTCGTTGGCACAGTACTCAAGCAAGAGGTCATCTAAGTGTTTGTCAGAGCGAAGATCTTCAATGCATTGAACCGCTGACAACACCAACTGCATTCCTGTTGAAAGGTCTGTGTTCTTCGCCGGCAGAATTTTGTTGGGTGGGTCGAGCAATATTAGCACCTGGAGAACACAGCATGTCACGTCAGTATTGACTTAGGGTTAACCGTCCACAGCAGATAAACCTGGTGCGGGATGCATTTGCTTTTGTTGCTATCGTACTAGTGTACATCCAAGACATCGCTACTGTAGAGATCTTGCAAACGAACTTTGGACTTGGGGGTCGTCCATAAATGACGTCACACCCTGATGAGGGGAAGGGGTCACCAGATTTGTGACAAATTGTGACAAGGGGAGGGGGGAGTCAGTAGTTTTGTGATGTCACACGTGTCGTTTTGATATGCATGCTACAGTGCTACACGCAGTCATACCAGAAAGGAAAGGTGTGGAGACCAGTATGTTTCTATTCCATTTACAATAGTTTTCTGTTGCAACCAATGAGGAAATTTTTGTCGATATTGCTAATGGATTAATTGTTTTTGTGCTATATTTCCGATAGTCTGTCAATCATTGTTGGATTTACAGCCAATGGCTAACTATATTGTTGTACTGTCAATGTAGCCAAAGCTCGTTCGATAAAATGTATGGACCCCAACTCCATCTACTGGACCAAAAAGTTTTAGATTTCGACACCCGATTCAGTGCAGGATTTTTTTTTAGTTGTTTGGCAAGCATTCCACAGTTTTATTCTCAATTTCTGGCAAATCAATATAGGCTAGCTCTGGAATATCTGAAGTTGAAAGCGGGCTTCATCTTTCCTTCCATCTCTATCTGGAGGTGCATTATTAATTAAGCTTTCCACTCATTCTGAAAACTTCAGAATCTTTTCCTATAATTTACATTTTTATTTTTGAAGTCAAAATTGTTGCAACATATGCAATTCCCACCACCACCTTCGGTATGAGGGAGCTTTTGTGCTGAACCCAATTACAGTAAATAGTTTGAAACTCATGACTCATAAAAACATAACAATGCTTCAAAATGGTCCCCATTCAAAACAGACCCGTTCATAACAGACCACTCATAACAGACCATTCAAAACAGACCACGTTCATAACGGACCCATTCATAACAGACCTGTTCAAAACAGACCACTTTCATAACAGACCATGTTCATAACAGACCCGTTCAAAACACACCCATTCGTAACAGACCACGTTGATAACGGACCCCTTCTTAATGTCTATTGCAGTGTGGACGCTAAAATTCCAAATCATTTTGCCTAACACTCATTGCCCCGTCCGGCCCTAGGTACGAACAGAGTCTGTTATGAATGTGGTCTATTATGTACTGGTCTGTTATGAACGGGTCTGTTATGAACGTGGTCTGTTATGAATGTAGTCTGTTATGAACGGGTCTGTTATGAATGGGTCTGTTATGAACGTGGTCTGTTTTGAGTGCGGTCTGTTATGAATGGTCTGTTTTGAAGGGGTCTGTTTTGCACGGACACACTTCAAAATAAAGTTTTACAATTGCACATCATTACTACAACAAATGTTTTGGGAAAACATGCATGTTTATTTTTTATAAGTTTTCATTGTCCTCAAATTTTTTAAAGTCCTCCATGTCCTACCCCCGCTCCGGGGTCCCGGAGACAGGTTGTGCGCTGCTTTCAGATGACAATTAGATTTAATCAAAATGCTGAAGTAAATATGTGTCTAATTTTTAGTGGTTGCGCGTCGTCAGCGGGAAATGATGGTAATCATCGCAAATGCGGAGAATGTGAAAAGTGCAAAGTGGCAAGATGAAGAGAATCAGGGTATAAGTGAAATGATAATTCCAGAAAAAATGTTGCACTGGTAGTGGAATGCCAGTTTACACCATAACTGAACATTTTTCCTCTCCATGGGAAAATGAATGAAGCTAGGTAAACATTTAGATGGGGGGGAAGCTTGGCTTAAGACGTTACTACTTTCGTTTTCAACAGATACGGATAGCGGGAACCAGTGCTGGTATCCAACAGGCACAAGTGGTTCTTGTAAATTACGAGAAGTCAGCTAGTCTATTGCTGAATTGTATGTGTTATATCTTGCTTGACTTCAATTCGAAAATTATTTCAAGTGACCCAACAATTTCAGTGATTCGTTTGTTTTCTGTAGTAGGATGTTTTGTTTTATTTTGCAGACCAGTGTGTTTTCCTTGAGTGTCGCTGACTCATAACCATTCGGTAGTTGCAACAGTTTGTTGAAACGCCGTAACCTCTGTGAAAAACATAAGCAGTTGTGGACCTCAGAAGTCCACTGTGATTGCTTTGTTTTTGAGGTCTACGGTTCGGTATTTACTACGCACAGATCACAACAAAAAAGTGAAGCCTCCAGTAAGTCACGCGCCAATCTCGAAGGAAACAGTTTTTAGAAAAATTCATTTGATCTTAGCCTATGCGGAAACCATCATTAAACGTTTCTCAAAAGGAGTTATTTACCGTCCTGTGTTGCATTTGCGCGCCATACTTGTTTTCTGTGCGGTATTGTGAAATCGTTCTTGCAGATAGACTATACTGCAAAAAGTTCCTATGATTTGTTTTTGCTTCAATATTGCAAAGCGACCACTACGGTACGTCCATGCACAGGACTATAACCGCAATCAGCCAATGCCAGCATTCGCACAACATAATTCATTCGTTTCGGTCTTCAACAAAGTAGAAAACACTTTGCTGCTTAATTTTTGCTTGGCAATGTGTGCAGTATTTTCGACGTTTTGCGAATATAATGTTGGTCTTGCCACAACGTGCACAAATCAAATCTATAAAACAGATGAAAATTTTTGTCTAGGCAGACACAAAAAAGATGGAAATTTGTAATTGCAAGTGTAGGGGGGG
>Ga0210059_1017264_pt1 | contig 10312 bp, 5 predicted proteins | sample Ectturendosymbi2_FD_188042 | JGI IMG/M metagenome (GOLD analysis project Ga0210059, IMG submission 188042) | Ecteinascidia turbinata endosymbiont from Florida, USA - Sample 2 (SPAdes) (version 2) | ecosystem: Host-associated > Tunicates > Ascidians > Unclassified | place: Key West, Florida...
TTGACCATCACTGTTGCCACGTGGCATCCAGAAAAAGTTTTTTTTTTCTAACCTAAAAGTAATCGACACTTATTTGAGATCATCAAACCAACAAGGGAACCTGAATATTTTGGCGATTATATCCACCGAATCCGAAATTCCCAGAGGGTGAAAACTTGAACAAAATTCTGAGGAACTTCGCTAATGTTAAAGCACAAAAAATAGGTTTATCTTAGCAAATGCATTTTCCGTATGGTAGGCTGCAATAGCCTAAAGCAGGGCTGCGGAACCGGAACACAAATTCAAGCTCTGGATCTGGCTCCAGACACCTAAAGTTTTTGGCTCTAGATCAGTCTCCAACATCCAAAAAATTTTGGCTCCGGCTCAAATGTTTTGGTAAATTGTAAACTGAAAACATTGTCTCATTTGTACAATTGTATTAATACACCAGCATGAATGAGGTGTCGCAAAACGATGCGTTTGATGGATGGTAGGACATGTGCAAAAAATTTGAGAAGCCCTGATCTACACAAAAAGCAGCATGGGCGTCGGAAATATTTTTTTCCAGGGAGGGTGGCAATAGTAGATTTTTCCAGGTGGTGGCCAAAGGCATTTTCCTGGGAGGGCCAACAGTGGTGAAATTTCATTATACCAACTCGAAAGAAAGCGACAAACATTTTTCTACTAAAACGTTAATAGGGAAATATCAAATTTCAAATTCTGTGGGGGGCTTGCTGTCACGATTTTTCGTTTGTTGACGTTTCGTAGTTAAGTTGTGATATTTTATCTTTGCTGACTGAACCATCAAGCATGTTAATAATTTCATTTGAAACATGGCCGATAATGGCCTGCCATACCTGCGATACGTACCTGGCCAGAGAGGAGGTATTGACAGTTCCGTTGCCATGGGGACTTTGGTGGGCTTAGCCTACCCAAACAAAGCTCCAAGCCCCCCAAATTGAAATAGGAAACACTATAAATCAGTGAAGTCTTGTCATTTTCATAATGTCAAGCCTTCCTGCACAAACGTAGAGCCCCCTATTGAAAGCTTTCTTGCGACGGTTCTGGGTATTGAGTGTAGTAACCCCTGGATTGATTGGGTGTTACGGAGATGTCCATGGAACGGACATAAAAACTCTCTCTTGGAAAGGTGAAACTGGGGCCATGCCTCCAGACACCTTTAGATTGAAATTTCTCCTTCGGGACTCGGTCTTTCACATCACTCATGATTTCTACTATTATGACCCTCCTCAAAATTTCTGCACACGCCACTCCATGGGCCTCGCAAAAGTGCTTTCAATCGGGCCCCGGTCTTGCTAAGGCCGGCCCTGCTAGCACGCAACACAATTAAGTAATGAACAAGTCCGAAACACTATTTTCAACATCCATGACACTCATGGCATCATAACGTTGTACCAGGAAAAGCTCAAGTAGGACATATGGGGGACTTTTGTATGTTGTTTAGGGTGGTTTTAAGGATCGCATTCAGTAATTTTCAGCTTTTTACTAATTTTTTCCGACCTTGGCCAAAAAATGACCTAACATTACTGGAGTAAATGTGTTTACTCAAATGCACATACCATCAGCTGCGAGAAGAAAATTTATAATATGAATACTAGAATGCATTTTTACTAAGAAAAAATATTTCAATATTTCACAGTCAAGAGAATGACTCGGTAAGAAAAAACATTCATCCGAACAATAAGCAGAAACCGGAGATTACAAACAACAACACCGGAAAAGGACATGTCAATATGGCCAGCCAGGCTGAGTGTGAAAGTTGTGTCCAAGCTAACGTCTTGATTTTCACCTTCATTTTCAGGTGATCTGGTTAACGCCACTGCTTTAACGTTTGCTGCTTGAAAGTTTTGCTAGAAAAAAGATTCAGTCGCGGCATTTTAGCTAACACTGCCCAGATCCTTGGGCTTGTTATTCTTAGTAGCTTTGCGCTTTTCATAGCTCCTGATGGCATTGCAGGTTTCGGCATCGCACTAGCTAAACACTGCAGTCTAGTTTTCTGTTTTTTTGTTCTGCGAATCGACTGATTAAAACCAGGGTTGCCAACCTGTCTTCACCAAAAAAAGCCAGACCTTGTCCCAAAAAAAGCCAGAAAAAGCCAAATAACAGCTTTAAGACATTAACATATAAAATATGCATAAGCAAATCCAAAAGAGACGTTAAAACTCGTCAGAAACATCGATACAATACAATTCCACTCTTTAGAAGCATTTACTTTCCCCGTAATTACATTGTCGCACATTTGTTTCTTATGAATAAAATCGATCAGTTTTAGGGCAACAGTAAAATCCTTTCGATGTTTTGTGCATGCTGCCATGGTTATACTCTTTTCAGAAGAGTTTTTTAATGAATATGCAGCTCAGTCAATGCTTTTCCAGAGCCAAGACTGAAAAAAGCCAGAAAAGACCAGAGTTTGTCTGGCTTTTTTTATTTCCAAAAACAGCCAAAGGTGTTCAAAAAAAGCCAGAATTTCAAAATCTAGCTTCAAAAAAGGCGAATTGGCAACCCTGATTAAAACCTTTTCTGACAGACCTCGCAATAACATGTGGTGCAAATGGCTTGAGCAGCTTCATATGTTTATGGTGTAACACAGGGGTCACCAACCTTTTTGAAAACGAGAGCTACTTCTTGGGAACTGATTAATGCAAAGGGCTACCAGTTTGGTACACACTTCTGAAATAACCAATTTGCTCAAAATACCTTTAAGTATACGTTAGTATTAATAATAATTAATGATATTCATATATGTGAAGACACTGATCATGTCAAGGATTTTTCATAATAAATATCAACAATGACTTAACAAGATAGGAAACAGTAAATATCAATATGCAGCACTTCATCTCTATATTTTAAGTGTTTTTTAAATTGAGCATTTTAAAATAATCACTTCTACAATAATCCTAGGAAATCACAAAAAAAATTTTCGCTAGCCACTAACATTTTTTTAAACAAATAATGAATTATTTTTGCCCAATGTTTGCACACAGTGCCATATTAGCGATTATTCTTTTCCAACTATGTCCAACCCGGGGGCGGCATGCGGCCCAGTCGAAGGTTTTGTGTGGCCCAATTTATGTTTCAGGTGCAGTGAAAGTATCCTATATACTGATAACCAGGGTTGCGGAGTCTGAGGCAAAGTATCCGACTCCGATTCTCCAACCTGTCCGAAATTTCCGACTCCGACTCCTCAACATAAAGAGAATGAAATTTGGCTGTTAAAATCAATGTAAATCGTGGTGCACAGCAATAAATCTCTGTTTCAACAAAAGTTTCAAAAGAAATGGTACCATTTCAACAGGAATTCCCAATTTTGGAGTGTGATGTAAAAAATGATCCAATATGACATCCGGAGTCGGAGTCGGAAAAAAAATCTGACTCCGACTCCCAGTGTTATTAGGAATCCGACTCCGCCCGAAAACCTCCGACTCCTTACGACTCCAGGTCCGACTCCGCAACCCTGCTGATAACTCGTCCTTATTTTGATAATCTTGAATTTGACATTTTTGATGTAGGTAGTCCTTAGCGCCACTTTATCAGGACTGTTACCATTGCAGTTAGGATTCGAACGCTTTCAGTACATAAATGCAAACAATCAGACGAAGCGTGGAGTACGCAAATACCATTGTTGATGTCACAAAATTTAATTTAAATTAAATTTAGTTTGCTAAGATCAAAGTAAGCCAAGTGTGTGGCCCTCATTAATATGTCCTTCACCGTGCGGCCCTGGTTAAGTTAGTGACATAACTTTTGGCTCAGTAAGCCATATGGCTTGGACATAACTCTTCTATTCAGTCTGGCCAGGGGTGGATCCAGGGGGGAGGCGATTGGGGCGATCGCCCCCCCTAAATCCTACGAAAGTAACTTTTTTCACCATGATTTTGTACAATTCGGAAAGACACTTGACTGCCAACTGAGATTTACTGCCAAATATTACCGAAATCGCCCCCCTAAACTTGCGGGCTGGATCCTCCCCTGAGTCTGGCAGATTACATACGAGGGAGTTTAATCTTTCACATATGCCTAATCCGTTAGACGCGAATAGAATAAGTAAAAGCTGTGCGCGTGGTCCATTCAGTGTGTGCCAAGTTGCCAGCTGCTCACGGAAACATATGCGCTGGCTCATCGCAATTGTTGGTGTAAAATACGGCAGGGGGTTAAACAAGAATAGCAACAAAAAAAATAGAAGCATTTCACTGGTAAGTGCCGCTGTTTGAGCTATTTTTTAACAAGCCGGCAGTCGACTCATGTGGTCCTTAGAGGCGACCTGGCGCCCGCGGGCACCGTGTTGGTGACCCCTGATGTAACACAACGATAGTAACCATCGGAAGAAAAGTACGTTTCCACAACACGTTACCCTTTATGACAAAACAAAGTTGCAGTTCGGCTGCGGCTACCTCGAAACTGCACCAGAAGTTCGGGATAATTGCAGCCCCGTCGCCACGGGGGGGCTTTGGTGGACTTAGCCTTCCCAAGCAAAGCTCCAAGCCCCTGCACAAAGGTAAAGCCCCCTATTGACAACTTTCTAGCGACGGTTCTGGATCATTGATACCAGTGTTGCCACTTCTGATATATTAACATGACATCAGATGTGATTTTCTCAGATAACAACAACTCAGATAAATTTCTCATGTCTGATGTTTTGGCGACAAATCTGATGTTGACTGAGTTGTTGTTTTTTTTAACATTTCCTCTCATTTTAGGACGAAAATAAGTTAGATTCACGATTTTTAAGTTGCTTTCATCAATCTCTCACCCTAATGTGTGTTTGGTTATCGTTTCAAACTAAAGAAGATCTATTCGCTTCGTTGAGACTAACATTTTACGTAAATTATAAACGACTTCTCCATTTATGGTGATATTTCGGTCAGTTTCGGATTCAACGAGGGTACTCGCGCTTTGTTAGGTTTGTTAATAGAAGCATTTAGCTTAGGCTGACCCCAGTGGCAACATTGATTGATACTAAACAGCAGCCAGCAACCACTAGCTTTAGCACGCAAATAGTAACGTTTTCGTGACATTTGTAACATGGGCGTAATGCACGAGTAAAGAGTCATAACCAGGGGTGTAGTGGGGTGGGAACGCGTTCCCCACACGTTTCTTTTTGATGTGGGGAACGGGTTCCCACACCTTTTGCCTTAGTAGCGTTACTTGAAGATTTAGATTTTTCGTTTCAATTTCTACGTGTAGCGCCTGGAACAGCATAAATGAATAAATGACATGTTATCTCGTGTTTATAGCACCGTAATATGGTTTGTAATTACTGTTCGTGACATCAACAATGGTATTTGCGTACTCCACGCTTCGTCTGATTGTTTGCATTTATCGTAACTTTATTACCTTCGTTTCAGAGAAGTAATTAATCTTGAAGTTTTCAGGCCGTTACGGAGTAGGTTACAGCTTGTCTGAGTGGATTGCGAGAACTAAAGGGACTTTTTGTGTGTGAGAGCATCTGAACGATATTTGGTGTTAGAGTTCGGTTCTAACCTAAATCAGGGATGTAGTGGGGTGGGAACCGCGTTCCCACACCTCTTTTGTAGCACTACATCCCTGGTCATACCTATGCGGAAAGAAGGATTATTAGGAAAAAGTTACCAGCGAAATCAAATATATTTGCATTGAACAAAACCGAAAATACTCATAGGCTAGCAGCGATTACTAAAACTGGTAGAGAGTCAAGCTTGTAGGGAAATCAGTTGCTGTAGGGGCCCTTGATGCTTAACGCAACATAGGAATATAATATAGAGTTGTATTCTTATATCGCTTCTGAATCACGAAGATTTTTCAAACCCCCTTTGCAGCGGGGGCCCGGGGAAATTGCCCCCGTTTCCCCCCATTAATCCGGCCCTCCCTGGCAATGATGCAAAAGTGTGCTATCTCAAATACATGCGGAAGTGATGGAATTTTTGCGAAGAGTTTACGGCGTAACACTTTGCAACAAAATGCGCAGGAGCTGTGAAATTCGTAAAGACCTGAATGCCGTGAATTAATCACAAACTGAAAAACGCGTAGTTCCCAAATAATTGTCACTGAAGCTTCAAAAATATCTGACTTTGGGTCTGTTACGTTGCTGGATAATTGGCGTAAGATAGTTTTGAAGCTCCAGCTGAAAGCAATTATTTGGGAAAGACGTGTTTTTCAGTTTGTACATACAGCATTTTAATGTCGTGACTTATTCATTTTAGCCTTCAGTTTGCTTGCTTTCTCTGCTCTTGCTTTAGCTTTTCAACGTTTCACCCGTAAGCACTGCTTGCAGATTTTAGGTCTGAGGATACGTGGTGTTGCGTGAAATCGATTTCCTATACAAAAAAATTTGCTCGATTGTTTCGCTTTTGGCACCTTTGTGAAGAGGTATAGTTACTTGAATACAGATACGTGAAAGCTTGAATTAACGCAAAAAGGTGAAAGCAGGACCCAGTCGGCTGGTTCCTCGAACGTTTTCAGCAAACCTAGAGCTTTGATTTGTGGATGACATGGTAAAAGTAACTTTAGCCACAATCGCTCACTTTTTCGTCACAAAACTTTACCTAAATTTTTGACAACCTACGTAAGTATTAGGAAAAAACCCAAAGCCTGACACCAGAAAACTTTCCAATCTCAACTTCTTTAAATCATTAGAAAATATGAATTTCGGCAAAATTCAATCCATATCGTGGGGGAGAGTCATGGTTGGCCTTAAATCTGCATCTTCAAGCCTTTGAATTGATTTTGCCCTGCGAAGTGAGAAAATAACTTCTTTCTCATAATTGAATAAATTTGATCGGCATTGTCTTGCATGCTCTGTATTCTCTTAATCCTTACTATTGTGCCCTACTGTTTGCTCAAATTGTTGGAGTGTTAAGATTACTTCATTGTTTTCTTGTGCCTTTACGATTACTCTGATACCACTGTTTTTATGTGCTTCGCGACAGTGGCAGTAGAACAAAGTAACGGAGCCATGCATGGTCAGCTGACTGGCTGACCACGGGGTCCTTTCTTTGACCGATGAAAATAAAATGAACTGTCTCTCTATCTGTGACTGCGCTGATATGACTACGAACACCGCTGCAGTGTTTGACTGGAGGTACATTTTGGAAAAGGCGACGTCGCCCGCTGCAAGAGTACAGTGTTTCAAGCGGGTGGTGAAAGGGTAAATGCATGACAGTTCATCAGATTCCAGGGACGGAAATTTATTGCATTATTACACACGAATGTTGACATGCAGCACGTAATAGATCTCTGGACAAATGTATCTGCAAAGTTGCGAGTAATAAAATAGCAAGGTGATGTCTTATGAGACGGCAATTCTGAAGGATGCGCAACTTGTTGCAAACCACGCGTCTGTTTCAGAGGCTAAAAGATGGACAAGTTAACGTACACAGTTGCAACATTTAATCGCATTACCTTCCCAGTTTCAATTACTCTAGCTCGGTATGCAAAAGTAACTCTATGATTATGTTGCTACTGCTTGCACCAGCTTAAAATATTAGGCTTTGTCGTATTCATTTTCACTGCCTAATTGAGGTTATAAAAATTTGACAGGAATGTCAAGTTTAACCCGGAAAAAAGTCAATAGACTTTTTTCCATCACTGACCAAACGCTGATGCTAGAAACTTTTTGCAAGGCATATGGATACCCCACGTGCTGTTGATGTTCACCGGTAAAACATTTTTCTTCTCAAACTACCCATCGGATTTCGTTGCGTGTTAAAGTACTTCGTTGCGATCTATTTTGCTGCTATTAGTGTTTAGTTAAACTCCATGATAACAGCTCCCATGACCTAGTGTTGAAATCGTAGATCAACCTATTGAGTGGTGCTTGCACATTTCAGAGGCAAACAGTCCAGTTTGTATAATTCTGTCTGTTGGTTTCGAATCATTGAAAGACTTTGCAAGCACGAAGCCTAAGATTAAAAAACTAAAAGTATTTCAGTCATTCTTATTTGAAATTAACCATCATTTTGGACTATTGCTAATCAAAGATGAGAGTCTTCGTGTTCAAATTTTATGATTCCCCGTCCACTCATCTTTCCACTTTTCAGTAATTGAATGGCTTCATTTGTCTCTTCCAACTTGAAGTACCGCAATGGAGGAGGAATAAGCTGCACAAAAACGCAGAAAGTTAAATGTAAGTATGTGTCTCAAATTTGTTTGAATCAAACGATTTTGCAAAAATGAAACTCTGAAAAATTTCTGGCATTCATTTTTTCAATCGCAATCGTACGTTTTTCTGCTTTGTCTCATTCTTTATAGCTCTTAATGCCCTTTGATGTTGGATTTGCAAATTTGTATGTGTACTTAGGAAAACGTGTTTGGGATCAGGAATAGTTAAAAGAACATTCTAACTAAGACTTCTACACTTAATACAAAACTTTGTGCTATATCTACGTGACAATGTGGAGAAACATACCTTAAATTCTGCAAAAACTTTTACCAATTCGTTTAAATGCAGCGGCGATCCGGCAAAAACACCTGCAATTGTTTTAGAATCACTGACTATGCTAGGCAACGGAAAATTAGCTGCTCCTCCAAACAGCCCAACCATCACTTGTATTCCATACTGCAAAACAAGCAAATGATCAAAAGGCTGCTGGAACTATTTTTACATTTTGACACCCAACGATCGGCACGCAAAACCTAAGACTGATTACTGGAAAATTGTAACGGCAATTTCGCTTACTGATAGAAAAATACCGCGCTTCAAATTTTGTAAAGTGCGGAGTAACACACTCTGCTATCTGATACGCAGTATTAGAATTCAAGCAAGTCCTCTTTGCGATGGATGTAAGCAAGGAATAAATCATTACGACTACATTTTCAAAATGTAACCAAACCTCATAGCAACTGCTATGGTTTCACTGTTGAGTGTCACAAATTGATTAATTATCTTTTATGTAGGCTGCCGTAAGCCTAAAAACGCTGGCAACCACTGCTATAACTTTTGTACGTGTTACTGGTGGCTTTCAGCTCAACTTGATGAGAGTCGAAACTCTTGGTTGAATCAATTCAATACGGTTATTAAATTATTCTCTTCTAGTCGGTACAAACCATGAACAAGAGAGTAATATCAACCAAGTTATATCAACCAAGCGAGAGAAAAAAACTTAAACCCGAAGGCAGTGATTGCCTGCACAAGACCTACCACACTGGGCAAAAACGTATAACCTACTGTACCAGCACCCTGCTTTAAGGAAGACAAAAAGGTATGTCAAAGGCATGTCAGAGCCTTGGAACCACTGTGCACTTTCTGATTACCATGGGAAATGGTACCATGTGTTTCATGAATAACAACTAAAACTAATTTTTTCCCGCTGAACCAAAGCTTGGCATGCGCAAACTGTGGTGTTGACGTAGCGGCCTGTGTGATGTGCCATGAACAACATGTTGGCCAAACTATGAACAAATTTTCCGCGAGTGATCAGGGCACCGAAATAATTGGAGCAGACCCGATGACAAAGATGAAATAGCCTTGTCGCCGCATTATTCAGTATTGCATAGCATCGTAAATAAACCGCCTATACATGAAGCTTGTACTGCAGCTTTTACTGAACAACCCAGTTTTCACTCTCTGGATAAGTGCGAAGATAAATGGTATCATCAACTTGACGCACAAATTAACATTCAAAACATGATCCTTCCCCGTGTGAAATCATTTTTGCTATCTTTTGCGCTGTTCGTTGACATGTTTTTGACCTTATTCACTACCAACGTGCTGGCAATGTTGTTATCATCGCTCGCGTCCGTTTTAAATGCGCACGCTAGTGTTTGGTTACCATCGCTATGCATGCAGTATTGCTTTCGCATTCTGCCGACGTTCTGAATCATACGGCGTGTTATGTTGCCTTGCTCAATGATTGTATTGTGGAACAGGGCTACTCAATTATTTTAAGGAAGGGTCCATTTACTAATGTCAAAAATTTTCGAGGTCCGGTCACACCCATAAAATCATGCAAATGTGACATGTCTTGGATTGTTCTAACAAAACACATAACATGTTAATATGATACGATTGCATATCTATACGGTATATAAATCCGGTAAATGGATAGAGATATTAACGTAAGTTGTCAGCGTTGTTTATTGTTCTGTTGGTGGGAGTAATGGCATTTTCTGCTTTTCGGAAGTTACTTAAATTTTTGTTCCAAGATGGTGATGCGAGTAGAAGGTAGTGGTTAAGGTTTTTATTTTAGATACAGATACGAAAGTTGCTCTTTATGAAGTTATTTCTTGAAAGCGCCGACTTTCAACAGTCAGCAGCGTAACTAAAGGTTTGAGCCTGAGGGAATACGTAGCTGAACGTGATCTACTGGCCACTCTAGGGGGTCGCCAGCCAACA
>Ga0210059_1017265_pt1 | contig 10312 bp, 9 predicted proteins | sample Ectturendosymbi2_FD_188042 | JGI IMG/M metagenome (GOLD analysis project Ga0210059, IMG submission 188042) | Ecteinascidia turbinata endosymbiont from Florida, USA - Sample 2 (SPAdes) (version 2) | ecosystem: Host-associated > Tunicates > Ascidians > Unclassified | place: Key West, Florida...
CTTCAACAACATACGAATAGGCTAGTTCAGCGGTCACCAACCTTTTTGAAACAGCGAGCTACTTCTTGTGTACCGATTAATGCGAAGGGCTACTAGTTTGATACACACAGCTGGGTGAAGATCCGGATTAACCGAAGATGGTTGTTTCAAGCCTGACGTCGTCTAAGTACTGAGATATCGGTGAATATAACCTGAACTAAACACATGTGCGACCCAACAGCCGACTTTCGCAGAAGCAAAACAAATTTATTGATGTATATAAAATAGTATATCAGACTAGTCACCGCCATATCCATGTAGTTGTGAACAACCTGAAGTTCATAATTTTAGATTCGTTTGCTGCGAAACAATCTGGGGTTTTGGACTGACGTAGAGATTTCTGCCACTGGTGCATTATAAGCAGTATACTCAGGGATAATGCTGTGCACACACATACTCAACACTCATCATGATCAATAGACTGAAACCGTGGTGCAGTGGCGTGACTTCTGATGATCAACGTGATATGCTATTGTTATGCCGGTGCGTGACGCATTAATCGTCTCGACGACTAGCTGAATGTTGCGCGCAGTTGTGGCTGTTGCTATCATAATTCAAAATGTTCGTTGGTGATCGTGAGCACACTTGTGTTTCGTCTGAAAGCTGCTGAATCTTACCCAGAGACCAGTCAGTGCACTTAAGAATACAATAGCGTGGAGTTGCATGAAAATCTGGATTACAAGATGTGAAAAGAGAAGATTTCATCCGGATTTGTCGAAGATCAGGATTAAAAAATCCGGAAAAAATCAAGATATTTATAAAGAAAAACGTAAGACATCATTCCCACCACCAGTTTTATCCGGTTTTGGCGAGGATTGGGATTAACCGAGGTTTACAGTATTGTTCTACACACCTATAGTATCGAACGCTGAGCTCATCATGTTAATCAAATTAATAAACGTTCCGTCTACAACCCTACGGGAAAACCTTTACTAAAATCTGAACAGGAGTTTATACACAACCTAAGTCACTGCAATGCTATTTAATTTCTTACGCGAGTTCACACCACAGCATCAATAAATCACACAAAGGTGATCTGAGCTACAATTACGTGAACTCTATCAATAGCAGATCCGATTGTTCGATTCAGTTGTCACAATAAAAAAGGTCTAATTGAATGCACATTTAACTAAGCATGAATCAAGGTACAGTCCTTAGCTTCTTTACCCAACTCAACAGACAGACATTAAACACAAAAATACTTTGTCAATGTTTAACGGTTGTTGATTACCTGACTTGCTATTTATTAGGCCAAAGTGGTTGGTATTAATGTGTAAGTCAGCAAAATTAAAGAGCTTTTGTGAATTTATTAAATTATCTTAATTTTATATGCCAGCTGATGATGACGGAATGCTGCCATTTCTGTTCAACGGATTCCAGATCTTAACAGTTGTACCGTCGCTGTCTAACCCATTTTTTGATTGGTTAGTTAGAGGTATTTGTAAGCCTCACCCTTTCTTATAGACTGCCACACTTTCTGTACGCGTTTACATTCTTTTCATGCGCATAAGAGAGAGACAAATTCTTTAGTGTGTCTTTCTTAGAGCTGGGTTGACTGCAAGCCTTTACGAGCATGTTAACCAGCGACAGACCTGTGGTTGAAAAAAGGCGTTAGCTTTGTGAAATCGTGGCTAGCTCCAGATACAAACGGTTGCTTTCTGAATACACCACCCTTTAAGTTCCTACAACCGTTGGCTTGAACGTCGTATCTAGATTGAGACCGATGGTTGCAGCATGCTGTAGTAACTATACCGATCAGGAATGCCCATAGAAATTCGATTAAAATTGACAAAAATACTATTTGAAGATAACTAATGGGCGAGTAGCTTCATATTCGTGGTACCTTTATAGCTTTGTAAGTTTGTGATTAGCATCGTAAGCGTCCTTTGAATTATTTTTGTGAAGACACATAGCAACGCACAAACGTTGTAATAACACAAACAATTGTGACAACAATATTGATCTTAGCGTGGCGCAAAGTTTTACATGAAGTCTAACAAGGTTTAAGTGGTCTAATTATTTTGCTCCGTAAATTTGCACAAAAATGTCACAGAACTTCAGGCCATCAACTGCAAAGTTTAAGCAAAAATACTGCATTATGTTCTAGCTACGCTCGATATGATAAACAAGGGCTCATAGGTACAAACGACCTCCCAGTGCTCAGCAAGTCCTTTTGATTTCGAACATGTTTCGCGCCTAAATGTTTATTAAAAATCTGCAAATTGTCCTAAATGTAGGGTTCCAGGGAGGGCTGGTTACCATAATCGAGTGAGCGAAAAAATAAAATTGAGGTAAAAACGCCGTTATTGACAGAAATACATCTTTAAATCAATTAAAGACACAAATGATAAAACATCTCGTGTAAGCTAAACTTTGCCTAGGAATACGGTGTCTAGTTAAAAAGTAGAAAACGCTTTTAAATCAAGCTGTTGCTCAGTTGTTCGTAAAAGGCGATAACCAAGCAAGCCCATAGGTTTTTCGCATTGGTTCTGCACTGCCCGCACCTCCTCTCTGCTCAACAACTTCCTCCAGGCAGACGCGACGTGTGCGGCGTTTCTTCTTGTACCTTGCCCATCTATGCTGGAAAGCATTACGTTGTTTTGTGAGGATGTCGCATTGAGAAGCCACGCTTTTACCGACGGGTTCATGTTGATGCCCACGAAATCGTAAACTTTTTGCGTCGTCTCCACAGGCCTGGTGGCGAAGTCTTCGTGACGAATGCGCATGTACTTTCCTGCTAAACTGTAGCTGTTCGCTTCGGAGAAAACGACGTTGTTTGTCATTCGGTCGCAGACGTGTCTGGCGATTCTACTGCGCAGAAAAATTTCTAACACTTCTAAAAGTTGCCACCTTAAGAAAAAAGTTAAGGTTGTAAGCGGACGAAGGAAAAGAACAATTCAATTCTTTATTCGGACGCATGCGGTGAACATTAAAATTCTGGTTCTCAAAACATTTTTTGGATTACAGATATACTAGTGACCTGCCTAATATTTTAAAAAACACTAACATGAAGTCTATTTGCAATCATTTGCGTATGCTTTGGTTTGTTACAAGTGCCTTATTTCTTGCAGATTCCATGATATTATTCAAAGAAAACTTATAAATCAGCCTTCATGATTGAAAAATTATTGTCTGTCGAACCAATGGCGTAACTAGAGGTTTAAGCCAGGGGAAACACTTAGCTGAAAGGGGCCCATTAGCCACTGCAGTGGGGCCACTAGTCAAAACTCAGAAAAAACTTGAGAAATGATGGTGAATCCGCATGTGGATGGCTACATTAAACCCTAAATCACCGAAAAATACTCCGAAAAACGCAAAAAACAACAACCTACTGCAAACCAAAAGAAAACTAAAACCGAATTTTAAGCTAGGTAGGGGCCAGGTTTTTACATTTAGCTTGCTAGGGATGTGATTCGCCTCGCTGCCCCTCCGTCAGTTACGCTCCTGTGTCTGACAAGGCTTCATGGAGTGTACAGTACAGAAGACAAAATAACCAGAAGAGTCAAGCGAAATCTTGCAATTGCAGTCTGAAGGAAAGAATTAGATATGTCACTTTTTGTAACTGGTTTTAAGGACTGCCACTCTCATAAAAACAATCTTAATCGCACGTGCTTTGCTAAAATTGACCGCAAAGCAGTGCAATAATCTACTGTACCTTATGCAATCCTAATCCTGCAACCAGTACTGCAAGTGGCCATTTTTAGATTTCTCCTGGTGAAAATTTCTACACATTGCTTTAGCTATGCTGAGACTCATCCTAAGCTAACGTAACAATACTGTAAGAGCATATAAAATTACTACTATTTTGAATATGTGATAAGGGCTTATATGGAGCATAGCAGCTCGGTTTTCATATTGCTTAGGCAATATTTTCTCAAGCAAACCAAGCAGGTCATCAAGGTTAGGAAATTGATTTCCATTATTCACTATTAGTAGTCAAGAAAAGACCACCAAAGCTTGATGTTGTAAAAGATTTTTGTTAATGCCATTGCAAATTTCTTCCGTTTTAAAGATGCGTGTGGTCGGTTCTGTGTACCTTTGCCTTCATAGAAGAAACTTAACCGATAAAGCAGCCGAAAGAAGCATTGCAGGTCACATTGTGCAGTTTATTGTTAGTTCTGCTACTTTTGCGAGTGAAATTTAGCACAAAGCTCAGGTGAATTGGAGGGACTTCTATATCAACAACGTCATCATAAAGTTTCATGCAGCCTATACTTAGGCATACCATACGTCCCGTTTTATCCGGGACAGTCCCGCTTTAAAGGCTTTGTCCCGGCGTCCCGGTCAGTCTACCAAAAAGTCCCGGTTAGGCATTCAGTCAGCCATCATGAATAACACGTGGTGTGATAACAGAAGTAGAATGCTGGAGCAGAATGTGAAAACCCTTATCACCTGTAAAATTGCCACTGACTTTTCCTGCTGTGATTTTTACGAGAAAATAAAATCGAACAAAGACTTCTTGAAGAAAATATTGTATACAGAAAAGTATGATTGGGCGAATGTGTTAATTTATAAATGCTTCAACATTATTTTGTTTCTTAATAAAATGTATTACTTTAGTGTTGCTTAGTGTCTTCACTATAGGAATCCAAAACAGCTACATACTGCAAGTGAGATATGAACTACATTTATCTGGTAAGGCTCGTTGTTTTTAAGAGTCCCGGTTTCACTCACAAAAATATGGTATGCCTACCTATACTACATGTATTTCTGTCTTTGTTTCTTGTGTGTATTACTGCGGGCGTTTTCCAGCAATTGGGCCTGTAATCTTTGGTGGAATAGAACGAGTTTCTGGGTTGACTTAATCCATGCAGCCTAGCGGGTTTGCAGCACTGGTTATAAGTACATTTTAACGCAACTATTTTCTATGCGTTTTACGGTAAAAATGCAAAAGCCCACGACCAAGTTTTTAAATGTTTTGCTGTAAAATTTTTAATCTAGTAGTTAGCTGACTTTCTAGCAAGATTTCATAAACCGTTCAGCAGGTTTAGCAGCTAACAAATTCCTGGCCAAATATTTATTCCACCAATTTTACACCTTCTTCATTAAAAATTTTTTTTCCTTCTCTCTGACGCTTTATATTCATATTGGGCAACACAAAGAACACCAGGCACAACTAGCTGCATTTAAATGATTTGAATGTATAAATATACCATTGCCATTGCACCATTACCATTGAACTTTTGTTATATGACGCAGTGGAGCTGCTTCAAGAAGATAATTGCGTCATAATAACAAGCAGCTGGATGGCTTGGTGAAGCCTGAATGATTTGCTTCTGTGCTTATTGAGCGCATTGGGTTTAAAAGACATGTAATACATTGGCAGAATATATTTTTATCCCACGAGACATGATTTTTCCAGGTGGTTCACTTTCGGCAGGAAGTCGTAGGCCTAACGTCTGGTCCATTGATGATGAGTGCAAGACCAAAAATTGATACATAGCTTTACAAGCAGTTTTTTAGCAGAATTTCACTATTTTAGCAGGATTTAGCCGAAAATTTGTGACATGGATTTTAGCAGGATCTAGGAGTTTTTCGTGACACGGTTTAACAGGGTGAGGTGACAACCATCTGGCAACGGTGGTCTGCACCTTTGTGTGTTGACTGAATCGCGGCAAACCCCAAGTTGACAGACTTGCGCAAAGATCTGAGAGATTTGCTCTTTATTTCAACCTTAAATTATTGAGGATTCAGATTTGCTAATCTTCGTCTAAACACGCAAAACGGAAAGACATACGCGACAGCAACCGAACGAAAAACGTGGTATGTATAGAAGCGGAGGAGAGTCGAAAGGTTTCGCTGAGAACAAACAATTTTTATAAGTAAAACAAACGATGCGCTCGCGTACCATGTATAACAGTTGAGGAACAAGGAACTCACCTCGCAGCATTTACCCCTTTAAGGTTGTGGAAAGTCATTCGGGATTTTACAGTGGCACGAGGATCGCGAACTAAATGGACGACCTTTAAATCAACTTTCGGGTTTTTCACAAAAGGCATCAGCCATTCCACCTTGCACAGGTATATAACTTTCAGTGCCACAAGCATGCTATGGCGGCAGTGCTTCGTCAAAGCTTTCAAGTCGATGGGCTCTGGGCAGGCTTGTTTCTTGCACAAATCAGCGTCGCGATCCAGGAAAAGGCTCATCTTTTCCCAAGCAGTGAAGCAAATTTTATGTTCTTTGCACCTGCAACAGAGTATTAGAAACAGCAGTTTCAGGTGTGATACTTAAGTGAAGTTCAAGGCAATGGAATCATGGAATCCAAGAGTGTATCGGTAACTTTAGGTGAACTTGTTTACAGTTGAAAGTGTTCGGGCATGAGGGACACAATATCGTTTGTTCCCCCAATAATTTTATGATAAAAACTAATGTAGTTGTACAAATTTCATGGTTACATTGCTGTTGGAAACCCTCAGCATAAAGCCAGGGAATGAATAAGAAAAATGGGCATTATCATGGGATTATCTATAAACACAGTCAGGGGCGTACGCAAATGGGGTTGGGGTTAACCCCACTTTGAACTTGATATTTTACAAAAACATCAGTACCTGTGCAAAGGGGATTAGTTGTTTTCGCATACTTTTTGCTTGTTAATTTGTCGACTTCATGCAAATACCAGGGAATGAATTTGCATGCAAATTTTGAGGAAGATGGTAAATGGGCCAAAAAGTAATAATTAGGTTTTGGTGGGAATCTGGTTATCGTCTGCGTTCACAAACCATATCACCACTTTTTGCAGACCTTTTGTCCACTGCGCATGTAGATTGTGTTCCGCGATAGTTCACTTTATCTGAAACAATTGTCTTTATTTTGTCTGCTATAGCTGATCAGCGCATGCGCTGACCGCATTGGCTACATTGCCAATTTCTGTAGCATGACAGAACTGTTGCACGAGCTCAAAAACACCAGTTGTTAACATAGAAGCATTCAGGCATTGGATAATGTTTCAGAAGGGAAAACGGAAACCTAACAGTTTGCTGGACTTCTCTACACTACATAACAAAAAAATCGGAAGTTTTCTTGCGTACTTTGTGCGCATTCTCAATTATTGTGTAGTTTAGCAAGATTTGTGTGCTCCAGCCAATCCAGCCGCACACTTTCTATGCTCGACTGCTCGTATTCGACAAGACATTACCGTAGCCTCATTTTGCAGTTGTAAATTGCTCTGAGGCAGTGATGAGTGTGTTCTACTCCCCTGTTTTAATGCGCAGCCTGATATTTTTTCGATTATGAACTGCTGTGTCGCAGCGTTGAGTGTATTTTCCTCCGGTATCCTAACTTGGAGCGCTGATAGTTTATATTCAGTGCAATGTCACATAAAATAAGCGGAGTGCTTGTAGAAGAATATGCATATAAATTATGTTAACAAGCTCCGCCAAAACGTTAGATTAAAAACATGAATATAACGTCAAATTGTGATCTCACAAACAACGCAGACCAAATACAAATGACTACCATATGCCACTAAATGAACCCACCCATGAAAATTTTCTGCGTATGCCACTGGACACAATGTACAGATTTACTATGTAAACTGAATAACTGATTCGAATTCCTGCGCTGGTCTGTAGCCTGCAATAAACAGAACACGGTTGCCACTGCTACTATTTAGCAAAAGATCTTGTGTTTTTTTGTTTGATTTATGTGGTTTGGTGGTTCTAATGAAAATCTTGTGGTTTTTAGTAACAGTGCATTTTATTTCTGAACTCACCAAATTTGAATCAATTATCACAATTTTTTAGCGTAACTCTTATCTATTTAGACCCAGCTCTCAGAAGCAGTGTGTCTTCATATGCAGTGCTATATATAGTACTATTGCACGGTACCAGTTGCTATTCCACCACTACGGGCGTCACTTGGGGCATGGTCCTCAAAATATATCATTTCCATAATTTGTCTCCCATTTTGCCAATTTTACAAAAGGCCGTACTACGGTCGAGTGAACATGGTGACGTCATCGAAAGGCAAAAAATAACGGTTTGTTCCCGCAAAGTTTTCTAACAAACTCGGTCCCTGATTACGGGTAAATATTCTTAGGCGGAAATTTAATGGATAAAATTTACATGGACAAACGTTTGAGTGCTTTATCTTAAAACTACTTCCAACGCCTTGAGAGCAGGTAGTAAGTGAGCTTTGGCGGTATGTATAGCGCTGTTATTGACGCAAGTTGTTTGTTGTTAAAACAACCAATCAACCATTCTTGTCCATAGTGGCTTTGCCTTAAGGTAGTGGTTATGGTTGAGAGGAAGATCAGAAACAAACCGTTCGTTTGATTAACAATGCTGTGTTATGTCTATACAACTCTGCTGATATTTTCTAAGCCAGGGTCACCAAAGATTTTTGTCAGAGCGCGACATAAGCTATAACACAACAGTTCGAGGGCCTGACATTTTACCTAATGTGATTGTTTCGGGATATGTTAGATTCTACCAAATCAATACATTTTTCGTAAATATATTATTTTTTCAATATTGACAAAATGTCTTCCCGGGCCAGATGAAATGGCTTCGCGGGCCGTAGTTTGGAGACCCTGTCTTAAGCAGTACGAAATTGCTTCCGACCAGTTTTCGTCAAAAAATAAAGAAATTAGTTTGATATTTAAATATATCATAGTCAACAGCAGCTAATTGAAATACCTACATTTTGGCTTGATGCCTAAGCTATTGTTCCGCGTGAACTGAATCCGAAGTCCTTAGCCTGCGTTTTCATTTTCAAGATTTTGGTCCAGCTTTTTAGAGCTTAACAGTTTTCAGGGACTTGAAAATCTACACTAGTATGAACTGACACTTTGCAAGAGGTTGTATTGAAATTGCGGTCAACTTCGGCTGAGTTTTTGCAAAAACTAATGAATGAAGTTGTACCAATCCAGGGGTGGAAGATTTTTTCAGTATGGACCACATTGTTCTGTTAGTATCCAGCAAAGGGCCAGCTTCTACAAACTATACTTTTTTTCTATAACACAAAATATTAACAACGTCAAGAATACATTCCATTATAAATTCACCATCTGAAAATGGCTTTTTATGCATAGTGATGTCGTATGATACATCAAAACTGACCTCTGTTGCAGCCTGTCTTGCTGAAGACTGCTTTACCAAAAATATTCTGCTATAGCATAATGTATTCAACTTTTTAATCATACCAGTAGCTCTTGCGAAAGTTAAGATGCTTAGCATGGTGATGTCTTTAAATTATATCATTTGAAAATTGCTACCCTCTATTGACACATTAAACATACTGGTTTTTGAGAAACAGATGTAAACATATACTTCCATGATCATTCGTCCATATTCGGCACTCATGTTCAATTTTACCTTTTTTACCTCTACTCATGTGTGCGCTTAGCTGTAGCTGTAATAAGTAAAAATGCAATAATTGTGAGTATTTTTAAGGATAGAATTATTAGATCTAAAGGTTAGAGCTGTTAGACCTGCAACCGCTGGGTTTACTGTAGATTCTAGATCTATATTTACGTGCTAAAATCACTATGCACTCGTCTATCATACTTCATGTTTTTCGAGTAGGCGCGGCTTGTGAGTGATACTCGATCCGCACAAAAAATACAAAAAGTGTTCATTGCGTGTACATGGACCGCAAAAAATGTTCAGCGGGTAGTAGTTTGCGCACCAACCATTCATAGAATGTGATATTATGTTATATTCGCGAGTTTATGCCTGAGCTAACTACAGTAGCTATCCAGTACGAAAAAATATCGCTTTGTAAGAAGAATCATTGCAAATCTTACCCAGCAATGTCGGGTCGTTTACTGATGTTAAAAGCTTTGTCGTACAACCGGTCAAGACCATCAAAATCGCATGTAGCAAACTTGCGTAGAACTTCCAGGCGGTCGTTTGACACGTGGTTGCAAGATCCCATTCCAAACGGATACAGCGGCTCGTAGAAGTAACTGACATCACTTCTGCGATTGAACATCTCGCCAACAACGCTGGATCCGGAACGCATTTGCGACAAAACAATAACAACTTGTGGCTTCCTGAGCTGTTCACCGCGAAATCGCTGCAGGACTGTTTCTGGCTGCTGCGAAATTTCGCCATGCTCTCCAATGCGTTTGTAGGCGAAAATTAGGAACAAGAAAAAGAAAGCAACAAACACCAGTAACAAAACTGTTACATTTCGCCTGTAAAAGCTTGCTCGCATTCTAACTCACCCATTTGAATCAAGAATTTCTCGGTCTGGCTCTGTGAAAACAAATTAATGTTGACTCAGTAGCTCGAACTAAACGGAGGAACTTTTGTGTATTCAACTGTTGCTA
>Ga0210059_1017266_pt1 | contig 10312 bp, 6 predicted proteins | sample Ectturendosymbi2_FD_188042 | JGI IMG/M metagenome (GOLD analysis project Ga0210059, IMG submission 188042) | Ecteinascidia turbinata endosymbiont from Florida, USA - Sample 2 (SPAdes) (version 2) | ecosystem: Host-associated > Tunicates > Ascidians > Unclassified | place: Key West, Florida...
AAAAGTATTCAGCTTCCCAAAAGTGGTCATTTGACAGAACACCCACACTATCTAAAGAATTAACTATTGCAGTATCTTCCGACGCCTCACCAACCATTGCTTTTATTCTAAAACCTGAATCTTACTTTGCCTCTTTAACTGTTGCAATTGTGCTAAGAATCGACTCAGAAATGTCATGTGCATTTTAGGTTCAATGCAAGGCAAAGGCCAACATTTTTAAGTTTTTTTGAGATGGCGTGCAAAACAAAATTTGGTAGTAATATTTCATAACAGCATGGCATAAATTGCACTTGCACATCGCAAAACGCCTGAATTCCAATAGTCGTGGATTATAATCGTCGCTGGCGTAACCACGTGATGACCTTTGACGTTTCCTCAAAAAGGCTTCGTACGCAGTATTTGTGCTTGGGAGCACAGGCTTGGCTTCAGTGCAATTTTGCACTAGCCGTGTTTAACTGAAACTGCAGCTGGAACGGAAACAGAAAACCAGGTTCCCGTAAAAGGCATGTTGAACCAAGAACCTGCATTTTCGGCACGTGGTGAACGAAGTCAAAATTCCATTGTTTCAAAATAGCTCATATAACATCAGAAATGCACTTGCCACAAATCGTGCACAATACGCAAGCTCAAATTCCGTTGAGGTTTGTAGAACAGGCAACATTACGCATTGTTTTATAACCTTTCCATGCTCATTAACTCAGACCGGACCAAACGATCTATAGCAGTGGTTTTTAACCATGGAGGGGCGTCAATCAATTTCCAGGGGACGCCCTTACGCGCTCTACAACATGGAAAGTTTTTGAACGTCTTTTACAACTTACTTAAAGGGGGCTTGAAACAAAGAATAATCATTTGAGGAAGGCGTGGTAGAGAAAGATAAAGAACCACTGATCAATAGCTTCTCTGCGTTTAACTATCTTTGGTGAAACTTTGCCAGTAGTTGGGTGCTAGGTTTTTGTTCGGTCATATAGGCCGATTTTTTTTTAAATGAGCGAAAAATTTATTTCAATTCGGTCATAAAGTCTGAAAATATAGACTAAACTGTTACGATGAGTTTTAATACTATAATGGGACAAACGACCGAAAGGCCTCAGCGAAAAACGCAGGTTTTATGGAACTAAAGTCCTATGGGAACAGGCCACAGCCAACACAAAAATGAGTACACGCCACTACATCTCTGCTGTCAGTTTCACTCACTTATTGCATTTCGTAACACTTATTCGACCCAGTTTTGCTCCCAAATTTGTCAAAAATTTTCAACTTCTTATTAAACCGTTTGTAAAGTTCACATATGTTTGAATATCTTAATTTAATTTTTACGAATTAAGAATTTTCTGTGTAACCACAAAGCCTGTTTAATTTCATGCGTGCAGAATGCATAGTTACTTAGATATATATATATATATATACATCTCAAACGATAATATAATTTTTGCAATACCACGCACTATAAATTTTTTAATTAAAAATAAGTGACAGAAAGTTAAAAACATGAAAAAAATTAAAGTTAGGGCACAGGTTTAAAGTTTTGCGTTTTGGAACACAGCAAAGAAAAAAAATTATTCAATTTTTCGTGCACCACATGGACGAATTCATTCGTTTTCACAACCGCTTTCATCTGGGGATGGTCGCAGGAGCAGCAGTCTTAGGAGGTTTCAAAATACCTCATGGTTTTCAGCAACATCTGATAGTTGTTGGATACACACCAAGACGGTAAAAACCCAGATTGGAGAGTTAATCATGCGGCATGATGCATGCCACCTGGTCCTTTGTCAACCTCTGGGCCGCTTTTCCTTGCTTGTGGCCAACAGGACTCGACAATTTCCCTCGGGATACTCCACCATGCGAGCGATCCATGTGTCACGTCGTGAACTCTTGGCAAAAATCCCATCTCTGTCACTTGTACTTGAAATAGGACGCTTCTAGTCATTGCCCAAGATTTATCACCATAGGTGAGGATCGGAACAAGACTGATTTGACAACTGGCAGCTTTACAGTTTTTGAAAGCTCACGTTTTGTCACCACAGAGCTTTGAATCTCACACAGAAATGAGGTTGCTTTAACAATAGGTGTAACAAACTCCTTGTTCCGCTTTCCATCACTCGTGAATACCACTCCAGTGTGCTTCTCCATCTGCTGCAGTACATGTCAGCTTAGTGGCAGCACGCACTGACTCGGGTTTCTGGCGAGATATTATACCTCCATATTCTTAGTGCTTTGAACATTGCAGGTGGATTTCCTTACAAATCCTCAGTATTTCGACAAAACTTTGGTCACAGTAATAGATTTCCTCCCCAAATGCACCTCCAATGATGGTATTTTCCTCACATAAATGTACCTGCTGTGCCCCCTAAATGCACCTTCATCTCCCCCACATCGACAAAAACATTTTTTGACTTTAAAAATGATGAAGGCGTTTTAAAGAAGACAAACACACAGTACATAAAATATTGAGAGAAAAAACAAGAAAAGAATTTAAGTTTGTTCATACTGTATTTGACAACATAAGCACAGAAAACTAACCACTTAGAATTAGATGGTTCTAAGACAACTCGGAACACACTTGCCTAAAAATGTTGAAAAAAATTGCATAATATTGTTTGTTTCGAAAACCATGTTGATTTCACATGACACACTTCCGATTGTAAAAAGTACATGTGCGAGAACCATGCTGCAGTCACTTTTGGTAAAAAAGCAAAAATAGCAGCAATAAGAGATCAGATTTTTAAAATGTGTGAAATCAGGCCATGTTCAACAAGAAATTTGCACTTTTGATACATTAACCTGTAGGTTTGCTTCCTATTATGAAGTTTTGAAAGTTATCGCTGTTGTTTCTTGTAACGCTCTTATGTGATGAATATTCCAATATGCGGTTGTAAAGTACTTTTTTAGCTTTTTTGTTGTTTTCAAAATGTACTATAAAATGTTTCAAAGGGTAGTTTACTCACACTGAGTGCAATATCATGTCAAAGAAATTGCACGAAAGTTGCCAATCACTCCATACAAAGTTTTCTTTCATACAGTTTTAGACAAAAGATTTCATAATGCAGCACACCAAAGATGACTGGCACTTTACAGAGATTAAAAGGATGACTTTTCACTATGTAAAACACATTTAATGACAGTGCTCAAAACAACTTGACGAAGCATCTTAATATTTTTTCTTTGTAATGGGGATGCTTGATACAGCAATATCATATGGGCCATTTGATGTACAAAATGTCCATGCATATTCAATGCAAACTTATATAGATATCAAACAAGGATTACATTTCCTAAGTACATTTTGCTTGTTTAATTAATGATCACAAATATCCTGAGCGTTTTGATGCCTAAAATATTTTGGAGATTAATTTTTTTCAGATCCATTCAATTTACCACCCAAAAATTTTGAACACAATAAATGTCCTATTTGACAAAAGCACAGAAATAAGTGCATAGCAATTTTCAGCTAGAAAAATTAAGAAATTTTGTAGTTGTTTTATTATGCAATGCCAAAAACCAGCTTAATATTTTTTTCTTAGTTCTATGGAAGGCTTACTAATATCAAAAAAAAAAATTACATGAAACAGTGCCACAAACATTTGGTTTTGGACGTGTATGTTTGGACACCAAAATTTTCTTTATCTGCTATAATTTTTTTTGATGAAAATACACCAAAATAAATAACATTTTTGAAATCCTATTCTTGAAGATGGTGGATCTAATTGCTTCAGTGAATCAAGAAAAATGTTTTTTTTTGTTGAAGTTACAATGTTATTTCCAACACTCTTGGCATTCAAAAACTACAACCATGAGTTGATTTACATTTTTTGCAATATAATAGAGTGCATAAGTTACATGCTTGCAATTGTACAGAAAATAAAAATGTAAGACATGGTAAAATCAAGTGATGCATAAGCAACTTTTTAGGCTTTTTTCACAACAATGTATGCTATGTTTCAATTGTAACTTCTGAGATTTTGAACATATTTTTTCCATTGACAGTTGCAAAAGATATACAAGCTAACAGGAATGATTTAACTAACATCTGTTTTCATAAGTTTAAAAAAATCTGCGTCAGATGTAGTCAACATAAAAGCACATTAAATATTAACATGTATTAGGAAACACACATGTTCTCAAATTATACTGGTCATAAATTAAGTTTTAATGATCTACTTGTGACTTAAAAGAAGGCACACTTCTAAGTTGCAAAGCTCTTTTTAAACAAGCATGTCCATGACTCTCTTTGCTGTGAATGTCTACCACAAGTAACCTAATATGATTCAATTTTTTTAAACTTTGTAGTGTAACAAAAGAAGTGATGAATGTAAAAATTGTACATTTTTCAACTGCATCTGACAACAATTCGCTTAGGGCTAAATAATTTTTAATAGCTTACTTAAGTAACTTAAGTAATTCAAGTAAATTAGGAAAATCAACATTTATACTTAAAAACATACATTCATTCAAGCACATCAAAATCATTGCAATTTGCAGCGCATATTGGTGCAACGCATATTGTACCAATGGCATCCATCAGAAAATGGGCGGTTCATACAAAATTTGTACCTGTTGGACATGATTCAGTTTAATGAAATGAGCTTCTTGTTCCAAATTGTAATCACAATGACAATCAACAATTGTGACTCCATAAGTGCGATGCACAAGCAAGAAATCTATTCACTTCAATGGCTGATTTTATGTCTGATGATGCATGTCACGTATTGATGCAATTGGAAAGCCCGAGCGGCAAGTGCACAAAGCTTCACACTGTGGCAGCAAGCAACAATAGAGATCACCTGACAAGATTACTCTACAATAGAGATCACCTGAGGAGATCACTCTATTATTGCTTGTTCGTGCCACATATGTATGGGTGTTGTTCTTCGCACACATCCTCTTCATGGTGAATCACACATTCAACGAAACGGAAAGGTTGCAACAGTATAATATTGCATTTACAGCAACAGACACGGCTTCTAAAATCTTAACTCTTCTAAAAATAAATTACTTGATATAACAAGTAATAGCAAAATTGTTTGATCAAGTAATGAGTAAAGGTTTTCAAGTAAGTAATTAAGTACAGTAATTGCTTGCTTGAACCTAGCCCTAAATTTGCTGCAGTCCACAGCATACTTTAAAAAACAATTAAATCAAAGATTTTTATGAGATCAAATCACTTTACTTAATACATTACAAACAAGTTTCTCACAAGACAGTATATAATTATTTTTGGAGTACTGGAGCAGATCAGTTTCATCATGGAGATAAAACAATGTGAAGTTCATACCTGTTCTTTAAATCCATCGAACTTGAAAGTTTGGCCACTTCTTAACCCCAGCTTTAATTCATGATCTCGAGCAACTCTTCTCCATGCTGCTGAAAGCAGTTCATTTCTAGGAATTGTGTCCAGCTTGCCTGTTTTGTTGTTTTTGAAAACCATTTTTTCACTAAGGAGTTGCAGTCGACCATCCAGCTAAGAACAGATACATCTTAGTTGCCACAGAAGTTGAGCATAAGTTGTTATTTTCTCACACTTTTGAAGTTTCTCACACCTTTCAATAACTGGACTGAAAACTTTATGAAAACAATGACACTGACACGAATTGACATTTTTAGACTAAGCATAGGAGATTTTGAAAATAATGAAAAATTGCAGTTCCAATTAAAAGTCTTAATTAAATTCATTGCCCATGTATGGCAGTATTTCCATAGCAAAACTACCATTGTATTTCTAGTCAAAGAGTTTAAGCACGGCCAATGTTGGCTTATACTGCACCACAGGCCATGCAACTGCATTTTTTCCAATGGACGCCACAATGGTGACACATTACTGTAAAGCCTTCCCTTGCAAAAATCCAGCAATGTTGATTACCTGCATGAAATGACTGCATGAACCATTCTCCAATTTTTGATATGACGTGACACACTACTGAACCTAGTCTACTAAGCAGAAAGGTACAAGGCATGCTCTTCACTGAATTGTTTAGCTGTTACATAGCGATAAATCTGTTATGAAAACTGATTGAGTGTGGACATAAGGTCCCACTTTAAACAACAAGTTCAAATCTTACTGTACACTGTTCAACAGTTTTTTGACAACAGATTCATCACCTGTTCAAAACCATGTCACCATATCTTGTCAGTTGTTACAAGCTTGAAACAATTTTAAAAGCTTTTGTATATGTAAAAACAAACCAACATACCATGGCACCACGATTTTCCAGAAAAACTTCTTTGTATTCAAGTACCTCCCCATTCATTGCCATTTTGGAAAGTATCAACAAGAAATGCAGATGTTAACACTTAGTATAAAAAATTTGAAGCTAATCCTGAGAATATAATATCCACACAAAATACTACGTAAAATAAATTGGTCTTGAATTTTCTAAAGCTTATGTTACAACAGCTTTGCCTTTAAACTGTAGACAAAAATTTCATACTTGTGCTGAAGTGGTGGTTGCACACTATAACCAACTATGCAGTCATCATCTTGTCAGTTTGCAGTTAGAATTTGATGAGATTACTGAGTGAGCAAATACATTTGACTTATTTACACTAGTCTGGTTCTTATAAAGCTGTTCCACTAGAGGGATCAATCCACATCAGCAACACTTTAAAAACATAACATATCTAAAGTCATTGTTTCATAAACATTTGTGGGTCACAAACTCCAAGTACATCATAATAAAGGTTACGGACCCTTACGAAACGTTGCAATTTATACTTGAAATTAGGTCTTAATAATCATAGCACAATCATGGGCTCTACAAACAACAAGTTAGAGTTTTTAACTAGCTGTTGGCATTTAACACTTGAACCTCGGTGGTTGAGTTTGCAATATATCAATACAGGGTGACCAAAAAAAAGAACCCACTAATCTTTTAATAAAATTTTTAACTTTAATTATTCCTCTGTTCTTTTTCATATTGTAGTAGTAGACTTAGTGTATGAAATATTGCAACAATAGTTTTTCCCACCATGCCTTAGTCAACTGAAGAGAAGGCATTTTGCGTGGAGGCCTATTTTCCTAACAATTCATACAAAGTAGTGCAAATAAGTTTTTGGAGAAAGTTTAAATGTTGTCATGCTCCATCAAAAAGCAGAATATTTGACTGGATTCAGAAGTTTAGAGAATATGGGACTGTGCAAAATTTTAATTCAAAACGTCTGAGGGATACTTATTCTGGTCAGAATGACATACCCAAAGAAGAATGTGTTCAAATAATTGACAATTTTCCACAACGTGCAAGTTTGCCTCCAACGTTGTGGAGGCCATTTGGAGCATATTTTGGAAAGAACTGATTTTATGTGAAGGGACTTCAATGACTGAAACTTTGGGAATGATTGTACACAGACTAAAGTTTAAAACCTGCAAATTGCTTGAAGTTTACTGGATCTTTGTAGAATTTAATAAAATTTTAATGGGTTCTATTTTTTTTGGGTCACCCTCTGTTAGTAATCACAATGTCCGCAAAGTCTATTAACCCTTTCAAAATGTCAGATCAAAGCCTATCAATCCTTTAAATCACCTTCATTAATCCTTTAAGAATTCACGGACCCCTCAGGGATTCACAGACTCCGCTTAAAAACATGTCGTCTAAATGAATATTTTGATTTAGCATGTTGGGAGCCGGTGTACAACATCATTGTACTTTGAAATCTCATGTGAGCCACTTTCCTTGTGTCTCTTTGCACTAACATAACTTGCCAGCTAATTGAGCTAGAGATCCGTTCAAATCCTTTAAAGATGTAGGAAATATAGTTTAGATTTTTTTTTAATTTGAAAGTTTTGGATTTTTGTTTATTTTTGTGGGTGATGTCATAATGACGATAGGTTTGCATACTTTTAGCCATGTCACCAGGCCCCAGGGTGCCAACACCCAGAGCCAATTTTTTGACTCAAGTTTTTAGTGGAAACTGGGTTATATGAGTTTTTAGAGCCTTTGATAGGTCATCAGGCATTTTTGGTTCAAAGGTTATGGCTAAAAAGCCATTTTTTTGCTTAAAACCACTTTTTTGCATGTTGCACAAGACACACATGATTTACACAGCAAATGATCCAGTTTAATTCCTTATCAGTATAAAAAATTTATCAATTCTTTTTTGCATTGCTTTCACCAGCTAATGAACTCTTACAATTATAAAATCATATATGAAGAGTGAAGACTTCAAAAAATTAAATACATGCTGTTGAACAAGGGTTTACAACCATGTGCTTTTTTTATTTCTCTGCATATTCCAATATTAGCCCTAAATCAAAGGCAAGACAATTGATCAAGATCAAACACTTGAACCTATAAAACATAGTTTCAATGCTGTGTCGAGGCAATGTTCGATGCTCTTCATTTGATCAACCAATGTGCCATAAAACAACTCTCATTGTGCAGCAAACGCCATGGCTAGAACCAAAGCAGAAGTGCAAAATTCAGTTAAAGCTTGCAATGTTAAAACTATAGCGTGATCATGAAACAAAATTCATTTAAATATATAATAAAACCATTTGCTTCCCTGTTTTTGCAAAAGCTTAACACATTACTTATCAAATGCATTGACAAATTTTTCAACTTTGTCAAATAAACAGTATCTATTTCTGAATGGTAAGTGTGGGTTAGTAGGTTTAAACGAGTCTGTACTTTGAAGCACAGCATATTTGATGTACAAATTGAAAAAGCCCTTGGGACAAAAGCCGGCTACTCACTGCACCCCCTGCCCTTGGGACAGAAGCTGGCCACCCACTGCACAGAGCCACACTGCTGTCTGGTCAGAAGCCTACCAAATTGCTAGCATTGGAAACCTGCTGAGCCCTGATGAGCTGAAAATTGCAATCACCCTCCGAACTAGTGCCACAATTTTTAAAAGCACACAATGCCACAGGCTTGGACTCCACAGCCTCTCCTGCATTAAGAATGCGGGCTGCTTCCCCCAGATGTTCATCTATTAACTCCATTCTCAAAGGGCCATCAACCCGCATTGGTCTCCCCTCAATCGTAGACCCAGTTGGTTTGGTGAGGGATGGAAGGAGGCTTGATGGTTTGACTCTGAATCCTTGATACAGGGGTAGGAACTTCATATGGATGCAACAGTTGTAGACACCTTTGCTCAAAGCCACTACGTAGTCAGCTCTGCTAAACGTGTAGCAACTGATGCTGATGCCGACAAATGCCAAAAATGCAATGACCTCCTTGACAATTATTGCTTTCAATCAGTTGCAATCGAAACCACTGGTGTGTATGGCAAGTCCACTGTCCCTGCTTTGAGCTGCCTTGCAAAGAAACTTATTGATATGTCAAGTGACCCCAGGGAGCGACAGTGGCTCCATCAGCACTTGTCCCTGGCTGACCTGTGTTCAGAGGGAACACTGCCAGCACATTGACCTGCGTGCAAATTTGATAAGATTTCAGCCATGCTCAGTGTATTAACCAGTGTTGCTACCCGCCACTTGCCTCTTCACAATGACTAGCTGCTGTCTTCCAACTGTTTACATTTTCTGTAAGCTTTATTGTATGTACCCTTGTGCAGTATTGTTTCGCGCTCATTTTTAGCTATCCTGACTACTGCATGGCCTATGATGAAACCACAGCGCTGTGACATATCTCAGTTCGCTTGAAACTCCTGAGACCCTATTAAAAAATTGAAAAAGTATTAGGTATGTTCAGGCTTACCATCAGAAGACACCTCATTAGCATTTGAAACAGTTAAGAACTAGTCAAAGAAGCTCAGCTCATTATCATTACTCATTGTGATTGTATGCCACCTGGTTTTCTTCTATTTGTGAAGATTTTGAAGATATGAGACTGTTATGTCTTGAAATCTTTGACCTGAATAGCTCTGCATAAGTTTAACTGCTTGTCAGTTGATGCATTGGATAATGATGCTGGTTAATCCACACAGAAGAAAAGTGGAATTTGTTGCAAAAATTAGTGTACCTCTATCTTCACAGCATCATCTGTCCTGGGTGTCAATTTGCTTTCATCCAACATTTAAAACTATTTTGAAGTGCAATGATCTATCATGGGTATGGACAGATTCTAGTAAAGAGTACCTAGTGATTGGTATTATCCTTATCATCTTAGTGTTTCTTGCAGCAGCATACGAAGCATTTATTTAAGATGTTTCCTTTCAGAACATTATAGGATATAATTTATTTCACATTACCATGGGCAAACAAATCCCGGACTCTCAGTGCAAAATCCTGATGAAAAGGTAAATGAAATTAAAAACCATTTGCAACTACTCAAGAAGAAAAGGGTGAATTTAGGAGATGATGATCCATTAACACTTTGAGAGCCGGGGTACGATATATTCGTACTTTGATTTCAGCCTA
>Ga0210059_1017267_pt1 | contig 10311 bp, 6 predicted proteins | sample Ectturendosymbi2_FD_188042 | JGI IMG/M metagenome (GOLD analysis project Ga0210059, IMG submission 188042) | Ecteinascidia turbinata endosymbiont from Florida, USA - Sample 2 (SPAdes) (version 2) | ecosystem: Host-associated > Tunicates > Ascidians > Unclassified | place: Key West, Florida...
GATGCATATCATCTACGTGTGTACATTAGGAATGTCCCAGCTTTGTAACGTTTAAACTACACATCAATCGACACTGTTGGTAGTTCAAATGTCATGCTTGTTTCCACACTGGCAGAGCACGGCAACATCCAGCTCTTGTTATATATGGTAGTGCAAAACACGCAGGAATGAAGAAAGCTGCTTTAATATTTCTCAAATCTCGAAAATTCATAACCGCTTGGTTTGATAACGAATGTGTTGCTACGCCTGTGGTACTGCCAAAGAACATTTTGCAATGCACCTGATCTCGACTTACAGTACAATGTTGGTGAAAAACTAAGAAAATAAACATCAATATTCTGATCGCTAAGGGGGGGCTTGAGCCCCTTCAGCCCCCCCCCTGGCTGCGCCTTTGGTCATGAGTCGGAATGTTAGTGACTAACCTGGACTAATCAGCGCGGATAGAACTGCCTGCAAACATAATAGAAGTTTTCCCCAGAAACGAGAGTGATGGGACGCGGTTTTCTAAGTTTCACGGCAAAAGAATACCACCAAATGTTGAAGCGGTTGGTCATCAATGGATAACACTCCAGGCCTGGAAAAATGGCATCTTTAGCTACTACTTCAAACTTTTTGCTTCTGGATATGCACGAGTGTTGCAGTTGACTGCATCGCCTTGAACTACTGAGGCAGTGTTGCCACTCTGTTGTTGCGGAAAAGCACTAGATTTCATTATAAAAAAAAACACTAGATTACAAAAGCAAACTTACACACAGTGAAAATGCCCAGAAAATGCGTTGTAATGCCAACCACAAACATTGTGCAACTCATTGTAAACCAGAGGCAAAGAAAACGGGAGATAACAGCAATGTTTGGGTTTGTTTGTACAGGTCATTACAACTTTTTACAGATGACCAAGTGACTTCGCAGCGGTTTAACTCATATCATATTATAGTGTCTTGTGCAATTTAAGATTTAACTACGTAGAATTTATAGCAAATTACAATTGCACAAAATGAAAGAGTCTCAATTACAGTTACAATTATACAAAATTGTGCTATTAATTACATTCAGCTCACTAATAAAAAACACCAGATAGCCAAAAAAACACTAGATGAAATCAAAAACACCAGGAGTGGCACCACTGTACTGAGGCAAACACAAGAGAAAGATGGTAATTCGGAGAATTACAACAGGAAAGCAACCAGCAGCAATTGAGATCCATCACTGATTTCATTCTACCGATGCTAGGTTGCGCTATTATTATATAGGGAGTATGATTTATGATCTTTCGTTTGTGGTGACTATCACAGCGACTTGTTACTCATGAGCACCATTTAGAGTGACCATCCATTTATATGAGGCGCCATCTTCAGGCCGCCACACTCGCACAACACTCAATGCCTCTCCTCTCTGCAGGCACTACACTTGTTCCTCGCTTCTGGTCAGGGAGGTACTTGACCAGAAAGGAAGTATTGATGAAAGTTGCAATTGTTTGATTTATTAGGTTTTATTGCGCTGTCCATTGAATTCTCTACTGGAGAGGTCTTAGCGTCACCCTTTCGGGCTTCGTCTTTGTAACATCACCGATTTCTATAATTATGCCTTGACGCACCCCTCAAAAATTTCTCCACACCACTGAGTGGGGCCCCGCAAAAGTGTTTCAAATCGGGCCCCGCACTTGCTAACGCCGGTCCTGGACGTGCAGTTCATAAGGAAGTCGATGGATTGGACGTTGGAAGACAACATGATCGGCCGTTTGTTCTTCTGCGCCACACTCACAGGCCGCAGAGGAGGCCATACCCCATTTATACATACATGAGCGGAAACGTCCAATATCGGTGCGGAGGCGGTTCAGCCGGACCCACTTCTTGGAAGGGTCATTCTGGGGGGGTGCCGGTGTCGGAGATGAAAGTACGGAGTCTAGTAGGTCTGCCCACTCTGCACTCCGTTGGTGATATGCGCAGTGCGCCGCATGTTGTTGTCAGATTAACTGATCAGCTGTCGTGCGGCGGGTACAAATGGGTGTCTCGACTTGAGGCGCCGTGCATTTGCACTCGATGTACAAATGATCGCTGAATGGAGCAGGTGTCCAGACTCCATGGCACGGCGTGCTAGAGACAGTGTGGCTCCACTGCGACGAAGCTCAGCAGGTTGGATGCCCGCGAGGATGGGAAGGTTGTCCGCGTAGGACGCAGGCATCCAGTCACCCAGTCACAATTCGCAAGGCGTCGTTGATGGCGGGGTCGATAAGGCGGTGTGAACACTGCGGCACCAAACAGGAGCGCAGTATTCTGCGGTTGAATACACCAGGGCAAGGGTGGCTATTTGCACAGCTTTTCCAGCACCACAACTGGAGCCAGCAAGCCGCCTCAAGAGCGCGACGTGTGATGTCAGCTTCTTGCGAAGTGTCTCAAGGTGTCGGCGATACGTGAGCGACCTGTCCAACGTTGCTCCGAGGTATTATTTTGGCTCAGGGCACACGCATGGGCGTCCGCATGGGGGCCAAACGGGCATTTGCCCCTCTGGAAATTGGGACTAAGAAACAAAACTTCCTAGAAAACCTGAAGTCAGCAGATTAATTCGGATTGATTCACTTAATTCTTGCAATGACAGTTTATGCCAGTATGACACTCGCATTGCACAAGAGCCAGGTTCACTGTTCTGGTGTCATGTAGTGATGAACGTGCATTTTACTCATGTCCGCTCCTTTGCCTGCAGAGGCAGGTTGCCAAAACTTACGATTGGACAGTTTTGCTGTTGGGCTTTATTGTGTAACAATTAGGCCTACATGGCAGCAAATCTTCAAAAGTTCACTTGTTTAGGTTGCTGTTGTAGACGTTTTGTCGCATGTGTCTGTTGCAGAGGTGATCGGAGTCACTTTTTTGACTCCTCCTGTTCCAAAAAAGCGACTCCTAGTTCGGATCTCTTTGGACATTTACACTCCGAAGACTTGAAGGCAATGTCTGTTTTGCCTCATGAAGCAAAATAACAGTCAGAGCTATTTTGCCCTTACCCAATATGGTCAAGTTATGTCATGGTTTTAGACTTTAGTGCTGGCAAGCAATTAGTGGCTTCTGATTATTGATTAGCAGGTTAAACTCCAACTCTAGCACGTTGTCTCTTCGTGTGTTGTATTGTCATTTGACTAATTCAACCAATCGTGCGCAACGAAGGTCAAAATAAACCCTGCACAGGTTTTCTCTCATTAGGCAAAAAAGACACTACCAAACTTAAAACCAAGAAACAGAATCATATGTTGTTGTCACCTGAACCATATCGCAAAATCTGTTGTCACTTGAACAAAACAGAACTTCTTCAGTTCTAACTTGAACCAAACCTAATTCACCCTTTCCATTTTTTAACTCTGTGCTTTAACCACAAGCACAATTAAACATGAACGACAGTGCTGTTGTCTTTTCACTTACTAGCCTCCACAGATAAAGCCACGCAAGCTGCAGGCTACATCGAAAACACTTCATACCACCTTATTCACGCAATTAGATTGCAAGGTAATACTGGCATGTTTAGAAATAGCCTGAAGTAAACCGCGTTTCTGCTGGCTTGGATGAAATTGCATTGTTGTTGCATTGTAAAGGTAGGCTACAGTGTTCTCTTGTACATTTCACCAAAATTAAATTGTGAATACCGCTCAAAACAAGACAGAGCAGAGGTAAAACTTCCAGTAACTGACGTAAACACAAAATAAAATATTAATGTCATGCAGTAGCTGAGCATTGGGTCTGTGCCAGCCTGAACATAGCCCTCAGTCTTCCACCCTTTTTCATCCTGCACTGAATTTTCACCTTGCCAATTAAAGCAAGAAAATACAACCGGTATGTTAACCTAACAATTAGCCTGTCATAGAAAATTTAAATTTATTGAAAGCTATATGCTCTTGTAAAAACTGAAAATTCAAATCCGGATCCGGTTTTTATTCAAAATTCCGACTCAGGCAAAAATCGCAGGGTCCGGCCGGAGTCCCCTCCGTGATCACCTCTGGTCTGTTGAACTCAGACATCTCAGCAGGAAACAAAACGAGACAGTGACTGCTGATAGCGCCAAGCTATGTGTGAAAAGAAGCATGAGTGAATTTTTAGCAATGCTTCCACAAGCCTGAAAATCCATTGTCAGTGTGAGCAGTGGCGTAACCATACGTTTGAGTCATGGAGGGAAAAACTTAACTGAAAGGGCCTACTAGCAACACTCAGAAAAAAAACTTGAGAAATGATGGTGAATCCGGATGTAGATGTCTATACGAAAACCTTAAATCACCGAAAAACACAAAAAACAACCTACTGAAAACTAAGGTAATACTAAAACCGAAATATAAGTTAATTGGGGGCCGGTTTTAACATTCAGCTTGCCAGGAAGGGCAATTCGCCTCTCTGCCCCACCGTCAGTTACACCACGGATTGTGAGTGTGACCAATGTGCCCGATTGAATAACTTCCTGCTTAGGAATCTTGGGTGATCCACTGAACAGTGGCATATTTTTTGTGATTTCATATACTTAGAGAAATGATAGAAACCAGTGTTTCCATAACTTTTTCTGATTTTCAGAGACAAATAGAATCGTGCCGGAGTTATTTTACAAAAATGTCCCCAAAAGCCTTAAATTAGAAAATTGGGGCCTTCTACTACCAAGGGTTACCTGATGAGTGTAGCAAATTTTATGCACACTAATACCTCAACGTTGCAATGTGCCGCAATTCCATGTGCAAAACGTTATTGGCAAAATATGACATCGGAAACCTTATATGTACGACTTGGTATGAAGAAAAAACGGAACTAAAACGTGCATGACGTTTTCTACGCACAAACAAAAATTCCTCTCTGAAAAGCAGTTGTTTGGGGGTACAGTGTAGAAAATTTGTATGCTATGTAAGGTTCGCTGCGCAGATACGATTTCGTTGTGAAAGTGATCAAAAATGGACGTCGAGACGTCAAAAATAGTTTCGTCCGGAAATAATGGATGTCACAGGAAAACGTCAAGCAAATTTTCGGCTGCATTACACCTATCGTTTCCCGAATCGTATAGCGTTTATTTCGGAGGTCTCCTTAGCAATAAGGTTTTGAATTCTTTGTACACAGTATAAAACAGCGTGACTTGTTAGAATACATCTATGCAGGCTTTAAGGAATACGTCTTGATCGTTAAAGTTTAATTCCGATTTCTGAGTGAGTTCCCAAACTTTTGCAGCTCTTGTTTCTAAGCAACGATGACGAGTCTTACTATGTAAAATGAAGTCACAATTTGTGGTTTCGCCAATTATATGACAATGCTTCTTTGAAATAAAGTGCCTTGCTTGCTTTGAAAATCTGCAGACAGTCTATTGTGCAATTTTTCGTAACACAGTATACATGGCTATTGCTGCCAATGAAGTGCAATTTTTTGACTGTTGCCGTAACATGGGCTATTTTTTGTGGAGTAGAAAGGGTTGAGCATTTTGTGAACATTTATTTGCATTGCACTGTCACAAAACACTTCTTAGGATAGACAAAATGTCGACGTTGACCCCCCGGAAAAATTTCTGCGGACGCCCCATGCCGCGCGTGAAGCTTTCTCTTGCACATAAATTGCAAGCACACGCTTGGACAAGCCGCAAGCGCCGCTTTTCACGTCTTTGATATGACCCGACCGGATCGAAACCAGCTCGCCAGCTTTGGTGGCGCGTGCGCAAACAACTGTACCATTTTGCCGGAAGTTTATTACATTTATTTAACCTAATGAATACCATACATCATGTATCGAAATTAGTTTGATCTTGGCTACTATCACTGGCGTTTTCACGCGGTGGATGGTAGAGCACATACAGGGCCGGCCTTAAGCCGATGCAGCTGCATTGGGCCCCGCGCCATGGTGTTTGGGTAGATTATTCATTTTGCCAGACACCTTGCGCTTTAGAATTGAGTAGAAACGCCATATAAATATCACTGTTAACAAACAACGCTCTCGTCAGAACTAGCAAATTTCCTCTCGAACGTTAGCAAACGTGCTCAATTCTCGTGTCAGTGCGGTACTGCATATTTGCGCGCTACTACGATCGTAACACGGTTGACTGAACACGATGATGTCATAAAATCACTGCTCAGAGGGGCCCCGCGCGTAGGTCTCGCATTGGGCCCCGCATCTGCTAGGGCTGGCCCTGAGCACATAAGCTCGCATATGTATCTTCTCCGATTCGGCACCCTTGTGCAGGAAATGTTGTTACTTATTGCATGCATGCAGAAGATACACGTTTCCTTACAATGCATTCACATCCCGAATGACCCGAGACCTCTCGTCAGGGGGATGAAGATGTTTATCCGTCTAAAATAGCAAAAAACTTTCTTGCGAAATACTGACACCATGCGCGTGAGATACGAATGGTAGACGCAAAAAGGGTGTGTAAAGCGCGAACACAATTATTTTTCACAAAACTAAACCGTTTACGAAACCCAATTTGTTTTAGCAGCAAAGCCTATATTCATTTTCACATTCGATTGATTTGTATTTTAGTGTATCGGGATGATATATTTTCTACACGAATTCATACAACCACCATATCTTGCTTCGACGACACTAACATGACTGAATTCTGAATCCATTGGTAAGTCAGACGATTGTACACCACATACCTGAATACTTTACTAATGCGTCGATTTTTTACAATGTTCCCGCAGCTCCGTCTCTTCTCGCGCAAGTTATCCAATCGCAACAATAACAACTTCTAGTTACAGACCAGTAATGGACAAACCATGGCCCGTTAAATTTTCTAAGTTGACAAGTGTATGCCACAAATGCCCCATGAAGCAAAGCAAGGAATCAACTTTCTTTGCTGAAAACTCATGCGGCGCAAAATAGAGATTGACTGCACTTACTCTAGTCTGTAAAAAAAAGGACAAAAATGCTTGGATCACCAGTGAATTCGTTGAAAATTTAGGTGAAACCCCATGTCAGTCATACCTTCCCAGAGTTGAGGACAGGTCATCATAAATTAGGGTAAAAAAACTCCTTTTGGTCTGAAGACACATTATGAGCAACAATGGCCCACCAAAGTTCCATCAGAACACAAAAATGGCTCGCTACAGCAGCAAGTTTGTGCATCAGTGGTAAAAGACGTGCGGCAAACAATGCCACAAATTTTCAAGTGATTACTCATCTTCACAAGAAGGCTTCAAAAAAGTTGTTTTTACATTAGAAGAATGTGCCTTATGTACTTTTGAGGGTATATCATTAGAATTATGAGGACTAAATCTTTTTCTGTTTTTTCCGTCCATTTTTTCTTTGCCACTTTTAGCTTTAAATTTTTTGGCAACAGTTCCAACTAATGTAGAGCAGCTTGCAAACCAATCAGTCATTTCTTTATCAGACACATTCACATCATCAACATCATCAATTTGTTCTTTGTCACCATTGCCTTCCTGGTTCAGTTCAATCATAAGTTTTTCAATCGCTTTATTAAATCCTCCATAAGATAAGCGACTGTGGCGATGTTTCTCACATATGTAATTTTCACTAACAATTTCAAACTTGCTTGACTCTTTACCAATTGGTGGTATATCCAGCTCCCAATGTTCTCTTGTAATAACTTGCTTTTCATTTTCATCTAATTGCTGACGTTCATCATCTGTTAAACCTCTCTGCATGAATTTCATTTTCTTTACATTAGCAGAGAGCTTCACAACCCCAGATTTGTCTTGTGTCATGTTGAAAGTTAGATGTAGATGGCAGAATTTACAAAGCTTCTTGTATCAAATTACAACATGCAATCAAACCAACAGCTGCAACTGCACTGTACTACTTCAGGAAACAAAATGGTCCTCATGCACAGTACACTGTATTAATTTTTTTCTAACTTAAAAATATTTTTTTGTACAGAGGCCTAAAAAATTTGTTGGATTTTGTAATTTGAAAATGTTATAGAAACACACCTTTCGAAACAATACATGCTCAAATAGAGAAATCAACATACCAACTTGTATAACATGTGCAAGCACATGCTGCCAGATTTTCAAATAAATGAGTGTATTTGACAAAACTTTGTTTTTTTTTCCACGTAACTACAATCAACTCCTAAACTTGCAAATAAATTTACTTTTAACCTGAACTCAAAGTTTTCTGCTTAGTGGATGCACATAAAACAAACAATTTTCATTCCAATGCAGAGATGGAAAAACATGAAGATAAAACACATGGCTACTGAAAGTACACTGTCTATTGAAAGGAATCCTTTCATGGGCAAGAATAGGACATTATGATCTTATTAGTGTTTATTTCACCTACAAATAAGCATTGTCAGCTCTTATTCACATAGAATGTGCATGTGTATGTCATAGCATGCCAAGAAAAGTTGTTTAGCAGTGGTGCCTTGTCCATGCTGAATTAAGAAGTAATAGAGAATTAAGAGGTGAAGGACACTGGCCTGAAATAGCTCACAACAAACAGAAAATATGAAAAAGTTTGCAATAAGAAGAAATTAACTGAAGGTTGGGTAGAGATGCATCAACGACTTTTTTTAGTTGTTCGAAAAACAGGGTTGTGGTTTTTCTGACTCTGATAATCTGGATACCTTAATAAACTGAAGTTATTTGACAAAACAAAGTAGTCTGGATAAACGAGGTCTGACTGTACATTGCCCATCACTATTTCACGGTAACATGCGTAACAAGAAAATACTATTTTCAACCTGAACGTGACAACAAACTATACAGAAAAAATATTGTTTATAGCCTTATCACAATTCAGGTTATTGATTAGCCTTAAGCCTAGTGGAAATACTTTACACTTGGCTTCATGTTTAGTACCTACAAACAGCTTTTTCCCACTAATTTTGCTCACCTATTATGAAACTCTTAACAGTAGCATAGTTCTTCTTATATGTGATCAGTTCTAAAATATTCGCTGCTTTTACAAAGCTAGACATGGTATTAAACAATTAACACAAAAGACTGACAAGCAAAATCAACTAGCTTCTTACAAAAAATGATAACTAGACAAGTCTGCCCCACTTGTTTTCAAGATGATGATGGTAAATTCTAATGTGCAACTGCACAATATCACAGATTTTGTCTTGTCACAGATTTTGTCACCATAATATCATACAAACAACTTTTTTGAAAAATTTTGTCATGCCCCCGACTCACATGCCGAGTCATTAATTTTAGTATGCTTGAAAAGATATTGACATGCTAATGTTTGAAAACATCTCTGTAACTTACCCTCTGCAGTTCAGGAAGTGCATGATGATGATCATGATAGATGACAAGGTCCCTCTGACAAAAAACTTTGAAAAACAGTCATCATTTTCCAGTACAGTGTACCAGATTGTTAAGACATTATATTTTGGCTTTTAAATTTACTTTGCTTATTTTTGTAAATCTCTAACTTTGGATTTCCAGGTATTTTTGGTTGTTTACCATTATGTGTCAGTCAATCCACATGTAACCACTGTTGAACAGTGATCGAATCTCATAGGTCTTTTATGTCATGCCATGCCTAAAAATGGTTGCATCGTGCAAAATGTCTCATCAATAACTGCATATTATCCAGACTGGAAAACGTGGCAGTTGTCAACGAGATATCGTGCGTATCAAGGGGATTTTTGCGCGTGACACTCGTGACATAAATATGGCGTGTGATGTTCACGCGTGACTGATTTTCACTGAAAACATAATGGCGCGTGAAATCCGCTTTCCGAAAAGCTCTCATGACTAAAAGTTTTTATCAGGAATCTTTGAGCAACTGCAGTACCACGTGTGTTCATTGGCGCAATAGGTAGAGGTTTGGGCCAGGGCGAAAACTTAGCTGAAGGGGACCACTGGCCATCGTAGGGGGCGATTAGCCAACACTTATAAAAAAACTTGGGAAATGGTTGTTAATTTGGATGCCGATGGCTGTACAAAAACCCAAAATCACCTGAACATATTCTGAAAAAATAAAAAAACACAATCTACTGAAAACCAAAAGAATAATAAAAAATAAATATAAACTAAGTGGTGGCCAGCTTTAACATTTACCTTGACAAATGGGGCGATTCGCCTCTCTGTCCCCGCACCCCGTCAGTTACACCACTGCGTGTGTTACCTTGAAAGGTAATGAATCTATATGTTTCTCATTACGAATAATATCAAAAACAAATTCGTGTAAGTAGGCCTACAAGGTTCCGTGGAATCAAAGGCGCAGCCAGGGGGGGTGCTGAAGGGGCTCAAGCACCCCCCTTAGTGATCAGGATATTGATGTTTATTTTCTTAGTTTTTCACCAACATTGTACTGTAAGTCGAGATCAGGTGCATTGCAAAATGTTCTTTGGCAGTACCACAGGCGTAGCAACACATTCGTTATCAAACCA